>Ga0189290_100061_pt1 | contig 106098 bp, 93 predicted proteins | sample UW140minimetaG_FD_130318 | JGI IMG/M metagenome (GOLD analysis project Ga0189290, IMG submission 130318) | Marine microbial communities from the Costa Rica Dome - UW140 mini metaG | ecosystem: Environmental > Aquatic > Marine > Oceanic > Photic zone | place: Costa Rica: the Eastern Pacific...
AGATCGTTTTCACGTTCAAAAACTTGCTCTAGAAGCTTTACAAGATATTAGAATAAAACATCGATGGAATGCCATAGATTTAGAAAATGAACATATTAAAAAAGCTAAGAGTTCACTAAAAAAATTCAAGCCTGAAATCTTTTGCAATGGAGATACTAGAAAACAACACCTAGCTAGAAGTCACTACTTACTTTATAAAGCTCATAATAACTGGATACAAAATCAATATATACGATCTAAAATCCTATTTGAACAATACCCCGATATCAAAAAAGCTTATAACCTAGTACAAGGATTAAGAAACATATTCAATACTGCTACTTCTATACAAACTGCATACACTAAACTAGCACACTGGTATAGCGAGGTAGAAAACGCAAATTTTAGAGCTTTCAATACCATTGCTAATACTATAACTATCAATTATAGATCTATCTCAAATTACTTTGTTAATAGAAGTCAACGCTTCTGCTGAATCTTTTAATGCGAAGATAAAAGCTTTTAGAGCTCAATTTAGAGCTGTTAAAAATGTAGATTTTTTTCTTTTAAGATTAACTAGAGTTTTTGCATAAACACAACAATTAGACTTGATACTAAATAATTATAATACAGTATTTAACGTTTTAATATTCGTGCTTAGATTTATAAAAACCAACACTTTTTTAAGTTAAAAAAGCACGCTACTTGAAACTAAAAAAGCCTTTCAAATATTCGAAAGGCTTTAGTTTTTCCTAGTGGTCCCACTTGGGCTCGAACCAAGGACCACCTGATTATGAGTCAGGTGCTCTAACCAACTGAGCTATGGGACCTAAATTAGGAGTGCAATATTACTACTTATTTTAATTACGAGCAAGAAAAATTATCGCTTTATTTCCTGACAAAGTTCAATTAGTACTCCATTTGATGATTTTGGATGTAAAAAAGCAACCAATTTATTGTCTGCACCTCGTTTTGGTGTTTCGTTTAATACAATAAACCCTTCCCCTTTAAGTCGCTCAATTTCAGAGATTATATCATCAACATCAAAAGCAATATGGTGAATACCTTCTCCTTTTTTCTCAATAAATCTAGCTATTGGACTATCGTCTTTAGTAGCTTCTAATAATTCAATTTTATTTTCACCTACTTTAAAAAAAGACGTATTTACACCTTCGCTAGCAACTTCTTCTACTTTATAATGTTGCTCTCCAAAGAGTTTTGAAAACAATTCGTTTGAGTTTTCTAAGCTTTTTACAGCAATTCCTATATGTTCTATTTTATTCATCAAAAAAACTAGTTTTTTGTTCTCTTAAAAAAGAGAATCTTATTTAATAATGGGTTTCATTTACCTTTAAGGTACGAATTTTGCCTTCAAAAGTAAGATAATCTTTAAATAACGTCTATTTTTGCACTATAAAAACCTAAGAACTTGTTTCTTATTAAAGCCATTGCACTTAAAAATAGACAATTACAAAGCAATGGTTTATAAATTTTAATGAAGATGGAAGAAAGTCAAAGACAAAAAAAAATAGCTTCGGTATTGCAACGTGATTTAGTTGACATTTTACAAGGTGCTGCCACACAAGGAGGAATGCGAGGTGTTATTATATCGGTTTCTAAGGTCTCAGTTACTGTAGATTTATCTATGGCAAAAGTGTACCTAAGCATTTTCCCTAATAATAAAGCACAAGAATTAGTAGAAGGGATTAAATCTAATCAACCTTTTATTAGGCACGAATTGGCGCAACGAACTAAAAATCAATTGCGACGAATGCCTCAACTTCAGTTTTTTGTTGATGATTCTTTAGAATACATTGATAAAATTGAACAGTCTTTAAAAGGGAAAGACGACCCGATAAACAATCCTGATTTATTAGGTAAACGAAAAAAATCGTAATTAACATAAAAAACCATTTTAGACAGTATATGGTAGACATTTATAATCTCGTTATCTTTTTATAATATTATAGTTTTATGAATGTTTCTTATTACATAGCTAAACGTTATCTTCGCTCTAAGAGCAGTAATAATGCTATTAATTTTATTACGTATTTAGCAATTATTGGCATTGTTTTAGGTTCTGCTTCTCTTCTAGTTGTTCTCTCCGGTTTTGCAGGGTTAAAGGGTTTTACTTTAGAGTTTTCTACAATTATAGATCCCGATTTAAAAGTTGAAACTGTTATAGGAAAATCATTTACAACCTCTCTAGAACAAGACCAAAAACTTAAAGCTATTGATGGTATTATTTCTTATTCTAAAATTATTGAGGAACGTGTTTTAGCATCTTTCGATGAAAATAAACATCCTGCTTATATAAAAGGGGTAGATGAAAATTATAAAATGGTTAATGTTGTTGATTCTATAATTCGTTATGGAAGTTGGTTAACTCCTAAAACTAACCAGATTGTATCGGGTTATGGGGTTTCTAATATTTTGTCTATAGGTGTTTTAGATTACGGAAAACGCGTCTCTTTATTTGTACCTAAACCAGGAAAGGGGCAAATAAACTCACAAAAACAAGCCTTTAAACAACTAAACAGCATAAACGTTGGTATTTTTGATGTAAACGAAAAATTAAACGATTCTTATATTTATTCATCTATCGATTTTGCTAGAGAATTGTTAAGTCTCGATACTAATGAAATAACTGGTATTGAATTTAAACTTGATAAAAATGCTGACGAAGAAATTATACGTTCACAAATACAAGCTATTCTAGGAAATACTATTAGTATAAAAAATAGAGCTCAACTGAATGATGCTTTATATAAAATGCTTAATACTGAGCATTTAGCCGTTTATTTAATACTCACTTTAGTTTCAATCATCTTAATTTTTAATGTTATTGGTTCGCTAATTATGATGATTTTAGATAAAAAGAAAACCCTAAACACCTTGTTTAGCATGGGGACAACTCTAAAAAATATTCGTAGAATATTCTTTTTTCAAGGCATCACTATGACAGTTTTAGGAACTCTTTTAGGGTTAATTATAGGGATTATTGTTGTAATATTACAACAACATTTTTCTCTAGTTATGATTACACAAAACTTACCATACCCTATGACTTTAAGTATAGAAAATGTCTTCCTTGTTTTTATTACTATAACAGTTTTGGGTATTATAGCTTCAAAAATAGCTTCAATAAGAATTTCAGAAAATATGCTAAAAATAGGATAGTTATCTTATTTGAAATGGGTTATTTTCAAATTGATAATCTGAAAAATTTTCTAACACCTCATCAAAAGCATTAAACACATCTTTAGAATCATCACTTGTTACCATTTTTGTACGATACTCTTTAAAATGAGGAATCCCTTTAAAATAGTTGGTATAATGCCTTCTTGTTTCTAAAACGCCTAAAGTTTCGCCTTTCCAATCTATAGCCATTTGCAAGTGGCGTCTCGCAGCATTTACTCGCTCTTCAATTGTTATTGGAGTTAAGTGTTCGCCCGTTTCAAAAAAGTGTTTTACCTGTTTAAAAAACCAAGGATTACCTATAGTAGCACGGCCAATCATACAGCCATCTAAACCATAAACATCTCTCATTTCCATAGCGCGTTCCGGACTAGTAACGTCTCCATTTCCAAATACTGGAATATGCATTCTTTGGTTATTTTTAACTTCTGCAATAGGTTTCCAATTGGCATCACCTTTATACATTTGTGCTCTTGTACGTCCATGTATGGCAATAGCTTTACAACCTACGTCCTGCAAACGTTCTGCAACCTCAACAATTTTTATAGAATCGTGATCCCAACCTAAACGTGTTTTAACTGTAATTGGTAAATGTGTCCGTTTTACCATAGCCTCAGTTAATGAGACCATTAAATCTATATCTTTTAAAATACCAGCTCCAGCTCCTTTAGAAACCACTTTTTTTACAGGACACCCAAAATTAATATCTATAATATCTGGCTTAGAACGTTCCACAATATCTACAGTTTGCAGCATACTGTCTAAATTAGCTCCAAAAATCTGAATACCTACTGGGCGTTCTTTTTCGTATATATCTAACTTAATAACACTCTTCGCCGCATCACGTATTAAACCTTCGCTAGAAATAAATTCAGTATACACTACATCTGCACCTTGCTCTTTACATAATGCTCTAAAAGGAGGATCGCTTACATCTTCCATAGGCGCTAAAAGCAATGGAAAATCCGGTAGTTCTATGTTGTCTATTTTTACCAAAGTATTCTTTTTTGAAGTGCAAAATTACATTATTTTATACAAATTGATTATTTTCTCAATAATTATTGATTTAATTTCTTTGTATTTCGGTTTAAAACCCACAAACCATAAGCTCTTAAAAATAACTCAGCTGCTGTTCCAAAAACATAATCAAAAATAGGTTATAATACAGAACCAACAGTATTCCCTAAGGGCAATAAAACTGTATTTAACTCAACTATAAATGTTAATTTATAGTTATATCCAAAGAATATTAATGGAAGTGATTTACCAACTTAGGAAATGCAAATTGGAGTTCATTTTTTCACTCTTCTGGTAAAAAAGATATTATTCTATTCTAATTTTGAGGCAGATTGCGGATTCTCGTTTAATCTTTACCTTATAGATACAGGTTATAAAAAAACCTTGAGCGTTTAACCTATGGAGAAACGTTTGATACTTTCTCTGTATTTTCTAACGATGGTAAAAAGCCAGCTTTTCTTCTAATAGATATAATCGAAACGCACGTGATACTAATTTATTTATAGCCAAATGCAAGATTAGTTATTTAGCCTACTTCTCTCATTCGACGATTTAGTGCGTTGGTTTGTTTTTAAAGTCGTATTACCAAATTTGTAGCTAAACCCTAATTTTATGTAGCGGTTGTCTAAATCTGTTAAATTAAAATTATCTTGATTTGCATATTTTGATGTTATCTCAAAATCCTGGTTATTAAACATATCGTTTATCGCCAAAGATAGTGTTCCTTTGGAACTAAATATCTTCTTTTTAACTGATAAATCTGAAGCTAATCTAGCTGCAATATTTCTAAATCCACTTTGGTTTTTACTAATATAAGTTAATCCAAAATCTAAGCTTAAGCTTTTGTCCTTTAAAAAAGAAAAACTATTACTTAAAGTTGTGTAATTAGTCCATTGGTCTGTTTTTAATATTTCATTATTAAAAGTAGTTTTATCCTGTATATTATATAATGAGGTAAATAAGTAAAGTGACCAATTCTCTTTTACATTAAATGATGAAGTAAAGTCTAAACCAAACTCTCTTGTTTTACTCAAATTAACTGGTGAATATATAATAATATTATCTACATTATTTTGTAATGGTAACTCATAAATATTAAACTTAACCTCTTTATAATATAATTCAATATTATAATTAGAGATTGTAGTTCCCATTAGTAACCTATTAGTAAAAGCAGGTTGTAATGTTGGGTTTCCAGAGACAATTGTATTATCATTTAAAAAGAAATTAAACGGATTTAAATTTTTATAATTAGGTCGCTCTATACTTCTTTTAAAATTAGTATAAATGGTTGTTTTTTCAGAAACTTTATGGCTTATATTTAAGGTTGGAAATAGCTCTAAGTAATCTTGATTATTATTTTCATTAGTAATAATAGATTCCCCTTCTATATTGGTATGCTCTGCTCGTAGTCCAGCTGAAAAACTCCACCTATTCCATTGTTTATCAAAATTAATATAACCAGAAAAGATAGATTCCTTATATCTATAATCGTTAGTGTTACTTGTGTTTAATGACTGCCCGCCTGTATTTGAGTCTATATCAAATTGTACTATATCACTTTTCGTTTTTATGTTAGATGTTTTTAACCCAGCGCTAAAAGATGAGTTATTTTCTAAAGACAAATCATAATCTATTTGCGAAGTAAAAATATCTGTATTTTGATTACTATTCGTTCTGAAAATAGTTTTAAAATCAAACACATTATTAGCATCATAATAATTACTATTAACCATTTGGTCTCTATCATAATCGTATGCAGTGAGGTGACTATTAATGGATAGTTTAGATTTACTGTTAAATCTATGTACAAAGTCTAAATCGAAACCTAAATTATGTTTTTTGTCTCTAGACAAATTATGCGAATCAAACTGAAAGTCTAAATTGTCATTAGCATCAAAAATCATTGATTCTCCATTTGTTAAATACTTAAAGTACGGCAAAAACAAGAGATTTGAAGTTAAACTTAAAGTGTTTTTATCGTTTATTAAATAATCGAAGTTAAAATTTAAATTATGGGTTTCAGACCATGTATTTCTGTTTAATCTAGAATCCCAACGTTCAACAATATCATTATTAATATCTAGATAGTTAACCTTTTCTTCATTATTTCTATTAATCTTATTTTTTGAAGTACTATAATTAGCATTTAGGCTAATTTTTTTAGTTTTATAAAACTGATTTATTCCTGCATTATATCTAGGAAAAACACCTTGCCTAAAATTAGCAAAGACATTACCTCTATACCCGGCAACTAAATTTTTAAGCATTACTATATTTAATACTGCACCATTATCTGCATCGTACTTTGCTGATGGGTTGGTAATAACTTCCACTTCTTGAATAGTGTTAGCCGAAGAACTTTCTAACAATTGTGTTAGTTCGCTAGATGATAAATTTACTTTTCTATCATTAATATATACTACAGGGGTTGTATTCTTAACAGAAATTCTATTATCAAAAATTAAAACTCCAGGTGTACGTTTTAAAGCTTCTAAAATAGATCCCTCACTCAAAGCAGTATTTGCAATATTAAAAATTAAACGATCTGCTTCTTTTTTTAAAGTTGGGCGTTTAGCTGTTATTATAATCTCCTCTATATTCTCTATAGATTCATTTAATATAATTGGATCAAGAATAGTGTTTTCAGATAATTCTATAGTACTTTCTCCATTTTCATATCCTAAAAAAGAGGCCTTTATAATATATTTTCCTACTTTTAATTTTTCAAATTTAAAGAGACCATCTTCATTTGATGACATACCTTTCACTTCATTAACTCCTGAATTAGTAACAACTTCAAAACACAAAACATTAGCATAGGGAATTGGCATATTTTGCTCATCTAATAAAACCCCAGAAATAGTAAGGTCTTGTGCAAACATTACTGAAGACCAAAACAGCAAGAGGATGTGGAGAGAATACTTCAAAAAATATAACTTTAATTTGGTTCGCAAGATACTATATGTTTGCCACTTACTGTTACGGTAAAAACCGTAAATTTCAAGGATATACTCTCTAAATAAAATTGAAGAAAAGCTCAATAAATACTCTATATTTGCAACATCTTACATATGGGAAGATTTTAGACTATGAAGAAAATTAGAAACTTTTGCATTATTGCGCATATTGATCACGGAAAAAGTACATTAGCCGATCGTTTACTTGATTATACAGGAGCAGTAACTGCCCGCGAAAAACAAGACCAACTTTTAGATAGTATGGATTTAGAGCGCGAACGTGGTATTACCATTAAATCGCATGCCATACAAATGGAATATATTTATGAAGGTCAAGAGTATATTTTAAACTTAATAGACACACCTGGTCACGTAGATTTCTCTTATGAAGTATCAAGATCTATTGCTGCCTGCGAAGGAGCTTTACTAATTGTTGATGCTGCACAAAGTATTCAAGCGCAAACAATTTCTAACCTATACTTGGCTTTAGAAAATGATTTAGAAATTATTCCAGTACTTAATAAAGTTGATTTACCAAGTGCAAACCCAGAAGAAGTAACTGATGATATTGTAGATTTACTAGGTTGCGATCCAAGTGAAGTTATTCATGCTAGTGGAAAAACAGGTTTTGGTGTAGATAATATATTAAAAGCAATTATAGAACGTATTCCTGCTCCAGAAGGAGACCCTGAGGCTCCTTTACAAGCTTTAATTTTCGATTCTGTTTATAATACATTTAGAGGTATTGAAACATACTTTAGAGTATTTAATGGAGAAATAAAGAAAGGGCAAAAAATAAAATTCGTAGCTACAGATAAAGAATATTTTGCAGACGAGGTTGGGACTTTAAAGCTTAATCAAGTTGCAAAACAAAGTGTAAAAGCTGGAGATGTAGGTTATTTAATTACTGGTATAAAAACAGCAAAAGAAGTTAAAGTAGGAGATACTATTACAGATTTTGCAAACCCAACAACAAATATTGTTGAAGGTTTTGAAGATGTAAAACCAATGGTATTTGCGGGTATTTATCCCGTAGATACAGAAGATTATGAAGAGCTTAGAAACTCTATGGAGAAACTTCAGTTAAATGATGCTTCTTTAGTCTTTCAACCAGAAAGCTCTGCTGCACTAGGTTTTGGTTTCCGTTGTGGTTTCTTGGGTATGCTTCATATGGAAATTATTCAAGAGCGTTTGGAACGTGAGTTTGACATGACTGTAATTACAACTGTACCTAACGTTTCATACTTTGCTTATACAAATAAGGAACCAGATGTTCCTTTTACTGTAAATAATCCAAGTGATTTGCCAGAACCAACAACGATTAATCGTGTTGAGGAACCGTTTATTAAAGCCACTATTATAACAAAAGCCGATTTTGTTGGTAATGTTATGAGTTTATGTATTGAAAAACGAGGTATGATTACCAATCAAACCTATTTAACACCCGAACGTGTTGAGTTAACATTTGATATGCCGCTAGCAGAAATTGTCTTTGATTTTTATGATAGGTTAAAAACAGTTTCTAAAGGTTATGCCTCATTTGATTATTCTCCTATAGGCATGCGAGTATCTAAATTAGTGAGATTAGACGTCTTGTTAAATGCACAGCCTGTAGATGCATTGTCTGCATTAATTCATGCAGATAATGCACAGCAAATAGGTAAGAAAATGTGTGAAAAACTTAAAGAACTTATTCCTAGACAACAATTTGATATTCCTGTTCAAGCTGCAATTGGAGCTAAAATTATATCTAGAGAAACTATAAAAGCTTTACGTAAAGATGTAACTGCTAAATGTTACGGTGGAGATATTTCACGTAAACGAAAGTTATTGGAAAAACAGAAAAAAGGAAAAAAGCGTATGCGTCAAGTTGGTAATGTAGAAATACCTCAACAAGCATTCATGGCTGTATTAAAACTTAACGACTAATAATTTTATTACATAAAACTAAAAAAACTTTCAATTAAAATTGAAGGTTTTTTTAGTTAAAACACTTATTAATTTATTTCAACATCTTCTTCATTAAAAAATTTTCCTAAATACACTAAATACATATTTTTTCCTATCTGTATCTCTTTACTATAAGAAGAAATAATAGTTAAATCACCTTCTTTATCTTTAAGAAATAAAGGAATAATGTCCTTTTCACTATTTGTTATTTCAATTAAACGATAGTAATGCTCTTTATTTTTTATTTCTATTTCATTAATATTAGGATAATTTACAGTTACATTCGTTAATGTATTAAAATCATCTGTGTGAGAAAACAAACCTTCTTTTGGATTATTATTTTCATCCCTCATTTCATCCACAGAAACTAATCTAAACGATCCATTTTCTCCAAATTGTTTACTAAACTTATTAATAGCATATTTATTAATGTCATTATTTCCAGTTAAAGCCATTAAATAACCAACATCATTAAGTTCAATATTATCTAATAAGGTATCTGAATATATATTAGTATTTATTGCTTCTAGCCCTATTTCCTTCGCTTCATTAATATTTGCTTGATTACTATCTATTAGCACAACATGCCTGCCATTAGACTCCAAATAATCGCCTATTAGTCTTGAGAATTTTGATGCTCCAATAATTAAAATACCATTAGATTTTGTTAAAAACACTCCAACAAGTTTAGCAAATAATCTAGCTGTTGTTGCATTGAGCAAAACTGTACCTAAAACAATCATGAATACTAAAGGTGTAATATATTCTGCTCCTACAACTCCAATCTTTGATAATTTCAACCCAAATAAAGAAGCTATACCAGCAGCGACAATACCTCTTGGACCAACCCAGCTAATAAATAACTTTTCTTTTAGTTTTAATGTTGATCCTCTGGTGCTTAAAAAAACACCTAAAGGCCTTACTATAAAAACAACAGCAGCAAATAATACAGCAGTTTTCCATGTAAAAACAAGATATAAATCTGCCATATTTATATTAGCTGCTAGTAAAATAAATAATATTGAAATTAGTAATACACTTAAAGATTCTTTAAAGTATAATAATTCTTTTAAATAAGGAGCATTTGTATTTCCTAAAACCATTCCCATAACAACGACTGCTAATAGTCCAGATTCATGAGCAAAACTATCGGACAACACAAAAACACCTAACACAGCTGCCAATGCAAATACATTTAATAAATAATGCGGCACCCATTTTTTATTAATAATTAAATTTAGAGCATGTGCAAAAGTAAATCCAAAAGTAAATCCAAATAATACTATTTTACCAAATTCTATAAGCGCCGTTTTTGTAAAAGCACCTCCTCCTCCAACACTTATAAACTCGAAAACCAAAACCGCAACTAACGCACCTATTGGGTCTATTAAAATACCTTCCCATTTTAATACTGCAGATATATCTTTCTTTAATGGAATGTTTCTTAAAATGGGAGTTATCACAGTAGGTCCTGTAACAATTATTAACCCTGAAAATAAAAATGCAATCTCCCAGCTTAAATTAAAAGTATAATGCGCAGCCACTGCTGCTCCTAAAAAAGTGACTAGAGAACCTAAAGAAATTAGCTTTGTAATTACGGGTCCAACATTTTTTATTTCATCCATTTTTAAAGTTAACCCTCCTTCAAACAATATAATACTAATAGCTAAAGACACAAAGTAAAAAAGGCTTTCTCCTGGAAATAAACCTTCTTTATTATTCCAAATTGGTTCAATCCATTTTGTACCATCCTCACTTAAAAACTCTGCTGCAATCGGACCAACTAAAAGTCCAATTAAAATTAATGGTAAAATAGCTGGTATTTTAAACTTCCAAGCCACCCATTGCGCCAAAATGCCTAGTATAATTATTCCTGCTAACTCTATCATACAAAATGTTTTACGTGAAAATAAATAATTTAATTCTATTATCGAGCTAAAAATAAACCTTAAAATCTTTAAATATGCCCAGTTTCAAAGTTTTTTTAATTTAAAAAAAATGTTATCTTTCAATTTTTCTGACTTTAAAAATTACGTGACTCTAAAACCTTTTAAAAGTATTGGTATAGGTGTAGCATTTTCACCAAACTTAAAAGCTAACCTCTTTGAGGTCGCTCGATTATCTCAGTTTTTTAATTCTAAATTAATTCTTATTCATGTAGGCTCTGAATCTAAAGAAAAAAAGGAGGCTCTTAAAATTATATTAGAAAACTTCAATAATATAGATTACGAAGTCGTTTTTAAAACTGGAGATCCTGTTAATGTTATTTTATCTACTTCAGAAGAAAAGCAAATAGATTTATTAGTTCTTGGTGCATTACAACGTGAAAACTTTTTAAAATATTATGTAGGTTCTATAGCAAGGAAAATTACACGTCGTGCGAAATGTTCTATTTTATTGCTAATTAAACCTTCTATAGAAAGAGTCTCTTGTCAACATATCGTAGTTAATGGTTTAAAAGATCCTAAAACTGAGCAAACTATAGCCACAGCATTTTATGTTGCTAATCAGCTACGTGCTGATCTTGTTACAATTGTAGAAGAAATAAAACAAAATGAAGTAGCTGTAAAGGTTGATGATGATAAAACTCTAAGAAAAGCTACTATTTTTAAAGAACGTTTAAGGCATAGAGAAGCAGCACGTATAAAAAAAATTATTGCTCACATCCCAAAGGAATACACCGAAAAGATTGCTATAAAGTCACAGCCCATTTTTGGAAAACAAGGTTACTCTATTGGTCATTATGCACAGATTTCCCGTGCTGATTTATTGGTTATGAATGCACCAACAAAAATGACTTTTTGGGATCGCCTATTCCCACATGATATAGAACATATCCTAACTGAATTACCAACCGATGTATTAATTATCAATGAACCAAAAAAAGGATAACACTGCAAAGTTTATTAAAAGTTTACCTAAAAATATTTTTTCTGGTTTTGTTGTTAGTCTTATAGCCTTACCATTAGGTTTAGGTTTAGCTATGGCTAGTGATGCTCCGCCTATTGCAGGTATTATGGCTGCAGTAATTGGCGGATTTGTAGTATCTATATTGGGAGGTAGCCATGTAACTATAGTAGGACCTGGTAATGGCTTAGTTGGAGTGCTTTTAATTGCCATAACGACTTTGGGTATAGAGAGTGCTTATGCAGCCATAATATGCTCTGGAGGGTTATTAATGCTTCTAGGGTTTTTACGTCTTGGTAAGTTAGCCGATTTTTTTCCCTCTTCAGCTATTCAAGGAATGTTAGCAGCTATTGGTTTAATTATCTTAGGAAAGCAGTTTCATATTATGCTTGCACACCGTATAAAACGAGAGGATACCATAGATTATCTTTTAGAGATTCCTTATACTATAAACGATGCTGTTCATTACGATAATACAGGGCTTATATATGCTGCAATTGCTGGTGTTTTAAGCTTTGCAATTATGGTGTTTTATTCTAAAATTAGAAATAAATATTTACAGCTTATACCTGCTCCAATGTGGATTGTTATTTTATCTATAGCTTTTAGTTATTATTTTGAATTAATTGCCCACGAAAGCAATCCTATAGCCCCTAATTATATGATTACTGGTATTCCGGAATTCTCTGAAATTATAGCACAATTACCTTCCGTTAATTTTAGTAAAATAGGATCCCTTCCTTTTTGGACTAGTGTTTTAGCATTAACTCTTATAGCAAGTATAGAATCATTATTAAGTATTAAAGCTGTAGATAAGTTAGATCCAGAAAAGCGTCGTTCTAATGTTAATCGCGATTTAAAAGCATTAGGGTTAGCAACAATAGGTAGTGGGTTTTTAGGAGGTTTAAATGTTGTTACTGTTATAGCAAGAAGTTCTGTAAATGTAAATAATGGAGGAAATAATCGTTCTTCGAACTTTTTTCATGCTACATTTTTAGTAATATTTATTGTGCTATTTAGTTCACAATTAACAAGAATACCACTCCCAGCATTAATGGCTATATTAGTATATACTGGTTATAAACTAGCTTCACCAAGTACTATTCGTAATATTTTCTCTATAGGTAGAGAACAACTCATTATCTTTTTTGTAACACTTTTAGTAACCTTAAAAATAGGATTAATAACGGGGATAATATCTGGGGTTTTAGTGACTTTTATTATTCATGTTGTTATTAACAAAAACTTTGGTTTGTTTGCAAAGAATGTATTAAAACCTAATGTTTTAATGTTTAAAGAAGAAGATGAAGACAACAATTATTATTTAAGTGTAAAACACTTTTGTAGTTTTTTAAACTACTATAAATTAAAAGAAAAAATTAATGCTATTCCAGAAGATGAAGACGTTATTGTAGATTTTTCTCTTTGTAAATTTGTAGACCATACAGTTATGGAGAACCTAAATAACTATCAAGAATTATTTAAAAAGCGAGGTGGTTCTTTTGAAGTCGTTGGTTTAGATTTACATGATACAGATTCTAAACACCCTTTTGCTTTACGACGTTTGCTTCCTGTACCAAATATTATTAAAAATAGTTTAACAAGGAGGCAAACTAATATCGAAGAGTTAGCTGTAGATTACAAGCTAAACTATACACACGAAAAGCAAAAAAACATTGATTTTTTAAATGACTTTTTATTCTTTAGAACTAAACAAATCAACCATATTTATAACCAATTAACAAATACAAATAAAGACTTAACGCTTTTCGATATTGAGTTTTCCGAAGGGGAATTTATAGCAAAAGAAGTCGTTCGCTCTACAATGCTTCATATAAATTTAAACATAGATATTGCTGAATTTACTTTAGATAGAGAAGGCTTTTTAGAAAAGATTTATTCTTTCACAGGTTTTAAAGATATACCTATACAAGATCATAACGATTTTTCTAAACGTTTTTACTTATTAGGAGAAGATGAAACCAAAATAAAAGCGCTTTTTAATGACAATGTCACACATTTTTTCGAAAGTAACCCTTATTATCATATAGAATCTAACGGTAGTAGCTTACTAATTTTTGGACGCGAACGTCAAGCCAGTATTAAAGAAATTAAAGCGCTTTTCGATTTTGGTAAACGTTTAAAAGAAGTATTACATTAATTAAACTGTTTTTTGACTCCTTTTTTTGATTCTAATAAATTCAATTATTACAATTAATATTGCACTTAATCCAAATAAAGGAAACACAACACCTAATAATACAATACTGATAATTACACCATAACCAATTTTAAATTTAGCAGGAACTTTTGGTATTCCCCAATGACCTTTTTGTTTACGTTTTAAATACGATAATAGGCCTGCAATACTTAAACACAACAACAAAATAGCTATACCAAGCATTAAAAACCAGTTCCATTGCCCAAATTGCCCTTGATGAAAAGCCATTAACCACATTCTGCCTCGCATTAAAACACCTACATCACCCCATTCATGTTCAGCTAATTGTTTTCCAGAATACTGATCGAAATGAAAGCGTTTCTGTTTACCTAAATTAAATGTTGTATTAAATACGCTATAAACTCCTTTTTCATTTTTAGGCAAACCAATACTTACTTCTCCTTCTAAATTCATAGATTTTGCTAATACTACCATAGCATCTAAACTAATAGCTTCGCTTGTTGTTTTCGATTTCAATCCTCGAGCATCCCAAGTTTTAGGATAGCCTGTATTCGTTACTTCTTGTACCCATTTAAAGTTACTTCCAAAAACATCTGTCCAAGGAAAACCTCCAGCTAACGTTAACAATAATAATAATGAAACCCAAAACCCTAAAACTGTATGCAAGTCACGATAAAGAATACGTTTTCCTTCTTTTAACCGTACAGTAAAAAAACCCTTAATTCCTTGTTTTTTATTTGGCCAAAACACATAAATTCCAGTAATAATTAACACAATCATCCAACTAGCAATACCTTCTATAATTTTGGTTCCAAATTTGCCTAAAAGCAGTTCTCCGTGTAACTTTCTAACGGTATGCATTTTAGAATCTTTTGGATTTATTTTCCCAGAAACCTCAGCCTTGTAAGGATTAATATATATACTATTTTTATGACTAAACCTTCCAGAAATAAACTCTGTTGCTTGGTTATTATCTTTAGGTATAACCATAATATTAGGTTGTTTTCTAGCTACATTTTTTGCTAACTCCCATTGTTTTTGAAATGAAATAGCTTCACCTTCGGCTTTTATGAACTTTATAGTTTCTTGCTTTGGCCCATCATAGTTATCTTTAAAAAGGTAAACACCTCCAGTAATAGCCAATAATATAACAAAAGGCAAAGACACTAACCCCGCTATAAAATGCCATTTCCATAACCATTGACTTAATTTGTTATTCTTTTTTAACATCTCTAAAAATTTAAAACAATCTAGGAGCATATATAATAAAACTACATTTACTCCTAGAATATTTATTAATTATTAAAACTTGTATTTTAAGCCAAAATGAAATGACCTTGGATTACCTATTGTATAAGAGTTCTGGCTTCTAAATCTATTATAAGATGCTCTTGCTGAATATAAATCATCAAATAAATTGAGGGCATGTACCCAAATATTTATCCCTTTTATTTCGTAAGATACTAGTGCATTAAATATATTATGCCCATCATAAATCGCTGTACTAAAAGTACCATCTTCATTATCTATTTGTCCTTCAAAACTAGTATTGTATTTCCCTACTAATTCATGCGTAAGACTAACTGTTAAGTTTTTGATAGCATTAGGTTTGTACATTATTTTAGAAGTTCCTAAAAGTTTTGGTGCTGTTTCTCTATCGGTGTCAGAATAATCAACACCTCTATCAAAAAAGTCTAAATATCTATGTTTAGCAAAGCTTCCGTTATGACTAATAGTTAATTCCTGCGTAAGTTTGTATTTTACACCATATTCTATACCGTACGATCTTGTTTTTCCTGCATTAGCATTAAAAAACTCATCGTTTTCATCACGAAGCGTAATCAACGTATTTTTACCTTCTAAAAGATATACTGCCGCATCAACTTGTAATGTTTTTGTTGGTTTAAAATAAGTTCCTATTTCAAAATTATCGTAGTTACTCGGTTTTAAATCGAACACATCCCCTCCAACACCAACAAAACTATTTCTGTATAATGTAGACGTTTGCGGTGGAGTAAATCCGTTAGAATAATTAGCATACAATCCTAAAGCGTTATTTACATTATAATTTACTCCTATTTTAGGCGATACATTATTATAGTTGTTTTTAGAATCTTTTGGCCCTGCTACACCATCTACTAAATTATTATAATCATATTCAAAACCATCATAACGTAATGCCGCTGTAATTTTTAAAGCATTTATAGGGTTTATTTCATACTGTAAATACCCTGCATAGTTTAAAATACTAGCTTCATAATTTAAAATAAAGTCATCTCCATTAAGTGTAAAATCTATATTTTGTCCTGTTTCGGTGTCTACAATTACAGAAAGTCGTTCTGCGACATAATCTTGTGGTGAATAATCTATAGAAGATCCTAAAATTAAAGACGAATTAGCAAAATCAAAATCTACTTTATGCTGTATTAAACCAACATAACTTTTAAAAGCATTATTATTTAATTCTCCACTACCAAAACCTGTTAACTGTCCCTGATTTCTAAATTGACGGATACGATAGGATGGGTTTTGTCCCATTTCGTTGACTCTTAGCACAAAATTAAATGCTGTTTTATTTTTAGTATTCCACTGTTTATTTATTGTACTTCTAACTCTAAAAGCAAATGCATCACGTTCTGTAAAGGTTTGGTCACTTTCATAATTACCACCTTGATAATCTGATTCACTCAAAGATCCAGTCATATCCGATCTATAATCCACAATATTAAAAACATTAGTCCATTCTAAAGTTGGAGATAAATGGTTTACATTTTTAAAGGTTAATGCAAATTTCTCATAATTACTATGTTGTACTGGTCCATCTTCTCTTTTTACATACTGTGTTCCTAAATAAAACCCTACATGTTCTCCCGCATATTTAGACAATTCTAAATCATAACGTGTTAATCCTAGATCATTAATTTGAAAACCAGTGCTCCCTGTAAAATCTCGTGTTGGTTTTTTAGTTATAAAGTTGAAACTACCACCTATTGCTTCACTTCCATAAATGCTAGATGCTGGTCCTTTTAGTACCTCAACTTTGTCATATGATACATCATTCATTTCCAATAACGCATTGTGGTTAAATACTGCTGTAGGTCGTATAGGTAAGCCATCTTCCACATACAAAAACAATGATTTAGTTGAAATTGGAGATCGTGCAGCCATAAAATGTTGTTCGTTACTAGCTGCTCTGGAAGTAGACATTAAAACACCTGGAACATTATTTACCAATTGATCTACACCAAAAGCTTTAGTATTTTCTATCTCTTTTGATGTAATTACAGAAATTGAAGCAGGTACCTCCTTTCGTTGTTGTGCTTCTCTACTTGCAGAAATAACAACCTCATCTAAAAGTTCATCATTCTCTGTTAGAATAATAATGTTATCTTCTTTCGAAAGATTTTGCTCTAATGTTGTAAAACCTACATAACGAATAATAACATCTGTATCATTTTGTAATACAATAGAAAAATTTCCGTTTGCATCAGAAATAGCTGTATTATTTAAATTTGTTTTGGATTGAATTGTTGCTCCTTGCAAAGGTTGATTCTTATTATCTAAAACCTTCCCTATATGTTCGTTTTGGGCGTATACGCATAGACTCGTAAATACCACTACGAGTTGTAATATATATTTCATCTGTTTTTTATTTTTTTCAGATAGAAGTACAATGAGACTATAACAAGCCTTATACTACATTAGTACTTCCTTTTTAATTTAGTTTTAATACTTGAGAATAATGTGTAGTATATTAATACTTAAAAAATAAGCACATACACATTTATGCTTAAAAACTTTTAGGTTTTTAAACATTATTTTTTAATAAAATGTAAATTAAACAAGTCGAGGAGGAGGTTCTATACAATCCTTAAAAAGAGATAAAAATTGATTATTATAATTCCAATTGTTTTGTACTATTACTTTATTATCATTTAACTTATAATTGCAATTATATTCTTGAAAATAAACAGGAAAAAAAGCTTCAAAAAACGTAGCAAAATAGCTCGTATTAGTTTCTTCTACGTCAGTTGTATTTAATGTAAGTTGCTTTGCTAAATGACATTTACCATTACATTGTAATTGTGGTTTTTCTTTATTAATACAATAGGTTTCTATAATGTAATCTATATTCAATTCAAAATAGGCCACATAACTTAAATTATATACTGGCCTTAAAGCAAAAGCAAGAAATAAAATATATGTAAAATAGACTTTCAATTAGGTCGTAAAATTATATTTCGATTGCAAAAATAGTCCATTTCCATAGTATAACAATTATACTCTCTTAATAAAATCTTAACGTTTTCCTATTTTTCAAGGTATTTTAGTACTTTGCAAGGCAATTATGAATTTATATCCAATACTTGCTGGTAATTTTAAATTAGATGGCGGCGCCATGTTTGGTGTTGTACCTAAATCTCTATGGACCAGAACGAACCCTGCAGACAATAATAACATGATTGATATTGCTGCCAGATGCTTATTAATTGAAGATGGAAATAGGCTTATTTTAATAGATACTGGTATGGGAAATAAACAAAGTGATAAATTTTTTGGCTACTACCACTTATGGGGAGACGATACTATAGATAAATCTTTAGCTCAATACGGTTTTCATCGAAATGACATTACAGATGTATTTATGACTCATCTACATTTTGATCACTGTGGCGGAACGATACAATATAATAAAGATAGAACGCTTTTAGAACCTGCTTTTAAAAATGCTAAATTTTGGAGTAACGAAAAACATTGGCAATGGGCAACACAACCTAATCGTCGTGAACTAGCCTCTTTTTTAAAGGAGAATATTTTACCAATGGAAGACAGTGGTCATTTAAGTTTTACAGCACTTCCTGAAAAAGATATCTTAAAAAACTCTGCTTTAGGGTTCGATATTTTTTTTGCTAATGGCCATACAGAAAAACAAATGATTCCAATGATTAATTATAATGGGAAAACCATTTGTTTTATGGCAGACTTACTACCAACTGTTGGTCATTTACCTATTCCTTTTGTAATGGGTTACGACACAAGACCTTTACTAACATTAGATGAGAAAGAAAAGTTTCTTAATCTAGCAGCAGATAACAATTATTATTTATTTTTGGAACATGATGCGCATAACGAAATTATAACTGTAAAGCACACAGAAAAAGGCGTACGATTAAACGAAACATTCACTTGTAAAGATATTTTACATTAAACTTAACTATATGAAATTAATTAATAAAACAGTATTATTATCGGCAGTCTCTGCTGTAATGCTTTCAAGCTGTGGTGGTGGGGCGCCAATTCTATCAACTCCAATAGAAAACATAGACAATACCCCTATTAAAGAATCTGCTTTAACCGAAGCAGAAAAACACAATTGGGGACACTTAGATTTAGTGAAAGATACTATTCCTGGAATGAGTGTAGATAAAGCTTACTCAGAAATCATTAAAGGTAAAAAAGGGCAAAAAATTATTGTTGCAGTTATCGATTCTGGAATTGATATTAATCATGAGGATTTAGATGGCGTACTTTGGACAAATAAAAAAGAAATTCCAAATAATGGAATTGATGATGATAAAAATGGCTATATCGATGATATACATGGATGGAACTTTTTAGGAGATGGACATGATGAGCAATTAGAATATATTCGTTTAGTAGCTAGTGGAGATAAAAGCGCTCCTAGATACGCAGAAGCAGAAGCTATGTATGATAAAGATTATAAGCAAGCTTTAGCTGGTAAAAACAGATTAGATCAAATATACGGAAGGCTAAAAGGAGCACATGAAGCTTTAGCTGCTCACTTTAAAAAAGAAGATTATACTAAAGACGAAGTAAAAGCTATTGATGCCGGAGATAATTCTGAATTAGAAGCCGCTATTGAAACAGCTAACTTTGCTTATGCTAATGGTTTAAGCTCTGTAAAAGATGCTGTAGGACAAGTAAAAGGAGGGGTAGATTATTATACAGATCAGGTAAATTACAACTTAAATAAAGAATTTAATGGTCGTAAAACAGGTGATAACCCAGATATTTTTAACGATAAGCCAGGTTACGGAAACGGAAATGTTTTACCTGTAAAAAAATCTGAAAGCCATGGAACACATGTTGCTGGTATTATACTAGCAGAACGCAATAATGGATTAGGAGCAAACGGTGTTGCAAACAACGTTGAGCTTATGAGTATTCGTGCAGTTCCTAATGGAGACGAGTATGACAAAGATGTTGCTAAAGCTATTCGTTATGCTGTAGACAATGGAGCAAAAGTTATTAATGGTAGTTTTGGTAAAAGTTTTTCTCCACATGCAGACTGGGTTCGTGATGCAATTAAGTACGCTAGCGATAATAACGTAATTTTTGTTCATGCTGCAGGAAACGATAGTAAAGATGTAGATACAGAACCAAATTTCCCAGATGACAATGTTAACTATGTAGAAGTATCTAATACATATATTAGAGTTGGTGCTTTAGCTCCAAAATACGGAAGTGAAATGGTAGCTGGTTTCTCTAACTACGGAAAAAAGAATGTAGATGTATTTGCTCCTGGAGCGCAAGTTTACTCTACTACTCCAGAAAATGAATATGATACTAAAGGAGGTACATCTATGGCCGCTCCTGCTGTTGCAGGTGTTGCAGCTTTAGTTTGGTCTCAATACCCAAAATTAAAAGCCTCTCAAGTAAAACAAATAATCATGGATTCTGGTTTACCAGTTCCTACTAAAGTTGTTGTTGGTGGTAATGCTCAAGATGTTAGACCGTTTGCAGACTTAAGTACATCATCTAAAATAGTAAATGCGTATAATGCCTTAATAATGGCATCACAAATATCTAAATAATTAATAGACACACTTTAAAAACCCCAACATAAAACGTTGGGGTTTTTCTTTTAATACAAAATGAGCCATTATAATTTATTTTGGCTTGAAACAAAATAAAAACAAACAGATGAAAAAGACTCTTTTATTCGGCCTTTCTGCCTCTTTAGTGTTACTGTCTTGTAATACACCAAAAAGTGTTACAAGTAATACAGCATCTAGTAGTACTAGCGCAGTAACTAATATGGCTTCAAAATCTACTTATTGGCAACAACATGTAGATTATAAAATGGATATTGATATGGATGTAAACAACTACCAATATCAAGGAACACAAAAATTAGTGTACACTAATAACTCTCCAGATGTATTAAATAAGGTTTTTTATCACCTATATTTTAATGCGTTTCAACCTGGTAGTGAAATGGATGTTCGCTCTCGTACTATTTCAGATCCAGATGGTAGGGTTGGTGACCGTATTAGTAAATTATCTCCAAATGAAATTGGATATATTAAAGTGACTTCTTTAAAACAAAACGGTACTTCTCTTAAACATGAAACTGTTGGTACCGTTTTAGAAGTAGACTTAGCCAAGCCTATACAACCAGGTGAAAAAGTAACTTTTGATATGGTTTTTAACGCACAAGTTCCTGCACAAATTCGTCGTTCTGGAAGAAATAATAAAGAAGGAGTTGCTCTATCAATGACGCAATGGTATCCTAAGTTAGCAGAATACGATTTTCAAGGCTGGCATGCAGATCCGTATATAGCAAGAGAGTTTCATGGGGTTTGGGGTAATTTCGATTTAAAATTAACTATTGACAAAAACTATGTTGTAGGAGGAACTGGCTACTTACAAGGAGAGCCTACAATTAAAGGAAGTAAGAAAACATTACATTATAAAGCACCAAACGTTCATGATTTTACTTGGGCAGCAGATCCTGAATATATTCATGATACTATGCAAGTTCCCAACGGTCCACTACTACATTTTTACTATAAAAAAACATTAGCTGAAGAAAATTTAAAATTCTGGAAAGATTTACAGCCAAAAACGGTTGAATTAATGCAATACTTTAGTGAACATGTTGGTAAATACCCTTACGATCAATACTCTGTAATACAAGGTGGAGATGGTGGTATGGAGTATGCTATGTGTACTTTGATTACAGGAAAACGTAGTTTTGGTAGCTTAGTTGGTGTTACTGCACACGAATTAGCGCATACTTGGTTTCAGTTTTTAATGGCGACTAATGAAGGAAAACACGAATGGATGGATGAAGGTTTTACCAGCTACATTAGTGATCATGCTATGAATACAATAATGGATTATAAAAAACCTATTGCAAATGCAGGAGGTTATGGTGCTTATAACTTTTTAGCAAAGTCTGGAACAGAACAACCACAAACAACACACGCCGATCGTTATCACACAAATAGAGCTTATGGTATAACAGCTTATGGCAAAGGATCTGTATTCTTGTCTCAATTAGGTTATGTTATTGGAGAAAACAACTTAAAAGAAACTTTAAAACAATATTACAATAACTGGGCATTTAAGCACCCTACGCCTAATGACTTTATTCGTGTTGCAGAAAAAGTATCTGGTTTAGAATTAGATTGGTATTTAATGGATTGGACTCAAACTACTAATACTATAGATTATGCTGTTAAAAATGTAGATAATACAGTGGTTACTTTAGAGCGTATAGGTTTAATGCCAATGCCTTTAGATGTTACTGTTACTTATACAGATAACTCTACTGAAGAGTTTAATATCCCTTTGCAAATGATGCGTGGTGAAAAACCAACAACAGCTACTATTTTAAAGGATTGGGCTTGGGCATACCCAACGTATACTTTTAATACTAAAAAGCCTGTAAAGACCGTGATAATTGATTCTAAAGGTTTAATGGCCGATGTAGACAAAGCTAATAACAAAAATTAAAAATAACTAATTTATAAATCTAAAACCTCATCTTTTCAGATGAGGTTTTTTTATTACTTAAAAATTCTTACACCAACACCTAAATTATGTGTTGGGCTTTTTATTGCGTTTAAATTTAATCTATAACTAGCAAACCAATTCCCTTTACGATTGTATTGTAAGCCTATACTTAAGTTATCAAAGTTGTTTGTATTTCCTCCTACTTCACTAAAAACATATAATCCACTTCTATATGTTTTTGGATGCTCTATAACCTTTGTTACTGTTATTTCTCTAGGCACTTTTAACTTATATGATAATTGACTGTCTAATAAATTACCACTTAATAAATTGTAACTGTAAATATCTATATCATCGTTACTTAAAGTATCTTTATACACTCTTGCTTCTTCATAAAGCGATAGGTCTTTAATATCTGCTTTAGTTTCTACTATATTCGAAATATTTTTTTTATTAACATAAACTGTTTTATACTTAACTGTTTGCACTTTAAATGTATCGATTTTAGTTTGCCATACTGTATCTCTAGTTATTGTTATTTTTGATTTGTTATCGTTATTTTTAAAACCACTACATTGTTTTAAAAATAAATTACATATTACTAATGCCAGAATAATTAACAATAGTAATCTTTCTGTTTTTATTGAAAATTGTATCATTAAAAATGTGTGTTTTTATTGACATAAAAGCAACCTTCCTAATAAAGTAATTAGGAAGGGTTTATTGCTTTTTTTAAAATTTTGATTGTAATTATACTTACTTCGAAGCTTCTTCTGAAGCCTTATCGTCTTCTGCAAGTGTTTCTATTGTTTCCTTTAAAGGTGTTAACTTTATTAAATTAACTAAAGCCCTAAAAGGGTTTACACCATAGATTGTATTATAGTTTTCTAAAATTGATTTTATCTCCGTTATTGCTATAAAACCAGCAATTATTTTTAAAAAAGGCACTTCGTTTACAATGTGCTTTTCTAAAAAGAAAGCTGCAAGAATAACCAAATTATAAATAAAAAATTTAGAAATGGTATGTCCAATTCGTGAACTACGTATAGGGATATGGTTTTTAATTGCGGCATACGATCCTGTAATAAAATCTACCAATATTAAAAACACTATTGTTACCATAACACCATTAACAGGCGACAAAAGCGTAAGTAACCAAAAGGTAAATTTGACTACTCTATCCATTATGTCTTGTTTTTAATCTATTATTTTTTTGAGTTTTTTATAGTCTAACACACGACTTTTTGCATAGGCTTTAATACAGACCATGTTACGTTGATTTCCACCTAATACATACACATAGTTTTTGGTTTGCTTAATAAAAAACCCTACATGACCTTTCCAGCTTTTTGGGCTTTCTCTCCAAAAAACAACTACATCTCCAGTTTCTGGCATGCTAGTAGACTCTCCCACAGCAAGCCAACTTCTAGCTGTTAGCTTTTTAGAATGCTCGTAACCAGCAGTTTTAGCTACCCAATTAGCAAAAGCACTACACCAAGCTGTTTCATCATGCAATTTAGAACCATTGAAACCTATTTCATTGAAATATTTTAAAATCCTAAGGTTGTCATTAAGCCCAATAATCTCCTTAACGCCATACTCAGATAGCGCCGTATTAATTATACTCATACATATGTTTGATTTTTAATTTTAAGCAGACCAAACTTTTTAGCTAAAGGTTTCTTTTATTTATTTTCCTTAATCAGGAGAGACTAAACCTAGCTTTTTAAGTTTCTACTTAACACGAATTAATGTTAACTCCGGTAAACCGTTGTTAGAAAAGCGAATACAAATATAATCATTTTACAAAACAAAAACAAACATTTTACAAATTAATTTATGTTTTTTTGTAATCTGTTAGATTGAAAAATTCTTTGTTTTATTCAGATTTAGTAACGTTATCTAATAGTTTTAAAAGTGTTGGAATCCTGTGTTCTCCATGAAGTCGAGACACTATAGCAATAGCATTTTTTAAATCCATTCCAATTGCAGAAACGTATAATGGATTTTTACTTTGACCTTTAGAGACTTCTTTAGAGACTTTTTCTGTAGTATAAAAAGAGCGTTTAGCTACGCCTATAATTGGTATTTGCTTATTTAGAGCTTCGTATAAATAACCTCCAAGACCCAAACTATAATCGTTATCTACATACACATGTCCATCTACAATAATAGCATCTATTGCACTTAAATCTACTTTTTCAATGACTTTAAGCAAGCATGGTAATTCTCGTTTATAAAATTGCCCTGGTACATACTCTTCTACTTCATTTATCACCTCTACTATAGTGTTTTTTGATGTATGATCTGTAGTATTAAATAATACACCTACACTTTTCGCATAAGTTTCTTTGTAGTGGACGTCTAGAGCTAGTAGCATTTTAGTCTTCAAAATATTTAATTCCTTTTTCTCCTATATAATCCTTTTTCTCTTCAGAATTAATGATTTTGTATATTTTATATTCAGCTTATTTTTACAATTATAGTACAATTAATAATCTTCATTAGTATCCAATCCATTCAAAAAATATTTAAACGAGTTAGCTAATAACTTTGTTTCGTTATCTCCATCCATACCACGATACCACATATATATTTTTCCATAATCATTTTCATTTAAAGAAATACATATTTCATTACCACCTTCGTCATTAGCTATAGGAAAAAAGCTATTTGGTATTATCCCTTCAAGATCTTCTAAAATTTCTTCTACTGTATAATCACCATATTTTATAGCGTGAAAATAGTGTATTCTAATTCCTTTAAAAAATTCTAAATTAGGTTTACCTCCATTATTATTAACAATATGGGTTTTATATCCCTCTGACAAATTAACATCACTTAAAATGCTGTCTAATTCATCACTTGTTATACTTTGTTCTTTATCTTTAAAATTTAACATTATAAGCAATCGTTTATCAAAACCTAATAAAGTTATTCAGATAAAAAAGGGTTCGTCAAAAAATTAATTTAGAAACGAACCCTATCTTTTTAATCTTCGTCTAAATACAATCCATTTATAAGTTCTTCGAAGGAAGAAGCCACATACCTTTGCAATGGAGTTCTACCATCCAATGCATAAATATAAATGGAACCGAAATCTTCATCTTTCATAGAAATACAAAGGTTATTACCACCAAGAACTAATGCAAATGGATAAAGATGAGATGGTATATCTTCTTGAGAAGTTTGATGATCTTGTATAGCTTCTCGAGCACTATAAACTTTATCTTCTAATTCTTCAAACGTTTCATCGACTACACTTATTCTATTAAAGTTTTCAATATTTATATTATATCCATCTTCTTCTAAACTATCGAAAGAAGATTCCTCTGGATAACCTCCATTATTATCTAAAATAAATTCCTTATACGATTCTGGTAAGTTTAAATTAAACTCTGATACGAACTGACCATATTCTATATCTGAGAGAGGTTCTCCAGAATCTGTTATTGTTACTTTTTTCATTAAAATTAGAGGATTTAACTAAAAAAGAGGATGTCAAAAAAGTAACTACCTTTTAGAGATCCTCTTTTCACAATTATAATAGAATTAATAATCTTCGTTATTATCTAATCCATTCAAAAAATCTTTAAACGAGTTAGCTAATAACTTTGTTTCGTTATCTCCATCCATACCATGATACCACATATATATTTTTCCATAATCATTTTCATTTAAAGAAATACATATTTCATTACCTCCTTCGTCACTAGCTATAGGGAAAAAGCTACTTGGTATTATCCCTTCGAGATCATCTAAAATTTCCTCTAATGTATAGTCTCCATTTTTAATAGAATGAAAATAATGTATTCTAATTCCTTTAAAAAATTCTAAATTTGGTTTACCTCCATTGTTATTAACAATATGAGTTTTATATTCCTCTGGCAAATTAACATCACTTAAAATGCTGTCTAATTCAGCACTTGTTATACTTTGTTCTTTATCTTTAAAATTTAACATTATAAATAGTCTTTAATATTTAATAATTCTTGTAATTGTTTGGCAGAACCAATATGATTATATGTTTTTAAGTGTACTTTAGTTTTTATTAATTGCATTGTACAACCTAATCCTTCATCTAAATCGTCTAAATGATGCCAAGTATACCTTTTTGGAGTTTCTTTAAGACCCATTAGTTTATTGGCTAAGGCAAAATCTCTGTCTCTAGAACCAGTAACTTTAATTCTTACTCTTCCAAAATCTGGGTTTCCTTTATAAAGATAATCAGTTAAACCATCAAAATCTGGAGATGTACCATTTTTACTAGTAGGTATATCATATCCTTTAGCTAGTGCATTTTCTTGTTTATAAACTTTATCACTAGATTTCAACCTATCTTTCATTGCTTTTATTAAAGCTCTTCTTTCTTCTGTACTTTTCCCTATAAATTTAAGATATTTATCTATATCTAGATCATCAATAGCTTTAAATATAATAGTTCCTTCTTCGTCAACCAAACTAATAGTTTTTGTATTTCTTTTAACTCTAAGGTTAAAACTACCCGCAAGTTCATCTATATATTTTTGAACTTTTTTAGAAGCATTCCCTCCACTATTTCTAATATCATCTATTTTTCTTAAAAAATCCTCCATTTGGACTTTTGTTCCTTCAAAAATAGATTTACCTTCTTGAGTAACTCTGTAATTCCTGCCATCTATCCCTTGAGTCACAAGAGCAGGATTCAACCCTAAATTATCTCCAATATTCTTAACAATAGTTATACCAATACTTTCTAAAAACTTAATAGTTTCAACAAACTCTTGAAAAAGTCGATTTCCTTTACTTAAGAAACCTGTTAATAAGTTATCTATCCATCCTTTCAACGTCTCAAAATGCTTAGGTATATTTTTTACTAAAGATTTTACACTTCGCATAATCTTTAAAAAGAACTCTACAGAAATTGTTATTTTTCTATGCACGCCTTTAGCTACTTTACTAGACACTCGACCTATTGCTTTTCCTAACTCTACATACGATCGTACAGCTCCCCTAATACCTTCGGCAACAGTACCAACTCCTGCCGTAGCCATAAAAATAAGCACCTCTTGTGCTATAAAACCAATTATATACCCCGTGTAATAACCAATACTATCAAAAGGAATACTAATATCTGTAGCTTCACTAGCCGCATCTTTTATGTCTGAAATGCTCAAATTTTGCAAACTTTGTATTGCACTAACACCTAACTCTCCTACTTTTTTTACAATAAAAAACTGAAAGCCCATAAATGCTTTTAAATTATCTAAGGTTATGGCATTGGTTATTATTTCTATACCATTTTCTAAACCTTCTATAATCATCCCCATGTATGCTCCTGGAGAGTTTACAAATTTTACACCTTCCTTTAAAAGCGCATATAATCCTTTACATATTAGTGCTAAAATATCGAAGACAGTTTTTAAAAGGTCTACCAAACTATTTATAATACCTACTAATAAGCCATTATAAAACTCGAAAGCTCCTTTTAAAGCAGATTGTATAAGCTCTAACAATGTTTTTAAATACTCTGGTATTTTATCAATAAAGCGTTCTACACTATTTAATCTATTACCTATAAGCTTATCTAAAGGTTTAGTCCCTTTTAGTTTTGTTATAATCTCCTTTATTTTTGGTGTAAAGGGCTTAAAGAACGTTTCGTCTATAGATTTTGATAATTTTTCTGGCGAAAAGCTTTCGGTTATTAATTTATAGCCTGGCAAAATGGGATTATAATCTGGATTTGGTTTCCCGTCTTTTGTAGCTTCCCACCTATTGTCTGATAATCTTAAATTATTTTGTATCCCATCGGAAACAAACTCAAAAAAATCTCCTAGTGGCGCTAACGTAAAATCTGCTGCAATTTCTACTAGTCGTGTTCCTAAATGTAAAAGTCCTCTTTTTAATATTAAGAAAAAGGAGTTTTCATTTTCTGTTCCTTTATCTTTAAGATGTTTTTTTATTATTTGAGACACATAACCCGTATCTACACTATTACCAAAAGTTCTAGCTATTCTTGCCATTTTTCTAGTTGGTAAAAATGTTCTGTTATCTATACCTGCTCCAGATTTTACTCTAAACACCGAACCAAAAATATTACTAGAGTCATCGGTTTCTATAAATAACACAACTTCTCTATCCATAACTTGATTAATATTCAAGTAAGCACGTTCTAATTGCGCACCGTCACTGGAAATAAACACAGTTACAAAAGCATCAACATCTTCAATTTTTTTTGCGATACGATTTTGTTTTTTTGAACCCTCAAACGGTTTTCCTTTTGCTGTAATAACTACCTCTTCTAATTCTGTTACTCCATCTAAAATGATATAAAACTGACCATCTATTTTATAATAATCTGCTCCATTTGAAATAAGAAAATCTGGGCTATTTAACAACTCTTCGCTAAGTATAAAGTTCGAAATATGACCTACTTTTGAGTTTGGGTTTAACTCTAAATACAAATCTCCATATTCTCCACTTAATGCCTCATGAAAATTAACTACCCAAGCGTCGCTACCTTCTACTGGTTCAACATTAACATATCTATTTTCGCTTACAGGCAACTGCTCATCGAACGTTTGCTTTTTTTCCTCATTAGAAAACACAACAATATTCCTAAAACTCACTTTATGATCAAAGTTCTTGACTCCATAGTCATTTGAATTCATAATTTCTTCTTTTTAATTGTTATTGAATTATTTTAGTCTAAAAGGTCTTGTAGTTGATTTTCTGGATATAGTATTTTAGTTTCTCTTAAATACTTAAATATTGTATTTGCTTCTTCTTTACTAATAACTTTTAAATCTATATGGTAGTTACTATCTCTAGTCCATATATCTGTATTTATTAGTGGAGAATCTGCTACTACTATAATATCCCAATCTTTCCCTTTTAGCGTGTTCCAATTCTCAATGCTTGTTTTAGCTCGACTTCCATACAATACAATTTTGTGTACTGTAGTTATAGTTTCTATTTGCTGTTTTAAGTCATTGAGAATGTATGGCAGCACAGTATCGCGCTGCCATATCATTTCTAATTTCACTTGACTCATACTAAAAATCTATCGATAGGTAGATTTGCATTTAAATCTGAGTTAGATAACATTGTATCACTCTTATCTGCAATTCTGTCTAAATAATCTTTAGGAGCTGTTACTTTTAAAGCTTCTTCATTAATCCAAATTTTTAATACATCGTAATTAGGGTCTATAAGACTTCCTTTCTCTGTAAATCTTTCGAAAGTGAATGTTGGAACTTTTTCAATATCTACTTGAAATTGAATTTTTAAAGGCTCTCCTTTTTTGCTAAACATTTGTTTAGCTTCTACTCCAGGTATTAAAGAAATTTCTTCTGCTAATTTTTGATAAATAACGCCTGAACTTGTATTACCATTCCATGTAGCATCTCTATGTATTTCTATTTTTTGTCCCATACATGTAAATACTAAAGGAAATGCTTGCTCTCCATCGTACTCTTCAATTTTAGTAAAGTAACTACCAGAATTATCTGTAAAACTAAACTCTACCGTTTTTCTTTCTTGTGAAGCAACATTTCCAACACCATCTTCACCTCCAATTAAAGTATTGGTTTGCTGAATTGGGTTATCTGTTAATGGGTTGCCTTCAGAATCAAAGATTGGATTTCCATCAGAATCAAATAATGCAAAATCATCGCAGTCTGTATTACATGGTAATCCTTCTACATTTAAACCTATAGATCCTGCCTGTAAAACCGTTAAGCTTGTAGGTAAACGTGTTTCCCAAGTTTTCTCTACTTCTCCTTCAATTGTTTCCATTTCTTCTGCAATAGATACATATAAGTCGTTGTCTTGATCTGTAATTAATCCTTCTCCATTCCAGATTTCTCCAGTAGACATGTACCAGTTTATAGCATCTTCAAATCCAGGACGAACAGGTATTACCGTTCTTGCCATACCAGATTGTAAGAAGGCTTGGAAAATAGGATCTGCCGCATCTTGCGATTGAAATAATGCTTTCCAATCTGCCTCTTTAGCATAGAAATAAGGGTAGAATATGTAAGCCATAATTTCCCAATCGAAGGCTTGCTCAAAGAATTTTACTGTTGAAGCGTGATCTTGTAATCCTTCGTTTTTCTTAACTGTAGATAAACCTGTTGATTCGTCTACTGGGTTATAATTGTCTTTAGATACTTTACTTTGTTCTATTAACAACTCAATAGCAATACGCTTTAATTCTCTTTTTTCAATACTTCTGTTTAACAATGGATTAAAGCTTAATTTTTCCTTATCTCCTATGTTTGCCTCTAACTCTTTTGCTAATGTTGCTTCGTTATATTCACGTAAACGATCGTTATAAGCTTCTATAATAGCATTGTAAGTTTCATTTTTCCACTCATTATAATAAGCATCTGTACGCTCACATCTTACTACTACATTAACATTAGTTACCCAGTTAAGATTAAAGTATCCAGATACCGGAACTTCTTCTCTGTAATAAGGCCAAATACCTACAAAGTTTCCACTATTAACTCCTAAATTAAGTCCAGCTACGGTTACTTGTACTTGTCCACTATGTTGCTTTCCTGAGGTTTTAGCAGCTGTTGCTTTATAACCTTTAGGCACTTTAATAACTTCTTTAGAGGCTTTATTGGTTAACCTGTCACCATCTCCTCCTTGCTGAGATTTTGTTAACGAGGTTCCTACATAGCTATAATATTCTGGAGCCGAAGACACTTCTGCACCATATTTTGCAGCATAATATTGGTAGTTTCCTTCGTGTAAAAACCCTGCGTGCTCAATACCATAAAAACTTAATGGTTTTGGTGCTTCTGGTAAAATCACCGCCGATGTTGTATCTGTACCATCTTCTAAGCTTTTATAAATTGCTTCTTTAAAAAAGCGTGCTGGTTCTGGTATAGCAAACTCATACATTAAACGTTTACCATAGTTTATTAACTTGTTTTTGTAGATTTTATCTACCCAACGGTAAACTCCAGTAATATGTTTATCTCCTTTTCTATTATCGAATCCGTGTGTATTATTTTCTTCGAATTCTCTTAAAATTCTAGAGGTACGTTTTCTACTTACCTTTTGTACTATACGCTCCATTGCACGTTCTGTAACTTCTTGTGCATAGGTTTGTGCTTGGCTGTTAGAATTTGATGTAGAACTTGATGAAGAGGCATCAAAATAAGCGCCTGCTCCAAATGTTATATTTCCACCTGGTGTTTTACCGCTTACACTTGCATTAGCTCCAAAGTTAGTAGACTTGTCCTCGTTAAGTACAGTTGCTACTTCGCTTTGCATTTCGTTACGCTCTGTAGTTGTTGTATCTGTTAAGTTTTCTACTTCTTTTTCAGATGTTTCTTCTGTCGTGTTTTCTATACTTGTTAAGCTTCTTGTAGAACGCTCTTTGTACTCGCGAGCCATAATATTCTCTATATGAGATACTTCTCCTGGCACATAACAGCATACTTCTTGCTCTACACGTCTAAAATCTGCAATACCTAAGCTTGTTACACCATAAATTTCTGGTTTTTCTATATCTATTGGTGTTGTATCATCTCCTTTTACAATTTCGCAGCATCCATTAAATACTAAACGAGGTTTAGTACTATCGTTTGTTACATCGAATCTTAATGTTACGCCATTGTTTAAAGTAAATGTTCCTGAAAAACGATAGCTCGCTGTATTACTTAATGGTTGGTTTATTGGAAAAAATAATCTTGCACTTGTATTATCTAAACCTCCATTTGTTTGCGCTGTTGTTCCTGCTATTTTTACACCCGAATCAAGGTTTGCTAATTCGTAAGATACATTAGATACTTGCACTCCAGAATATCCTGTTCCTAAAAACATGTTTAAGCCTGGGTTATTAATTGCGCTTAAATTAGATACAAAAAAGCAATACGGATCTAACCTTAGTCTATTACTACTTACGGCAGTTTTAACTCCTCCTACTAATACGGTTTTAGGCGTAGTTCCTTCCTCGTTATCTATAATAACTTGAGTTTCGTTTTTAATTTTCGTGCTAATTTGCTCGTATACCTCAGAAAACTCTTCGTAAATACCTAATTCTTGCTTTTTAAAAACATCCATAGCATCATTAGATAAAGCGCCGTTAAGTTCTTCCTCTTTTACAGTTTTACGTTTTGTAAATGTAAACTTTGGTAGTTTTAAATCTGGATAACTTTCTACAAGTGTTTTTTCTCCTGTTTTAACATTAGTTTCTTCAACCATTACTGGCGTAGCTGCATCTGTAATTTCATCTACATTAGCATTGTACTCTATTAAAGCTGCATCGTACTCTTTTTGTAATGCTTTATTAGATTTTGCTTCTACAGCTTTTAATTCGCTATCTAGCTTTCTAAAAACCTCAACATTACTTTTTGCCGCTTCAATTTCCACAGCTTTTAACATCGCTTTCTCTTGAGCTTCTGTTATGCGTCTTGGTTTTGCTACTCTTGTTTTTACTTCATCTGAAAATAAAGATTTTGTAATTACAACACTTGCACAGGCTCTACGTGTAAATAACTCTTCTTGGTCTGCTGTAAATACAATATCTGATTTTAATGCTGTAGAAAAAGTATTAAATGCTACTAAAAACTGATCTGCAATTAACATCTGTATTAACGCCTCACGTACATGCACAGATTTTTTAGTTACTGTTTGGTATATTAAGTTTTCCCAAATAGTTAATTTTAAATCCCCTAATGGAGTCGCTCCATTTAAATTATCTTTAATAGCCTTATACGACAACCCATTTTTGTTACGCATTAACCAAGACGAGAACTTGTATAAACTTTCGTTTTGTTTACGTACATCTGTTCTGGTTTTATAGGCAGAAAACGTTGCTGCAGTATCTTGTAATCTTCCTGCTTTTTCAGCATCTGCTACTCCTTCTATTGCCTTAACAAATACGCTACTTCCTTCACTTGGATGAAATACAAACCCAGGATGGTTTTCCTTTTTATCTATTAACTGTGGATTACGTACTGTAACAAACTTAAATAAGTTCTGCTTAATTTCTTTACTCATTTTTACTCTTATTAAATTTTATACTTATTACTAAATTCTTGTTATTAAGAACTGCTGTCGTTTCGCTTTTCTAACAGGTTTACCTTAATACAAAGCCCTAATAATAAAAGGCATTACTCTCCACCCTATTCAATAATATGTTTGAATAGTTAACCGTCGTTGTTTGATTTTAAAGACGTCTTTTTATTTAAATCAAGAAATTGTCGTTGTTTTTATACAAATGATTGATTAATAGCTTCTTTTGTATACTTACGACTTAATTATAATACAAATATACAACATTATACAAATAAAAACAAACATTATACAATATTTGTTTGTAAAATGTTTTATTTAATTGATTCAAAAATAACTAAAACCTAGTTGTGTTATGTGATTTGTTGGATTAGTGGTTTTTAATATTACAGAATGGCTAACTTAAAACGATATTGGTTCTTCTATTTTAAGGCGCTGCCCATTTTTGTACGATGCTACAAAGGCATCGTTGAAACCTAGTTTTACAATTTCTTTTCTAAATTGTTGTGCTTCCTCTAGAGTTTCGAAAGCACCAATAGCGTATTTATAAAACTCTTCTTCATAAAATTCGCTAAACTGTATGAGGTTGTTTGAGTATAAGTCTATTCGTTGGTCTTCTAAAGCTTTTATTTGTACGGCATATATTACTGTGCCTTCTATAGATGCCTCTGTAGTTGTTGTTGCTTCTAATTCTGCTGCTTTAATAGCTTCTTCATTTTCTTTATAAGCAATGGCGTCTTGTGCATTATTGTAATCTTCTGCAGACAGTATATACTGTCCCTTTTTTTCTAAACTCGTTTTATTTACAAATAGTTCTGGAAGCGTAAAATATAATACGACACCCGTTAGCAACAATAAGCCTAATACTCCTGCTATAATACCTAGAATTAACCTTGTTTTTTTTAACGTTATGTTTTGTTCGTTTAACTCTTCTTGGTCTTCTTCTAGTGTTTCTAGTTTTTCTTTTTTAGTTTCTATTTCTTGATTTAAGGCCAATAAATCATCTTCGGTAAGGAAAGGCATATTAAGGAGTTTATGGTTTTGCTAAAGATAACAAAAACTGCAACGATTAACTTAAAGTGGTAGAATAAAAAATTGTTATTATAAAATTTATAATTTCTACTCATTGCCCTAAAACACAAAAGCTTCTACATATACTATGTAAAAGCTTTTGTTAATTATAGTTTAAAACGCCACTAGCTGCAAGCTAGCGGCTGCCCTGACACATGACCCCTGAACTTAAAACTTATTATCATAGAAAAGTCGAAGAAGGTAAATCTAAAATGCTCGTTATTAATAATATCAGAAACAAACTCATTCTTAGGGTTTGTGCGGTAATAAAAAGGCAACAACCTTATAAAAAAGTTGCTGCCTAAAATTTTATCATTTTTTACTTGTTTTTAACATGGAAATCGGGGTTTCTGTGGGAATATCTGGAGGTTTACTCTTTTAAACTATCTTGGAATATATTCTCTATAGTACTTCCCATCTTCATCTTTTTTTATGTAAGCATGTGGAATTTGACCTCCTGATGCATCAATAAAAAAGATTAAATCGTCTTGTTCATCATCAATTACAAAACAATAAGCACCTTCATCTGAATCAAATTGCCAATCATAACATTTGATGTTACAGCTCCAAATATTAACAAAACCTCTTTCTTTATCTATAGCTTCAGCTAATCCATATTCTACAAAAGGTTCTTTATCGTCATAATATTCTAATTCAATATCATCTAATATTTTTTTTGCTAAACTAATTATTTGTTCTTTTGTATAATTCATATTTATAAAAAATTTATTTTTTTTAATTCTTCTTCTAAATCCCAATTTTTAAAAAAATCTAAATCTACTTTGGGAAGTCCTTCTCTAAAAAATCTATTATAAACCTCAACATCACTTAGTAAATCAGCTAAATCCCATTTTTCTGTACTTTTTAAGAATTCTGAAAGCACATATTCTTCATGAATTCTTCTAGGTATTTTTTTGCCGGAAATTTTCTCTAATTTATGCCAAAGTTTTAAGTGAAACAACTCATGCTGCATTGTATATGTAGTTATCTCAATAATCCCTCTAATCTTGTGAGAGTATCCTTTAAAAAAATAAATTGTTGGACCATCTAAAACTTCTTGATATCTGCCATTTTTAAATCTCTTATTATGAAATACAGCGTAAATTGGATTATCTTGCCATTTTACAAATAATGTTTGAAATTCTTCACTCGTTCTATCTATAATTTTTAAATCTACTCCAAAGGCTTTTTTCACTCTATTAGCTATTTTTAAAAATTGCGCTTCACTCAATACTTTACCTTGATTTTTAACACTTAATTTTTTAAGAATATCTCTTTCTAATTCAGCAACCTCATCCAAATGCTTAAACACTTCAGGATGTGCTTTTCTAATCGCTTCATCACTTTGTGCTATCGCTTCACGGGCATATTTTTTTAAACCGCCTTTAAGCGCTACTCTAACTTCTCCTGTTAAAGTAATCATTTCAAGGTAAAATAAGTACTTTTGTAAGGCAATTGCAAATTTAGAATCGGTTTGGCTTAATGTTATTAACACATTAACCATACCACTTGTAAATTCTACAACTCCAGCGGCTAGTTTTACTATTGCTACTGCTTTGGCAGATTTTGCAACTTTACCTGCATTTACAACCCCTTTAGTCACTTTTGCAAGTTTTGCCAGCTTTGTTAAATGCCTAAATTTTAAAATATTACCTACTCCAGTAAAGGTTGTAACAATATCTAGTGCTAGCCAAGCCCCAGTTTCAAAATTACTCCAAGCAGCTTTATCATCAAAGGCTTTTAAATAAAAAGCAGGAATTACAGTTTTATTTATTTTAAACTCCTCTTTTTCTGGTATTTCTGGTAACCTTAAAGGCTCAAAAGGATGATATTCTCCTACAAGTTTTGTTACAATACTACCTCCACCATCTTTAAAACTACCACCTTGATGCTCTTGTCTTGTTACTCTAATTCTAAGACCTTTATCTTTCCTATTAACAAAACTAAAATCAAATCCATTTTGATAAAACCCTAGGATTTTCTTGTTAGTGTAGGCTAAATTTTGAGGACCGTTACTTTCTTTGTTGTTTTTGTGTTTTTCCTCGCTAGACCAGCTACTAAAATACCATATATTATAAATAAACAACATTAGTTTCGTAAAGTTTTCTTCACCAAAACCTTTATCATTCATTTTACTATACAAGCGTTCAAATAAAGTTTCTGACCCAAAAGTTGTTTTTATTTTTTTTGTAATTAATGTTTCTAATAATTTATCTGCTCCATTACCTAAAAAATTTGATGCCTTACCTTCTTGTAAATGTATTATTGCTAATGCATTCATTATTTTTAAAACAACCTTTTCTTCATTAACTCCTATTTCATCTACAAAAGTACCAACGATTAAAGATAAATCTGTTATTAACCTTTTAGCACCTCGAGAGACAATAACAAAATTTGGTGCTTTTTCATATATCCAATCTAGTTCATTTGGGTCTTGACCAGCTTTATTAAAACCCAATTTATAATGTTCTATTAGTGTTTTTTCTATATCATTACTAATATCTGAAACCTTATAGCCTGATAACTTAAAAATCGTTTCAAAATGACTAAAAAATTGGCATTTTATTATAATAGCATACTCACTATAATCAATGTATTTATATACTAAATCAAAATAAACTTCTTCTTTTTTAAAATCGAAAGACACTCTAAAATCTGGTACAGCATGTACAGCTCCAATTTTTTTATTAAGCTTCCTTAATGGTTCTATATATAGTTTTTCTCCTGTTGAAGACTCTGTTTCATAAGGAATATTTACTGGAAGGTGTTTATCTCTGTAAAACACAGCGTCTCTAGTAGGAAACATAGCTTGTTGCTCTCTTGCCGTGGCCGTTAATTTAGATTTACTTACAAAATTCTTATAATCAAAAGGTTGCGTTACATTATTATTTTTAACACCATCTTTTATAAAAGCGAATAGTGCTATAAAATCAGTAATCCCTGTATAATACCCTTTTCTATCTTTCTTAAAAGAAAAAGGCGGCTCAAACCCTAGCCGTTCGGCAAATTCAAATGTATTACTCATTTTCTAATTTTTAATCGTTAAACATTAGTTTAGCATTTAAACAAGCCTTACCCTATGCGGGTAAGACTGTTTAAATAATTATTTCCTTAAAACAGGAAATAAGCTAAACCTTACTAAAGCGCTGTTTTTGTTGAGGTACTAGATGATGCAGCATCATCTATAGCACGTTTTAAAGCTTCTACAGATATTTGCGCAACGGTTTGCCTGTTATCGCCTTCTGTTGTTAACTTTAAATACCCGTTTTCTATATCTACATTTTCAATTAAACGGCTTTGCACTTTTTCTAACTCTGTAGGGTCTAGTTCGCCACCCACTAAGGTATTGGTTTGTGCTATTGGATTTTCTGTTACTTGTTTACCATTAGCATCTAGAATTGGTTTACCATCGCTATCGAACAACGCAAAATCGTCGCAATCTATATTACATGGTAAGCCTTCTACTTTTAAACCTATAGATCCTGCTTGAATTACTGTTAAACTTGTTGGTAAACGTGTTTCCCAAGATTTTTCTACTTCGCCTTCTACAGTTTGCATTTCTTCGGCAATAGACACATATAAATCATCATCTTGATCGGTAACTAATCCTTCTCCATTCCAAATTTCTCCTGTAGACATATACCAGTTTACAGCATCTTCAAACCCTGGACGTACAGGTATTACAGTTCTTGCCATACCCGATTGTAAAAAGGCTTGAAAAATAGGGTCGGCTGCATCTTGAGATTGAAATAAGTCTTTCCAGTTTTCTTCTTTCGCATAAAAATATGGATAGAAAATGTACGACATAATGTCCCAATCGAAAGCTTGCTCGAAGAACTTCACCGTAGCTGCATGATTTTGTAATCCTTGATTTTTAACAATCTTAGAGATTCCTGTAGTTTCATTAATTGCTGTATAATTGTTTTTAGACACTCTATCTTGGTCTATTAACAACTCTATAGCGACACGTTTTAACTCTTTTTTCTCTATACTTCTGTTAAGCGAAGGGTTAAATCTTAATGTTTCGCCATTATCATCGTTACCTAATTCTTTAGCTAACATCGCCTCATTATACTCACGTAAACGGTCGTTATAGGCATCCATAATAGCATTAAAAGTTTCGTTTCGCCAAGCATCCATTACAGTGTCTGTTAACTCACAATCTACGGTTAGATTAAAGTTATATATACCTATATCCCAACTTGTTAAACTTACACCTACATTTTCTGTTATTGGTTTTACAAACGATACATTAATAGGAAACGTACTTGTTTGTCCTGGAACATAAATTTTCTTACCTCCAACAAACATTTCTGCATGCATGTTACCCCATGTTGCACTATGGTTACCATGTCTAGGATCGAAATACCCTTTTACAGATTTTGCTTTATAACCGTCTGGAATTTCTATATCGAAACCTCCAGATCTTGCCCAACGGCCTGAGTCTCCCCAAACATCTATAACTTCTTGAATAGAAACAGTTCTATATTGTTCTGGAAATGCTGGTACTTCTGCGTTATATAAACCGGCAATTTCCTTATAATTACCTTTACTTAAGTCTTCTGAACTTAACATTTTAAGACTATAACTTAAATCTTTAGGATGTGTAGGTTTTGTTGGTAATACTACTGAAGAATCTAATTCGTCATTTTCGAATTTTTTATAAATAGCTTCTTTAAAAAACCGTGCTGGTTCTGGTATAGCAAATTCGTACATTAATCGCTTACCATAATTAATAAGTTGGTTTTTGTATACTTTATCTATCCAACGGTATACTCCAGTAATATGCTTATCTCCTTTTGTATTATCGAAACCATGCTTATTATTTTCTTCGAATTCTTTTAAAATTCTAGAGGTACGTTTTCTACTTACCTTTTTCACTATACGCTCCATAGCGCGCTCGGTAACTTCTTGTGCATAGGTTTGCGCCTGACTATTAGAGTTTGATGTTGAACTAGCTGTTGATGCATCAAAATAAGCGCCTGCTCCAAACGTAATACCAAACTTACTGCCACTTACACTTGCATTTGCTCCGTAATTTTTAGACTCATCTTCTGTAATAACTGAAGACACTTCACTTTGCATTTCGTTACGCTCTGTAGTAGTAGTATCGGTTAGCTTCTCTGTTTCGCGCTCTGTAGTTTCTTCACTAGTGGTTTCTATGCTATTTAAACTTCGTGTAGCACGCTCTTTATACTCGCGAGCCATAATGTTTTCTATATGAGACACTTCTCCTGGCACATAACAACATACTTCTTGCTCTACGCGTCTAAAATCTGCAATACCTAAATTAGTTATGCCATAAATTTCTGGCTTTGCAGCATCTACAGGATCTGTAGTATCGTCTCCTTTTACAATTTCGCAACAACCATTAAATCGTAACCCGCGAATAGATCCATCGTTAGTAACATCGAAACTTAATGTAACACCATTATCTAAACTAAAAGTTCCAGAAAAACGATAGTTTGCATTAGTGTCTATTGGTTGAGGTAATGAGAAAAATAAACGTACCGTACTATCATTAAGCCCAGCTCTTGTTTCTACAATATTACCTGTATACTCTACATTAGTATCTAAGTTTTTTAGTTTTACTGAAGCATTAGATGCTATTGCATTTGCATAACCTGTTCCTAAAAACATAGATAAGCCTTGCCCGCCTCCTACTAAACTTTTTCTAGACGCAAAAAAGCAATAAGGCTCTAAATTAAAGGTATTTCCTCCTACAGTTGTAGAGACGCCACCAACTATTACTGTACTAGAATTATTAGGTACACCTTCAGAAACAACTTGATTTTGTGTTTGTGTTTGAGCATTAATTACTGTATATATTTCTGAAAACTCATCGTAAACATTTAATCCTTGTGCATTAAAAAGCGTCATAGACTCATTCGATAACTTATCGCTTAAATACTTTGAATCTAAAACTGTTTCATTTTCGAATCTAAATGTTGGAAGACTTAAATCAGGGTAAGTTTTTATTGTTGTTTTCACCCCTGTTTTTGGATCTATCTCATCTACTAAAACAACCTTAGTCTCTTCCATTAAAGACTTTACATTTTCATTATGAGCGCTTAAAGCTGCATCATAAGCTTTTTGAGTGTCTTTATTATATTTAGTTTCAATAGTTTTTAATTCTCTTTCTAAAGTTTTATAGGCTTCAACAGCTTCTTTTGCTGTTTCAACTTCTATAGCTTTTAACATTGCGTTTTCTTGAGACGCAGTTAATTTTCTTCTTTTTGGAGATACTGGTTTTACTTCGTCTGAAAACAATTCTTTTGAAATAACAACACTTGCATTAGCACGACGCGTAAACTCTAGTTTTTGATTGTCTGTAAATACTAAAACATTTTCTGTTTTTTCTAAAAAATCATAGAATGCTTGCAAAAACTGATCGGCAATTAATAATTGTATTAACGCTTCACGTACGTATATAGATTTTTTAGAAACAGTTTGATATATTAAATTGTCCCAAATTAAAAGATCTTCGTTTGTTATTCTATTAAACCCAATAGCTCCATTTAAATTATCTTGTATTGCTTTAACTGATAAGTTATTTTTATTACGCATTAACCATTTTGAAAATGCAAATAACTTTTCATTAAAAGCTTCAACTTCTTTTCTTGTTTTAAAGGCAGATGCAGAAAAAGAATCTGAATATAAATGAAGTTCCCTTAGTTTATCTTCCTTTGCATCCTCTCCATCCATTACGCTAAAAAACAAACTAGAATTTTCATCCGGATGAAACACAAATCCTGGGTGATCCTCTTTTTTATCAATTAGTTGCGGGTTACGCACGGTTACAAATCTGAATAGATTTTGTTTAATCTCTTTACTCATTTTTAATGTTTTAATTTTTTATTATTAATTAATAGTTCTATTGTATTAAGAACTGTTTTAGTTTCGCTTTTCTAACCCATTTACTTAATACATTACCTTAAAGGCATAGTTCTCCACCCTATTCAAAAAAATGTTTGAATAGTTAACCGTCGTTTTGATTTTTTTAAGACGTCTTTTATGTTAAATCAAAAATGTGTTATTATTGGTTTACACAAATGTTTAATTATTGGTTGTTTTTTAAACTTAAATTATAATAACACGGCACATTTATAACACACTAAAAACAAATGTTTTAATGTTTCTCTATAAAAAATAGAGCTTCTTTTTAATATGTTATTTGGTATATTTTATAGGACACTTTTTAGTGTGTCATTAAATAATTAAGCTGCTCAAAACTATTTATCCATTATGTGTTTTAAACAACAAAGTCATTAAACCCTTTTAGGTTTAAATCTATGAGCTTACCTATTAAGCGAAGTTGCTATTTTTAACTCTTCTTTGGTTAGTTTAAAAATCCTGTTCATAAGGATTTTAGATTTTCTTGTGTTTAACATAGTGTATTATTGATCTTAATTATTTTTTCTGCTTAACGCAGTAGCGATATACAATTATAAACTCTTAAAGCGGTTATTTATTTTAAAAGTTACTTATAAATCTGTGTTAAAATTCTTATAGCGATAAAAAGCCTTTTATTTTAATTATATGTATCTATTACACAACAATAGTTACAAAGAATTAGGATTAAATATTATTTTTTTCATGCATTTAAAAAAGTACAATTGAGTAAAATTACATTTACAATGAGCGAACATAACTTTTAAATAAACTTACTTTTTTATTATGCAAAAATGTAAGTTTTAAAATCATAATTTTAAATGGTTTTAATTTTCTATTATTCTCTTTTATATAAAAAACACATAGGTTTATTTTTTTGTGTTTTATACAAATGTTTGATTTATAGATAATTTTGTATATTAGCAACGTATTTACTGTGCAAATATACAACATTTTACAAATCAAAACAAACATTTTACAATTAATTTTGTAAAAAGTTTAATTTAATTTCGTGCTATTTTATGGAGACTATTGACGAGAAGATAAAAGCTATTATCAATCATTTTAAATTAAACAATTTTTCTTTTTCTAAGCGCATTGGTGTTACCGGAACTACTGTAGATAGTATTGTTAATGGTAGACCTCAAGCCGATGGATCTAGAAAAAAAACAAAACCTGGTTATGATGTTTTATCAGCCATTATAGACGAGTTTGATATTAACCCAGATTATCTCTTTGGTAAAAGTACTATAATGTTAAAAGAAGACATTCCTGATATTCAAACATATTCAGGAGTTCCACAGGTGGTCTCTGTAAACCAAGAAAACGAAGAAAACGTAGTTTACGTACCTATAAAAGCACGTGCTGGTTATTTAGATGGTTATGGTGACACAGAATTTATTGAGACATTACCATCCTTTAATATGCCACACCTTAATAATGGCACTTTTAGGTGTTTTGAGGTACAAGGTAACTCTATGGTGCGTACTTTTTTTGATGGCGATTTAGTTTTTGGTAAATACGTAGAACATTTTAACGAAGTAAAAGACGGTCGTGTTTATGTTATAGTAAGTAAAAACGATGGTATTGTTTTAAAACGTGTTATTAACAGAGTAGAAAAAAGAGGTAAGCTTATTTTAAAAAGTGATAATAAAGATGGTAATTATCCAACTTATACTATAGATGTTGAAGATATAATGGAAATTTGGTATGTTACCATGTTTGCATCTAAACAAATGCCTGAACCTGTTGATATTTATGATAGATTACACGAACTAGAAAGTCAATTAATAGAGCTTAAAGATGCATTACATACTAAAACAATAAAAAATTAGAAGATTTTACTTCTAAACTTATGAAACTTACTTATAATAAAACCGAAAAACTAAAAAGCGAAAAAGCTATTGGGCAATTATTTTCTGAAGGGGATAGTATTTCGGCATACCCTTTGCGTTTAGTGTATTTAAAAAATAACGAACAATTAAAAGTTGGTGTTTCTGTTAGTAAGCGTAATTTTAAAAAAGCTGTAGATCGTATTAAAATAAAACGCTTAATGCGTGAAGCTTACAGGCTTAATAAAAAACAATTAATAGACAACAACATAACAAATTACTCGTTTATGATTTTATATATTAATAAGGAAATGCCTGATTTTAAATTTGTAAATACTAAAATGAACGCTTTATTTAGTAAATTTAATGACCGTATATCTAAATCGGCAGAATAAAGAAAAAATTAAGCGTTTTTTAAGATGAATTCTGTTTAAGAATCTCCATCTTGCTTTAAAAATAATACACCATGAAAACACTTTTAAAACGAAAAGTTATTATTCCTGTTTTAGCTATAACAATTTTATTTACTGGAACAGCTTTTACTAAATATAATAATGACTTCTTTGAAATAGCAAAGCAAATAGAAATATTTACAACGCTTTTTAAAGAATTAAACATGAATTATGTAGACGAAACCAATCCTGGTGATTTAATGGATAACGCCATTAAAAATATGCTTAACGAATTGGATCCTTATACTCGTTTTTATAATGAACAAGATGTAGAGGCTGAGCGTATAAAGCGTACAGGAGATTATACTGGTGTTGGTGCACGTATAAAAACATTAAAAGACAAGCTTGTTGTTATAGAACCTTATAAAGATTACCCTGCAGATAAAGCTGGTTTAAAAGCTGGTGATGAAATTATAAAAATAGATGGTACTTTAATTTCTACTTATAAAGATGATGCATCTAATTTACTTAAAGGTGCACCAAACTCTTCTTTTGTTGCTACTTATGTAAGGCAAGGAAAAGAGTATACAGCTACAATTAAACGCTCGGAAATAGAAATAGATGCTGTACCACATTTTTCTATGGTAGATGAAAAAACTGGGTATATTGTTCTTAAAAAATTCAATACAAAAGCATCTGCTCAAACAGGTTATGCTTTAAAAGATTTAAAAGCACAAGGAGCAGAACGTATTATTTTAGATTTAAGAGGTAATCCTGGTGGTTTACTTCGTGAAGCAGTAAATGTGGTAAACTTATTTGTACCTAAAGGCCAATTAGTAGTTACTACAAAATCTAAAGTAAAAAAATACAATAGAACTTACTACACTAAAAAAGATCCTATAGACACAAAAATACCTGTAGTTGTTTTAATTAATGGTGGTAGTGCCTCTGCAAGCGAAATTGTTTCTGGAACTTTACAAGATATAGATCGTGCTGTAGTTGTAGGTTCTAGAAGTTTTGGAAAAGGCCTTGTACAACGCCCTAAAAAACTAACGTATGGTACACAGTTAAAAGTTACTATTTCTCGCTATTATACACCTTCTGGACGTTGTATTCAAGCTTTAGATTACTGGAACAAAGACGAAAAAGGAAACGCAGTACGTGTAGAACAAAAAGATTATAAAGAATTTAAAACAAAAAATGGTAGAAAAGTCTTTGATGGTGGTGGTGTTTTCCCTGATGAGGTTTTAGCTTACTCTAAAAATTCGGCTATTACAAAAGCTGTACTTAACAGTCAAAGTATTTTCGATTATGCTACTAAATATTATTACAGTCATAAAATAGAAGATATTAATACTTTTAAATTAACAGATAGTGATTTTTCAAACTTTAAAAAGTATTTAAAAACTAGTAATTTCTCTTTTGAAACTGCTACAGAAAAATCTTTATCTAAAGCTTTAAAGGTTGCAAAAACAGAAAAATTAGATGACGATATCCAAAAAGATTATAATACTTTAATTTCTAATTTAAACAAATCTAAACTTCAAGCTATAGATGAAAACAAAACACAGTTAATGGCGTTATTGTCTGACGAAATAGTGAAACGTTATGTTTATAGAGAAGGTTTATACGATTATTATAAAATACATAATGCAGAAATTAAAAAAGCAACAGAAATACTTGCTAACCCTAATGTTTACAATAAATATTTAAGATAATAGCCCTAAAAATCTAGCCCTATTTAAAATTTGGTATATTTAATGCTGTACTAATAATTATGAAACGACTACTTATTATATTATTATTAATTTCTAACATTGCTTTTTCGCAAGAAGAAATCACTCACGATGTTTATTTCGATACAGATAAATACATAGTTCCATTAACCGAAGAAAACAGATTACTTCTCTTTATTTCCTCTCTTGACGATGTAGAAATAGGAAAAATATCTATCTATGGCTTTTGTGATGATCGTGGTACAGACCAATATAACTTAGAATTATCCCAAAATAGAGCAGATAAAATAAAAGAGCTATTTTCTGGCTACGGTATTGACCCTAATTTAATAACAAACGTAAACGGTAAAGGAGAGATTCTTTTAAAAATACTAAATGAAACAGAAGTTTATAAAATTAGAGGGTTAAATAGAAAAGTAGAAATTATTATTACCACAAAACCTAAGGAAAAAGAAGATAAGGAAGAAGAGGTTGTTGTTAATAATGGTCCAAAAACTACAGACGATATAAAAAATGGTACCATTAAAAAAGGAGATAAAATACGTTTAGATAAAATATATTTTAAAACTAGTTATAGTTATGTAACCACAGAATCTAAAAAAACATTAGAAAAAATAGCTAAGCTTTTAGTAGAACACGATAATATTTATTTTACAATTCAAGGTCATGTATGCTGTACTCAAATGAGTAGAGATGCAGTAGATAAAAGAACAAGAAAACGTAACTTATCTGTAGCACGTGCTAAATACATATATAATTACTTAGCTAAAAAAGGAGTAGATAAAAAACGTATGAAATATGTTGGGTTAAGACGTAAGTTTCCTCTTGGAGGTCCTGCAAAGAATGATCGTAGAGTTGAAATTTTAGTTACTTATGTTGGAAAGAAAAACTAGATTATAACCTAAATACTACATTAAAAAGCAGCTAAATTTAGCTGCTTTTTTTATGTCCTAAATTTACTATATCCTATAAAATGTTAATAATATCAGACCACTAACATAGTCTTTTATCGTAAGAAGTTTACCACTTATCTAATGTTGTGCACTTAAACCAAAAATATTTGAAAGTCAACTAAAATGTTTCGCTACTTCTTTATATCGCCATAGCTTTGCGGCGCCCAAATAAATTAGTAAAAAAAATGAAAAATTTAGCCTTAATATTAATCTCTATTTTATCACTAAATATTGCTGTAGCTGCAAGTGGTGTTAAAAAAGATAAACTTAAAGAAAAAGAAAATATTGCTTTAAGTCATGAGGTCTATTTTAATACAGATAAATACGCTTTAACAACTGAAGAATTTCAGAAATTATTAATTTTTATTAAAGCTACAGAAACTATAGATATAGAAAGAATGTCTATTGTTGGTTTTTGTGATGATAGAGGTAGTATAGAATACAATCAAGAATTATCTAATAAAAGAGCAAATGCTATTAGAAATATAATAGCAGATTACAGAAATAGTGATAAAAAACCTGAGATTGTAAAAACTAACGGAAAAGGAGAAGTAGCTTTAACTACAACAGAACAAGCTTTATTTGATGAATTAAGAACATTAAATAGAAAAGTAACTATAGTTATAGCTCCAAAAAAATTAATTGCAGGTTCTTTTTACGGAGAAGACCTTAAAACAGGAGATTTAATAAACCTAAATGGTTTAAAATTTAAAATGGGGTTACGTTATTTAACACCAGAATCTGTTAAGACTTTAAAAGAATTAACTGCTTTTTTAGTAAAAAGAGAGGATATATTTTTTACTATTAACGGTCATGTATGTTGCACAGAAAATGGAAGAGAGTCTAAAGACAAAGAAACAGGAAAACTTAATCTATCTACAGTTAGAGCTAAATACATTAGAGATTATTTAGTAAAAAATGGTGTAGATGCAAGACGTATAAGATACCAAGGTATGAAAGGACAATACAATTTAGGTGGAGATGCTAGCGAAGATAGACGTGTTGAACTTTTAATAAGATATATTTCTAAGTAGCTTTATTTTAGTAGGTAATAGCCTTGAAATTTAAAACCTCACTTTTTCCCAGAGTGAGGTTTTTTTATTTATAATTTTATCATTGCAATATGTGGAATATCGTCTTCCAAATATTCTTCTCCTATTTCCTTAAAACCTAAATTATTATAAAAACGTTTTAAATAAGTTTGTGCAGATATTTTTATAGTAGTTGTATTATAATATGTTTTAACAGCTTCTATAGATGCTTCCATTATAGTATAACCATATTTAAATTTCCTTTCATGAGCTCTTACTACTACTCTACCTATACTTGCGTGCTCAAAATAATCACCAGGCTTAAACATACGTGTATAAGCTACTAATTTATCTTCCATATAACCTAATACATGTAGTGCGGTTTGGTCTTTTCCATCTATATCTTGATAAATACAGTTTTGTTCAACCACAAATACTTCACTACGCAATTGTAATACCTGGTATAACTCTTTTGTAGTTAACTCTTTAAATGTTTTAACTTTAATGTCTATCATAGATGTTAACAATGCGCTGGTATTTTATCTACTCTGTTTTGGTGTCTTCCACCTTCAAATTCAGTATTTAAAAATGTATTTACCATTTGTAAAGCTTGTGGTATAGCGGTAAAACGAGCAGGAATACATAATATATTAGCATTATTATGCTGGCGTATTAAAGATACAATCTCTTTAGTCCAACATAAACCAGCACGAATGTCTTGGTATTTATTAGCAGTCATGGCAACGCCATTTGCGCTTCCGCATATTAATATACCAAATTCAGATTTTTTATTTATTACATCTTTTGCTACAGGATGTACAAAATCTGGATAGTCTACACTATCACTAGCATCTGTACCGTAATTAGTAACAGTGATACCTTTAGCTTCTAAATGTTTTACAATAGCAAATTTGTAATCTGTTCCTGCGTGATCGTTTCCAATAGAAATAGTCATGTGTTTAATTTTTTTATTTCCCTATAGCGGAAATTTTAGTAGTTGTGTTATTAAACCTCAAAGTTAATAATTACAAGACAACTACCTATTAATAACCTTTACATTATTAACAAGCTTATTTAATTTTGATAAAATCACTGTTAACAGCTAACAGTTATTACCTTTTAATTCTATTTTTTCAAGTAAAAACACAATTTTAAAATTAATATTTGCAAGCTTTATTTTAATATTTGTCTATTAAAACAATTAAATTTCTCATTGTTAAATGGTTACATAGGTTATTAACAATCGTGTAAAATTGTTCATTACTTAACGTTTAAATAATGATTACTTGTTAATATCTTATAAAAGGTTTTTAAAACTTTTATTAGGTTTATTAAATTAATTTTTTCATCACAGAATAGATATGAAACAACCAAAAAAGTTAGCACTTTTTTTTGGTCAATTTTTCAAGCTAAAAAACACACATACCAACATGTAATTTTTAATTTTTTATTAAAGATATCTTGTTAAACAGAGTTATTAACACCTGTTAATAGTAATTTTAATTACTTTAAAAATGAGCACTTTAAATATATTATAACTTGTTAATAGAGTACTTTAATAAACAAATCAAACAAAAAACTTAAAAAGTTATACCGCTATTAACAGACAATAATAAGCATCATTATTTTTTTTAAATTTTTAAAAGAAAAAGATATATATGTATATATGTGTGGATAACTGTTTTTATTATTTTAATTTTAAGTAAATATTGATTTAATATTAAAAGTGTAGCTTTGCAGTAATCTTAATAGATTGATTTAAAAAGAATTCATATCCTTTTAAATCCACTTCCTATGAATTTAAGTTCGTCCGAATGTAAATAAAATCAATACTTTTAAGAGAATTAATTAATAAGATTTTCACTGAATTAGTGAGAACAAGAATAAATAAATGACAAGAAAGAAAAAAAGGAAATCATCTAAGAATAAGATTTCCAACCTTACAAATACAATTCTAAGTATTTTAAAAAAAGATAGAAACCAATCCTACAATTATAAACAAATAGCAGCTAAACTTGGTGTAAATGATGCCAGTAGCAGAAATCAAATTATAAAAACCTTAGCTAAACTTGCAGCTAAACAAGAAATAGAGCAAGTAGATCGTGGTAAATTTAAAGCTATTAACAATGCAGAATATCATACAGGAATTTTTGATGCCACTCAAAAAGGATCTGGATATGTTATTTGTGATGATTTTGAAGACGATATTTTCATTGCTTCAAACAATGTTAATAAAGCATTAAACGGAGATGAGGTAGAATTATATGTTTATAAGCGTAGAAAACGAGGAAAATTAGAAGGAGAGATTACAAATATTATTAAACGTGCTAAAACAGAGTACGTTGGTGTAATCCAAATGCAAAAGAATAATAATTATGCTTTTGTAGTAGTAGATGGAAATAAAATGTATAAAGACATTTTTGTACCCATAAATAAAACAAATAAAGCAGAAGATGGAGATAAAGTATTGGTATCTTTAGAAGATTGGCCAGAACGATCAGACTCACCAAATGGAAAAGTACTTAAAGTTTTAGGAAAACCAGGAGAACATAATACCGAAATACATTCTATTTTAGCGGATTACGGTTTGCCATACGAGTTTCCTAAAGCTGTTGAAGATTATGCAAATAATATAGATTTAGAAATTAAACCAGAAGAAATAGCGAAACGAAGAGATATGCGTAAAGATTTAACCTTTACCATAGATCCTAAGGACGCAAAAGATTTTGATGATGCCTTATCTTTTAAAATATTAGATAATGGTTTATACGAAGTAGGAATACATATTGCAGACGTATCGCATTACTTAAAAGAAGGAACTGTTTTAGACGATGAAGCTTACGAACGTGCAACCTCTGTTTATTTAGTAGATCGCGTAGTACCCATGTTACCAGAAATATTAAGTAATGGAGCCTGTTCGTTAAGACCACACGAAGAGAAATATACTTTCTCTGCAGTGTTTCAATTAAATGATAAAGCAGAAATAAAAAACGAATGGTTTGGTAGAACAGTAATCTATAGTGATGCACGTTTTGCTTATGAAGAAGCGCAAGCTATTATAGAAAATAATGTGACTTTAAACAAAGCCGATGTTATTAATGCTATTAATAAAATAGAGACTACAATTCCTGCAGAAGTATCGTTAACAGGAAAAGAATATAAAACAAAGCCAGAAGTAGCTCAAGCCACATTAAAACTAGATGAATTGGCTAAAATAATGCGCGGAAAACGCATGCGATCTGGAGCTATCTCTTTTGATAAAGTAGAGGTGAAATTTAATTTAGATGAAGAAGCTAATCCAACAGGAGTATTCTTTAAAACTAGTAAAGATGCTAATAAACTAATTGAAGAGTTTATGTTATTAGCCAATCGAAAAGTTTCAGAGTTTATAGGAAAACAAAAACCAGAAAAAACATTTGTATATAGAGTACATGACGAACCAGATGAAAGTAAATTGGCCGCATTGCAAGGTGTAGTTTCTCAATTTGGACATAAATTAAACTTTAGAGATAAAAAAAGCATAGCATCATCTTTAAACCAATTATTAACAGATGTAAATGGTAAAAAAGAACAAAACTTAGTAGATACTTTAGCGATACGAACTATGAGTAAAGCCGAATATACTACTAATAATATTGGGCATTACGGTTTAGCATTCGATTATTACAGTCACTTTACATCACCAATACGTCGTTATCCAGACGTTATGGCACATCGATTATTACAACGCTATTTAGATGGCGAAAAAACAGCCAATGCAGAAGTTTACGAAGAGAAATGTAAACACTCTAGTAATATGGAATATCTAGCAACTAAAGCCGAAAGAGATTCTATAAAGTACATGCAAATTCGTTTTATGCAAGACCATCAAGACGAAGAATTTGTAGGTGTAATATCTGGAGTAACAGATTGGGGGATTTATGTAGAAATTATTTCTAATAAATGTGAAGGAATGGTAAGAACTAGAGATATAAAAGACGATTATTATGAGTTTGACCAAGACCAATTTGCATTAGTAGGAAAAGAAACTAAAAACATGTACCAATTAGGAGATGAAGTGGTTGTAAAAGTAAAACAAGCCGATTTAGTAAAACGTCATTTAGATTTTGATTTAATAGGAAAAGTAGAAGATTAAGATTTTTTAAATAAATAATATTACAGGCCAGAGTATAAAATATATTTTACATTCTGGCTTTTTATATATTATAAATTGAATAGCAGTATTTTAAAAAATGTTATGATGTATTTTTTATATTTTTAAGTAACATTTTAACTAAAATAGATACTTATAATTAAACTAAAAAAATATGATTTTAACGACAACAAATTCAATAGAAGGTTCTAAAATAGTAGAATATAAAGGTATAGTAACCGGTATATCTTATAATTCTAGTTATTCGCATAAAGGCAATAATATGTCTTTTAAAGACATGTTTAAAATGTCTAAATATTACGAAGCATATGCAGCTGGATTAGAGCAAATAAAAGAAGAAGCATTTCAAAAACTAAAAGAAAATGCAGAAGTATTAAAAGCAAACGCAGTAGTTGGTATAAGTGTAGATGTAGAAGCATTAGCAAACTCTAACACATTAATGGTATCTGTAACAGGAACAGCTGTAAGTATTGTAAAAGAATAAAAAAATTACAATAATACTTAAGTAAAAGTAGTTATAAATAAAAGAGTAGTAGCTAGACATAAAATTTAAAATTTATAAACTGTAACAATTATAAAATTTGCGGCTCTTTACTTAAAACAATAAAAAAATAAGACATGAGAACTATAACATCTGTATTACTATTATTTATAACAATAGCAAGTTTTGCACAAAACCCTAAAGAGAAAAAAGTAGGTGACTTTACAACTGTAAAAGTTTTCGATTTAATACATATAAGTTTAGTAAAATCTGATGAAAATAAAGTAATTATTACAGGAGAAGATGTAGACGATGTTGAAATAGTTAATAAAAACGGAACCTTAAAGGTACGTATGCGATTCGATAAAATATTTAACGGATCTGAAACTTTTGTAGCAGTACATTATACAGATTTAAAAGTTATAGATGGTAATGAAGGTGCTAGAATAATAGGAAACGAATTAATAGAACAAGACGAAATAGTACTTAAAACACAAGAAGGAGCTGTAATAAAAGTAGGGTTAAATGTAGATAAAGTTTCTATTAAGGCTATTACCGGAGGTATTGTAGAAACTAGCGGTAGAGCAAATTCGCAATCTATACTTATAAATACTGGAGGTATTTACGAAGGTAAAGCTTTTGAAACTAAAAATACAGAAGTAAAAATAAGAACAGGAGGAGAAGCTGAGGTAAACACATCAGATAATGTAGATGCTAAAGTAACTGCAGGTGGAGATATATATATTTATGGAAACCCAAGTAGAATAACTAAAAAAACTACGTTAGGCGGTAGAATTAAAGAAGTAAACTAAAATATATTTTTTATAATAAATTAAGGCTTCAGTAGTATTACTGAAGCTTTTTTGTTTGATATAAATTACTAAAGCAGTAACTATTGCTATTAAATAATTTCTTTACTTTGTAATAAATCCGCTTTACGTATATGTTCGACGATATTTTAGCAGCAATTCCTTTTGGTATCATATTAGCATTTACCATTGGTCCTGTGTTTTTTGTATTACTAGAAACGAGTGCTACAAAAGGCTTTAGAAGTGCTATAATATTTGATGTAGGTGTAATTTTAGCAGACATCGTTTTTATTCTTCTTGCGTATTATAGTACTAATAATTTATTAGAAAAAGTAAAAGACGATCCTAACTTTTTAATATTTGGAGGTGTTTTACTAATAGTTTATGGTATTATTTCTTTTATAAAAACCTCTAAATCTTTTAGAACTATAGTAAAAGAATACCATAAAGTAGAAATACAAAAAGACTATTGGAAACTATTTGTAAAGGGTTTTTTACTTAATTTTATCAATATAGGCGTACTAATTGGATGGTTAGGGTTTATTGTTATAGGAAACTCTATTACAACCTCTAAAAATGGCGTAATTATTTTTATAAGTACAATGTTAGTAAGTTACTTTGTAGCAGATATTGTTAAAATATTAGCAGCCAAGCGTTTAAGAAATAAATTAACTCCAAGACGTATTTTTAAAACCAAAAAAATTGTAGCCTTATTTATTTTAGGTTTTGGAATATTACTACTTACCCAAGGTTTATTCCCAGAAGCTTACGAAAAGAATAAAGAAAAACTAGAAAAAATTAATCCTATTAAAAAGGATAAACGTATTGAGTAATTTATTTTTATTAGAAAATAATTATTAAAAAAAGCAAAACACTTTAAGCCTCAATAAAACCTACTACTAGGACCACATTTCAACATTGTTCGTTAAAAACTTTACATAGTTTTAATGAAAATGACCTTTTGTGGTTAGTTTTAATTTATAACCTTTGTAATACTTAGGAAAGTCCTTATTTAACTGAATAAAAAAAGTCAAAAGGTGCAACTTTTGACTTTTATATAATCAGTTGAAATTATTAATTAAAAACCTAGATAAATATGTTTTTAAAAATTATACAACTGGCAATCTCTTTTGTTAGTTTATTAGTTTCAATTTTAAATTATTTTAAAAATAATAACTAATTTAATCAAAAAGGTGTGTTTTATTAATACACCTTTTTTTACATATAAAATGTATAAAATATACATTACAAATATATGTATTTTTACATTATGTATTTAATTAATAAAAACTTTTATTAACAAGTTATTATTGATATCCTTATTTAGGATCTATTATCTTAATAGTAAATAAACTTTAAAATTCTTTATTACTTTTAATAGTTTCTATTTTGTTAGTTATTGTATTAACTAGAGTAATTAAGTAATCATTAACTAAAATAAAAATATTTTAATGACGCCCACACATACTTTATTTGCTGTCATTGTATTTATTGTATGTTATGTAATAGCTTATGTTATAAATATTAAATATAAATTAAAACCAAAGCCAAATAGATACGATAGCATAGATGGATTAAGAGGGTTTTTAGGAGTTGGTGTATTTATTCATCATGCCAGTATATGGTATATTTTTAGCCAAACTGGAGTTTGGGAGTTACCAAAATCTAACCTTTATGTTCATTTAGGGCAAACCAGTGTTTCTTTATTTTTCATGATTTCCAGCTTTTTATTTATAAGCAAACTATTAAATAATAAAGAAGGATTTAATTGGAAACAATTTTATATTTCTAGGTTTTTAAGGTTAGGCCCTTTATACTTTTTAAGCTTAATAATTGTCCTTTTGTGTGTTATGGAAATTAGCAATTGGAAGTTAATGGTAGATTTTAAAGTATTTATAGTGAGTATTTTAAAATGGATAGGATTTACCATCTTTGGAGAACCAATACTAAATAATGTATCTTATACACCTTATATAAATGGAGCTGTATGGTCATTACCTTACGAGTGGTTATTGTATTTTAGTTTACCAGTATTATCAATTGTTATATCACAAAAAAAGCCTTCTATTTTTATAATACTTATTAGTTTATTATTTATGGTACTCTTTAGTATGTATCATGGTTATGGTTACCACCATTTATTATCCTTTATGGGCGGAGCCATAGCACCATTTTTTAAAAAATATAGTAAGATAAAACTTAATTTTAATACTACTTTTTTCAGTATTTTAGTGTTATTATGTTTATTACTAATTGTACAATTTAATAGTTCGTATTCTATAATTTGCAAGCTTTTAATTACAATTGTATTTACAATAATAGCTTTAGGAAATACCTTATTTGGTATATTAAAAAATACTACATTAAAATTTTTAGGAGAAATAAGTTACAGTACTTATTTACTACATTGTATTATTCTTTTTGTAACAGGTTATTATATTATTGGTATGGAAAACTTGCAACGTTTTTCTAAAATAGAGTATTGCTTACTTATACTTGTAATAGCTCCATTAGTTGTTTTTATTAGTTTTCTAGCATTTTATTGGATAGAAAAACCTTTTATGGAGATTTATAAAAAGAGATATAAAACAAAAACCTCCAAGTAAAACTTGAAGGTTTCTAGAGGCGTCGAGCGGATTCGAACCGCTGTACAAGGTTTTGCAGACCTCTGCCTAGCCACTCGGCCACGACGCCCAATAATTATTGAGAAGGCAAATGTAAAAAAAAATACGGTTTTACACTATTCTAATGGTTATTTCTTTTCCTATTTAACTCTATAGTTACCATTTGTACATCTCCTCCAATAGGTGGATTAATCTTACTAACAGCAACAGTAGCCATACTAACTAATTTATCCTCAGTGAAAACACGATCTAGAATACGTTGTGCAACATGCTCTAAAAGTGCACTAGGTATAGTCATTTCTTCTACTACAATTTTATTTAAAAGAACATAATCTACAGTATCATTTAAGTCATCTGAAGCTGCACTTTTTTGTAAATCTGCCTTAACCTTTATATCTACACGGTAATCACTACCAATTTTTGTTTCTTCTTTAAGGCATCCATGATAAGCATAAACACGTATATTTTCAACTTTTATAATTCCCATTAGTAAGTATTAGTTTTTCTTTAAAATGTGGTCCAAAGAAAAGATATCTTTATCAAAAGTCATAGCTAAAAATATTAAAAATACACTTCTTACAAATACATGTTGTAAATCCCATATAGGAGATTGTAAACCATGCCCAAAAGTTACAATTAATAAAATTAAACAATACCATAATATGCTTGTTTTCTAAATAAACCTAGCAATAATAATGCTCCAAATATAAGTTCTCCATACGATGTAAAGTAAGCAGTAAATTTTAAAATAAAAGTAGGGAGAAAAGTCTCTTCAAAAGATTTAAAACCCCCATTATAAATGGTTTCTACCCCCATTTTAAAAACTTTACCAAAGCCTTGCTAAAAGAAAATAAGACCAGTTAATAACCTTGTAAAAAGTGTGATAATCCTTATATCCATAATAAGTTAGTTTATATAAAAAGTAGGTATTAAAATATATACTATGTCGTAAAAAATAAATGGATCCTACATAATTAAGTTTATTAAGTCTATATATTTTTGTAAAAAGATAGTATTTTGCTAAAAATACTTTTTAATGAATTTAGAACTTTCCATAGATTCTATCATAGATATTTTAACATTAGCAACAGCTCTAATGTTAGGATTTTTATTTTTAACAGTAAAATCTGGTAATAAAAAAGGAAACGTTTTTTTAGGATTATTTTTATGGAGCTTGTCTATAGAAGTATTAGGAGTATTAGCTCAAAGTTTTTCAGAAGATTTTTCAAGTATCCCAATAACAGGATTGTTTACCATATTATTTTTATTTTTATATGTAAACCAAACCATTAATAATGTTTTTAAAAAATGGTATATATTATTATTTATTCCTGGTATTATAATAAATACAATTTATTATTTAGACATAGATATAGAGTTATTAGGAGTGTTTGATTATATTTTTAATATACTTTTATTAGTTTATATTTTTAAAATATTAAAGAAACATAAAGACAACGTAAGTAATTATTATTCAGATTTAGAACACAAAACGCTCTCTTGGATTAAAACTATAGTATTTATTTATATAGGATTTCATGCCTTATGGATTATAGAAGATATTGTAAGTTTTAAAAATGAAGAAATTATAGAATACTTTGCAGGTTTATCTACTATACTTACTTTTTTTATGGTGTATTGGATTGGGTATAACGGGTTTTCTCAATCAGAAATATTTAAAAATAAACTGTTTATTGTTTCTAAAAAAGAAGAAGAAATAGAAATAGAAATAAGTAATACTAATGCACTTTGTATAGAAAGTGAAAAAGAATTTATAAGATTAAAAGCAAGAATTGAAACAGAAAAACTATTTACAAATAGAGCATTAAATCTACGTAACCTTTCAACCATTTTAGAAATAAAAGAAAAAGAATTATCTAAACTTATAAATGAACATTCTAAAACTAATTTTTATCAATTTATTAATGGTTTTAGAGTTAAAGAATTCAAAATACTACTTGCATCTCCAAAAGCAAAACAACTGTCTATTTTAGGCATAGCAGAAGAAGCTGGATTTTCTTCTAAGTCAACATTTTATACTGCATTTAAAACAATAGAAGGTATTACTCCAAAACAATATGAAATGTCTTTAAAAAAGTCCGAATAGATGCAGCCGGACATAGTCAATTAAATAATAATACTTATCAGGCGTTCTTTTACCAAATCAATAAATGAACGCAAATGAAACACATTTTTTTAAGTCTTTTACTCTTTTTTTTATCAATTACTTTTTACGCTCAAGACTATATAATTAGTGGTACAATAGAAGATGTTGAAACAGGAGAAACTCTTTTATGTGCTACAATTTATTCTAAAACATCTGGACAAGGAACCACAACAAACGAATATGGTTTAAATATTAATTTTAGTGATCCTGATAACATCATAAACTTTTATAAGATGAAAGTAAGATTATTTAATGTAGGACAAGTAGTCCACCGGTAAGTTTATTAGGGAATATTATTAATACAACAACAAATAGAATAGCTTTAGTAAATTATTTAAGTGTTGTAAATCAGTATTTTAAATTAGTTAATAGTCCGATTGCATCTAGTCGGACTAATCTAATCGCATAATTTATGGGGTTGGCCGTTATTTTGTTGTTAATAGAATATAAACCTTTTAAAAACTCAAGATACTATGAAAAAAATGAATTCATTTTTATTGATTGCAATATCAATAGTCGCATTAAATTGTGCATCATGCTCAAAAGATGATAGCCTAATAACAACAACACCTACTACACCAACAGGAATAGCTCCTGGAAATGACCCTAACTTTACAATTGTAGCAAATTCTGATGAAGGTTTTGCTACGTTTAATAGAAAAGTAGTTGTTTTTGGTATAGATATTTATGCAGTTGCTGGAGTGGAAGACATTAAATTGTTACACGCAGCTAATGTAATGGCACAATATCTTGATAATGATGAAGATGGAGTTGTAGATAATCAAGCAGTGTTAGATAAAATGCTAGAAAATAGAGCTTTTTTAGTTATGTGGGCTAACGAAAATGATTTAAATATAGACCCTCCGGCTGAAAGATTAGGCCAAGATTTAGGTAATGGAGAAACCAATCCATTATTTGTAGCTAATGACAAAACAGGAGCATTTGATGCAGCATTAGAAGAAGTACTACATATTATAAATAATGCAGGGCATTCTTATGCTTATCCAGAAGCTTTTGGACAAAATGTTGGCTCTGATTTAGCTAATGCTATGGATATTGCTAGAGGTGGACAATTTTTAACAATTCCAAGTTCTTATCCTGCAAATGCCTGGTATACTTATGATGATACAACTTGCGAATATGCCGATTGCCAAACCATAGAGTATTTATATTGGGCCTTAACATCTATGATGGGTGCACAAGAAAATAGGTTAGATGATATCTCTCAAGAGTGGGATTTAAATACAGCAGCTTTAGTACAAAGTACAGATACCGCAATACATGCATTGTTAACAAATCCTACTTATAATATGCCAACTGTATTACCAGATGGTACTTACAGACAATAATATAAAAAAGTGTTATGGGCTGTTACTTATAAATTTGAATTAGTTGCAGCCCAGCAACCACAACCAAATTAAGAATAATAAAAATAATAGCAGTATTAATATTAGTTTTTTTAAGCTGTTCTGAAGCAGATGATACCCCAGATCCTGTGATAACCATAGGAATTAATACTGATACTATTTTACAAGAAATAGTAACAGATTTAAATGGTTATAAAATAGCTTTTGGAGACACTCAAAAAATTATATAATGGATCCATCTGGATCTAATGTAGAGGAGTTGACAGATGGGGCTGCTATATTTGGCTATGTATCGTGAAGCCCAGATGCTAAGTATGTATATTTTGCTAGTGCAAAAGGTATAGCAGAAATTGTATGGGAAGCCTTTAGAGTTAATGTATTAGCTAGATAATTAACCAAAATTTCTAATTTTAATTTAGATGTGTGCTCTCTTGGTGTTTCTCCAGATGGGCAGACACTAACAATTTTTGTTATGATAGGAAACTCTAGTATTGGTAATAATAACGATAACTTAACGCAATTTTCTACAAACTTACATACTTTTCCTATGTCTGTTGTAGAATCTAAAATTGCAGAAGGGAACCAGATTTTAATGAGTGATCTAACAAGCATTCAAAGCTCTCCAAATGAAGCGCAATTTTGGTATGAAGAATTAAGTTGGAACCATGATGCTTCAAATTCAGTGTTAGCCCATACAAAAACATGGAGGTATGATGAGGATGATGTATCATATACACATGCTTATACTATTAAACCAGAGGGAACAAGTAATACGTTAATTTCAGAAAATAAAGATCAGCCTATTTGGAGTATAGATAATTCTAAATTATCCTTTCTAGATTTAAGTTATTACAATTTTTCTAATGGAAGCATACAACAAATAACAGTTTCAGGAATAAATAATGAAGTTTCAGGAGACGCTATTTCCCTTTTAAATGGTAATTATATTGTTTTTGAAATAGGAGATGAAAATAGAAAAGGAAGTGTTGCAAAAATAACTCAAATGACAATGTAGGAACCCTATTACCAACCTCTGTAAATGTATACGAACCTAGATGGTCTCATATTCCAGTTAATTAAAAATGAACTATAAAAAAATAATTATGAAGAATATAATAAACATAATAATACTAAGCATTCTTATTAATATTACATCATGTAGTAAAGATGATTCGGTTATTACACCAGCACCAATAACGACCACAAAAACAGAACAACAAAAAGTATTTCAAGAATTTTGGGATATTTATGATAGACACTACCCATTAATGCACAGAAAAAATATAAACTGGCAAACAGTTTATGATACGTATTATCCTCAAATAACTACAACAACCGCGGATACAGAACTGTTTAATTTTTTTAATACCATAATAACTACAATAATTACAGATGGTCATACAGATGTAGTTTATAATAATAGCCAAGAAGCTATTTTTGAACCTGAATTTAATGAAACAATAGAAACAATGGTTTCTAATAATACACCTAGTAAAGTTAATATTGTAGCTAGCAGTGCTAACAATCCTTACATTTCTTATGGAACTTTAGCTAGTAATGCTAATATAGGATATATAAACTCTAAAAATTTCGAACCAGTAAATGAAAATGAATTTAATAACTTTAAAGCTATTGTAGATGAAGCTTTAACAGCATTACAAAATAAATCAGGAATAATTGTGGATATAAGAACAAATGGTGGAGGACAAGGACCATTTGCTTATTATTTAGCAGGACGCTTTTTTACTAATGTAACACCAATAGAATTAATTAGACAACGCATAAAAATAACTACAGGAAACACAACAAATGTTTTGGGTAATTGGGCAACTACAGAGTTTGAAGGTTACCCAGATACTAGAGTAGAAGGTGGTTATGTAGCAGGAGTATTTCCAGAAGACAATACCATTACACAATCTGGAGCTTTTCAATACACCAATAAAGTAGCATTGTTAACATCAAATGGATCAGCAAGTGCTGCAGAATATTTTACAGGTGCAATGAAAACACAAGCACATGTAAAATCTATTGGAGATAAAACATTTGGAATTTTTGCAGGGAGCGATATTTTTACTTTAACAAACGGAAATGGTAAATGGAAAACTAGAGTATCTACACACGATGTTGAAATGAAATATAATGGCTCTTTTCAATCTTTTGAAGGTATTGGCATCACTCCAGATGAACAAATTTTACCAACTGAAGCACAAGTTTCGGCAGGCGAAGATGTGCATATCAATGCAGCTGTAAATTATATACTGAATTAAAAATTAGTTTTTATAAAAGCTTTTGCATATTTACAATAAGCCTTTCCTTTCTACGGAGAGGTTTTTTTGTATACATATCTCGCTTTATTTCTATAAATTTGTGCTTTAATTGAATATAATGTCTGAAGAAACAAAATCGCTCAATTTTTTAGAGCACATCATAGAAGAAGACTTAGCCAAAGGTTTGTCTAAAAATAAATTACGTTTTAGATTTCCGCCAGAGCCTAATGGTTATTTACATATAGGGCATACCAAAGCAATAGGTATTAGTTTTGGTTTAGGAGAACGTTATAATGCCCCTGTAAACCTAAGGTTTGATGATACTAACCCTTCTAAAGAAGAGCAGGAATATGTAGATGCTATAAAAGAAGATGTGTCTTGGTTAGGTTACAAGTGGGCAGAAGAATTATATTCTTCAGATTATTTCCAAACGCTTTATGATTGGGCTATTCAATTAATAAAAGATGGTAAGGCATATGTAGATTCGCAAACAAGTGAAGCTATGGCTGAGCAAAAGGGAACTCCAACAAAACCAGGCATAGATGGACCTTATAGAAACAGAACTGTTGAGGAAAATCTTGATTTATTTGTAAGAATGAAGAATGGAGAATTTGATGAAGGAGCGCATATTTTAAGAGCTAAAATAGACATGCAGCACCCTAATATGCTAATGCGTGACCCTATTATGTATCGTATATTAAAAGCGCACCATCACCGTACGGCAAACGATTGGTGTATTTACCCAATGTACGACTGGACACATGGAGAAAGCGATTATGTAGAACAAATATCACACTCTTTATGTTCATTAGAATTTAAACCTCATAGAGAGCTTTACGATTGGTTTCTAGACCAAGTAGTAGATGAAAGTAAGTTAAGACCTAAGCAACGAGAATTTGCACGTTTAAACTTAAGTTATACCATAATGAGCAAACGTAAACTTCTTAAATTAGTAGAAGATGGTATTGTAACTGGTTGGGATGATCCTAGAATGCCAACAATATCTGGTTTACGTCGTAGAGGGTACACACCAGCATCCATTAGAAAGTTTGTAGAAACAGTAGGAGTAGCCAAGCGTGAGAATGTTATAGAAGTTTCTCTATTAGAATTTTGTATTCGAGAAGATTTAAATAAAAAAGCAGCACGAGTTATGGCTGTTTTAAACCCAGTAAAATTAGTAATTACAAATTACCCTGAAGATAAAGAGGAGTGGTTTGAAGCAGAAAATAACCCTGGTGATGCTAATACAGGTTCTAGAAAAGTACCTTTTTCTAAAGCACTATATATAGAAAGAGAAGACTTTAAAGAAGAGGCAGACAGCAAGTTTTTTAGATTAACATTAGGAAAAGAGGTAAGACTTAAAAATGCTTATATAATAAAAGGAGAAAGTGTTGTAAAAGATGCTAATGGTAATATTACAGAAATTCATTGTACGTATGATCCAGAAACCTTAAGCGGTAGTGGTACAGAAGCAAGTTTAAGAAAAGTAAAAGGAACTTTACATTGGGTATCTAAACAGCATGCAGTTAAAGCTGAGGTTAGAGAATATGATCGTTTATTTAGTGATGAAGCTCCAGATAGCCATGGAGATAAAAGTTTTATGGAGTTTATTAATCCTAATTCTTTAAAAGTTATAGAAGCATTTATAGAACCAAGTTTAACATTTGCTAAAATAGGTGAACAATTTCAATTTCAACGTCTAGGGTACTTTAATGTGGATAAAGATTCTACAGTAAATCTTTTAGTATTTAATAAAACAGTAGGTTTAAAAGATTCTTGGGCTAAAGTAAAGCCAAAGCAAAGTAACTCTAATAATCAACAAAAACCAAAACAGCAACAATCGCAACGTAAAGCTATTGATGTTATAAAACAATTAGGTAAAAAGTATACCAATTTACCAGAAGAAAAGCAGCAAAAAGTAAAAGCTGAAATTCTTGAATTAGCAAAAAAGGTAAGTTATGAAGAGTTAGAACCTTTATTTGCTACAGCAGCTAAAAAAGTAGGAACGCGAATTGCTACCATGTTAACTTTAGGTGTTTTATTAAAAAATGGACTTGATAAAAACGAAGCTATAAATACTTTTATAGAAAAGGCTTTAGAAGATAAAAACGAATTGTTAGCATTGGAAGCTAAATCCATATAAATAAGCTTATTACATAATTAAAAACCTCAAGAGAGATTTCTTTTGAGGTTTTTTTGTACATTGAAAACACTAACTTAATATAATCTTACATTATGGAATCTAATATTTATGCCATTATAGTTGCTGCAATTGTACCAATTGTAATAGGTTTTGTATGGTACAATCCAAAAGTTTTTGGAAATTCCTGGATGAAAGCTTCTGGATTAACAGAAGAACAATTGAAAGGAGGTAATTTGCTTGTTATTTTTGGAGTTACACTAGTATTATCTTTTTTACTAGCCTTTTTTGCGCAAACATTAGTCATTCATCAAATTGGAGCATTTGGAATGATAGGAGGAAAACCTGAAGATTTAGAAGCAACATCCTCTTATTTTGCTTTCATGGAAGAATATAAAGATGCTTTTAGGACATATAAACATGGTGCTTTCCACGGAATATTAGCAGGAGTGTTTTTATTTTTCCCTGTAATAGCAACTAATGCATTATTTGAACGTAAAAGCTGGAAATATATTTTTATTAATTCAGGATATTGGATTGTTTCATTAGCAGCTATTGGAGCCATAGTTTGTGGTTGGGTATAATTTAATAACCGTATTCTACTATAGAGAGGTATTTGAAAGTCTTAAAATTTGTTTAATTGCAATGTTATTAATGTAACAAAAAAGTAAATTGTAAGACTTTTTAAATAGCCTTTTTTTTATTTATTATTGTTGATAGATTTTAAAATTTATAATACTACCAAAGCACTTCCTGATTCTTGGGATGCTTTACCCAATAATGATGTTTTTTTAAAACGTTCGTTTTTAAAAGCGTTAGAGTTATCAGCTCCTAAAAATATATTTCCATATTATTTAGCTGTTTTTAAAGAAGAAAAATTAATTGGTATAGCTATTATTCAACGTGTGGAAATGTACTTAGATGATATTTTTAGAAATACGTCATCTAATAGTTTTAAACAGTTAGCGAAACGTATAGTTTCAAAAATTGTTAGAGGTAATGCATTAGTTATAGGAAATTTGATGCATACAGGCCAACATAGCTTGTTTTTTTTAAAAGAAGAGATATCGTATCAAGATTACCTTAAAACTATTTTTAAAGCTCTAAAAACACTACAAAAAGAAATAAAAGATGATTATAATAAGAAAGTAAGAATTATTGCTTTTAAAGATTATTTTGATACGGACTCTATTCATGAACAGATAGAATTATTTAAAGCTAATAACTTATATAAAGTACAAGTACAGCCAAATATGTTATTACCTATTAAAACAAATTGGTTAACCCCAGAAAACTTAATAGCATCCTATACTAAAAAATATAAAAGGCGTTATAAAACAGCAATAAAAAAAAGTAATACTATTGAGCGGAGAGAGCTAGATATAGATACAATTAAACACAACGAAAAAGAATTATATGTACTGTATAAGAATGTTTCAGATAATGCGAGAGTGAACACTTTTATTTTATCTAAAAAACACTTTTATACATTAAAAAAAGTAATGAAAACTAACTTTAGAGTATTTGGTTACTTTTTAAATAACGAATTAGTTGGTTTTTATACACTTATTTTAAATTATAATATACTGGAAACATATTTTTTAGGGTATAACAAAGATATGCAACATAAGTACCAAATGTATTTAAACATGTTGTATGATATGGCTTGTTTTGCAATAGAACATAAATTTAAAACTATTGTATATGCAAGAACAGCTATGGAAATTAAAAGTTCAGTAGGAGCAAAACCAAATACAATGCATATTTATATGAAACATACAAAAAACTTTATAGCAAATACAGTTTTAAAGCTTATTGTAAAGTATTTAAATCCAGTTAGAGAGTGGACTGAAAGAAACCCGTTTAAATAAAAAGACTGTTTTAAAATTGCTTTAAAACAGTCTTTTTTTATTTAGAAAAAAGTATTTATTCTTTCGATAACTTTTTATTTCTTTTTGCTTCTTTCATAGCCTCTCCAATTTCATTACTAGCAGCAAAACTAGCAACCATATCATTTAGCATATTACTTCCAGCCTGTGGCGAATTAGGTAATAAAATTAAATTACTGTTAGTTTCTCCACCTATAGCTTGCAAAGTATCATAATGTTGCGTTACTACAATTAAAGCAGAAGCTTCTTGAGAATTAATACCAACTTTATTTAATACTTCTACAGACTCCTCTAATCCACGTGCAATTTCACGACGTTGATCTGCAATACCTTGTCCTTGTAAACGTTTACTTTCGGCTTCAGCTTTTGCTTTTTCTACAATTAAAATACGCTGAGCATCACCTTCAAATTGTGCAGCCACTTTTTCACGTTCGGCAGCGTTAATTCTATTCATTGCTTCCTTTACTTGTAGATCTGGGTCAATATCTGTAACTAAGGTTTTTATAATATCATAACCATACTCCATCATCGCTTCATTAAGTTCAGACTTTACAGCAATTGCAATATCATCTTTTTTAACGAAAACATCATCTAATTTCATTTTAGGTACTTCGGCACGAACAACGTCAAACACATAAGAAGTAATTTGATCATGAGGATAATCTAATTTATAAAAGGCATCATACACCTTATCTTTTATTACTTTGTATTGTACAGAAACTTTTAAACGTACAAAAACATCATCTAAAGTTTTAGTTTCAATAATAACATCTAGCTGTTGAATTTTTAAGCTTAATCGACCAGCTATACGATCTACTAATGGGATTTTTAATTGTAAACCAGATTGACGAATACTTAAAAACTTTCCAAAACGTTCTATAATTACTGCTGTTTGTTGTTTTACAATGAAGAATGCGGATATAAATAGAAGTAATCCGAAAATAGATAATACAATTAATAATACAGGCATAATACTTTTTTTAAATGGTTAGAAAATAATTGAATACTAAATTAAGTTATATTTGCGCAAAAATCCCTTAAATTTAATATGAAAAAAATACAATTTATCTTATTAGTAGTACTAACAGTAGGTTTTGTTACAAATTCTTTTTCACAACGTAAAAATTACCAAATAAAAAATGGTTTTGGTTTATCTGGAGGTATCACACAATATGAGATAATTACAGATAATTTTGAAACAACAAAGGGAGAGGGATGGATTGGAGGAATGTCTGCTACAGTGTTGCTTCCCCATAGATGGTATGGTGTTAGTTATGGTATGCAGTTATCTGAAAATAAGTTTGGTATTATGGGGAGACTTAATACATCAGATGTCACAAAACAGGAAATAGAGTATAAAATTTTTAAAGCTCAATTACTGTTTTTATTTCATATTAAATTAGTAGAAGATTTTGTTACATTAGATGTTGGCCCTTCATTACAATATAACAGTAAGCTAGAACTAGTAGATAAGTCTCAGGAAAATTATTTCATATCTGGTTACGATAACCTTAAAGCTCGAGATATTTCAGGTATCTCTAATTTAAATTTTAATGGAGCAATAGGGATAAGTGCTGGTTTTAGTCATTTTAGACTAAAAGCACAATATTTATATGGTTTTACTAATATGTTTAGTAAATTAAATAGCCAAGATCTTAATATTAGTGATAATACTGCTAAATTTAAGGGAACACAGTCTATGGTTGCTATTACTGCTATGATAACTTTTTAACATTTTTAATTAAAAAGGTATAGAAAAGTAGGGTTATTTTGTATAATGTTGTTTATATTAATGAATGTATTAATATAAAAACTACTAAAATGAAACAAAAACTACTTTTATTGTTTGCTTTATTTTTTAGTATTTCACTGTATGTATCTGCTCAAATGAGTAAACAAGATGTTGCTTTGAATTGGCTAACTAAAAATAAAGACATGTTGGGAGTACAACCAACACATGATTTTGAAATGCTTTTTAGCAGAGCAGGTTTATCTGGAGAAACTTTCCGTTATTACCAAATGTTAAATGGAGTACAAGTATTTGGTGCAGAAGTTACAATTCATGTCTCTAATAACGATGTGGTTACTTACCACGCTAGTTCTTATGATAGAACAATAGCAGATATAAATACAGTACCTTCTCTTTCTGTAAATGAAGCTTTAGAATTAGCTAAAACTAATTTAAATGTAATATCTTCTGATGTTATAGATAACACAAATAAACTATATGTTTATAACAAGCAAGGAGAAACAAAATTAGCCTATAGAGTTTATATTCAAGCATATTCTAAAACAGGAGCTTGGGAAGTTATGGTAGATGCACAAACAGGAGCTATTTTAAGTTCTAAAGATGTTGCTATCTATTATAGTCATGATAAAGATAAAAACAAAGACAAGAAGAGTAAGGATAAGAATAAAAAAGAAGCTAAAGCAGCTAATTCTGAAGCAGCTGTAATGGCAACAGGAACAGGTTTTATTTTTGATACAGATCCTTTAACAGCTACAACAAGTGCATATGGTGGACAATATGTAGATGGAAATGATGCAACAAATGCAGCTTTAGATGCAGCTAGAACAGCAGTTACTTTATTAGATATTGAATTAGCAGGAGGAAACTACACATTAAAAGGACCTTACACGCAAATTGCTGAGTTAGATTCACCTAATAAAGGTTTATTCATACAAACATCTAATAATTTTGAGTTTAATAGATTCGAAGATGGGTTTGAGGCTGTAAATGTATACTACCATACAGATGCAAGTATGCGTTATATTAATAATGATTTAGGAATATCTTTAGCACCACCACAAAATGGAGGTGTAATTCGTTTTGATCCACATGGAGCAGGAGGAGCAGATAATTCATTCTATACTTCAGGGACTTTAGTTTTTGGTGAAGGATGTGTAGATGATGGTGAAGATGCTGATGTTATTTTACACGAATTAGGACATGGATTACACGATTGGATTACTAATGGTGGTTTATCTCAAGTAAACGGTTTAAGTGAAGGATCTGGAGACTACTGGGCAAACTCTTACAAAAGAAGCTTAGGACAATGGTCATCTACCGATGCTGCTTACAATTGGGTATTTGGTTGGGATGGACATAATTCTTGTTGGAATGGAAGAACTACTGTTTATACTGCACAATACCCGGGAGGTTTAGTTAATCAAATACATACAGATGGACAAATGTGGGCAACTACATTAATGGAAATATGGGAAGATATAGGTCGCGAAAAAACAGATAAAGCTTTTCTAGAAGGTTTAGGTATGACTAATAGTAGTACTAACCAAGAACAAGCTGCAATTGCTGTTAGACAAGCTGCAATAGATATGGGAACTGCTGCAGGTTATACATGTGCTGATATTCAAGCTATGACAGATAGATTTACAGCTCAAGGATATAATTTACCTGCATACACTTGTACTTTAAGTGTAGAAGAATTTGTAACTAATAACATTTCTATTTACCCTAACCCAACTAATGGTATTATTACATTCAAAAACATTACACAAGAGTATGATGTTAATGTATATAACATGTTAGGACAAAGTATGAAACAACAATCTGTAAATAGCTCATCTAATACAATAGATGTTACTAACTTATCTACAGGAACATATTTCATTAAGTTTAAAGGATACGATAAGGTATTAAAGTTTATAAAACTATAATGCTCTAATACATTTAAACATAAAAAAAGCGACCAAATGGTCGCTTTTTTGTTTTATTATAAACTTTGAAAAATAATACTATTTATAAAATATCAATTACTTTTTCTAAACGTTTAATAGTTTCGTTTTTTCCTATCATATACATAATATCAAAAACATCTGGCCCTTGCAAAGCACCAACTAAAGCTAATCGTAAAGGCATCATTACTTTTCCAAAACCAATTTCGTTTTTGGTTATCCAATCTTTAACTTCTTTTTGAAGTGACTCTACTTCAAACTCTCCAGTATTAGATATAATTGAGATTAATGTTGTTAATATATCTTTAGTTCCATCCTTAAAAGCTTTTTTAGATGCTTTCTCGTCGTAGTTTTCTGGTGTAATAAAGAAATAGCTGCTTAATTGCCAAAAGTCGCTTATAAACGTTGCACGTTCTTTAATTAAACCAACAACCATAGATATATAATTGACATCTATGTTAGTTAATTCAGAATGCTTGGCTTTAAAAGCTTCAGCTAAAGTATCATTATTTTGCTCTTGCATATAATGATGATTAAACCATTTTATTTTGTCTGGATCAAAACGAGCTCCAGCTTTATTTACACGATCTAAATCGAATGCAGAAATTAATTCTTCTAAGGTAAAAATTTCTTGCTCTGTACCTGGATTCCAACCTAAAAAGGCTAAAAAGTTAATAACTGCATCTGCAAAATAACCTTCTTCTTTATAACCTGTTGAAATAGCTCCTTCTTTAAGATCTTTCCATTCTAAAGGAAATACAGGAAATCCTAATTTATCACCATCACGTTTACTTAACTTTCCTTTTCCTGTAGGTTTTAAAATTAATGGTAAGTGCGCAAATTCTGGCGCTTCCCAACCTAAAGCATTATATAATTGTATATGTAAAGCTAAAGAGGGTAACCATTCTTCTCCTCGTATAACATGAGAGATTTCCATTAAATGATCGTCTACAATATTAGCTAAGTGATAAGTTGGCATTCCATCACTTTTAAATAATACTTTATCATCTAAAATATTAGTATCAATTTTAATATCACCTCTAATAATATCTTTTAGATGTAATGTTTCATTTTGAGGAGATTTAAAGCGTATAACATAATGACTTCCAGCATCTAGTTTAGCTTGAGTTTCTTCAGCTGTTAAAGACAGTGAATTATTTAACTCTAATCTGTTATGCCAGTTATATATAAATGTTTGTTTGTTTGCTTCGTGTTGTGCTCTTTGTGCATTTAATTCTTCTGCAGTATCAAAAGCATAATAAGCATTTCCTGAAGTAATTAATTTATCAGCATATTGCTTATATAAATGCTTACGTTCACTTTGTCTATAAGGACCAAATGTTTCATTTTTATTTGGACCTTCATCAAAAGGAATATTACACCAGTTGAGAGCATCAATTATATAATTTTCTGCACCTTCAACATAACGGTTTTGATCTGTATCTTCTATTCTTAATACAAAAGTTCCATTATGCTTTTTAGCAAATAAATAATTAAAAAGAGCTGTACGTACACCTCCAATATGTAAAGGTCCTGTTGGACTTGGTGCAAAACGCACCCTAACATTTTTAGACATTATCTGTGTTTTTAATAACAGCAAAGATACTTTGATAAGACTAAAGATGAAAGGTCAAAGAGACTTGATTTATAAAAACAGGTTAAGTTTTTTAATCTATAATCATGGATTTTGGAATCCGTTTATTCATTATATAAAACCAAAGTGGAGGAATTAAAGCTAAAACCATAGAAGTTGGATAACCATAGGGCATTTGCGGACTCTCATTATGACAATCTAAAATTTGATATTTTTTTGAAGACTTATAATGATGATCGCTATGCCTTGTTAATTCATATAAAACTATCCGACCAACTATATGGTTTGAGTTCCAAGAATGTATTTCTTTTACACGTTCATAACGCCCAGATTTTGTTTTATGTCTTAATAAACCATAATGCTCTATATAATTTACAGTTTCTAAAAGAATAAAGCCTCCTATACCAGAAAAAATGGCAAATAAAATGCCAACTTCCCCAAATACCATAAATACTATTGTTAAATATGTAATTTGAAAAATAGTAAACCAAAACATATCATTAGTAATACTAAAAAAAGAATTATTACTAGTTTTTAAAAGTTTATTTTGTATTGCCCATGAGTTAAAATATTGTCTTATAGTTGAGGTTAACCAAAAGGAATATACTGTTTGGTTGTAGCGAGCTGTAGCTGGATCTTCGGGAGTTGCAACATGTAAATGGTGCCCAAAATTATGTTCAATATAAAAATGCATATAAAAAGAAGGTAGTAGTAATACTTTAGCTATAAAACGTTCATTAGTTTTTTGTCTATGACCTAGCTCGTGCGCTACATTTATTCCGTTAGTACCTAAAACAATTCCTAGTGAAAAAGTTAAACCAACAAGTTCGTTTGTAGTAAGCGTATTATTCGAAACTGAGTTTAGACTTAAAACTATTAAACAAAAGACAATAGGTAGGTTTAAGTATAATAACCAGTCAAAAAGTTTCTTTTTTTGTTTTATTTCTACAGTTTTAGTCTTTAAGTTTTTGGTATCTACAGGTAACAATAATTCTAGAATAGGTATAATTACAAAAGCATAAACAGGAGTTAAAAAACTAAAATAACCTTTAAAATAAAGAGCTACAAAAGCAGTTAGTGGAATAGTAAAAGCCGCTATGTATTTTAAGTCTTTCATTATTCCTAAAAATAAAATAAAACCTTTGAATATTAAAATTAATAACTTTTATGTATGGTTTCAATAAATAAAAAGTGCTATTAATGCTAGTAATAGCCAATTTTATTTACCTTATTTCAACTTGTTTTTTAAAATGTTGTTAAAAAGTAAAGCCTTAAAAATCAAAATTGTATTTTAGAGAGTTAAAAACTAGAAATTTTGAATAGCTTTAAAAATATACAAAGTAAACTAGAACAGTTTATTAAAAAATACTATACTAATGAACTTATAAAAGGTGTTATATTATTTTTTAGTATTGGGTTGCTTTATTTTATTATAACATTACTTGTAGAATATGCACTTTGGTTAAATACAACAGCTAGGACTATTTTATTTTGGCTATTTGTAATAGTAGAGATTGGATTGTTTTATAAATTCATAGCTATTCCGTTAGCTAAACTATTCAAATTAAAAAAAGGAATAAACTATAAAGATGCTTCTATGTTAATAGGAAATTATTTTCCTGAAGTTAACGATAAATTACTTAATGTACTACAGTTGAATGCAGAGGAATCTAATTCAGAATTATTAGCTGCTAGTATAGACCAAAAATCTACAGAATTAACTCCAATACCTTTTAAATTAGCTATTAACTTTAAAAAGAACACTAAATATTTAAAGTATGCAGCTATACCAGTTTTTATCATCATTACAACTGCTGTTTTTGGTAAAATGAATTGGTTTAGTGATAGTTATGAGCGCGTTATAAATTATCAAACTGCTTATGAGCCTCCGGCTCCATTTCAATTTTTTGTAATAAATGAAAATTTACAAGCAATAGAAAATAAAGAATTCAGATTAATAGTAAAAACTGCGGGAGAAGTAATACCAGAAAATGCACAAGTAACATTTAATGATGAAACGTATTTTCTACAACAAAGAGGAGCTGGAAACTTCGAGTATGTTTTTGAACAGCCTAAAAACGATATTACATTTAAACTTTCTGGTAATAATGTAGTATCAAGGCCTTATACATTGCACGTTGTAGAAGTGCCAACTTTATTAAGTTTTGAAATGCTATTAGATTACCCCAGCTACACAAAAAAACGAGATGAAGTTTTAAAAAGTACAGGTAGTGCAGTTGTTCCACATGGAACAAACATTACATGGAAACTAAAAACAAAGGCTACTGATAAAGTACATTTGTATTCTAAAGATACTATAACTTTTAATAAAGAATCTAAAGGTGATTTCAAGGCCTCTAAGCGTGTTTTTAACAATTTAGATTATAATCTTAGCACAAGTAATAAAAATCTTAAGGATTACGAGAATTTAGCATTTAACATCTCTGTTGTTAGAGATCAATACCCAGAATTACATTTAGAATCAAAAATAGATTCTCTAGATCAGCAATCACTTTATTTTTTCGGACAAGTAAACGATGACTATGGATTATCTAAATTACATCTAGTGTATTACCCTAGTGATAATGATAATGATAAACAATATAAATCAATAGAAATTTCAAAATCTACTTTTTCAGAATTTATAAGTGCTTTTCCAAATGATTTAGATATAAAAGAAGGGATAGCGTACAATTTATACTTTGAAGTTTTTGATAACGATGCAGTAAGTCAAAATAAAAGCACTAAGAGTACAGTATTTACATATAGAAAAAGAACAAAAGAAGAGGAAGAGCAAAAACAATTAGAAGAACAAAATGAAACGATTCAAGATTTAAATAAATCTCTAGAAAAATTTAAGAAACAACAGAAAGAATTAGAAGAACTTTCTAAAACACAAAAAGAAAAATCTGAATTAAATTTTAATGATAAAAAGAAATTCGAAAACTTTTTGAAGCGTCAGAAACAACAAGAAGAAATGATGCAAAAGTTTAATAAGAAATTGAAAAACAATTTAGAAGAATTTCAAAAAGAGAATAAAGAGCAAGACCAATTTAAGGAAGATCTAAAAGAACGTTTAAAAGAAAATGAAGAGCAGCTTAAAAAGGATGAAAAACTTTTAAAAGAATTAGAAAAGCTTACCGAAAAAATAAATAAAGAAGAGTTATCTCAAAAACTTGAAAAATTAGCTAAGCAAAATAAAAATCAAAAAAGAAGTTTAGAACAAATGCTTGAGCTTACTAAACGTTATTACGTAAGTAAGAAAATGGAGAAAATAGGAAACGAGTTGGATAAATTAGCAAAGCAACAAGATTCGTTATCACAAAAGGCACCAAAAGAAAACACAAAAGAAAAGCAAGACAAGCTTAATAAAAAATTTGAAGATATACAGAAACAGCTTGAGGTATTGGATAAAGAAAATAAGTCGCTTAAAAAACCGATGAAATTACCTCGAAACGAAAATAAAGAAGACACGATAAAAAAAGAACAAGAAAAAGCATCTGAAGCTTTAGAACAAAAAGAACAATCTCAAGACCAACAAAAACAAGAACAAAAAAACACAGAAGCTAAGAAGAGTCAAAAGAAAGCAGCTCAAAAAATGAAAGAAATGAGCCAAAAAATGCAAATGCAAATGAGTTCTGGTGGAGCTGGAGGAGATGAAGCTTTACAAGAAGATATTGAAACGTTAAGGCAAATACTAGATAATCTAGTTGTGTTTTCTTTTGATGAAGAAGCTATAATGAATCAATTTAAAAGTATAGAGGTAAACCATAATGAGTATGCTCAATATTTAAGAAAACAGAAAGAATTACGTTCTCATTTCGAACATATAGATGATAGTTTATTTGCTTTATCATTGAGACAGCCAAAAATTTCTGAACAAGTAAATAAGGAAATTTCAGAAGTTTATTTTAATGTAGATAAGGCTATGGCTCAATTAGCTGAAAATAATATTTATCAAGGTGCATCAGCACAACAATATGCTGTAACCGCGGCAAATAATTTAGCAGATTTTTTAAGTGATACCATGGATAATATGCAAGATCAAATAGGTATGCCTTCTCCTGGACAAGGTCAAGGAGATGTCCCTTTGCCAGATATTATTATGAGTCAGGAACAACTTAATGAAATGATGAAGGAAGGTATGAAAAAAAGCCAAAAGGGAAATCCGCAACAAGGTGAAGGAGATAAACCAGGAGGAAAGCCAGGAGAAGAAGGAGAGAAGGAAGGTAAAGGAGATAAAGAAGGAGAGGATGGTGAAGATGGAAAAAAAGGAAAAGGAAATAAGGGAAAAAAAGGTGAAGGTAAAGATGGTATAGGAGGAGAAAATGGAAATAGTAATGGAGAAGGTAAAGGAGGAGACCAAGAAGGAACAGATGGTTTTAACGAAGATGTGAATGGTGAGCTTTATAAAATTTACCAACAGCAACAACAAATCCGTCAAGCATTAGAAGAAAAATTGCTAAAAGATAAACTTAATGGAAAAGGGATAAGCGGAGATGCAAAAAAACTAATCAAGGAAATGGAAGATGTTGAATTAGATTTAATTAATAAAGGCTTTACTAATCAAACATTATCTAAAATGATGAACTTACAGCATCAATTATTAAAATTAGAAAAAGCTACATTTCAACAAGGGCAAGACACTAAAAGAAAATCAACAACTAATAAAAAAGAGTATAACAACACAGTTAATAGTCAAATACCAAAAGCAAAAGAATATTTTAATACTACAGAAATCTTGAATAGACAAACATTACCTTTGCAACAAGTATACAAAAAGAAAGTGCAAGAGTATTTTAAGCAAAAGAATGATTAGTTTTAATTACGAGAACGATTTTACGTTACCAAACGAAGAGAAAATATCACAGTGGATTTCAAAAGTTATTACTTCTGAAAACTGTAAAGAACAAGAAATAAATTATGTTTTTTGTGACGATGATTATTTACACAAATTAAATGTTGAGTTTTTAAATCATGATACATTAACTGATATTATTAGTTTTGATTATTCTGTAGGTAATAACTTACAAGGAGATATTTTTATTTCTACAGAAAGAGTTGCAGATAATGCAAAGGATTTTGGTAATTCTTTTCAAGAAGAGTTGTGTCGTGTGATTGTGCATGGTATATTACATTATTGTGGTTTCAAGGATAAAACTGAAACTGAAGTAAAAGAGATGAGAACAAAAGAAGACTTCTATCTTAACGTTCTTAAAGTGAATTAGCTAATTCGATGTATATTTGCAAATTGTTAAACGTGAAACAAAAAGGTTCCACGTGGAACAATAGAGTTTTTTATAAAGAAATATCTAGTTTAAAAATATAAAATTTAAAACGATACTGTGTTTATATACTTTATCGAAAATCATATAAGTTATGTTTAACGAAGTGTACGATGTAATCGTTGTTGGTGCAGGACATGCGGGAAGTGAAGCAGCAGCAGCAGCAGCAAATATGGGGAGTAAAACATTGTTAATTACAATGAATCTCCAGAATATTGCTCAGATGTCTTGTAATCCTGCAATGGGAGGAATTGCAAAAGGGCAAATTGTTAGAGAGATTGATGCGTTAGGTGGTTATTCTGGAATTGTGAGTGATACTTCTGCTATACAATTTAAAATGCTTAATAAATCTAAAGGACCTGCTATGTGGAGTCCAAGAGTGCAAAGTGATAGAATGCGTTTTGCAGAAGATTGGAGGATGCTACTGGAGCAAACAAAAAATTTAGACTTTTATCAAGAAATGGTAGATGGACTTATAGTAGAAAACGGAAAAGTTGCCGGAGTAAAAACATCGTTAGGAATAGAGGTTAAAGCTAAAACAGTTGTTCTTACTAATGGTACTTTTTTAAATGGCTTAATACATATAGGTGATAAGAATTTTGGTGGAGGTAGAGCTGGGGAAAAAGCAGCTACAGGTATTACTGAGCAATTGGTGAATTTAGGTTTTGAATCTGGTAGAATGAAAACAGGTACTCCTCCAAGAGTTGATGGTAGGTCTTTAGATTATTCTAAAATGATTGAACAACCAGGAGATGTAAAACCAGAAAAGTTTTCGTATTTAGATGTAACTAAGCCGTTAGAAAATCAACGCTCATGTTACATGACTTACACTAGCGAAACGGTTCATGATTTACTCAGAGAAGGGTTTGATCGCTCACCAATGTTTAATGGTAGAATTAAAAGTTTGGGGCCTAGATATTGTCCATCTATTGAAGATAAAATTAATCGATTCGCAGATAAAGATAGACATCAATTATTTGTAGAGCCAGAAGGGTGGAATACTGTTGAGGTGTATGTAAATGGATTCTCAACATCACTTCCAGAAGATGTTCAGTTTAAGGCTATGAGATCTGTTGCAGGTTTTGAAAAGGTAAAATTCTTTAGACCAGGTTATGCAATTGAGTATGATTATTTCCCTCCAACACAATTAAAGCATACATTGGAAACTAAATTAGTTGAAGGGCTGTTTTTTGCTGGACAAATTAATGGAACTACTGGTTATGAAGAAGCGGCTTCTCAAGGATTAATGGCTGGTATAAATGCTGCTTTAAATGTGCAAGAAAGAGATGAATTTATATTACAACGTAACCAAGCTTACATCGGTGTTTTAATAGATGATTTAATTACAAAAGGAACAGAAGAACCTTATAGGATGTTTACATCTCGTGCCGAGTATAGAACATTGCTTAGACAAGATAATGCAGATTTTAGGTTAACACCTAAAGGTTTTGATTTGGGATTAGCAAGTGAGAAGCGTTTGCGTAGAATGGAAAAAAAGCATAAACAATCTGAACAGTTTGTTAAGTTTTTTAAGGATACAAGTGTTAAACCAGAAGAAGCTAATCCTGTTTTAGAGGCTAAAGGATCTGCTGCTGTTAAACAACAAGGAAAAATGTTTAAACTGTTTGCAAGACCTAAAATTGAGATGGAAGATGTACGTAAATTTAAAGCTGTAGAAGATTATATTACAGAGAATAATTTAGATAGAGAAGTGTTGGAGCAAACAGAAATTCAAGTAAAATATTCTGGATATATTGATAAAGAAAAGAATAATGCAGATAAGTTAACACGTTTAGAAAATATAAAAATCCCACCTAATTTCGACTACTCAAAATTAAAGTCAATGAGCTTAGAAGCTAGAGAAAAATTAAATAAAATTCAACCAGTAACTATATCTCAAGCTTCAAGAGTTAGCGGTGTTTCGCCAAGCGATATTTCGGTGCTTTTAGTATATATGGGAAGATAAAAAAATAATTATTTATATTAAACCTAGCACTAAAAGTAATTATTGTTATTAGTGCTTTTTTATCTGTTTTAAGTAAGTTCCACGTGGAACACTTTGTGGAATTACACTTTTATTTACTTATGAATTACTATTTATTTGTGTGTTTTTAAAACTGATATAATTGAAAGTAAATTGTTTTAAATGTAACACTCAAATAAGGATTCCTTCTCTTGCCGAAGAGTATAAATATGAAATATGTTGAGCTGTGGTAGAAGAGATGCCAATGTGAGGTGTGAAATTTGTAAGAGATTATTTTATATTAAACATAATAAAAGCAAAAGAATTTGTAAAACATACAAACAAAACTTTTAGTATCTGTTTTGATTGTGAATATAATGAACTAAAAGAAGAGGATGTAATCTGTCTAACATGTAAAGCGCTTAATTTAAATTAGAAGACGATTTGAATTAGTTTGTGTGGATTTTGAAGATAAAGAAATAAGATCGTTTTGGTATGATGTAATAGTATCTTTTTCTCTTGACTATAAGTTGTTATCTATATTAAATATAGAAACTAAAAAAATATAATGCTAGATATTTGGATCGGAATAAATAGTTAATAAAAATATAGAGCAAAATTATATTTAGGTGAATTATCCATTTCAAGAATATTAAATAAAGATAATTAGCTAGATTGTATTCCTGATACAAAAGGAACAGAATGGTTAGATAGATTTAGAAAAAGAACTAATAAATATCTGTTTAAAATAATAAATAGAAAAACTATTTTGTTTTTACGAATTATAAAAACAAATCATAAATTTGATGTGTGTTAAAAGAAGTGATTATAAATTATCATTTTCATATTAGTTAAAGAAAAAAATAAACTATAATTAATATTAAAAATCTCGTGAGCGAAAAAAAAAGCCAATATATAACTGTAAAAGATTATTCCGTTTCAGGAGAAGAATTTAAGTTAATTTATAATTTAGAATTCGATTATTTAGAAACGACACCAAATCCTTCAGAAGATACTTTGCATGAATATTACAAAAGTGAAGATTATATTTCGCACACAAATTCTAAACGCAATACTTTCGAAAAAGTATATCATCGAGTTCGAGAAATATCTTTAAAGAAAAAACTAAAAATAATTAACTCTTTTAATTCTGAAGAGAAAACACTTATAGATATTGGTTGTGGTACAGGAGCTTTTTTAAAAGTAGCAAAAGATAATGATTGGACAATCTTTGGAGTAGAACCAAATGAAGACGCAAGAGCTATTGCAAATACAATAACAAATAATTCTGTTTATAATACAGAACAGTTTTTAAAATTTAAAGAACATTCTTTCGATGTTATTACACTTTGGCATGTTTTAGAACATTTGCCGAATCTAGGAGAACAGATTACTCTTTTTAAAAAACTATTAAAGCCAAATGGAACTTTGGTTATAGCTGTACCTAATTATAAAAGTTTTGATGCAATGTATTATAAAAACTTTTGGGCTGCTTATGATGTGCCAAGGCATCTTTGGCATTTTTCTCAAACAGCAATAAAAAAACTTTTTCAAAAAGAGAATATGATTGTTGTAAAAACTTTACCTATGATTTTTGATGCTTTTTATGTTAGTTTACTTTCAGAAAAATATAAAAACAAAAGAATGAATCCATTAAAGGCTTTTCTAGTTGGATTACGCTCAAATTTAAAAGCAAAACGCTCTGGAGAGTATTCTTCACTCATTTATGTAATAAAAAACAGTTAAAAACTATTCTAAAGAAACCTATTGGTTTTTTTTATTGTCAATTGTATAAGTATACTGTCTTTTTTTTAAAATGGCTTAAAACGTCTTATTTAAGGTTGTTTTTAATAAATTATGTTTATGTTTATTTTAAACTTACATAATAAAATCTTATAGTTGTAATTTCTATATATTTAGTTGTTAAATAATAGTCTTAACTTTTATACTTTTGCGCCACACTCAAAAAACATAAAAATGAAGAATTTAATTTTATCCGCTTTTGCAATTTTAATTTTAGCGTCTTGTCAAGAACAAAAAATAGGATACGTTGATAGTGGAGACGTCATTAACGAATACCAGGAGAAAAAAGATATCGAAGAAAAATTTAAAGGTAAAGAAGAAGCCTTTAAAAAAAGAGCAGATAGTATAGGTAAGGCATTTCAATTTGAAGTTCAGAAATACAATATTGAAAAACCTAGAATGAGTTCAAAGTCTATACAAACAAAAGAACAAGAATTAAGTCAAAAACAGCAAATTCTACAACAACAAGTGCAATTTGAACAACAACAATTGCAGCAACAGTATAAAGTAGAAATAGATTCTGTTATTATTAAGGTTAAAGACTTTGTTAAAGATTATGGAAAAACAAATGGTTATAAGTATATACTAGGAACAAGCGATGCTTTACCTAGTGTTCTTTATGGAGTAGAAGAAAACGATTTAACAAAAACAATTCTTGAGGCTTTAGACGCTGAATACAAAAAATAATATTTAAGTATAAAACGTAATTGTAAAAAGAAAGCCCGCTACTTTTAAGTAGTGGGCTTTGTAATTTAATCAGTAGTTTAATAATTTTCCCAATATTAGTTTTATTAAACTTGATAAATCACATTTGCTATTATTGTAGCTCTAATAGCAAATTTGTCTCTTTCTCATATTTAATCGCGTCTCTAGAAGGGGTTCTTAACAAACGTTTTTGTTTATTCTCTTTTATTTTTTTAAAAATCATTATAAATAACATTGCAATCATTCTATCTATAAAATTTGTAATAAAAACAGGTTTATAATGCTTTTATTTTGTTCTTTCATAACGTATAATCTGCAAGCAAAGCTCTAAAAACACTTTGCTGCAAATTATAACTAACCAATCTAACTAATAACTTTATATTTTTAATTAGTTGTTATTAAGATAATTTGCAGGCAAAGGCTTTATGTATAATAACTACTTTGCCGCAAATTATAACTAACCAACTAATCTAACTTTTATTTCAAATGATTTAGTTTTTCTATAATTTACAGGCAAAGTATTTGTTTTAATATAACTTTGCCGTAAATTATAACCAACCAACTAAATCTAAAAAAACCTTATATTATTTGTCCTTTTACTCATTAGAAGTACTCTATAGTTTAAAAAGATAAACAAGATTTTAATATTTTAACAAGATTACATTATAAAGTGTAATTGCTTTGGTTATTAAACAGCTTAGAACAGAAATACCCTAATTTTATTTTTTTTTATTTAGCTTTGGAACAGAAATCCCCCTTAAAAAGCGTTTTATGGATAAAAAATCTGTTTGCGAAAAGAAGAATTATGAAATAATTTTTAATAATTATTCAGAATCTATGCGTAATTATATGTACTATAAGTGCGGCGATTTGCAGCAAGCCGAAGATCTTGTTCAAGATGCTTTTATCAAATTATGGAATAATTGTGAGAAAGTAATTTTTGAAAAGGCTAAATCGTATTTGTTTACATTAGCTAATAATGCCTTTTTTAATGAAGTTGCTCATAAAAAAGTAGTGTTAAACCATCAAAAGCTAAATTTAAAAGTTAGCACTAATGAAACACCACAGTTTATATTAGAAGAAAAAGAGTTTATGGCTAAATTAACTAGAGCAATAGATAGTTTACCTCCAAAACAAAGAGAAGTTTTTTTATTGAGTAGAATAGATAAAAAAAAATATGCTGAAATAGCTGAGATTACGGGTATTTCCGTAAAAGCTGTAGAAAAAAGAATGAGCCAAGCATTAGTAATATTAAGAGAAAAAATAGGAAATGTATAAACAAAGCATACAATATAAGTAGGGTAAAATGTACATAAATTGTTTTATACATAAAATGTAAAGAATATTAAAGATGAGAAAAGAGTCATTTGATGAAACTTTTTTAGCAAGATGGGTTGCTGGTGAATTAACACCAGAAGAAACACATGCATTTAAAGAATCGAAACATTATCTAGAATATAAAAGAATTAATGAAGGTATGGATTTACTTGAAATACCATCATATAATCACGAAGCTAATTTAGCTAAGCTATATAATACAATAGATACTAAAGCAAATACAACAAAAGTAAAAAAGCTAATACCATACTGGGTATATAGAGTAGCAGTAGTGCTTATTGTTGCATTAGGTATTCTATTTTTTAATAGAACCAATGATTACGAAACTAACTATGGAGAACAGGAAATAGTAACCTTACCAGATAACTCTAAAGTATATTTAAATGCAAACTCTATATTAGATTTCAATAAAAATAATTGGGCTAATAATAGAGTATTAGACTTTAACGGAGAAGCTTTTTTTGATGTGGAAAAAGGGACTAAATTTTCGGTTAAATCAGAAGAAGGTTTAGTTGAAGTTTTAGGTACAGAATTTAATATTATTTCTAGAGAAGACTATTTTGAAGTTAAATGTCATGAAGGAAAAGTAAAAGTATCTACACTTAATGAAAATAATACTACAACTACAACTATTTTAACCGTAGGTGATGCATTTAGAGTTGTAGAAAATATGGTCGAGAAGTGGAAGTTTAAAGAAGATAAACCTACATGGTTAGATGGTGAAAGTTCTTTTAAAGATGTACCATTAACACAAGTTATAAAGTCTTTAGAAAACCAATATAACTTAGATGTTAATTCGTCTTCTGTAGATTTAAATAAGCGTTTTACAGGGAGTTTTACACATAATGACGTTAAAATAGCTCTACAAACTGTATTTGGTCCAATGCATATCTCTTATTCTATAGATAACGATAATACAATTACATTAAAATAAGAATACTTGAGTTTTTTTTGTTAATTTGCTGTTTTTATTAAATAGTTTTTAACAAATACATGAAGCTTAAGCTTATTACATTAGTATTTTTATTCACTTATTCTGTAATGATGTCTCAAACGAAGACATCATTTACATATAAGGATACTCCTGTAAGCGAAGTTGTATTAGATTTAGAAAAGAAGTTTAATATAAAGCTATCTTTTGATTCAGATATAATTGGTAATCAAAATATTACATATGTTAGTAAAGAGTCTACACTTGACGAAGTTTTAACTATAATAGAATCCCAGACTAACTTACAATTCCAAAAAGTATCAGAAAGATATTACAATATAACAGGAGAACTTGATTATAATTTTCAAAAACCTCAAGGTTTAGATGAGGTATTTATTACCGAGTATTTAACTACAGGTATAAAGAAAAGAAAAGAAGGTTCTATTGTTATAACCCCTAAAAGTTTAGGGATTTTACCAGGTTTAACAGAACCTGATGTATTACAAAGCTTACAATTATTACCAGGGATAAAAAGCCCTAATGAAACAGCTACAGAATTATATGTAAGAGGTGGTACTCCTGATCAGAATTTAGTACTTTGGGATGATATAAAAATATATAATTCGGGACATTTTTTTGGTTCTATTTCTGCATTTAACCCATACATAATAAAAGATGTTAAGTTATTTACTAGTGGAACAACTGCTAAGTATGGAAATAGGGTCTCTAGTGTTATAGATATTAGCTCTCAAAGCGATATTCCAGGTAAAACTAAAGGCGGTTTTGGTTTTAATATGACTCATGCAGATTTTTATATAAAAACCCCTATAAGTAATAAACTTGGTTTAATGGTCTCTACGCGACGTTCTTATACAGATTTAATAAATACGTTTACTTTTCAGAATTTATCTAAGAGAGTCTTTCAAAATACCAAAATTTCAGAAGGAAATACCTTTTTCGATAGTGATCCAATTAAAATAACGAAAGAGTTTTTCAGGTTTTCAGATATAACAGCTAAGGTAGTATATGAACCAACCGAACAAGATAAAATAGTATTTAGTAGTTTATTTACGACCAACAAACTTGATTATAACTTCTTTAATGAAGCATTTGGTGATACATCTAAAGATAAATTGGATGTAGAAAATCAAGGTATGAGTATTAAATGGACTCATAGTTACAATGCTAATTTTTCTCAAGCTTTAAAAACATATAAATCATATCATGATTTAAAATATAGTGGAAGTAATAAGTTTTATGAGGGTTTTAGCGATTTCTATTTAAAAGAAAATAATATAGACGATTATGGAATTGCATTACATAATATTTGGAGATTAGATAACAAGAAGACCATTAATTTTGGATATGATTTTTCAAGAAGCAAAGTACATTATGCTTTTAAATATAATACAGATGCTTTTGATTTGGGAGATTTAGAAGATAGGTTTAATTTTTCTGATACCTCTGTAAATAATATACACGCACTTTACTTTGAGTATAATTATAGAAATGATGATAAGTGGCTTTTTAATATTGGCCTTAGAGCAAATCAGGTATCGTTATTAGACGAGTTTTATATAGAACCTAGATTTAACTTTGAAGCAAAAATAAATTCAAACTTTAAACTAAAGTTATCTGCAGAACAATTGCATCAAACAATTGTCCAAATAGAGGAATTGGTAGTTAGTAATTTTGGTTTAGAATCTGAATTGTGGATTTTAGCAGAAGATAATATATCTCCATTATTAAAAAGTGAACAAGCATCATTAGGTGTGAATTTCAATAAGGAAGGTTGGAACTTAGATGTTGATTTTTATGTAAAAAAAATAAAAGGATTAACTTCTTTTTCTAGAGGTTTTAATGTGCTTCCTTTTTCAACAGGAGAAAGTGATATAAAAGGAGTGGATATTTTGTTAAAGAAAAAAATAAATAATTACAGAACCTGGTTTGGCTACTCTTTTGTAAATAATGATTTTAAGTTTAAAAACCTTAATAATAATGAGCCTTTTCCTGCAAACTTTCATATCACTAATCAAATCAATTGGTCTCATTCATACACGTGGAACAACTTAAGTTTTTCTTTAGGGTGGAATTATAGAACAGGAGCACCTTTTACTAGAGGTCTAGGTCTAGATGAAGATGATAATGCTACTATTGTTTACGATAAAATAAATAATGAGCGTTTGCCTAATTATCATCGTTTAGATTTTTCTACTACTTATAAATTTAATTTTTATCCAAAAGAAAAATGGAAAGGAAAAGTAGGTCTTTCTATTTTTAATGTCTACAATAAAAAGAACACTTTGAGTAAAACCTATGAAGTAGGCTTTAATAGTGATGGAAATAATGTACTAAGAGAACTAGAAAGAACTTCTTTAGGTATAACACCAAACTTAATTTTTAGAGTAGAGTTTTAGGCTATTTATATTGCTTTTTTGTGAATTAGTCGCGTTAATTTTATTGATAAATCTGTAAGAATAATTTTAGAGTTACCATTACGCTCTATATGATAAATAGCATCTTGAAGCTCATCAGAAATTTCAAGGATATTATTGTTATGAATAAAAGGAGCAAAATTTTCCAACTTAAACTTTTCGGTTTTAATATCCATATAAACCAAATCTGAAGCATTATAATTTAATAATAAAGCTTGCCTAAAGAAATCTAAACAAAAATTTAAAAACTGTTTTTGAGTCTCTCGTCCTGTTTTGGCTATATCTTCACTCCATTTAATTAAATCTAAAATAGCTCCCTTATTTCCTTTAGCTTTAAAAGCAGAACGTACCCAAAAAATAAACCAGGTTTCAAATTGTAAATCTTCACTATCCTGATATACTAAATCACAAGCTCTGTTATAATTACCGTTAGCCTGATGCGCAATTTTTGTAGCAGCAGCATCCTCTAAACCATAATTTTTAACAAGAGCAGCTTTTATGTCATTTTCAGCTAAAGGAGGAAAATGTAATATTTGGCAACGAGATTTTATAGTACTAATTATTTGTTCTTCATCTTCAGCTATAAGAATAAAAATAGTTTTGTTAGGAGGTTCTTCAATAAGTTTTAAAAGCTTATTTGCAGCAGCTATATTCATTTTCTCTGCCATCCAAATAACCATAACTTTATAGCCTCCTTCATAAGCTTTTAAAGTTAAGGCTTTAACAATATCTACAGACTCATCAACCCCTATTTGAGCTTGTTTATTATCTACTCCTAGAAGTTTATACCAATCAAATAAGTTACCATAAGGTTGTTTAGTTAATAACTCTCTCCACTCTTCTAAAAAATGACTAGAAACAGGGTGTCGTTTTACTTTATCGTTGGTAGTTACAGGAAAAGCAAAATGTAAATCTGGGTGAGAAATGTTTTTAAACTTTAAGTTACAAGCTTCATTTCCGTTAATATTTTCTCCAGAATCATTAGAACATAAAATATACTGAGCGTATGCTATAGCCATTGGTAGAGTTCCCGAGCCTTCTGGTCCAACAAATAATTGAGCATGAGCAATTCTGCCATTATCTACACTTTTTGTTAGATGACTTTTTATATGGCTCTGTCCTAAAATATCACTGAATAGCATAAGGCAAATATAGTTTACAAAATAAATAAAAACTATTTTTTTAGATTGTATAAATATCATTGTTTATTTTGTGTGTGGAAAGCTTTAACAGTATGCTCTTAATTATATATCTTTGAAGGTTTTAAAAAACAATAGTTGTTCGATCTAAGGTGTAGTGAAGTCTATTAAAATGAAAAACAGTATTCTAATTGTATTTTTTTTTCTAGTAAGTAACTTATTTTTTGCTCAAGAAAATAAGCTTACTCAAGATGACTCATCTATTGAAAGTAAATCTTTTAAACAAGTAAATGAATTCTACGTTTACGGAGACTCTAAAATTATAGGAAATAACATACTAAGTGTTAGTAAGACGCAACCTTTTAATGACCCTGATGCTAATAACGACGACTTAGAAATGCTATATGTAGATATAGATAACAATCCTGAAACGTTTAGTTCTAGTTCTGCACAGCTTAGCTTACCTCAAGATTTAGAAAAAATATCTTATGCTGGTTTATATTGGAGTGCTACTTACCCATATGATGTAGGTACAAGACATAAAAATTACAATGATTTTGTATATAAGGGCCATTATAAGAGAGAGAAAAACATAGAAAAAATAAAATTTAAAACACCAAATGGAATCTATCAAGACATTGAAGGTGAGATTATTTATGATGGACTAAATGTTCCAACACATACTATTAATGCCCCATATGTGTGTTATGCCGAAGTTACAGATATTCTTAAAAATATAGATGAAGTTAATGGTAATTATACTGTTGCTAATGTAAAAGCTGCAAATGGTTATATTTCTGGAGGAAGTGCAGGTGGTTGGTTATTGTATGTAATATACAAGTCACCAACCAAAAATGCTAAATACATAACAACATATAACGGTTTTAGTTTAGTTAGTAAAAATGCAGTAGACATTAAATTTAAAAATTTTAAATCTATAGATCAAGGCTATGTAAAAACAGACTTATTTATGTCTGCTTTAGAAGGAGATGTTTCTTTATTTTTAGATGAGATGTCAATTATAAAAAATGATAAAACCTTTTTACCATTCTTAAATAACTCGAGAAAAAAATATAATTTTTTCAATAGTAGTATTACTAAATATAATAACATAAATACAGCCCGTGTACCTAATAGTAGAAATACTTTAGGATTTGATATTGCGAGGGTTAAAATACCTAATTATAAAAAATCTATAATAAGTAACGATATAACTAATACAACTCTTAGATTTAAAACTAAATCCGATAGGTACTATTTGTTTTTTACTGCATTTCAAACAGAAATAAGTCAGATGCCTTATAAAGAGAAAGCTGAAGCTAGAACACCAATTGTTGTTTCTAAACCAGTACGACGTCAAAAGGGATCTAGATCTCTTATAAATTCTAGTTTTAATGACAGTAATAAAGATAAAAGTACTGATGGTTATAAACCATCAAAACGTAAAGATTTTAGTTCTGATGAGTTTAAAAATTTAGTAAACCAAAAAGCTACATTAATTGAAGGTTTAAAAAGTGGTTATTACGTTATAACTAATGTATTTACAGATGCTAAAAGTGCAGGTAAATGGGAAGCAACATTAATAACTAAAGGACATAATCCTAAAACATTTATTGACCCTAAAAACAATAAAAGACATGTTTATGTTTTAAAAACGGAAAGTGCAAAAGAAGCCTTTAAAAAACAACAAGATATTATTCAAGATGCTCTTTATAGAGAAACTTGGATTTTAAAAATAAATTTAGATTAATAATATACCTAATAATATATAATGAAGACACTTAACGACTTTAATTTTAAAAATAAAAAAGCCCTAATACGAGTAGATTTTAATGTACCTCTTAATGATGAATTTACAGTTACAGATGCTACAAGAATTACATCTGCAAAACCAACTATTATTAAAATATTAGAAGATGGGGGAAGTTGCGTTTTAATGTCTCACTTAGGAAGACCTAAAGGAGTAGAGGATAAGTTTTCTTTAAAACATATTGTCGGTAAAGTTGAAGACATAATAGGAGTAGAAGCTAAATTTGTGTCTAATTGTATTGGAGATGAAGCAGAAAGGGCTACTGAAAATCTAAAACCTGGAGAGTTATTAATTTTAGAAAACTTGCGTTTTCATGAAGAAGAGAAACAAGGAGATAAAAATTTTGCAGAACAATTATCTAAACTAGGAGATATATATGTTAATGACGCTTTTGGTACAGCACATAGAGCACATGCATCCACTACAGTCGTAGCTGGATTTTTTCCAGAAACTAAATGTTTTGGTTACTTATTAGAGCAAGAAATAAATAGTATAGATAAGGTACTTAAAACAGGAGAAAAACCAGTTTTAGCTATTTTGGGAGGAGCAAAAGTTTCTTCTAAGATAACTATTATAGAAAACATATTAGATAAAGTAGACCACCTTATAATTGGAGGAGGTATGACATTTACTTTTATTAAAGCACAAGGAGGAAGTATAGGAAATTCTATTTGTGAAGATGATAAAATAGAGCTAGCCTTAGATATTTTAAAACAAGCTAAAGAAAAAAACGTACAAATACATTTACCAGTAGATGTTTTAGTAGCTGATGCTTTTAGTAACGAAGCAAACACGCAAGTTATGGATGTAAATACTATTCTAGAAGGGTGGCAAGGATTAGATGTTGGACCAAAATCTGTAAGTTTATTTCATGATGTAGTTATGCAATGTAAAACAATACTTTGGAATGGACCATTAGGAGTATTTGAATTAGATAGTTTTGCCAACGGAACAATAGAATTAGGTAACTCTATTGCAGAGTCTACTAAAAAAGGTGCATTTTCATTAGTGGGAGGAGGAGACTCTGTATCAGCAGTTAAACAATTCGGATTCGAGAAAAAAGTAAGCTATGTAAGTACCGGTGGAGGGGCTATGCTAGAAAGCTTAGAAGGTAAAACATTACCCGGTATAGCTGCGATTTTACAATAGAAGTAACTATTATAAGATATTTAAATACACTACGTTGTAATATAAAGCTTTTTAAATGATTAAACATAAAGACATATTTACGCTTTTTTTTATACTGTTAAGTTGTGCATTATTGCAAGCTCAAGATTCACTACAGAAAAAAACAAATAGGCTAACAGAATCACAATTAATTGCAGGAGAAAAATATGTTATAGATACAATAATAGACGGAAAAACATTATATAAAAAAACAATAGGAGTTGCTGTAAAACCCACAGATACTGTAAAGACATTTCAAGATCATGCATTTGCTGCTGAGGTAGATAAAAAATGGATGGAAGAATTGTATAACAACTCTCTTTTTGATACAATCTATAGAGATGTAACCGGATTAAAATATGAAGCAGTTTATTACCCAGAATTATCTACAGATACTTTAAAAGCAAGGTTAGAACGGTTAAATGCAAAAACACCATTTAATGTAGAATATAATCCTGCACTTGAAAGTGTAATAAAATCTTTTTTAAAAAACAGGCATCAGTCGTTCGAACGACTAATGGGATTAAGTAAATATTATTTCCCAATGTTTGAGCGAGAATTAGATAATTACAATATTCCATTAGAAATGAAATACCTTTCTATTGTAGAATCTGCTTTAAAACCTAGAGCAAAATCTAGAGTAGGAGCGACTGGCTTGTGGCAGTTTATGTTTGCTACAGGGAAGCAATATGGATTAGACGTTAGTAGTTATGTAGACGAACGTAGTGACCCTATAAAATCTACAGAATCTGCATCTAGGTATCTTGCTAAACTTTATGAAATATTTGGAGATTGGGATTTAGCATTAGCAGCATATAATTCTGGCCCTGGAAATGTTAGTAAAGCAATACGACGTTCAGGAGGATATAAAAACTATTGGAATATACGTCCTAATCTTCCACGTGAAACAGCAGGTTATGTTCCAGCATTTTTAGCTACGATGTATATTTTTGAATATGCAAAAGAGCATGGTTTTATTCAACATAAACCAAAGTTTAATTATATAGATACAGATACAATTAGAGTAAAACAAATGATTACTCTAGATCAAGTTTCAGAGTTTACAGGAGTTAAAATAGAAACGCTTCAATTTCTAAACCCTTCATATAAATTAGATATTATTCCAGTAATTGAAGGTAAAAATTATACATTAAGGTTACCAGTAGATGTTGTTGGAGCTTTTGTAAATAATGAAACTGAAATGTACGCATTTGCTAAAGCAGAATTCGATAAACGAGAAAAACCGCTGCCACAGTTGCTAAAAGCAGATACAAAAACAAGGTATAGGGTAAGAAGTGGAGATTATCTTGGAAAAATAGCAAGAAAGTTTGGTGTTAGAGTTAGCCAAATTAAAAGATGGAATGGTTTAAGGAGTAATAACTTAAAAATAGGGCAAAGGTTAACCATTTTCCCTAGAAACCCCTCATCGGCTTTAAAAAGGCCTAAAAAAACAACGAAAACAAGTAGTAAAAATGTTAAAGGAAAAACATATAAAGTAAAGAGCGGAGATTCTTTATGGGGTATAGCTCAAAAATTTCCTGGAGTTTCTGTTCAAAATATTAAAGATTGGAACGATATTAGTGGTAACAAACTTAAACCTGGAATGGTTTTAAGAGTTTCAAAAAGTTAACAATTTAACAAAACAAAACGATATCATGCGAAAACTACTTTTAATTGTATTAACACTATTATTTATAACGTCTTGTCAAGATGATAATAAAAAGAAAGTAAAAATATTACCACAGTCTGCATCAAAAATAAATACGCTTTCTGTTGTTATGGATAATGAATTATGGGATAATTCTGTTGGTGAAACACTACGTGAAATATTAGCAGCTCCAGTAGATGGGTTACCTCAAGAAGAACCTTTATTTTCTATGAATCAGATACCTACCAAAGTTTTTTCTGGTTTTGCAAGAAATAATAGATCTATAATAAAAGTAGAAAAAGGAACTATAAGTGGAGTTAAAATTTTTGAAAATAAATATGCTAGACCTCAAAAACTTATAGTAGTAAGTGGGACCTCTATTAGTGATATTAAAGCCCAAATAAAAGATAATGCAGAATTAATAGTAAAAGCATTTAAAGAAGAAGAAACGAAAGAATACCAAAGACGTATAGCTATATCGTTAAAGAAAACAGACGAGATAAAAGAAAAATTAAAATTAGATATTCGCTTTTCTTCAGCATATCGAATAGCTAAAGCAGAAGATAAATTCTTTTGGATAAGAAAGGATATTCCAACAGGAACACTTAATTTAATGCTTTATGAGCTTCCATTAGAAGCGATTAATAAAAATGAAAACATTATAAGCCAGATAATATCAATAAGAGACTCTGTTGGTAAAGTACATATTCAAGGACCAGTTGAAGGCAGTTATATGGCTACAGAAATGTCTTATGCACCTTATTTATTTAACACTACGATAGATGATAAACCAACGTTAGAAGCAAAAGGTATTTGGGACGTTAAAGGCGCTTGGAAAGCTGGGCCATTTGTTAATTATAGTATAGAAGATAAAGCAAATAATAGAATTATTGTAGCAGAAGGTTTTGTAGACGCTCCATCCATTAGTAAGCGTGAGCATGTTTTTGAGTTGGAAGCAATGATAAAGTCTATTACAATACAATAATAGATTTAAGTTAAAAAGAATAAAAAACCAACATAATTTGTTGGTTTTTTTATGTGGTTTAATTTAAAGTTACAGAACTTCCACAGAAGAGAGATGAGAGTTCTCTATCATCAGTATTAGTTGCTGTGAAGCCAGTTCCTCCAATTACTTGTAATAAACCTTTATTATCAAGTTCTGTAATAGATAACCTTTTTAGAGTTAATTCTTTTTTTGTTAATTTTTTCATAGTAAATGTATTTAATAATTATTAGCCAATAATATTTTAATTAATATTGAAAAAAAAATAGTAAGTAGCCTTTTTTATAAAATAGTACAAGGTGAATTTTATTAAAACCCTTTAAAAACAGATAGATGTATTTAAAACAGATAGCTTTAGTTTTTATTTTTATAGTTATCTCATGTAAGCAGAATGATAGAGTAGACTTTAAAAATAAAGAAACATATTCTAAAGTAGAAAAAACATTAAGTGATTCTATAATATATTATTTATATACTAAACCAGATAAAGCAATCCCATATCTTAATAAGTATTTAAAGCTTAGTATTAATAATAAAGAAAGTGTAAAAACATTAATGATTTATTCTTCCTTAGGTATTGCATACGATATAAAAGGAGATTTAGCCAAAAGTCTATATTTTCACTCTAAATCATTAGACCTATGTGAAGAAAATAATAGATGCATTATTAGTGCAAAATATACGATAGGTAAATTATATGAAAGAAGGTATAAATACAAGCAAGCATTAAAGTTTTATAAGGAATGTTATGCTATTGCAGAGAAAAAAAATCTTCTTAAAGAATATGAGAAAATTGAATATGATTTAGCTTTAATTAATAGTAAAATTGGTTTTCCTGAAGGAGCAATTAAGTTACTAAGTGAAAAATACGAGAAAATAAGGAAAATAGGCGAGCCTAAAAGAGTTCGAATACTAAGAAGAGATCTTATAGGTGTATATCTTGATGCAGGGAAATTAGATAATGTTTTTAAGCTTATTGATATAGCACTTAAAGATGCTAAAGAAGTTAGAAATAAAGAAATACAATTTTATTTATATAAATATGAATCAGAAGCCTACATAAAAAAAGGAGATTTAAAACGAGCAAATAAATCCATTTCCAATGCGTCTTTAATAGCAAAATCGATAGGTAAAGAGCAGTTTATAATAGAATCCAATTATTTACTAGCATTAATAAAGAAGAAACAAGGGAAATCACTTGTTTCTATAGAAGTTTTAGAAAGAGATTTAAAAAGAAAACATAAAATTTCAAAAATATTATGTGATAGTTACAAATTATTAGCTACATGTTATGAGGGTTTAAATAACAATGAAAAGTCTTCCTTTTACTATAAAAAACTTAATGAGGAAGAAGAGCGAGTAAAAAATGAAGACTTATCAATATTAAATGAGACAAGATTATTGAGTATTGAAGAGCTTAAAAAACAAGAAAGTAAAGCTAAAACTAACAGTTGGTATTGGAGTATAGCCTTTATAACCTCATTAATAGTTTCTATCTACATATTTTATAGAAATAAATCTAATAAGAAAGAAAACCAAGAGTTATTTGAAATACTTATGTTACGCATAAAGAATCATGAAGAAAATAAGGTAAAACTAGAAGAAGCTCTAAAACAAAAAGACTTAAATACAATAAAAAGTAAGCTAGAGGAAAGACCTGAAAATGATTCGAACGTACAAGAAGAATTTATTTATTCTATTGATGAGGAGAAAGTTAACGAGATTTTATTAAAACTTAAAAAGCTAGAAAGTCAAAAGTACTTTTTAAGACAAGATTGTACTTTACATAATATGGCAAAAAAACTTAAAACGAATACAAGTTATCTTTCAAAAATTGTAAATACACATTTAAATAAAACGTTTAGTACCTATATAAACGAATTAAGAATAAATTACGTTATAATAGAACTTAAACATAATAAACAATTAAGAGCATATTCTACTAAAGCTATAGCTCAAGAATTAGGTTACAAAAAAGCAGCCTCTTTTACTAAATACTTTAAAGAAGCTACTGGAATTACCCCAGTTGTATATATTAAGAAAATAAAAGAACTAATTTAGTTTTTAATACATAATAAATAGCTTATTTATAAGCTGTTTGTGTGAGTGTTGAGTCCTAGGCGTTTTTATAAAAACGCCTAGGACTCATTTGTTTTACGCCTTTTTTAAAAGTTACTTTGAGTATCAAAATTTTGAGTTTATTTTCTACTTATGCATAAGTAGAGCTTTATTAATTTTAAGAACAAAAACATTATGAAAACACAAAACAAGAACTTATTAAATTTTAATAAAAACACAATTGTAATACTAACAGAAAAACACATGAATGCAGTTTTTGGAGGAACAATTATTAATATACCAACTTTTACTTGTGGAGGTGGAGAAGATATGTGTCCAACGAGAAAATAAGTTATAAATAAACATATTATGAAAACAAATAATAATAATAAACTAGATTTTAAAAAGCAGATAATAGCAGAACTTGATGATTCACAGATGTATAGCGTAAGTGGAGGATCTGTTTTGGTTTCTTTGGCAGTATCAGTACTTGTAATATCTCCTGCTTTATCCACTACTTTATTAAAATAGGGAGCAGTTTATTTTCCTAAAAAATACTTTAGGGTTTAAATTAAAAAAATCTTTAAATAGAACTTGTTCTATTTAAAGATTTTTAATGAGTTTTATAATTAGATATTAAAACCTAATCTTCTTTTATATTTTTAGTAGACTCTTCTTCTTCTTTACTAGCGTCTTTAAATTCTTTAATTCCGCTTCCTAGACCACGCATTAACTCTGGTATTTTTTTACCACCAAATAATAGTAGAATTAAAACTACTATTATTGCAATTTGCCAAGGACCAATCATACCTAAATATATACTAGCTGCTATCATAACTTTAATTTTAAAGTACAAAGTTAATAATTAATGTTTAGAAAGTAAGTTAAAAAACAATAATAGTAATAACGTAAAAAACACCAATAGGTCCAACACAACTAGTTGTGTTGGACCTATTGTGGTACATATTTTAAATATGCTTAGAATTAAATTACTGGTCCAGTATTTTTACAAAGCGCTCCAGATGTTGGTCTATCGTTATTTGTAAAAGGCCTAAGTAAAGAAGTGTTAATAGTTACAGATCCATTGTTTCCTGGGTTAAAAACAGGGTTATTGTTCATAAGTAGTCCACCATTAATAGAGTATAGTTTAGAATCATTTAGTTCTACAATACTTTCTTTTTTAAAATGTAGTTTTTTTTTTGTCCCTCGAGTTTTCATAGTTTTTAAGTTTTATCAATTAATCATCACAACAAATATATTTTTACTTATTCTTTATATAAAGTAATAGCACCGAGTTTTTATAAAAACTCGGCATGCGATATGTGTTTAATATACTGTTAATCATGTGTTTATGTTTGTTTTTTGTTTTCAAATATAGGATTGAGTTTTTTTTACAAAAAACACCTTTAAACTGAAGATATATAATTAAAATAGTTAAAAAGTAGATAATAATAAAATAAAAAATTAAAATGTTTTATTAGTTCTTTGTTTGTAAATCTAATGCTGAGTTGATTAAAATGTAATGTAAAAATGTATTTAGATCGAGCTTATGAGTAGGGTAAAAGTTTTGTTTTATTACCATTATAGGCTAACTTAGTCGCTGTATATATTTTTAAACAGATGTAATTGTTTTTATGTTTTTATTAAAAAAAAACTTTTTATTTTTCTTACTATTATTTAGTTTTTTGTTTTCGTGTTCACCAGAAAAAGAAACTTTACCCAATAAAGGTATACAACAATCGTATAAAGATTCTATAAAAAAATATATATATAGTAATCCTGTAAAAGGTATTGTTTACAGTAAAAAATTCTTAGAAAAGAGTAAACAAGAAAAAAATACAAAAAACATTTTATTAGCTTTAGGTACTTTGGCAGTAGAGTATGAAGTTCGTGGAATACTAGATAGTACTTTATATTATTATGAGAAATCTAAGGAAGTCTCCAAAGAGCCAAAAAATGTAATAGATATAACTCATAGTTTGGCTATTATATACGAAAATCAAAGTAACTATAATAAAGCAGTAGAATTGCAAAAAGAATGTTTAGAACTAGCTGAAAAATTTAATTTAAAAGAAGGAAAAGAAAGAGCTCTTAAGGCTTTAAAGCATATTAAATATAAAGTAAACAAATCAGAAGAAATAATACCATTTTTTATTAAAGCATATAATATAGAAAGTAAAAAATCTAAAAATAAAAGATACAATCTAAGATATGCTAGGCTAGATTTAGTTAAAAGTTATCTTACACATAAAAAACTTGCAAAAGCATTACTGTTTTCTGAAGAAGGTGTAATAGAATCTAAGCAAACTAAAAATTTAGAGTTTTTATACTATTACCAACAGTTAAGGTCTAGAATACTTTTTGAAATGAAAAAGTATGATTTAGCAAAAACATCTTCAAAAGAAACTTTAGTAAGTGCTAAACAATTAAATAATAATGAGTTTATTAATGAAGCTAATTATATTAGAGCATTAGTTTATTTCGAAGAAGAAGAACCTAAGCAATCTATCAAGTTATTAAAAAGTAATTTAAATTATAAGCACTCTCCTGAGCAATTATATAACTATTATCACCTTATGGCGAATAGTTATGAGGCGATAGATAGTATAACACTTTCCAACTCTTATAACCAAAAGTCACTTAAGGAAAAAGAAAAAGTTTCTCAGAAAAAATTAGAAACATTAGACACTATTCATGAGGTTTTCATGAAAGAAGAAAAAAAAGAAACAGAGAAGCAGGAAAAAAATAAATTATTCTGGATTATTTCATGTGTGGTTTTTATTATACTATGTGTACTTATTGTATGTAAGTTAAGGCTAAACCAAAAACAAAATCAAAGACGTTTTGATGATTTAATGCTAAAAATTAAAGATTATGAAACGCAAAATAATAAAGCTAATTTAAAAGAAGCTTTAACTCCTAAATCAATAATAAAAGAGAACGATAATAAACTAGAAGAAGAACTTTTAGCTAATGATGAAATTATAAATGAATCCGCAGGAGACAGTAGTTATATTATTGATGATGAAAAAATAGAGGAAATACTCCTTAAAATAAACAAATTAGAGGAAAAGCAATATTATTTAAGACAAGATTGTACTTTGCCCAATATGGCAAAAAAGCTTAAAACAAACACATCTTATCTTTCTAAAATAATAAACACTCACCTTAATAAATCTTTTAGTACGTATATAAACGAGCTTAGAATAAACTATGTTGTTATTGAGCTTAAAAATAGTAAACGATTAAGATCATATTCAATTAAAGGAGTAGCAGAAGAAATAGGGTATAAAAATGGAGATTCTTTTGCTAGAGCTTTTAAAGCATCTACAGGAATTACTCCATCTGTATATATCAAAAAAATAAAAGAACTTCAATAATTCTAGGTTTATTAAATCGTTTATATATAGTGTTTTAGAGGTCTTATGTAGTGCAGATATTTTATAAAAACGCGATTACTTCTCTTGCGTTATAGATTTATTTCAAATTTCTTTGGATTAAGAAACGAGTACTCTAGATGGTTATAATTACTAGACAGTTTATTTTAGAATTACTATAAAGTTTAACTGAATTCATGTGCTAAAGAATAAAAATACTTTATATCAATCTTTCATAAAACTCTATAAAAAATTATTTAGTTGTATTTAAAGCTTATTAAGTTTTACGAGTTGGTAAACACTACCAGTTAGCTAGTAGCCAACTCTTCTATAAGTAAAATGAGTTATAGAAAAACATGGTGAGCTTAAAAAAAGACATAGTTTATTTCTGTGGCAGTTACAGTAATTATTAGTAATAATTTTATGTGGTCCTAGTCCAAAAGTTCTTTGAATTAAATATAATTATTGTAACTAATATAAGAAATACGAATTGTGACATTAACGATTTATAAATTATAAAGGTTTAATCTAAGCCGTCGACTTTATCGATAAACAAAACAAAACAATTAAAGTTTTATAATTTATAAGTTGTTAATTTTTTAAAAAGGGTATTAATAAATGGATTTACTGGTAAAGTGTAATTCTATGAAAAATTAAATATCAATAATAATTTTACTGCTAGTAGTATATTCATTAGTAAAATTAGGTTTTTTCTTTTACGACTTTATAGTTTATGGGGCTTTGTTGGGCTGTTCTTTATTATTCCTGTTATTTTTTATAGGTATCTTTTTCTATTCTTTAATAACCTTCTTTAAAAAAGAAAAATAAAAAAACGCATAACAAAAGTTATGCGTTTTTTTATTAACAATAAGTTTAATTTTCAAAATTGTTAGCTAAAACTGCAGAACATATCTTTGAAGTTGGTCTAGGGTGTAGTACACTATAAGTTTCTCCCTCCGCGCTTGTTCCTCCATTTATTTGTAACAGATTATTATCATTTAATTCTGTTATGTTTTGTTTGTTGAATTTTAATTTGTTGTTTGCTTGAGTTTTCATAAGTATTTAAGATTAAAATTATTTGAAAACAAAAATGAATAATAAAATTATTTGAAGCAAAGAAAGAAAACAATGATTTATAAAAAAAAGTAAAACATTTCATTTGTTAACAACTGTAATACAGTGCTTTATATGATTATTCAGGTTGTGAAAAAAAAACGTAATTTTGTAAAAAATATTTACCTTAAGATTTCAAGATATTAATGAAAATTCGAAGTTTTTTTCTCCTGTTTTTTTTTAGCAGTTTAATTTATAGTCAAGAAATAGTTTCTTCTTTAGAAGATTCGATAAGCAAATATATTTATAGTAATCCAGAGAAAGCGATCAGCTATAGTCACAAATATGTAAAAATAAATAAGGAGAATAATAATATAGATAATATTATTATGGGATATTCTGTATTAGCTGTGTCTCATGAGGTCATGAGTCAGGTAGATAGTACTTTATATTACTACTACAAAAGATTAAGTCTGGTGGATGAACCCTTAGAGATAATAAAGAATAAATACTACATAGCAAGAATTTACGATAATAACTATGATTATAATGAAGCTTTACGGTTATATAATCAAATAATAGAACTTGCTAAAAAAGAAAAACAGGATGGAATAGTAACTGATATAAAATTTTCAATAGAATTAATAAAAACAAAAGTAGGATTAAGTGAAGAAAGTCTATCCGAAAAAGCTTTTAATTATTTAAAAAATGAATATGAAAAGCAAAAAACAATTAAAGATAATAGACTTCGATTTAGTAGAAAAAGCCTTATTGAAGTTTATTTAAAAGAAACCAAATATAAAGAAGCTTTAGTGCTTATAAATGAAGGCTTAGACGATGCAAAATCAAAAAACAACTTAGAATTCCTATATTATATGACCGAATATAGGTCTAGAGTTTATTTTTTAATGAAAGAATACAAACTAGCAACTAAAGATGCAAATAACGCATTAGATTTTGCTAAACAGTTAAATAATGAAGAGTTTATTAATGAAATAAATTACAGATTGGCATCAGTTTTATTTAATGAAAAAAAATACGAAAAAGTATTAGTAAAACTAAAAGCTATTTTAGAAAGTGAAATAGGTAAATCTTCATTACAAGCCTCAAAGTATTATGGATTAATTGTACAAACATATAAAAATTTAGATAGCATAAGACTTTCTAATGCATACTATTCAAAATATATTGAAGAAAAAGAAAAAGCATCTAAAGAATATTTATCTGCTATAGAAAGCATACATGATATTACACTTAGAGAGCATGTTTCTGATGTTAAGAATAGTTATGAAATAGAGTTACAAGAAGAGAAATTACAAAAAGAAAAGTATAAAAAAACAAAATGGTATTGGATTGGTATTAGTGCTGCATTATTACTGTTAATATTTGTGTTAGTTATGTTTTTTAGAAATAAATCTAAAAAAAATCAAGAGCTCTTTGAGGAATTAATGCGTAAGGTAACTGTTTTTGAAGAACGTAAACTTGAGCAGAAAAGCTCTAAAGTAGATGAAGATGTTATTTTAGAAAAAGAAATTGTTTTAGAAATAGAACCTACTAAACTAGATTTAGATGGTGAAAAAATAATAGTAGAAACTAAGGAGGACAAAGAACCTACTATAAAAGAGGAAGAAAATACCGAAGAACCTACTTATACTATAGATGATAAAAAAGTAGAAGAAATACTTGTTAAACTATTAACTCTAGAGGAAAAATTATATTTTCTACGTCAAGATTGTACTTTACACAATATGTCTAAACGACTAAAAACAAATACAACTTATTTATCCAAAATAATAAATACTCATTTAGGAAAATCGTTTAGTACCTATATTAATGAGTTAAGAATTAACCACGCTATTTTAGAATTAAAGAATAATAAAAAACTACGCTCATATTCTGTAAAAGGCATTGCTCAAGAAATGGGTTACAAAAATGCAGATGCTTTTACACGTTATTTTAAAGTAGCTACAGGCATCACACCTGCTGTTTATATTAAAAAAATACAAGAAGTGTAATTTTTCTTAAAAACAACTTAAGTATTTGTTTATCAGCTTTTTAAGTTGTTTATGGTAGTTGTTTTTTTATAAATTATGGTTGTCTTGTCTTGCAAACTAGCTTTTTTTGTGATTACTTTGAACCAAGAAATAAAACATCTAGTAACTTACAACTCAAGCAATAATTACAAAAAGTTATTAGAAAAAAAAACAGAGCTATAAAAGCCCTGTCAATTTTGAAAACACAAATTTTCATGTATTCCATGTCCGTCAACATGTAGTACTCTGCAAATATATGTTTTTTATCACTTTTATACAACAGTGCTAAATACATTATGAGTACTTCACTATATTTTTTTCGGAATACAGGATTTTTTAAAAACTAGCTTAAGGCATAAAAGCGCTTGAGTTAAAGAGTTGATGAACGCTAATTTTAGGTTAGTAGTCAACTCTTTACATAAGTCATAATTGATTTTAATTTTGAAAAATGAACACAAAATAATGTAATACAAAACAATGTTTTAGTCGGTTAATCTCATTTTAGATTATATGGCCTAAATAAAGTAGGTAAGGATATTAACAAGATTAAGTCTTCACTAAATAAAATTATAATAATAGAGTAGTAGACCCTAATGATAGTTTATAGATTAGGTAGTTAAAAATATTAAGAATTACAGATATGAAAAAAAATGAAAAAACAGTAGTATTTAACAAGAGTTCTATATTAGAACTTAACAATGAGCAGTTGCACTCTGTCTCTGGAGGTACATTTAGTAATTCCTTTTCTGGCCCTTTGTGCGATTGGATAATAGATAGATATACAAATCCGTAAAAGATTAATTATTAACATTTAAACAATAGTAAATTATGAAAACAAAAAAGAACAAATTAATTTTTGATAAAAAGTCAATTACAGAGCTTAATAATAGGGACAGTAAAAAAATAATAGGAGGTACAATATCCATTGGACCAACAAAAAACTGTACGTTTTGTATAAACTCAAGTAATGGACCAGGAGGAACCATTTTAGAAGACTTATTTCAAGCATAAATACAAACGGGTATTTTTAAATAGAAAATAGGATAATAAAATTGTAACCTATAGTACTATTAAACACATAGTTTAAGTTCAATAGTCCATAGAGTATTTTAACTATAAAAATAATTTAATACATATTTAATCATGAAAACTAAAGAGAAAATAAAATTAGAATTTAATAAAAAGGATATTATTAGTCTTAATAATAAATCATTAGCAGAAGTAAAAGGGGGTTGGCCAACAACATCTCTTTCAAATATTACTACAATTACAGATTTTTCCAAGGATACTTTATGTACTTCAGATGTTAAATAACTAGTCATAAAAATACAAAAGGAAAATTAGTTTTTTAAAAGTTTGTTGTAGTTGATATTAAATATAAGTTAACTAATTAAAGTCGGTTATCCTAATAAAAATAGGTATTACAGCAAGAACAGTAATATATTCCTTAACAAAATAATTAATCTAAGGTAGTGGTGGATACAATCGCATTACCAGAAAACAATAATCTATTAATAAATTTAAACATTATGAAAACACAAAACAACAAATTAGCATTTAGTAAAAAATCAATTACAGAACTTACAGATTCTCAATCTAAAACAGTAAATGGTGGATGCCAATGGAGTCATTCTTCAGGACCAACATTATCAATTAAATTATCGATAATACAAGTTCCTACACAACAGGAAGATATTATGATGTAGTATTAAATAGTAGTGTATTATAAAAAGAATATAATGTAATTATGCAGTTGTAATTTGTTTAATTAACCCCCTCCATTATAAGTTTTTTAAGATAAGACTATGATTATTTAGTCTTAGAACACGCTATAGCTAAATAGGTTCAAGCATTATAAATACTAACTAATTGAGTAAAACAAATGCTTTTATCAAAGAATATAATGCTTGAGCTTTTATATTAATTATTTTTAAAAGAGAAAATTATGAAAACACAAAAAAAACTAGAGTTTAATTCTAAAAGTATAATAGAGTTAAATAGAAATCGTATGGTTGATATTCATGGTGGTAGTACTACTTTTTTTGTAGACTGGATACAAGACCAAATAGATGAGGCCATGGAAGAAATGTCTCCTTGGATTTAAATTAAATTAATTATGAAAGCTAAGCAAGATGTATTAAACTTATCTTTAGTAAAACACTCTATTGTGGAACTAAGCGATAGTGATATTAAGAATATAAATGGTGGTTCTTCCGATTTTATTGAGAGTATAATTAGGGTTACCACTTACGGAACTTGGATAGACTTTTTGTAATAGAAAATAACAAAAATTCAATAAAAAATGAAGCTAAATAATAAACCGAAATTAGATTTTAAATCAAATTCTATAACAGAATTAAACGATTCTCAGCAACAAAATATACAAGGGGGAGGAGATACAAAGGTAACATTTTACTTTGTTACTATTCCTAATCCTGATACAGTATCATTAATTTTTTATTAAAACATAACATCATGAAAACACAAAACAATAAATTAGATTTTACAAAAAACTCAGTAGTAGAGTTAAACGATCAACAACTTACCGGAGTAGCAGGAGGAGGAGAGTCTGTAGGGCTTTCAATTTCTTTTCACAAAGTTACAAGTGTAGTTATTCCAATACCAGTTCTAAGTCTTATTCTAGACGTATAATAATAACCAATATTTATATAAATATTTAGGCGCTTTGGCTTGACTATAAATAGTTAAGTTATTTTGGCCAAGGATTATACACCCTAAAGCTATCGTCTATTAAAAGGTTTTATAAACACAAAACGCAAATATTATGAAAACACAAAACAACAAATTAGATTTTACAAAAAACTCAGTAGTAGAGTTAAACGATCAACAACTTACTGGAGTAGCAGGAGGAGGAGAGTCTGTAGGGCTTTCAATTTCTTTTCACAAAGTTACAAGTGTAGTTATTCCAATACCGGTTCTAAGTCTTATTCTAGACGTATAATAATAACTAATATTTATATAAATATTTAGGCGCTTTGGCTTGACTATAAATAGTTAAGTTATCTGGCCAAGGATTATACACCCTAAAGCTATCGTCTATTAAAAGGTTTTATAAACACAAAACACAAATATTATGAAAACACAAAACAACAAATTAGATTTTACAAAAAACTCAGTAGTAGAGTTAAACGATCAACAACTTACTGGAGTAGCAGGAGGAGGAGAGTCTGTAGGGATTTCAATTTCTTTTCACAAAGTTACAAGTGTAGTTATTCCAATACCAGTTCTTAGCATTCTAGTTGACATAGAATAAAATAAAAAAATTAAAAATCTCTAGGAACCTATTAACATAACTATCAGTAGTAAAGTTAATAACTCTGAGAATAAAAATATAGTAAGCTAAAATTACTGGTCTATTTAATACAGCCATCGACTTTTTCGAATTTTATTTTAAAAATTAAAAGATAGTAATGTATGCGGAGGTTAATAGGTAAGCCTTTAAAATTACCTTAAATCATTATAAATTTAATATCATGAAAACACAAAACAACAAATTAGATTTTTCAAAAAATTCACTTGTCGAGTTAAACGACAAAGATATGCTTAGTGTAGATTCAGGAGGTGTAAGTATTACAATCTATGTAGGGCGTGACGATGAAACTCAATTAGAAATTGATGTTACAATCTTTTGGTAAAAAATAACTCTTTAAAACATAAATATTATGAAAACACAAAACAACAAATTACAGTTTAAAAAAGATTCAATTACAGAATTAAACGATCAACAAATGATTGGTGTAAACGGAGGAGATGGTGTTACTTTTTCTTTCGTTGAAAATAGTAAAGGAGATTTAATTTTTTGGATTTCTGTTGCTATAGATGATAAAACAAAATAATTAAAAAACACATTAAAAATATGAAAACGCAAAACAACAAATTAGACTTTTCTAAATCTACAGTAATAGAGCTTAACGAAACAGAAGCAGCCAATATAGAAGGAGGAACAGGAACTTGGTGTGTCTCTGCTATTATTGTAGTAGCAGTTACAATTACTGTATCTGATGAGCAAGTTATTTCAGTAGTACGTCACTAATCAATATAATTAAATTATGAAAAATCAAAAATCAAAATTAGACTTTGCTAAACACTCAGTTATAGAATTATCAGATAATAATATGAATCAAGTTAACGGAGGGAACCCAACGACAACTGTAACACCATCTAGCTGGGTGTGTGGAGTTGCTGTTAGTTTATTCACTCAGTTTGAAATTGATTTAGATTATGATGCTCACTAGAGTGTTTTAATTTCTGAATTATTGAGATAACGCAAGCAATCATAATACTTTATGAACGAGTTATTTCAGTAGTTCGCCAACAATTAATTCAATTAATAATTAATATAATTAAATCATGAAAAATCAAAAATCAAAATTAGATTTTACTAAGAATTCTATTGTAGAATTATCAGACAGTAACATGAATCAAGTTAACGGAGGAGGTGCAACAACAACAGTAACTCCATCTAGTTGGATTTGCGGTGCGGCTGTTTCTCTATTAACTCAATTTGAAATTAATTTTAATTATGATGCTCATTAAATCAAGTTTAATGATCTCTAAAGAGACTGTCTTGAGACAGTCTCTTTTAATAAAAATAGCATTATTTGACACATTGTTGGAAAAAATAATAATAAATATTATGAAAACTAAAAACTCAAAATCAAATTTAGGAAAGTCTTCAATAGTAAAAATAACTGATAGTAATACAAATCGATTTAAAAGAAAAACAACTGTATATGGAATAATAGCTGTTTTATTGGTTGTTTTATTGTTTATGCTATTAGCTAAATTTGAAATTAATTTTAACTACGATGCTCATTAAATTAGTTTTGATTATTGGTGACTAAATTATTTATAGTAATAAAAAAACCAGAACATATATATGTTCTGGTTTTTTTATTACTAATACCAATTAAATTTTGAAACGAGACATCTACAAAATCAATTCTAAAAAGAAATAATTTATAGGTCTTATTTTAATGTTAAATAGGTATAAATTGTATCCATGATTACTCAAAACAACTTGTTTATATAAACTTCGCCTAATTAGAACTGTTTTGAATTCCTAATAGATTTTAAAGTAATTCTCTTTAGTCTAGTTAAAAGATAATTAACTTCTGCATATTTATGGTGACAATTTATAATAAAAAAATTTGAATATCCGTTTTTAATCATAATCCAGTAATGCTAGCAATAATGAGTCTATCGAATAGTTTTTCTCCGAAGTATCTACGATTAAGCTTGTAAATAAATTCATTGAGATATAACTG
>Ga0189290_100062_pt1 | contig 106073 bp, 89 predicted proteins | sample UW140minimetaG_FD_130318 | JGI IMG/M metagenome (GOLD analysis project Ga0189290, IMG submission 130318) | Marine microbial communities from the Costa Rica Dome - UW140 mini metaG | ecosystem: Environmental > Aquatic > Marine > Oceanic > Photic zone | place: Costa Rica: the Eastern Pacific...
AGACCATCGAAACGCGACGCTTGCTTCACAGCAAATCCGCCTCATAATTAAACCAACGAGATGAGCCTGACCCTCTCTTAGCTCAAGCGCCCATCTGTTCCAAAATCCCTGACGACGGACAATATTCTGCTTGTCGTTGCTGTTCCTCGACCCGCTCAATGCAGCGCCTTAACTCTTCGGTTCGTTTCCTAACGATTTGTTCAAGATCGTTGTTGAGCTCTTTCAGATTAAGGTTGAGTTCGTAGAGTTCTTTGCTTTTCTCTTCGAGTAGACGCTCCGCTTCATGTCTCGCATTGCGTTCTCGTTCAGCACGGCGCTTGATACGATCGACTTCCGGCATTCGGCTGTCAAAGTTGCGTTTCGTGCCTAAATTAGGTCGGTTGCCGAAGACATTCTCAAATCTGCTCATTCAGCTGCCTGAAGTGCCAAACGATTGATTTCGATTTTTAGTCCCTCTTTGGCCGGCTTGGACTGAATTTCAAACTCCTCACCAAAGAAATCTGCGCAACCTTCGATCATACCAATGCAGAGATCACCAAATGGACGGCAAGACGTATAACCAATGCTCATCCGAGAGCCATCAAGTCGAATTGCCTCCAATGTGGGCAACTCTGCATCTTGATAGAGCTTCAGGACTTCAACATGGATTTTGTCCTCAACTGTTTCGAGAAAGTCAAAGGTGTTGACCTGGCCGACAAGAAACGCCGGATAATTATGAGACAATCTACCAAACAGATGTCGACCAAATGCGCGAATGAGATCAGCTACCGGTGCAGAAACAATCTCAGATAGCGCCTTGACCAGATCAACCATCTCCCTCCAGTCGTACTTGCCAACTGCGGTATATGCCGCGCCGGATGCTGGATTGGCGCGATCAATCATTTCTTCGACAACATCTTCCCCTGCCTGATCCTCAACAAAGTCGATAAACTCTCAAAAAACGATACCCTTCATGTTCGGATCCCTTCCTTGCTCACAGTGTAAGGAGTGGCCAAAAATGATTTACACGGTTCTAAAGATTCCGAAGTCGAGGCTCTTCGGCTCAAAATTATCTTGAAAATTCATTTCGTGTTTTAGATTTTTGCCTTCGCTCTGAAGAACCATTTCCGGATTCGGATGATTAAGTTTGACTGACCGACAAGACTAGGTCCAAGGTACAGCTGCTATTCCAACACGAGACCACTAAGTGAACCCGCACTCCTATTTGTCACGATTTCCATCAGCTCGCTGCTTGTCATCCCCAATCTCGGCGCAGACATGATGCGCATCGACGGCCTGCAATATGCTAATTGGTCGGAGAAGATCTTTCGCCAACTGCGCGAAGGTCAGGTTGATGCGATCCATGTCACTATCGCCTATCACGAGAATTTTCGCGAAACGGTTCTGAACTTTGAAAAATGGAACCGTTGGTTCGAACAATACCCTGATCTAATCATGAAAGGGCAGTGGTCGAGCGACATCGACATAGCCCGCGAAACAGGGCGCACGGCCGTCTTCTTTGGCTTCCAAAACCCCTCGCCCATCGAAGATGACATCGGCTTGGTCGAAATCCTGCATACGCTTGGCGCACGGTTCATGCAGTTGACCTATAACAACCAATCGCTCCTCGCGACGGGATGCTATGAAGCTGAAGATCCCGGCCTCACACGCATGGGCAAACAAGTCATCAAGGAAATGAACCGCGTCGGTCTTGTTGTCGACATGAGCCATTCTGCCGACCGATCAACGATTGAAGCCGCAGACTTTTCCGACCGCCCCATCGCCATCACGCACGCCAACCCGCACAGCTGGCACCCCGCTCGACGCAATAAAACCGATGAAGTCATTCGCGCGGTCACTCAAAACGGTGGCATGTTGGGCTTCTCAGTCTACCCTCACCATCTGAAAGAAAAAACAGACTGCACGTTGGAGAGCTTTTGCGAGATGATCGCACGAACGGCGGACACCTTTGGTGTCGGTCATCTGGGGATCGGCACGGACCTATGCCAAGATCAGCCAGACAGTGTGGTGGAATGGATGCGCGTGGGCCGTTGGAGCAAGGAAATTGACTATGGCGAAGGATCGGCGAGCGATGCTGGCTTCCCGCCGATGCCCGCTTGGTTTCAAGACAATCGTGACTTTGGTAATATCGAAGACGGCTTGCGAAAAGTGGGGATGAACGAGGATGAAGTCGCCGGCGTCATGGGCGGAAACTGGTACCGGTTCTTTGCCGAAAACTTTGGACCACGACCATGAATGATTTGTCGCCTCTGATCCCGCGTCGTGATCCAAACGTGGTCATGCGCTTGTCGCGATTGGGGTCGCTGCACCAAAGCAGGCTCAGCTTTATGCGCATCCTGATGCGGCGCATGGCGGCGGAAGGCTGGACGTTCAGCCGCCCTGAGTTTGACATTGATGAAAACGGCGTTGGCTATGCGGTTTATTCCGTCAAAACACCCAACCGCAGCTATTCCCTAGTCGCCTTTACCCACGATCTGCCACCGGAAGACCGGTCCGATCGCGTCATTGCAGAAGCTTGGGATGCGACCTTCACGCTCTTTGACGGTGTACCGACGCAGGACGACATTCAAAGGCTATCAGAGAATGTGCCCGTGCAAGAAGCGGGTCGGGTATCCGAAAAAGAACTCACCTTGTCACGTGCCAACCGTTCGGTTCGACTGTGGGACCATGTGGTCGAACGGCTTACGAACGGTCAGCAGCCGGACCTCGAGCAGATTCAAAAGGTCGGCTACCTGATGCGCACCACAGCCGTCTACGGCTCCGGTAAGTTTGGCGCTGCGGATCGCGAAACCATCGAGGATCGGCCCGAGTTCCAAGCGCCGTTTCAAGTTGAAATGCTCACCGTTTATTTGATCCGCACTTTCGTCAAAGATCTTGTGGAGCATTTGGCTAGCACGAAAGGCGGATCCGGTGCCGCCACCTTGTCACCTGATATCGCCAAACAGCTAGGAATCGGCAATTCAACAGGGCTAGGCATGGCACCGTTCCTGATCAACCATCCGATCCTGTTCAGCAATTGGATCATGGTGAGAGAGGAAGCAATCTCACGGGTCAGATCTGTTTCTCAGGCTTCGGCTGATGAAATTTCCCTGTTTCAATCGCTCTTCGAACGCAGTCGCCATTCGATCGATCAATGGGCATCAGAACACCCGATTCAGAAGGCGCGATTAGCCAAACTTAACTCTGATATTGCCCTGCTTGAGACACAGATCGAAGCGCATGATTTCAATGCCGCCTACCCTTGGGACGGCCTCTTGAAATGGGCAACCGAAACGCTCAGCGAAGAAGGTCAGGAATTTCTGAACTCTCTAGTTCTGGAACCCTACGCCCATCTGGTCGATGGGCTGGCAAGCTGCATGGCGGACCATTTTGAACAAGGCTTCCGCATTGATGGCGCGATGTCCGTTGCAAACGTCAGGAAACTGATCACCGACACGTTCGCATGGGCGTTATCCGTCGATTGGACAGCCCAGCCTGAAAATGCCCGGGCATGGTATGTCTCCGAGGAGAAACTAGAACCGCGCTTGGGCGAGCGGTTTGACGAACCGATTGCGGCGTATGAACAGCCCTTAGCCCCTGCCCGCGATGCGGCAGCCGCGTTTGAGGCGCTCAAAGCTTACGCGAATGACACACCCACCAGCACATTCCTCGCAGACCGCCCGCAATTCCGCCACACCATTCGCCGCGCACAGATGAGCGCACTCGCCCCATACTCTGAAATCCGTGACAACACGATCAGCGCAGAGCTTCTGCCAATAGATATGCTCCGCGCGAAGTTGTCGTTCTTTGGGGCCATTCATTTCGATCCGCGCTCCGATCGATGGGTGCGCATCTGCATGTTCTCTGATGCGCCCTATCCTGCTGAACTGTCAACCGACAACGCCGACTTTTGGATCTATCCAGAGGTCGCTTGATGGACCTTTCAATGAACGAGGTCGAAGCCCAAGCGCGCAAAGCGGCGAAAGGGGCGGGCTATTCATGGGGCGAGTCGGAAGAGGTCGGAAAGGCCGTCAGGTGGTTGTGCCAACGTGGAGTGGACGGGTGCGCGGATCTTGCGGAGCTTCTGCAAGCAGGGCCTCATTCCAAAAGCTGCCCGATCCGATTGGGCATTCAACTGTCTGACACCGCACGAAACTTGAAAGATAATCCGATGTCTTTCGATTTGGTTTCCTATCCGATGCTCATGGTCCCCTTCGCAGCTTTTGCATCAGCACAAATCGAGAAACCGCTTAAGGTTCATACTGACACTTGGTCAGCTGCCGTTGATGAAAGTGCATTCGAAAAAACCGGCGAGTCGGTGAGCAATCTAACTGCTCTCGAAGTTGCTCTCGCAACCGGACAGCCAAAACCAACCGCGTTGCTGTCTCGCGCACATCCTGACGCACAAACTTGGGAAACACTCTCCAAATTCGCGCATCGTACATATGCGCCTGCAACAGAAGAATCGCGGATGCTCGGCGCAGGAGCTGGTCTATCAGACAACGATTGAACGCTCTCTAAATCGTCCACCCACCATCGATCTTGAACTCAGCACCGGTGACAAAGGTACTTTCGTCAGACGCCAAGTAGACCGCCATCGCCGCGATTTCATCTGCATTGGCAACGCGCCCCATCGGCTGACGCGCAATAAACTGAGCTTCTGCTGCCTCTACACCACCAACGTCATCAGCAATCGCTTCAACACGGTCGCGCCAAGATGGGCTGTCCACAGTGCCCGGGCAAATTGCATTGCACCGCAATCGCTGACCGGCAAAATCCGCCGCGACCGCTTTGGTCAAACCGATCACTGCAGCCTTTGTCGCGCCGTAGATATACCGCGACGGTGCCCCTTTGATCGAAGACGCGCCTGATGACATGTTGATGATCGACCCGCCCAAGTCAGCGGTCCCCCGCGCCAACATACCGGGTAAAAAAGCGCGAATCATCCGGTGCATAGATTTGACATTCAGATCGAAAGAGAAATCCCAATCTTCATTTGTCGCGTCCAAAACCGTGCCGTTGTGAACGAACCCCGCAACATTGCAAAGAATGTCCACATCACCAATTTCCGCCGCATAAGCCTCGACCGCCGCATCATCGGTGACGTCCAGTTTGTCAGTCCGCTTGGCACCGAGATCAGACATTAATGCAGGATTGAGGTCGCTGGCAAAAACCTCCGCGCCTTCTTCAATAAACCGACGTGCGATTGCCGCCCCAATCCCTTGCCCGGCGGCAGTCACAACAGCCCGTTTTCCGGCCAATCGCCCCATTATCCTTGCACCACCTTTTGGCTTTGTTTTCCGAAACCTTCGATACCCATCTCGACGATATCACCGGCTTTCAGGTAGACCTTTGGATCCTGTCCCATACCAACACCTGGTGGTGTGCCCGTTGAAATCACATCGCCTGGGTGAAGGGACATAAATTGGCTGAGGTAGGACACTAGATAACGCACACCATAAACCATGGTCGCAGTTGATCCGTCCTGATACCTGTGTCCGTTCACCTCGCACCACATGGCAAGGTCTTGAGGATCAGCCACCTCATCCGCCGTAACAAGATAAGGACCGAGAGGCCCGAAGGTGTCGCACCCTTTTCCTTTGGTCCATTGACCAGACCGTTTCTGCTGAAAATCGCGTTCGCTGACATCATTCATGATCGCGTAACCCGCAACATAGTCGAGAGCATCATCTTCGCTGACATATTTGGCATGACGGCCAATGACGACAGCAAGCTCAACTTCCCAATCCGTGGCTTCGGAACCACGAGGCAATTCAAGATCGTCGTTCGGTCCGCAAAGCGCGCTTGTGGCCTTAGCAAAAATAATTGGTTCGGGCGGTACTTCCATCCCGCTTTCAGCGGCGTGGTCCGAGTAGTTGAGACCGATGCAGATGATCTTTCCGACATTGCCAACACAGGGCCCAATCCGGACATCTTCAGGTACGATCGGCAAAGTGTCCAAGTCTGTCTGAGAAAGAGCTACCAGCGACGAAGCGGAGAGCGTTTCTCCAGAAATATCAGCAACCAAAGAGGACAGATCGCGAATTTGACCCGCCCCGTCCAATGCACCGGGTTTCTCCTGCCCTGAGTTCCCAAACCGCAAAAGTTTCATGTCTCTTCCCTTCAATTTCGGTGGGACCCTACATCAGGCAGCCTCGGCGGCAAGCCTCGTTTTGTGGGGCGTCAGACCACAGGTATTCTGCGCAACACAGCAACTCATCGACAGAGTGCGTATAAAACAGGCAGAATTACATTTGTCGCCCATCAGATAAGCATTAGTTCATCGCCCAAATGAGATGATGATGAAATTCCTATCCTTTTTCAGAGACCAAGGGAAATTGGGTGGTCAATCAAAATTTGAATGCCGAAATGACTGTTCCGCGCGCCACTGACGTACGACTTGTTGAACAAGAACAGGTGATCCCGCGATCCGTTGGGAGGGGGCTCTTGTCATCGAAACTGGTCGAAGGCCGCAGTGTCATCGACGATTTCAGATGCAGCGGCGCACTGCGCGTGCTGTTTCCAAGAACCAAACGGGACTTGCCCGCGATCTTGATCAACACCTCTGGCGGCTTGACCAGTGGCGACACCTTTGAGTTTGAAGCAACTGCGCAAAAAGGCTCAACCCTGACGCTTTCGACCCAAGCAGCGGAACGCGGCTATCGCGCCAAAACAGGGCCAGCAGTCACGCAAACCACGCTGACAATCGAAGATGGTGCTCGGCTCAACTGGCTCCCTCAAGAACTGATCTTGTTTGACGGTTGCGACATCGAACGTTCGCTCACCGCCAACCTGCAAGGCGATGCGCGGTTCTTGTTCGTCGAACCGGTCGTTTTCGGCCGCACAGCCATGAATGAAACCGTCAATCAGGGCCGCTTTCTCGATCACGTTTCAATCTATAGGAATGAAACGACCCTTTATCTTGATCGGGTTCGGCTTGAGGGAGACCTAAAAAACACCCTCTCAAACCGTGCCACCGCGCAAGGCAGCCTTGCCATGGCGAGTATCATCTACATCGGCCCCGACGCCGAAGCACATCTTGGTACAGTACGTAGCCATCTGCCAATGACCGGCGGCGCGTCCATGATTGAAGATGACGTCATAATAGGCCGCGTGCTGGCACCCGACGGGTTCGAACTCCGCCGCGCGCTATTGCCGATCCTTGAAATCCTCAGCCAAAACACACTCCCAAAGACTTGGAGGCTTTGACCACATGCAGCTGACACCCAGAGAAAAAGACAAACTGCTGGTCGCCATGGCCGCGGAAGTTGCGCGCAAGCGATTGGCGCGGGGGGTCAAATTGAACCACCCCGAAGCGATAGCGTTGATCACCGACGCGGTGGTCGAAGGCGCACGTGATGGCCGCTCAGTCGCAGACATGATGCAGGCTGGGGCGCAGGTCATCACCCGCGATCATTGCATGGATGGCGTTGCAGAGATGATCCACGAAGTGCAAGTCGAAGCGACCTTTCCCGACGGCACCAAGCTCGTCACCGTTCACAACCCAATCCGCTGAGGGCCACCATGATACCAGGAGAGCTTTTTCCCGCCGACGGCACCCTAACCCTGAACCCCGATGCGGAGGTGGCGGTTTTGATGGTCGCAAACACGGGCGACCGCCCCATTCAAGTGGGCAGCCACTACCACTTTGCCGAAACCAATCCTGCTTTGGAATTTGACCGAGAGGCAGCTCATGGCATGCGATTGGACATCGCCGCCGGAACCGCTGTGCGGTTTGAGCCGGGGCAACGACGCGAAGTGAACCTGATCCCTATTTCCGGCGCACGGCGCGTATTTGGGTTCAATCAAAAAATCATGGGGGACATTTAAGATGCCCGCAACCATCTCCCGCTCCGATTATGCCGCGATGTTCGGCCCCTCCGTTGGCGATAAGCTCCGCCTCGCTGACACTGATCTGATCATTGAGGTCGAACGCGACCTTATTGCTGAAAGCTCCGGCAATGCCGAAACTGGAGGCTCTGGCGCGAATGCGCTCCATTACGGGGAAGAGGTCAAATTCGGCGGTGGCAAAGTCATCCGTGATGGCATGGGGCAAAGCCAAACCACCCGCGCTGACGGGGCCGTTGATACCGTCATCACCAACGCTCTAATCGTGGATTACACCGGCATCTACAAAGCAGACGTTGGCCTGAAAGATGGGCGCATTCACAAGATCGGCAAGGCTGGCAATCCCGATACCCAACCGGGCGTCGACATCATCGTTGGCCCCGGCACTGAAGCCGTCGCTGGCGAAGGCCGCATTCTGACTGCTGGTGGGTTCGATAGTCATATTCACTACATCTGCCCCCAGCAGATCGAAGACGCGCTGCACTCTGGCCTGACAACAATGCTTGGCGGCGGCACCGGCCCTGCGCATGGTACTCTCGCCACCACCTGTACGCCCGGACCTTGGCACATCGGCAGGATGCTCCAATCAGCAGACGCCTTCCCGATGAACCTTGCTTTTGCGGGTAAGGGCAATGCCTCGCTCCCAGCAGCCTTGGAGGAACAGGTCAACGCCGGTGCTTGTGCCCTAAAACTGCATGAGGATTGGGGCACCACACCCGGGGCCATCGATTGCTGCCTGTCGGTTGCAGATGCGATGGACGTGCAAGTGATGATCCACACCGACACTTTGAATGAGTCCGGCTTTGTCGAAAACACCGTGGCCGCTATAAAAGGCCGCACGATCCACGCCTTCCACACTGAGGGTGCAGGCGGCGGGCACGCGCCGGACATCATCAAGATTTGTGGAGAGGAGCACGTCCTCCCCTCCTCCACTAACCCGACGCGGCCGTTTACGATGAACACCGTCGAAGAACATCTTGACATGCTGATGGTCTGTCACCACCTCGACAAATCCATCCCCGAAGACGTGGCCTTCGCCGAAAGCCGCATTCGCCGAGAAACCATCGCCGCAGAAGACATCCTGCATGACATGGGCGCATTTTCGATCATCGCGTCGGACAGTCAGGCCATGGGTCGGGTGGGTGAGGTAATTATCCGCACATGGCAGACCGCTGATAAGATGAAGAAACAGCGGGGGCGTTTGGCGGATGAAACCGGCGACAACGACAACATGCGCGTGCGCCGCTATGTCGCAAAATACACGATCAACCCCGCTATCGCCCACGGCATCAGTGGTGAGATCGGTAGCATCGAGGAAGGCAAACGCGCCGACCTTGTGCTTTGGTCTCCTGCCTTCTTTGGTGTGAAACCGGAAATGGTGCTGATCGGCGGCTCTATTGTTTGTGCGCAGATGGGTGATCCGAATGCCTCGATCCCGACACCGCAGCCGGTCTATTCCCGCCCGATGTTCGGAGCCTTTGGGCGCGCGGTTGAAAACTCCGCCGTTGTCTTTGTGTCAGAGGCTGCACACGCGAATGGCATTGGCGACAGCCTCGGGTTAGCCAAGGCAACGCTGCCCGTGAAGAACACGCGCGACATCGGCAAAAAGGATCTGAAACTTAACGACGCCACGCCAGAAGTTGAGGTGAACCCCGAAACCTATGAGGTCCGCGCCGACGGCGAACTCCTCACCTGCCAGCCAGCGACGGAGCTGCCGATGGCGCAACGGTATTTCCTCTTCTGATGCCAGATTTTGTAGCCCAAGATATTAAGCGCGCCGGTGATTGGTCTGGCAGTTTTGAGCTATGCGTCATGACATATGACGAACGGTTCTTGCGCCGGAAGGTCGTGAAAACCGCGCACAACGAAGACCTGTTGGTCGATCTGAAACAGACAACTTCGATCAATGATCGGGATGCGTTTGTCCTGACCGACGGACGGTTGATCGAAGTCATCGCCGCCGAAGAGGAGCTTTTCGAAGTAACTGGCGATTTGGTGCAATTGGCATGGCACATCGGCAATCGCCACACACCCTGCCAGATCGAAGAAAACCGTCTGCTGATCCAGAGGGACAAGGTCATCGGCCACATGCTCGAACACCTCGGCGCAACGGTGAAAGAAGTCTTCGAGCCCTTCACTCCCGAAGGCGGCGCCTATGGCCACGGACGCACGCACAGTCACGAACACGGGCATTCCGCGCAACATGACCACTGATCCAAAACTGCTGACGCTGGTCCATTGGCTATCGCCGTCCTATCCCATAGGGTCATTCGCCTGGTCCCATGGGATTGAGGCGGCGATTGCACAGGGTTGGATTGAAGACGACCAGAGCCTCAAGGAATGGCTCACAGATTTGGTCAAACAAGGATCGATCCGAAATGATGCGATCCTGATCTCGCTGGCCTATGGATCAACCGAGTTAAGTGCGGTGCGCGACCTGAATGCATCCGCCCGCGCTTTGGCTGCATCCAAAGAGCGGATCAGAGAAGCGGAGCGTCAAGGGGCAGCCTTTGCCAAGACGACCAGAGAGGTGTGGAAGCTCAACCTGCCTGATCTGATGCTACCCGTGGCCCTTGGCTACGCAGCGCAGATGCAAGACCTTGATGAACCCAGCTTGATCGCGATCTATGCGCAATCTGTGCTCAGCAATCTTGTATCGGCCGCGCAACGGCTGATGGCGCTCGGCCAGACATCGGCGCAGACCATCCTTGCTGATCTGACACCGCTTTGCGCGGAGCTGTCGCAAGATGTGGCGCATTCTGACTTTGATGACATTTATTCGAACTGCTTCCTCTCGGACGTCGCAGCAATGGTACACGAAACTCAACAACCCAGATTGTTCCAATCATGACAGACTTAAATGGTCCCTTACGCGTCGGTATAGGAGGCCCAGTCGGGGCCGGTAAGACGACACTGACTGCAAAGCTCTCTGAGCAGTTCAAGGCAGAGTATTCCGTTGGCGTGATCACCAATGACATCTACACACAGGAAGATGCAGAGGCGTTGACGCGGATGCAAATCCTACCGTCGGATCGTATCATTGGCGTGGAAACCGGCGGCTGCCCGCACACGGCGATCCGCGAAGATGCCTCGATCAATCTTGCGGCGGTGGCGGAAATGCAGGAGCGACATGCCGACCTCGATCTTGTTTTGATCGAGTCCGGAGGCGACAACCTCTCCGCCACGTTTAGCCCGGAATTGGCGGACCTGACCGTCTATGTCATCGACGTAGCCGCAGGCGAAGAAATTCCGCGCAAGGGCGGCCCTGCGTTGACCCGTTCAGACATCCTTGTGATCAACAAAACCGACCTCGCACCTTACGTCGGAGCCTCCCTAGAGGTCATGGACCGAGACTCGCAAAAGATGCGCGGCGGACGACCTTATGTCTTTGCATCCTTGCGAAATGACGAAGGTGTGCAAAACGTTGTTGATTTGATCAAAAGCAAAAGCGGTCTTTAGCAGCGCTTGCGTGACGATTTGACTTCGGCCTAGGTAAAGGGATGCGGATTTTCGTACCTCTCCTATTGATTGGCGTCATGGCCATCGGGGCCTTTGGCGCCTATTGGGGCGCGTACGTCTATTTCCGTGCAGAAGTGATGGACCGCGCCTCGGCCCGACTGTCGCTTTATCGCAGCACCGTTGTGTCAGAGCTTGAACGCTTCTCGCACCTAACCTTTGTGCTGGCCAACGACAGCTTTGTGATTGCGACTGCAAGGGGCGGTGACAGACAAGTTCTAAACGAACGGCTTGCAGGCTTTGCCGATCGTGCCGGGATCGATGCGATCTATCTGATGGACCTCTCCGGTGTCACACAATCAGCATCAAACGCTGGCACTTCGAGGAGCTTTGTCGGACAAGACTATTCCTTCCGCCCCTATTTCCAACAGGCGCTGAACGGTACTCAGGGTCAATTCTACGGAATTGGCGCAACAACAGGTATTCCGGGGTATTTCTATGCTGAAGCCGTGACCGGTCCCAATGACGCCGTGCTTGGCGTCATCGCGATCAAGATCGATCTGTCCGCGCTGCAAACCACATGGCAAGAGGCTGGAGAAAAGGTCATTCTGGCCAATGCTGACGGAATATCCCTGCTCGCCTCCGAGCCGAATTGGCGATACCGCGCCATGTCCGACCTATCGCCTGCTCAAGTCACACGCATTGCGGACGCGCGCCAATTCAGTGGACAAGATCTGCCGCGCCTGGATTGGATGACCGACGAAGCCGGCACCGCGCAGGTAGAAGGAGAGTATTTGCTTCACCTCAGTTCCCTTGATTTGCCGAACGATTGGGCGCTGCACTATTTCACCACAGACGATGTGGCAGTGACGCGCAGTTGGCTCGCCGCAGCGATGATGGTGTTCCTTGCGGGCAGCGCCTTCATCATCTTCCAAATCCAACGCAACCAACGCATCGGCCGCGCGCTGCAACGCTCAGAAGCAGAAGAAGCACAGTTGCGGCTAGCAAACGAACGGCTCGCTGTGGAAATTGAAGACCGATGCACCGCTGAACGCAAGTTGCAACGCACGCAAGCGGAGCTGGAACGGGCTGGGCGCCTTGCAGCCCTTGGGCAGTTGTCTGCGTCGGTGACGCATGAACTTGGCCAGCCGATCACAGCGATGCGTAACCACCTGACCGTGGCAGAGATGCAGGGTGGACCAAGCAAGGTGGTTGATAAACTCAAAGACCTCGTTGACCGGATGGAAGGCATCACCCGCCAACTTAAATTCTTTGCCCGCAAAGGCCGGGACAATTTCGAAGATTTCGATTTGAGAGATGCCCATGCTGCGGCTTTGGAACTCCTTGCGCCGAATTTGAAACAGCAGGGCGTCGAAGTAACAGAACACTTTGGGCCCGGCCCGCTTGTGATCCACGGCAACAGGCTTCGGATCGAGCAGGTGATGACCAACCTTTTGCGCAATGCGCTCGACGCAACAGAAACGAGTGATGCGCCAAAGATTTCCGTGGGAGCCGGTGCCGATGAGAACACCGTCTGGTATGAGATTTCCGACAACGGCCACGGCTTGGATGATCAAAACTTCGACGACCTCAAAGAACCGTTCAAAAGCACACGCGAAAGCGGCAAGGGGATGGGGCTTGGTCTGACAATCTCCGCCGGCATTGTCGAAGATCACAATGGGCGTCTAAAGGCCTCAAACGGCACCGACGGCGGCGCTGTGTTCAGAGCAACCTTTCCCGCGCCAACAGCGGAGGAGGCCGGATGAGCAAACCTCACGTTGTGATCGTCGAGGACGACCGCGAGATCAGATCATCGCTTGTCGATCTATTGGATGCCGCGGGCTGGACCGCATCCGCCTTTCCCCGCGCTGAAGACGCCCTGAAACAACTCGATGACCTCAAGCCAGCCGTGGTTCTCTCTGACATCCGAATGCCCGGCATGGGTGGTCTTGCACTGCTGGACAAAATCCCCGGCGACGGCCCACCTGTCGTTCTGATCTCAGCCCATGGCGACATTCCGATGGCCGTCGATGCGATGAGCCGTGGTGCTTATAGCTTTGTCGAAAAACCGTTTGAACCGCGACGGCTGTTGACCATTCTGTCCCACGCCGCTGACCAGCACCAAATGAAGGCCGCCAATGCGCGGTTAAAGGACCGTCTGATCAGCGTGTCGGGGTTGAACCGTGTCCTGCTGGGGCAAAGTGCCGCCATGCAGGGGTTACGCGATACGATCATGGATTTGTCAGACACTGGATCGCCGGTGCTGATCAAAGGCGAAACCGGTACCGGCAAAGAACTCGTCGCCCGCGCGCTGCATGATCTTGGCCCCAGGGCAGAGCAGAATTTTCTGGCGCTGAACGCCTCGCTCTTAACGGCAGAGACGCTGGCCAAAAGCGTCCGCCCAGCAGATGGCGGCACGCTGTTTCTCGATGAAGTCGGGGCTTGCCCAGTGGACGTTCAGGCGATGTTTTTGCGGCTCATCGAACACAAGGAACTCCCCGCCGAGGATGGCAGCATCCTATCGTTGGACATCCGCATCCTGTCGGCCACCAATGAGAACGTCGACGAGGCCGTCGCCACGGGAACCCTCCGTTCTGACCTTTTGTTCCGGCTGAACCCTTTCACCATCTCGATCCCGCCCTTGCGAGAGCGAAAGGACGACATTCTGCTGCTCGCGACCCACTTCCTCGACACCGCAGCCCAGACCTACGAAATCGCCACGCCGGAGATCACGGCACAAGATGTCAAAGCCCTCTTGGCCCACGACTGGCCCGGCAATATACGCGAATTGCGCAGCGTCGCCGACCGCCGCACCCACGCCGCCCGCCGCGGGTTGGGATCGTTTGCCGAAGCGATCAACCCGCTGGTCGATCAGGACGACGTGCCGGATACCTTGCGCGAAGCCGTGGCGAGCTTTGAACGGGAATTGATCGGCAAAGCAATTCAAAGCCACCAAGGCCGCATGGACGCCGTAGCCGAAGCCTTGGGGATCGGGCGGCGGACGCTGAACGAGAAGATTGTAAAGCTGGGGCTGGATAAGGATGCGTTGTTGTAGGGGTTGGTTTTTTCAATCACACTTTCGGTGAAGTGAAACCAATTCCCTTTCCCAGTTAACGCATTGCGAGAACGTAACGCCATAGAACGCTCGCTTTCGTTCCCACAACTGTTTGACAGGCACTGTAATTCGATGCCTTCTGCGTCCATGAAACAACTATCTGGTCAAATTGCGCTTATTACCGGTGCTTCAGCACCAAATGGTATAGGCCGTGCAATCGCGCGACGGCTTGCTGCCAACGGCGCAGGTGTTGTCGTAACAGACCGTCAAGGCGAAATCGCTATTGATGGGTCAAGCAAACCCATTTCTGAACTCCTTAACGAACTGGCTCAAGAACTAGGAGCGACGTCAGGGAATGCACTTGCGCTGCCACTGGACGTTTCTGATCCTGATCAAATTACGTCCGTCGTCCAACGCTGCCTAGTTGATTTTGGCCGCCTAGACATTCTGGTAAATAATGCAGGGTCGCTTGCAGGGTCCGCAGATTTCTTGTCCACGACACAAACCGAATGGGACATGAGTTATCGCGTAAAAGTGCAAGGACCAATGCTTTTGGCGCAGGCTGTAATCCCACATATGAAAACAGCCGGGGGCGGTCGAATTATCAATATAGGCTCGACCGGAAGCCTCGGTGCAGAACCCGGTTTCGGCGCCTATACCGCAATGAAACACGCACTCGTTGGTCTTACCAAAACACTTGCGGCCGAGTTCGGTCCTGATGGCATCCTCTGCAACACTGTCTGTCCTGGATACATATCTACAGATATGCACGAGGCTGCAGATGCTCGACTTGCGGCTGAAACACACCAAAGTATCGAAGCGACTCGAGAGCGCCGCTATGCAAACGTTGCACTGAGGTCTGCAGGCCTACCTGAAGATGTAGCAGATGCAGTTGCTTATCTGGCAGGTCCTTCAGGGCGCTATATCACCGGTATTAGTCTACCTGTTGCGGGTGGTGTACCAATGGGTATTTGAAAACAGACGTATCATTGCGCGGCAAAGGTCGATAAATCATGTGGTGGCTTTTGTTCGAAAAGATCGTGGAACCACCCCTGCGGAAATCCGCAAACCACCTCCCCCGCCCCACGCGGTTTCCTTCATTGCTTGAATCTCTGGAATCACCGACACTCTCCCCACAATTTTGAGATCGGGAGGAGTTCTCATGAAGAAACTACTAAGCCAAACGGCGGTTGCCGCAATCACCATGGCCTTTGCAGGTGAAGCGCTTGCGACGGAATGGAATGTGTCCCTTTGGGGCAAGCGGCGCGCGTTTACAGAGCATGTCGAAAAGCTCGCCGAATTGGTGAGCGAGAAGACCGGAGGCGAGTTCACGCTGAACCTATCTTACGGTGGTCTGTCCAACAACCGGGAAAACCTTGACGGGATTTCCATTGGTGCGTTTGAGATGGCGCAATTCTGCGCGGGCTATCACCGCGACAAAAACCCATCGATCACTGTGTTGGAACTGCCGTTCCTCGGTGTGGAATCGTTAGAGCAGGAAGTGGCGCTGTCCCTTGCTGTCTACAACCACCCAGCCACTGTTGCTGATCTGGCGCGTTGGAACGCTACGCTTCTGATGCCATCGCCTTTGCCGCAGTATAACATCGTTGGTGCTGGTGACGCGCCTGTGGGTCTGTCTGACTTTGAAGGCATGACAGTCCGTGCGACTGGCGGCATCGGCAAAGCGATGGAAACCATCGGAGCTGTGCCAACATCTACAACAGCCTCCGAAGTGCGTCAGGCAATGGACGGCGGCATCGTGGAAGCGGTTAGCTTTGCACCGCACGCGCATATGTCCTTTGGCACCATCGAAAATGCGACGTGGTGGACGACGAACCTGAACCCAGGCACTGTGAACTGCCCCGTGGTCGTGAACACCGATGCGTTGGACTCACTTTCCGATGAGCATCGTGAAGCGTTGATGGGGTCCATCGAAGAATCGCTCGATCACTACATCGCCAACTACAATGGCGCGACGATGGACGCTTGGGGCCCTGCCCTTGATGAGCGTGGTATTGAGCGTGTGACCTTCAGCGATGATGAAATCGCCGCCTTCAAAGACGCCGCCGCAGCCCCTGCTGCTGCGTCTTGGATCGAAGAGAACGCTGCGCGCGGACTGCCTGCGCAAGAACTCTACGACATGGTGACAGGGATGATCGCAGGCGAAAGCTAAGATCGACCTAGACTGAAATGGACCTGCGCCGCATCAAGCGGCGCGGGTCTAGCTACGACCAATTGGGGGCACAACATGGCCACGGCATCATTAGTGCTGTCTGATGACAGCACGCTCAGCAAGATTGACCACCACCTTCTGAAACTCGAAAAGTTCCTCGCGCTGCTCAGCGGAATTGCCGTCTTTGCATTGATGGTTTTGGCGGTTGTCTCTGTTGGTGGGCGAAACTTCTTTGCAAGCCCCCTACCCGGCTACGTGGACTGGATCGAGCAAGCCATGCCGCTGATCGCCTTTATGGGCATTTCATACGTGCAGCGCGAAGGCGGGCACATCCGTATGGATATTGTCGTTGGAAAGCTGCGCGGTCGCACACTCTATATCGTCGAATTGATAACTACGCTTTTGATCCTATTGCTGATGGCGATGCTGGTTTGGGGCACGTGGTCCCACTTTGGCCGCAGCTTCGATTTCAACGCCCCGATGTGGAGTCGCGATAGCTCGATGGACATCGCCCTACCGATCTGGCCTGCAAAATTGCTCGCCCCGATCGCATTCTTTGTGCTGTGCCTACGGCTGTCCTTGCAAGTCTGGGCCTATTGCCGAGCAATTGTCACAGGCAACCCGATCGCCGTTCCGCTGCCGGTCGATGCGGCAAAACAGGCCTCCATGGAAGCCGATCAGTTGAAGGGAGACGACTGATGGAGTCGATTGAGATTGGCCTATGGGTCACGGGCGGTCTGCTTGTTCTTGTTGTGTTGGGAATGCGGGTGGCGTTTGCGGCGGCACTGGCGGGCTTGATCGGTCTGATTTGGATTTTCTGGTCCAGAAAAGGCTATGCGGGCGATGAATTCGGCTGGGCCCTCAGCGTCGCGGTTAAGACCGCGGGACAAGTGCCTCATTCGAAGGTGTCTTCTCAAGCCCTCTCACTGATCCCGACCTTTATTCTGATTGGATATCTTGCGTACTACGCAGGCCTCACCAAAGCGCTTTTTGAAGCGGCGAAGCGTTGGATCGCGTGGGTACCGGGTGGTTTGGCAGTGTCGACAGTGTTCGCGACGGCCGGTTTTGCGGCTGTTTCGGGGGCTTCTGTTGCCACATCAGCCGTGTTCGCGCGTATTGCGATCCCCGAGATGCTCAAGATCGGCTATAACAAACAGTTCGCTGCAGGTGTTGTCGCGGCGGGCGGGACGCTAGCATCGCTGATCCCACCGTCGGCGATACTTGTGATCTACGCGATCATCGTTGAGCAAGACGTGGGCAAACTGCTGCTTGCGGGGTTCATTCCGGGCGCATTCTCTGCGCTGATCTACGGCTTGCTGATCATCGGCCTCGCCCTGACAGTGAAGAACTTTGGCCCACCCGTATCGGGTTTCACATGGCGCGAACGGTTTGAATCGCTTCCCCCTGCCCTGCCGATCGTTTTCGTGGTGGTTGTCATCATCTGCTTCGTCTACAACCCATTCGGCGAAAAGGCGTGGGGCACCCCGACCGAAGGCGGGGCTATCGGGGCCTTCGTCGTGTTCCTTATGGCACTCTACAAAGGGATGCGCTGGCCGCAGCTGAAAGACGCTCTTCTCGAAACTGCCAAACTGTCTGTGATGATCTTTTCGATCATCTGGGGTGTGTTGATCTACGTCCGCTTCCTTGGCTTTGCCGACCTGCCCGGTGCGTTTTCAGACTGGATCACGAGCCTTGAGATGGCGCCTATGCTGATCCTGATCTGTATCCTTCTTGCCTATGCGGTTTTGGGCATGTTCATGGACGCCATCGGAATGCTGCTGCTGACGCTGCCCGTTGTCTACCCCGCAGTGATGGCGTTGAACGGAGGTGAATTCGTCTCCGCCGCGGACAGCACCTTCGGAATGTCGGGGCCGATGTGCGCGATTTGGTTCGGGATTTTGGTGGTAAAAATGGCGGAGTTCTGTTTGATCACACCGCCCATTGGTCTGAACTGTTTCGTCGTCGCAGGCGTGCGCGATGATCTGACCGTGCAGGACGTGTTCAAAGGTGTGACACCTTTCTTCATCGCTGATGGGATTACCATTGGCTTGCTTGTCGCCTTCCCCGCGATTGTGCTGTGGTTGCCGAGCTTGGCTTAGCCCACTCACAAGTGTTGTGTGAGCCGCTTCGAATTTAGCGGTTCACAACAAAGGCCCCTCGTTCGGTAACAGCGTCGCCAAAGTCATGGGGAATACGGATCATGCCAACAACGCCCGACGCCTCGTCGCCGACGATGTAAGCTTGATATCTGCCGTTTGCGGCCACCGACGTGTTCGCACCAAGGCTGGCGGACCCACCCGAGGTGTCGCCGCTGAGAAATCCATCTTCGTCCCACATGCTTTCCGCCAATGTCACATCTTCCACCGACCCGCCCGCAACTTCATCACCGGTAAGGAAATCAATAAGCTGGCGATCTGTGATGGAACCCGAAGCGGTCATACCGGCAAAGTCCAACGACAAAGCGAAATCACCAGAGATACCGCGGCCCGTCACATCAGGAATCATGTAGAATCCGTCTGTTGAGGTATCGATAAAGACGGCAAGGTAATCTCCAGAATAATCAGCCGATCCAAACTCGGGTGCCGACGCTGGTCCGATCCGCCCGTAGGTGACGCCGCTGGTCTCAAAACCTCCTTCTGGTATTACGCCTATTCCGGCGAACCCATCTTCGGTTTGGTTTAGTGCGATGATCGAATTCGATCCCGTTCTGTCCAATGCAACGATGAAATCACCAACGTTCGGGACCGCATCGATCGGAGCGTCAGTGGAGCTCGACCCCGTATCAGCCGTCAAGGTTTTGCCGTCAGCAGAGATCGTGAACGACATCACCGTTCCAGAATTTTCGGTCCGGTCTGCAGGTAAGTCGACAACCGCCACACTCGTTCCAGACCCGCTGCAAGCACACAATCCGGCCACAGCAACAGCTCCAAAAATAAATCGCATAAAAATCTCTCCTAAAATCACTAAACACTAGCAATTGGGTGGTTCCTTGTATGCTAGGAATTTGTCATCAAACTGTTTTGGTAGAATTGTGCGTCGCGCCCTTGAGGTAGTTCGCCCCAAAACGCGCGTATCCGTCTTGTGTTATCTGTAGGTGTTGAGCAGTGAGTTTGTGCAACTCCGGCAGCTTGTGAAACGGCACTTGCGGGTGTTTTCAAACATATTCGCGACGAATGGGCAGCGACCATGTTCGGCGAGGAGGTAGCCCCGAAGGAACGGCTGACCGATAAGCATCGGGACGAACCAGAGCCAGAGCAGGATGGTGCTGCCGCTCAGCAAGCTGCCAAGAAAGAGGAGAGCGTAGAGTGCCAGATAGACCCGGGCCTCTTTCACCACGGAATTGATCTTGGCTTCGGGTACATAGTCGTCCCGCTTTGATCCGCTGGCGAGGCCAATCAGCCCTTTTGTGAGACCGATCCAGACGGGAAAACCAGAGACGTGCCAAAGATAGACCGCCGCAGTTTCGGGTTTTGCCTCTTCCAATTCCGGATCCTTGCTCGGCACTTGGGTGTAGCGGTGGTGGGCAAAGTGGAAATACCGGAACCATGTCGCAGGGATCATCAAAATGACTCCGCACAGCTGGCCAACCCACTCATTCAGCCGGTCAGAGGCAAATGGCGTCTTGTGGCTGGTTTCATGTAGCAGCGTGAAAAGGAACACGAGCAAGATGCCTTGTGGCAGCAAAGCGAGCCACCAAAATGGATTGTCAGAAAGGATGACAAGGCTGCAAATAGCAATTGCTGCCATATGGCCCAGCAAATGAACCAACCCCGCCCGGTTGCTGCGAGCGGTCAACGTCTCTCGAACATCAGTTGGTAAGCTCGCTAAGAACGTCTTGTGATCCAATTCGGGTGGTTCCTTGTGGTCTGGGCTGACGCAGCTTAGATGGAAGTGGGGAAATCGCAATTCATTGGATCAGCATATCGGAGATCCTTATGGCCAAAACCGCAACATTGCATCGCATGGTGATGCCCGGGCATGTCTGCCCCTTTGGTTTGAAATCCAAAGACCTGTTGGAGCGCAACGGCTATACCGTCGATGATCAGCATCTGACGACCCGCGAAGATGTGGATGCCTTCAAGGCCAAGCATGGCGTGAAAACAACGCCCCAGACCTTCATAGATGGTGAACGGATCGGCGGTTTTGATGATTTGAGCGCCCATTTCGGCAAGCAAGTCGCCAAAGAAGGCGACGTGACCTATCAGCCGGTGATTGCCCTTTTCTCGGTCGCAGCGCTCTTGGCCGTTGCAGTCACTTGGGTTGCGCGGGACACGTTGTTTGTTGGCCAGACGATCGGCTGGTTTATCTCAATCGCGATGGTCTTGCTCGGGTTGCAGAAACTACAGGACATTGAAAAATTCGCGACAATGTTCCTCAACTACGACCTACTGGCGCAACGGTGGGTGAGATTTGGCTACGTCTACCCCTTTGTGGAGACGGGCGCAGGTCTGTTGATGTTGATGGGCGTGCTGACATGGCTTGCGGCCCCTGCCGCGCTGTTTGTGGCGGGCATCGGCGCCTACAGCGTTTTCAAAGCCGTCTACGTCGAAAAGCGCGAGTTGAAATGCGCCTGTGTTGGCGATGCGCGCGTGCCGCTTGGCTTTGTTAGCTTGACAGAGAACCTGATGATGGTCGGAATGGCCTTATGGATGCTGTTTATCGCCTAAAGGAGCCGTCATGACTGAAATCCGCAACCCAATCTTACGCGGATTTCATCCTGATCCGTCTATTTGCCGCGTTGGTGACGATTACTACATCGCGACATCGACCTTTGAATGGTATCCTGGTGTCCAGATCAGCCATTCAAAAGACTTGGTGAACTGGCGCACAGTTGGGCAAGCTCTGAACCGCAAAGAACAGCTCGACATGCGCGGCAATCCGGATTCAGGCGGCGTGTGGGCGCCCTCACTGAGCTATGCTGATGGGAAGTTCTGGCTGATCTACACGGACGTCAAAAGGCTCGATGGCAGTTCTAAGGATGCCCATAATTTTCTTGTGACGTCTGAGACCATTGACGGCCCTTGGAGTGATCCCATTTACATGAACTCTTCGGGCTTCGATCCGTCACTGTTTCATGACGACGACGGGCGGAAGTGGTTCGTGAACATGGTTTGGAACCACCTCGCAATGCAGGGTAATCCGAATGCGCCGACCAAAGATCTTTTTGGCGGTATACTGCTGCAAGAATATGACCATGACGCGGGGCACCTGACGGGTCCGATCAAGAACATCTTCTCAGGGAGTGATCTTGGATTTACGGAAGCCCCTCACCTCTTCAAGCGCGACGAGTACTACTATTTGATCACCGCTGAAGGTGGCACAGGCTATGAACACGCTGTGACATACGCGCGATCCAAAACGATCGATGGGCCTTACGAGCTCCACCCAAACCCACATCTGTTGCGAGTGATTGAGACACCGGACAGCCCGTTGCAGCGGACCGGCCATGGTCAATACGTCGAAACTCCGGACGGCACGCCGTACCATACTTTCCTTTGTACCCGCCCTTTACCCGGAACTCGAAAATCACCCATGGGACGAGAGACTGGGATTGCGCGGTGCCGTTGGGGGGATGATGGCTGGCTGTATCTTGATCAGGGTGGATTGATTCCGCCAGCTCAAGAAACGGCTCCCGATTTGCCCGTCCATGAGTTCGGGCCGGAACCGACCATTCATGACTTCTCGCAACTTGAAAGCCTGCCCAACACCTTCATGTGGCCGCGAACGCCGGAGTCGGGCCGTATCTTCAATCTGTCTTCTGAAGGTCTGGTCCTGACAGGCCGCGAAAGCATCGGGTCTTGGTTTGAACAATCTCTTGTCACACGGCGCCAAACGGAATGGGATTGCGATGCACGGACAAAGGTTTCCTTTGACTCAGAAGATTTCCAACAGATGGCGGGTTTGACCGCTTACTATAACCGAACGCAGTTTCATTATCTGGGGGTGACGCGCAGTCCAGAAGGACACCGCGCACTAAATATCTTAAGCTGCCACAACTGGCCTGAAGGCACTTTGGAATTTCCATTGGACGCGATGATTGAGATTCCCGAAAAAGGTCCGGTATGGCTCGCTCTTTCGATACGTCGCGGAGTGCTCCAGTTCAGCTACAGTTTAGACGGAACTACAAATATGGAAATCGGGCCAGAACTCGACGCACAGATCCTCTCTGACGAGGGGGTAAGGGGCGAACACTCCAACTTCACCGGAACCTATATTGGCATGGCCGCTCAAGATTTGACGGGTCGCGCACGACAAGCGACTTTCGAATTCTTTGAACTGAGCAACCATCCGTAGCGGTCGGCTAGCGGTTCATTTCAAAAACATCGGCAATCAATTTTCCGGTTCCGGATGCGGCGTAGATTGGTCTGGGCGGCCTTAGCTCTGCGATAAGCTCTCGTTTGACCCAGGTGCGATCTTCCAAGGCTTTCAAGGACTGGGAAAGAGCACGATCGGTGATGGAACCGAGTTGCCTCTTTATCCCACCGAACTGCAACGGTGTTTGAAGAGTGGCGAGGACGGGGATCGTCCAACTCCGACGTATTAGTGGATCACCATCCTCACGGTCAGCGGACCTTATCCTATGAGCGATCTCTGCTGCTTTCACTCCGTCTTCTGTCAGTCGAAACTCCGGCCGAAGTGGATGCCCGTAACCGGGGTTGCGTTCGATCAGACCGTTTTTGATCAGATGGTCTAAACTCTGCGCAAAGGCCGTTCGCCCTGCCCCAGTGGCAGTCAGAAGAGGCGCTTGTCGACCAGGAACCCCATCATGAAACGCCTCTAGGATCGGCAAATTCCATGCTCTGGAAGTCATCTTGACAACTGCATCAATGTCCATAAAGTATAGTAACTATATTTTTAGTCAAAAGGAAGTCTCATGTCGCTCATATCCGTCGAAAAAACCATTACAATCGCCCTTTCCGTTTCAGATCGTCACGCCAGTGCCGATTGGTACACATCGATGCTGGGATTTGAGCTGATGTATCATGAAGACGAAGTGGGTTGGTCAGAAGTCGCCACCAATACGGACGGCGTGACCATCGGATTTGGCGAACATACAAAGCCGGTTCCGGGGAACAGCGTGCCTGTCTTCGGGATTGCGGATATTGAAGACGCTCGATCAAAATTGGAAGGAGCGGGCGTGAAGTTTGATGGTCCGACCGACGTGGTCGAAGGGATGGTTAAGACGGCGACCTTTTACGACCCTGATGGCAATGCGCTGATGATGGCCGAAGACCTCACAGGCGGGCAGTAAGCTATTGCGCAATGATCTGAACGGCGGAGATTGTCGGATCCTGTGCGCGCAACGCGTAGAGGATCCTCTGCTGTAGATGAGACGTAACATAAGTGGCGTGAAACCGCGAAGGGGCCACCAATACGATCTGACCAGATTGGCGACTGCCAAAACTTAGCAAAGCGATCCATGAGGCGTACGCCGACGGGTCATCTGCATTGAGCGTTCTACAAGTGCGCCCCCAGACATCGTCGGGAAATTCAGCGGAGCTTTCGTTTCGGAAAGGAATGACATTTGATTCGGACTGTCGAGGCGCCGCTCCCATTCGCTGAACAAAGTCTGGTCCAATATTGCCCCACACAGGCTGTGTGTCCGACATAATACGCGCAAGGTCCAAACCGTAGATAGACACCCTGCCCCGCGCACCTTGTCGTTTTTGCACAAGCCACCCCAGAGACCGCAGGCGCGCCAACTCTCGTTTGACGGTACGCGTATCAACTGACCAAAGACGCGCGATTTCCGCCTGTCCCATCGAAAGCTCGTCTCTCTGCCAATTATAGCGGGTGGTGATCAACGACATGAGCCGCAAGACCTGGCGTTGCTTATGCTTGTCTTGGGACAACCCATAGGAAGTCAAGGCAGACAAAATATCATATTTTTTCGCCGCGGCGTCTCGCCCGACGGGTTTTGCGACCAACACGATTGGCGCTCCTGCTGCAGTGGCGTAAAGCCTCAATATTTCGAAGGGTCTTTAATGCCCTATTGACGTACCGGTCGCCAGGATCTCAACGCTTTTCCCGACCGTAGAGGTATTTGCGTCCTCTCAGTCGATTCTGTCAAGTCTTTTTGGTTTGAGTGTGTGTGCAGAGACCAATCTATCTATCAAAAAACTAAAAGAAATTAGGTTTAATGGTAAAGGGTGACATATTGAATGTCCCCTTATCTGGCACTTTTGTCACCCTATTCCTTGAGGTTTGGCGTAATCTGTCCCCCAGATATTGGGTGGCTCGGAAGCTGGTCGGTGTCGTTTTTGCGAATCGGTTGATGCGTCGCTTTGGAGCTGGGGCACCTGTTTTTCTTGGGTTTTCCAGAGTTTAGCAAATTCGGGTATTGCCGCAAATCACATTTTGCTTTTTCTTGAAATCCGGCGTAATTTGCAAAGGACTAAGAATTTGCGTCCAGCAGAAAGCAGAATAATCCATGTTCACACATGAAGACCTCGCGCAATTACAGGCCCAATCGCTCAAGATGCAGAGTTGGATCAGGCGTCAGACCTTTTCGCCAGAGATGGAAAAGACGCTTCGTCGCTTTTCGTCTTGGGAGGTGTCAGAGCTGATCTTTGGCATCAACCAGTCCACATTTCGCGGGCGGCTTGCGGCGGAGCCTGATTTACCTGGTGGTGAGGTGGAGCCAGATGGTCGCCAGCGTTGGTTTAGTTTGGATGAGATCAATGTGTTGCGACGTAGGATGAAGGTGAACCGAAAATCTCTGATGCCGGAACGGCCTGCGGGTAAGCGTGCCTTTCGAGCGGCGATTGCGAATTTCAAAGGCGGTGCAGGCAAGTCGACAGTGGCTTTGCACTTTGCCCATGCAGCTGCTTTGGATGGGTATCGGGTGCTGTGTGTTGACTTTGATCCTCAGGCGACGTTGTCGCATTCGATGGGCCTCAATGATGTTGAGGAGGATCACACGGTTTGGGGCATCATGGCACGCGACCTTATCCGAGAAACGGATCGGATGAATTCCTCTGCGGTCGGCGCGGCGAGTGGCACCGCCCTGCCCCAGCGCAAGATCCCAGCGTCGATCCGCGATCTTGGGCTGGCCGATTTGCGCATCGGTGACTTCATCAAGCCGACGGCGTGGTCAACGATTGATGTCATTCCATCCTGCGCCAATGCGGCTTTCGTAGAGTTTGCCAGTGCGCAGTATCGGCACCTTAATCCCGATTGGTCGTTCTTCGCAGCGGTCTCTCGCTATCTCGATGCGATCCCAGATGATTCCTACGATTTGATCCTTTTCGATTGTCCGCCAGCCATTGGATACCAGTCGATGAATGCGGTGTTCGCTGCGGATATGCTCTATATCCCCTCAGGTCCGGGGTATTGGGAATATGACAGTACAACGTCTTTCATCGGTCAGCTTGCAGAAGCGCTTGGTGATCTTGCGGATGGTTTCCCCCAAACCTTCCCCGCGGGGAAGGTGTCGCTGCCGAAGGCTTTCATTGACATAAAGTTCCTCATGACCCGCTTTGAACCGGGCAACGATCTCCATCGCGCGATGTTTGATGCGTTTGGGAAGGTTTTCGGCGATGCATTGGCAGAGCAACCCGTCGAGATGACGCGGGCAGTCGAGCAGTCCGGCCGGTTCCTCAGTTCGGTCTATGAGATCGATTATCGAGATATGACTCGAGAGACTTGGCGACGGGCCCGCACGACATTTGATCGCGCCTATGGCGAATTCAAAGGCAATGTTTTGAAAGCGTGGGACAGCATTGAGGTGACATCATGAGCAAGAAACGTCGCGTATTTGATATTGATTTGCCGGAGGACGATGCCTCAGAAACCTTCCCCGCGGGGAAGGTCGAGGAGAAAGAGCGCCGTGGGCCGATGGCCGCTGCGATCACCGAAAACGCCGATAGCCTGAGAGAGCGGCAGCGTCTGGAGGCCGAGATCAGGGCCGAGAATGATCAGTTGGCGCACGAGCATGTTCGGCTGCAGTCTTTGGGGTTGATCGTTGATCGGATCCCGCTGGATCAGATCAAGATGTCGAAGATCACTCGGGACCGCGCTGTCGCGGAGGACAATGAGCTGAGTGAGCTTGTTGAATCCATTCGATCTGTTGGTCTGTCCAACCCAATCTTGGTGGAGCGGGGCGAGGATGGCGTGTTGGAATTGGTGCAAGGTTACCGTCGTATAGCCGCGTTTAAGGTGCTTCTGGCGGACACGGGGAATCGGGGCGACTATGGGTCCATCCCAGCAAGGGTGGTTAACGCAGGCGACGATCTTGAGACGTTGCACAGGCGCATGGTGGATGAGAATCTCGTGCGCAAAGATATTTCCTTCGCTGAAATGGCCCAGCTGGCGATCAATTATGCGGCTGATCCGGGTATTGATATGTCGGACCCGGATAAAGCCGTTGCGGTCCTCTTTAAGTCGACAGGGTATTCCAAGCGAAGTTACATCCGCGCCTTTATTAAGTTGTTGGAGGGTCTTGGGCCCAGCTTGAAGTTCTCGCATGACATTCCACGCGCCTTAGGGCTTAAGGTAGTGCGCGTGCTCGAGGAGATGGACGGGTCCAAAGCCGCAATCATTCGCGATTTGGAGGACCTCGGCGCTGATCGAACGTCTGAGCGGGAGATTGGCGTTTTGCGGCGCTATGTCGACGCGCTGGAGGATGAGAATGCGCCAGCTATGACTGCGGGCAGCGGGGCAGGGAGGGCCGAAAAGGATACGCGGTCCAAGGCTAAGGTTACGTTTCAGATCAGTCGGCCGGAAGGCACGGCTAAATGCACGGCTGGCTCTGGCCGACTAGAGATTCGGCTGCGACGGGACTTCTCAACCATTGATAGGCGGCGGCTAGAAGATGCGGTCGCGGCGATGTTGAAAGAGTTGGATTGAAATTGCTAAGTTATTAAAATCAATGAGTTAGACTCTAACATTGAGGTTTTTGAGGTGAATTTGCCTGATGGTCGAAGTTTTCTGCTTCAATCTGCCAAAATCGCCGACCTATTGGCTCTTCAATTGCTCACAGGGCCATTCTATGGACCTTTAAGAGTCTTTAAGGGTCGAAGATGAGGTTAGCGCTAGGTTTGGCGCTAGATCGCGTCTACGCGGCGCTCAGACGCTCCTGCCTATTTGGGCCTTTTTAGGGAATTGAGGCTCCGGTACTTTGTCCTCAGGACAAGATCGTTCCCAAGACAACGTTAGAATGGTCCTCTTGGCTCCGATTTCCAGTGCCATTCTAAAGAATTGTGTTTCCGATATCTTCACCGTCAACGATTTCTGCTTCCCAAAGTTTCCAGAATATCGCACCGACCTAGCCAATTATCCAACTGGTCCTAGCGCCTCCTTAAAGTTAATTTCTATCCCGTCAGCGTCTTTTGCTGGCGCGCCCTGTCCAAGTTGTTGGTTTATGGCAAGGTAGATGTGAAAGGTTCCTAGGTCATGGTTTCGCGACCCAAACGGCTGGCAACTGCCGAGTTCACCAAGGATATGGTGAAAACGCTGGAGAAGTATTTCGACGACTATCAAGTTGACGGAGTTGTCCGGCTCGATGTCACGGACAAAGGTTTGTGGCTGCCGGTGCCGGGACAAGAGCACAGGAAACTTCTCGGCTCGGTCTCAGTCTTCGACGACCCTTCAAAGTTCCGGTCTTAATCGGCAAGTCATCCATGGCTTGACCCGCAAGCGGGTGGCCTCAATTTTGCAATTGAGAATAACTCGCATCTAGCTTGACAAGTTGCGAATTATTCGCATTTAAAACTACATATTGGATTTTAGGAGCTTTAGCCATGAAAGCGCTGGCAGGTGCGTTGGTACTAGCTGTGTCTGCATCGGTTGCAGAAGCAGAGAAATTGAATGTCGTGACAACGTTCACGGTTTTGGCCGACATGGCCCAAAATGTTGCTGGCGACGTCGCAGAGGTATCCTCGATCACCAAACCGGGTGCGGAGATTCATGGATATGAGCCAACACCGCAAGACATTGTGCGCGCTTATGATGCCGACTTGATCTTGTGGAATGGTCTGAACCTTGAGCTGTGGTTCGAACAGTTTCTATCAAACCTTGATAACGTGCCCTCGGTCACTTTGACCGATGGGATTGAGCCGATTGCGATTTCCGAAGGCACTTATGAGGGCAAACCGAACCCACACGCCTGGATGGGTTTGGACAATGCGCTTATTTACATCGACAACATCACGGCGGCTTTGTCAGAGGCCGATCCCATCAATGCGGCCCTTTATGCATCGAATGCCGCGGCCTATAAGGATCAACTGATCGAGACGATTGAGCCGCTGCGCGCGCAAATCCTTGAGATTCCCGAAGATCAGCGGTGGCTTGTGACCTGCGAGGGGGCGTTTAGCTATCTGGCCAAGGATTTCGGGCTGCAGGAACTGTATCTCTGGCCGATGAACGCGGATCAGGTGGGGACGCCTCAACAGGTGCGCAGCGTGATTGATGGGGTTATCGAGAACAATATTCCGACGGTTTTCTGTGAAAGCACCGTTAGTATCGCCCCAGCGTTACAAGTCGCCCGAGAAACGGGCGCGGCCTACGGTGGCGAGCTTTACGTCGATAGCTTGAGTGAAGCTGATGGACCGGTCCCGACATATCTCGACCTTTTGACAGTCACCTCTCGCACGGTTGCGGAAGGTCTGACGGGCGCTGCGGAATAAACCATGGATGCGCGGGTCGATCTCGGCATTTTCGCCAATGATGTGACGGTGACCTATCGCAACGGTCACACCGCATTGTGGGATGCTTCGTTCGATGTGCCGCGTGGCACTGTGACGGCCCTTGTTGGGGTCAACGGGGCAGGGAAGTCTACGCTGTTCAAAGCGATCATGGGGTTTGTGCCGACTGCGAAGGGTGAGATCTCGCTCCTAGGACGGACGGTCAAACAAGCTTTGAAAGAGAGCCTTGTTTCCTACGTGCCGCAGTCGGAAGAGGTTGATTGGGCGTTCCCTGTACTAGTCGAAGACGTCGTGATGATGGGTCGCTATGGTCATATGGGTTTTTTGCGCCGCGCGTCGGCCGCTGATCACGAGGCTGTCGATCGTGCCTTGGAACGCGTCAACATGACAGAGTATCGGACGCGTCAGATTGGTGAATTATCCGGCGGGCAGCGCAAGCGGGTGTTTCTGGCGCGGGCATTGGCGCAGGACGGGCAGGTCATTTTGCTGGATGAACCGTTCACGGGCGTTGATGTTAGGACTGAAGAGCAGATCGTCGCTTTGCTGAAAGAGCTGCGAGATGAGGGGCGAGTGATGCTTGTCTCCACCCACAACCTCGGGTCGGTGCCAGAGTTCTGTGATCGCACGATCCTTGTAAAAGGTACGATTCTAGGCCACGGCCCGACGGAGACGACCTTTACCCGCGAAAATCTGGAAATGGCATTTGGCGGTGTGTTGCGTCATTTCACCTTGGGTGGCGATACGCTGCATGATGACGACGACGGGCGGACTGTGACGATCCTGACGGACGATGAACGCCCGTTTGTGCAGTATGGCGAGAAGACGCAGACGCAGGAAAGCAATTCCTGATGGAACTGCTGTGGGAGCCGTTTACCTATAATTATATGAACAATGCCATGTGGGTTTCGGCTCTCGTGGGCGGCGTATGCGCGTTTTTGTCGGCCTACCTGATGCTGAAGGGCTGGTCCTTGATCGGAGACGCCTTAGCGCACTCCGTCGTTCCGGGTGTGGCCGGTGCATATCTGCTTGGCCTGCCATTTGCCTTGGGCGCCTTTATCGCGGGTGGTCTGGCGGCTGGGTCGATGCTGTTTCTATCCGAACGCTCTGGATTGAAGGTCGATGTGATCATTGGCCTGATCTTTACTTCCTTTTTCGGTTTGGGACTGTTCATGGTTTCGATCAACCCGATCGCGATCGACGTGCAGACCATAATCATGGGCAATGTGCTTGCGATCTCTCCCAGCGATACTTTGCAGCTCGCCCTCATCGGGTTTGTAACGCTGGCAGTGCTCACAGCCAAGTGGAAGGATCTTATGGTCGCCTTCTTCGACGAAACGCACGCGCGATCCATTGGACTGAGGCCGGAGCGGTTGCGGGCGATGTTCTTTATTCTGTTGTCGGCGGCCGTCGTAGCCGCGATGCAAACCGTGGGTGCCTTTTTGGTGATTGCCATGGTCGTGACGCCGGGCGCAACGGCTTATCTGTTGTGCGACCGGTTCCCAAGGTTGTTGATGACGTCCGTGGCTATAGGTGCTCTGACGAGCTTTTTTGGAGCCTACATCAGCTATTTCCTCGATGGGGCAACGGGGGGGATCATCGTTGTCTTTCAAACGCTGATTTTCCTGATCGCCTTTGTCTTTGCACCAAAGCACGGATTGCTCGCCAGCAAACGCAAAGCACGGGTCGCTTTGGCCGAGCGGGCAGGGGGCGCGTGATGGACCTCGACACGCTTTTGTTTCCGTTCCGATTTGCCTTTATGCAGAACGCCTTTTTCATCTCGATGATGATTTCCGTGCCGACGGCCCTGCTGTCCTGCTTTTTGGTTCTGAAAGGCTGGGCCTTGATGGGTGACGCGGTAAGCCATGCGGTGCTACCCGGCGTAGTGCTGGCTTATGTTCTGGGCTTTCCACTTTTAATCGGCGCTTTCGCTGCTGGGATGATCTGTGCTGTGGCGACGGGTTATTTGGCCCAAAACAGTCGCGTGAAGCAGGACACGGTCATGGGTGTCGTCTTTTCGGGCATGTTTGGCCTTGGGATCGTCATGTATGTCGCGTTTGAGACCAACGCCCACCTCGATCATATCCTTTTTGGCAACATGCTGGGGATCGAGCCGGATGAACTGTGGACCGCAGGGATCATTTCTGCGGTTGTTGCCGCAGCGATCTTGATCAAGCGAAAGGACCTGCTGTTGCACAGCTTTGATCCGGCGCAAGCGCAGGCGTCAGGATTGGCGGTGAATTGGTTGCACTACGGGCTGTTGGCCGCGCTGTCGCTGACTATCGTCGCCACTCTCGCGGCGGTCGGTCTGATCCTCACCATTGGCCTTTTGATCGGTCCCGGCGCTATCGCGTTTCTGGTCACGCGTACCTTTGGTCACATGATGTGGATCGCGGTGGTTGTGAACATGGTGTCGATGCTCTTGGGCACCTACCTGAGCTTTTTCATCGACAGCGCGCCTGCCCCCACTATCATTCTGATCCAAACCGCGCTGTTCATTTGTGCGCTCCTCTACCGCACCCGTCTAAACAAATCGGCAGAGCGCAGCATAGTCTAGCCCTTCGGCGCCGGAACCTCGACCGGCCCACCTAGCGCTTCCCAAGTGGAAAACCCTTCGCGCAGGTGAGCGGCGTCAAAGCCCATGTCTTGCAACGTTGCAACCGTCAGGGCGGAGCGCCAGCCGCTTGCGCAGTGGAAGACATATTTCTTGTCTTGGCCAAAAACCTCTTTGAAATAGGGGCTGTCGGGATCGACCCAAAACTCGACCATCCCGCGTGGAGCGTGGACGCTGCCGGGGATGTGGCCTTTCTGGCGTTCGCGAATATCCCGAATATCGACAATTATAATGTTCGGATCATCCACCATGGCGATAAGGTCGGGTGTTTCCACCTCCTCGATCCGCGCGCGGGCGTTGGCGACCATTTCGGCAGCGGAGACTTTGAGTTTCTTCATCTTTGACCCTTTCCAGTGGTGCTATCGCTGTGAATGTGATGACGCGAACAGGATGTTTTTGCCGCCATTGGTGTATTGCCGGAATCAGTGTTTCCACTTCATTCTAAGCGCGAAAGCTACGGAGTCGAAGCCATGAACAAGCACGAACACCTCAGTTCAGTTCTTCAGTCGGTCAACACAGCGAACGGCTTGCCGAACGCGCATTACATTGATCCAGATGTGTTTGAAGAGGAGAAGGCTGCGGTTCTTTTCGCAAACTGGTCGGGCATCGGCTTTGGCAAAGATGTGCCCGAGGTGGGCGATGCAATGCCCGTCGATTTCCTTGGAATGCCGTTGCTGATCGTGCGGGACAAGCAAGGCGAGGTTGCGGTGTTTCAGAACACCTGCCGGCACCGCGGGATGATCCTAGTCGACAAACCAAAGAAGATCGGCGGAGTGATCCGTTGCCCCTATCACAGTTGGTGTTATGCGCTGAACGGTGACCTGCACGCTACCCCGCATGTGGGGGGTCCGGGGCACAATATGCACGAGGATATTGATAAGTCAGACCTCGGCCTGTTGCGCATCCGGTCTTATGTCTGGCGCGATGTGATCTTTGTAAATGTGGACGGACAAGCGCCAGAATTTGAAGAGGTCAACGCTGATTTGATGGCGCGGTGGGCTGAATTTGAGGTGCCTGTGCATCACGGCGGGCCGGAGTCCTCTTTCAAACTGGAGGTCGCAACCAATTGGAAGCTCGCGGTCGAGAACTATTGCGAAAGCTATCATTTGCCTTGGGTGCACCCGGGATTGAACAGCTACTCTCGGTTGGAAGATCACTACAATATCGAAGAGTTAGGTAAATACTCTGGGCAGGGCACTTTCGTCTATCGCCAGTTGAAAGGTGAGGGCGGGGAGATGTTCCCCGACTTCGAAGGCCTCAGCGAAAAATGGGACGAAGGCGCGGAATATATCACTGTCTATCCGAATGTTCTTTTGGGCGTTCAGCGGGATCATGCCTTTGCGATTGTTCTGGAGCCGAAAGCTTGTGAGCAAACTGTCGAACATATCGAGCTTTATTACGCGCAGTCGTCCGACGACACGCCCGAGCTTGCGGATTTGCGCGTCAAGAATGCGGAGCAGTGGAAAGTCGTCTTCGAGGAAGACATCTTTGTTGTCGAAGGCATGCAAAAGGGGCGCCACGGTGCCTATTTTGACGGGGGCCGCTTTTCACCCGCGATGGACGGGCCGACACATAACTTCCACCATTGGGTTGCGACGCAGTTGACCAACCGTGGATGACGGCGACCTACAGGCAGCTTTGCTCAAGGCGCATGGGGCCGGGGACCACATGCAGTTGGTTCATCTTTACACCCAAGCTGCCGATATGCGCGAAGTTGCGGAGGAGGTTGATGCTGCCTGTTTCTTTCTCACCCACGCCTATGTTTTCGCACTGGAACAAGGGGCGGAGGAGGCGGTTGCCTTAAACAAACGCTTGGCGGACTATGGACGGGCTGAACTGATTAGCTAGACCGGAGGCCGCGTGAATATCCTGTTTATCATGTATGACCAACTGCGGTTTGATTACCTCAGCTGCGCAGGTCATCCGACGTTAGAGACGCCCAACTTTGATCGTGTCGCAGCGCGGGGCGTGCGGTTCACCAATGCTTACGTGCAGTCGCCGATTTGCGGTGCGAGCCGGATGAGCTTTTACACCGGTCGTTATGTGTCGTCGCATGGCGCTGCATGGAATGGCTTTCCGTTACGGGTGGGCGAAATGACAATGGGCGATCATCTGCGCAAGACGGGGATGGACTGCTGGTTGATCGGTAAGACCCATATGCGCGTGGATGCCGAAGGGATGGAACGGCTTGGGCTGACGCCCGACAGTGTGATCGGTGCGCGTCAGGCGGAATGTGGCTTTGACGTCTGGGTGCGCGACGATGGGCTTTGGGCGCAGGGTCCGGATGGGTTCTATGACGTCAATCGGTCACCTTACAATGAGTATTTGAAATCCAAGGGGTATGAGGCCGAAAACCCGTGGTCAACGAATGCCAATGCTGGGGTGGATGAGGATGGTGACATCGCTTCTGGCTGGATGTTCGAGAATGCGGACAAGCCTGCGAACATTCGCGAAGAAGACAGTGAGACGCCTTGGCTGAACGGGCAGGCGATTGAGTTTCTTGATCAGGCACGGGCGCCGTGGTGTGCGCACGTCAGCTATATCAAGCCGCATTGGCCTTATATCGTACCGGCCCCATATCACGATATGTTTGGACCTGCCGATGTGCCAGCAGCGGTACGGCATGATGTGGAACGCGAAGATGTGCATCCTGTTCTGGGCGCGTTTCAGGAGAATAAGATCGCAGCGGCATTCCAGCGGGAAGATGTGCGCGACAAAGTGATCCCTGCTTACATGGGTCTGATCAGACAGTGCGATGATCAGTTGGGTCGCCTTTTGGATCATTTGGAAGCTACGGGTCGGATGGAGGACACGATGATCGTGCTGACGTCGGATCACGGCGACTATTTGGGCGATCATTGGTTGGGGGAGAAGGACCTGTTTCACGAACCTTCGGTAAAGGTGCCCTTGATCATTTATGACCCAAGGCCAGAGGCGGAGGCGACACGTGGGTCGGTTTGCGATGCACTTGTGGAATCCATCGATCTGGCCGCGACTTTTGTAGATGCACGCGGCGCAGATGTACCGGATCATATCCTTGAAGGTCGATCGCTCTTGCCGTGGCTACATGGTGAAACGCCCGCATGGCGGGACTATGTGATTTCGGAATATGACTATTCGGCTAGTGGCCAGGCGGTGAAGCTGGGTCTGGAGCCAAAGGAGTGCCGTTTATTCATGATCTTCGACGGTCGCTATAAGATGATGCACGCCGAAGGTGGGTTTCGCCCGATGTTGTTCGACTTAGAAACTGACCCTGATGAGTTTCACGATCTGGCAAAAGGTGAAGGTCACCAGCATGAGATTGACCGGCTCTATGGATTGATGGCGCAATGGGGCCGACGGGTGTCTCAACGCGTGACGCGGTCGGATGCGGAGATCAAGGCGTCGCGCGGGGGATCATTGCGCAAAGGGATTTTGCCGTTTCTGGTGGATGGGTCTGAGGTGCCAGAGGAATTAACTTCGAAGTATCGTGGACCGGCGGGGGTGGATTACACCAAGGGAGGCACAGCCGATGATTGATTGGAATGATGCCTTTGATAATTCAGGTTACGTGCCAGAAGCCGACGAGATTGGGGCCGCGTGGGTGACAGAGGCGGCGTGGTTTCGGGCCAAGCATTTGAATGCCATGTTGGATCACCCTTATGGGTCGGGGGCTCGAGAGAGCTTCGATCTGTTTTTGCCGGATGGCTCTCCCAAGGGTGCCGTTGTGTTTGTCCATGGCGGCTACTGGCACATGCGGGCGAAGTCGGATTGGTCGCATTTCGCCACTGGGTTTTTGAGCCATGGCTGGGCGGTAGCGATTGTAGGCTATCCCTTGGCACCCGCCGTTCGGATTTCGCAGATAACCCAGTCGATCGCTGCGGCGGTTGCCGAGGTGGCGAGAACCGTCGAAGGACCACTCCGGCTTGTCGGGCATTCAGCCGGTGGGCACCTTGTTAGCCGGATGATGTGTCAGGGTGTGCTGTCTGACGGCCTGATTGCTCGCGTTCAACGCGTCGTGTCGGTGAGCGGGGTTCATGATCTGCGGCCTCTGGTCGGGACGCGGATGAATGACACGCTTGGCCTAACAGAGGCGGAGGCTTTGGCAGAAAGTTCTGCGTTGTTAGAGCCTGCCGACGTGCCTTTCACCTTCTGGGTTGGCGCGGATGAACGCCCCGAGTTTCTGCGCCAAACTCGCCTGATTGCGGAAGCGTGGGGTTTGAAAGGGGCGGATGTATCGACGGTCTATCAACCCGCTGAGAACCACTTCACGGTCATCAACGGTTTGGTAGATGAAAATAGCAAGTTGGTATGCGAAGTCTTGCGTTGACTTTGGCGTCAGATGTTGCACCCCTTGGCGCGCAATTCGAAAGGCGCTGATATGTCAAATCTCCCCCGTAAGCATTTGTTCGATCTTCCAGATGGGATGATCTACCTCGACGGCAATTCGCTTGGGCCTTTGCCCAAGGGTGTCTCTGAGGCGGTTCAGAAAACGGTTGAAGCCGAATGGGGCGGGCAGTTGATTGGGGGCTGGAACGCTTGCAAGTGGATGGAACAGCCAAGCCGCGTTGGCGATCAAGTGGGCCGGTTGATCGGTGCGCCGGCAGGTAGCGTTGTTATGGGCGACACGCTTTCGATCAAAGTGTTTCAGGCGTTGGCGGCCGGATTGCAGATGCGGCCGGATCGGAAAGTGATCTTGTCTGACACGGGCAACTTCCCGTCTGACCTTTACATGGCGCAAGGGCTGGCGCGGTTTAAGGATCAAGGGATCGAACTGCGGATGGTGGATCCTGAAGATGTGGCTGGCGCGATTGGCGAGGACATCGCGGTCGTGATGCTGACGGAGGTGGATTACCGTACGGGTCGGCGGCATGACATGGCGGCGATCACCAAAGCGGCACAGGAGGCGGGCGCGGTCATGGTTTGGGATTTGGCGCACAGTGCGGGGGCCTTGGACGTTGAGATCGAAGCGTCTGGCTGTGAGATAGCAGTGGGCTGCACGTATAAATATCTGAACGGTGGGCCGGGTGCGCCTGCGTTCATTTATGTGCGTCCCGATCTGGTCGAAACGGTGGAACCTGCCTTGGCGGGGTGGCTAGGGCATGATGCGCCGTTCGCGTTCGATCTGGATTATCGTCCAGGCGCGGGGATCGAACGGATGCGGGTTGGAACGCCGCCGGTTTTGCAACTCGCGGCGTTGGAAGAGGCGTTGAAGGTTTGGGACGGCGTCACGATGAAAGAGGTGCGGGCTGCGTCGATTCATTTGTCGGAACTTTTCATTTCAGAGATCGAGGCGCGCTGCCCGATGATGTCGTTGGTCAGCCCGCGGCATGGTGCGGTGCGAGGTAGCCAAGTGAGCTTTGCGTTTGAGAATGGCTATGCTGCGATGCAGGCAGTGATTGCGCGGGGCGTGATCGGGGATTTCCGTGCGCCGAATGTGATGCGGTTCGGATTTACGCCGCTGTTTTTGGATGACGGTGACATCATACGCGCGGCCGAGATCATTGAGGATGTGATGGTCAACAAGCTGTGGGATACGCCGGAATATCATGCGCGAAAGGCTGTGACTTAAACGAGGCCTGATTCCGCTCAAAACCCCTATTTTTCTTGTACACCGTGCGTACACACAGCGTACGCAGGCCGTACATACACATGACATACAAAAGCCCGCCGGATTGGCGGGCTTTTGAGTTTTCGTTAAGCGTCGATTAACCGATCAGATCAAACCGGTCGAGGTCCATCACTTTGGTCCAAGCCGCGACGAAATCACTCACGAACTTCTCGGACGCGTCGTCGGAGGCATAAACCTCAGCCAAGGCACGCAGGACGGAGTTGGAACCGAATACAAGGTCCACTTCTGTCGCTGTCCACTTGGCTGCGCCCGTCGCCCGGTCTTTGCCTTCGAAAGAGCCGTCTTCGGCCTTTGACCAAGCTGTGGACATATCCAGCACGTTGACAAAGAAGTCGGTGCTGAGTGTCTCGGACTTTTCGGTGAAGACACCGTGCTTAGAACCATCGTGGTTCACATCCAGCATCCGCAAGCCACCGATCAGTACTGTCATCTCCGGCGCTGTCAGGGTTAGCAACTGCGCACGGTCGATCAGGTGATCCGCCACAGGGCGAAACGCACGGTCGCTGACATAGTTGCGGAAGCCGTCAGCGACGGGGTTCAGCATTTCGATGGAGTCGGCATCGGTCATTTCGTCAGTTGCGTCTGTCCGGCCCGGTGTGAATGGCACGGTGATGGTGTGACCTGCGTTTGCCGCTGCCTTTTCGACACCAGCCGCACCAGCAAGGACGATCGTATCTGCAAGAGATACGTCTTTGCCGAAATCGCTTCTGATGCTTTCTAGTGTGGTCAAAACTTTCGCAAGCTGTGCTGGAGCGTTGACGTCCCAATCCTTCATCGGAGCGAGTGCGATGCGGCCACCATTGGCACCGCCGCGCATGTCGGACCCACGGAAGGTAGAGGCAGAGGCCCACGCCGTGCTGACGAGTTCGCCAACGGACAGGCCGCTTTCAAGGATCTTCGACTTCAACGCTGCTGCGTCTGCAACGTCGATCAGATCATGTGTGACCGCTGGCACAGGGTCCTGCCAGATCAAAGGCTCGGAAGGAACAAGGCTGCCGAGGCCACGGACGTATGGGCCCATGTCGCGGTGGGTCAGCTTGTACCAAGCCCGTGCAAACGCGTCTGCGAATTTGTCAGGGTTCGCGTGGAAATCGCGGCTGATCTTCTCATAGGCTGGGTCCATGCGCATCGCCATGTCGGCGGTTGTCATCATGACTGTTTCGCGCTTGCCAGAGCCATCAGCGGCTGGGGCAGCTTGCTTGCCTTCCTCAGAGACTGGCACCCAACGCAGCGCGCCTGATGGGGCTTCGCTGATTTCCCATTCATGGCCGAAGAGCGTGTCGAAATAGCTCATGTCCCATTGGGTTGGTGTTGGCGTCCACGCGCCTTCGAAGCCGGAGGTGATCGTGTCGCCGCCTTTGCCGGAGGCATGGGTGCTGAGCCAGCCAAAGCCCATCGCCTCGACCGGTGCGCCTTCTGGCTCCGGTCCAACATGAGCTGGATCGCCAGCACCGTGACCCTTACCAAAGGTGTGACCGCCGGCGACCAGTGCGACGGTTTCTTCGTCATTCATCGCCATGCGTGCAAAGGTGTCGCGCACGTCGAATGCGGACTTCAGAGGGTCGGCTTCGCCGTTCGGGCCTTGTGGGTTCACATAGATCAGACCCATTTCCACTGCGCCAAGTGGGTTCGCCAATTCGCGCTCACCCGAGTAGCGTTTGTCAGTCAGCCATTCTGTTTCCGGGCCCCAATAGACATCTTCTTCTGGTTCCCAAACGTCCGCGCGGCCACCGGCAAAGCCGAAGGTTTCAAAGCCCATGGATTCGAGCGCTGCGTTGCCAGCTAGGATCATCAGGTCGGCCCAAGACAGCTTGCGACCATATTTCTGTTTTATCGGCCACAGCAAGCGGCGCGCTTTGTCGAGGTTGCCGTTGTCTGGCCAGCTGTTCAAAGGTGCAAAGCGCTGCTGGCCTGTACCGCCGCCACCGCGACCGTCATAGGTGCGGTAGGTGCCTGCGCTGTGCCATGCCATGCGGATAAATAGCGGGCCATAGTGGCCATAGTCTGCTGGCCACCAGTCCTGGCTGTCTGTCATCAGCGCATAGAGGTCTTGACGCACCGCTTCTAGATCGAGCGTTTTGAACTCTTCAGCATAGTTGAAATCATCCCCCATCGGGTCAGATTGCGGAGCGTTCTGACGTAGGATGTTGAGGTTCAACTGGTTCGGCCACCACTGTTGGTTGGTTGAGGTGGCACCTGCGCTGTGCATCACAGGGCACTTACCTGCGCTGTTTACGTCGGATCCGTCCATAATAATCTCCGCAATTGAAATAGGGTGTGACAGGTTGAGAGAGATCGCTCGCCCCCAACTTTCTAGAATCGTTCTAACAGGGTCCTGCGATTGGGAAAAGTTGAATTTCTTGATCAATTTGATAAGTTTGTCTTATGGCGAATATATCCTTGAAACAGTTGAGATATTTTGAGGCCTTGGCCGCGCACGCGCATTTTGGCCGTGCGGCGGATGCCTGCGCGATTTCGCAGCCTGCGCTTTCGATGCAGATCAAAGAGCTGGAGGAGTCGCTGGGGACCGATTTGGTCGAACGCGGGGCAAAGCAGGTTCGATTGACTCGATTTGGGGCAGAGATCGCGCCGAATGTGCGGGAGATTTTGAAATCAGTTGAAGAGTTGCAAAACCTAGCAAGGGCAGAGCAAGAGGCCGTGGCGGGGCAGTTCCGGATCGGGATTATTCCGACGATTGCGCCTTATCTTCTGCCTTCGATCGTGGGGCAATTGTTGGCTGCCTATCCCGATTTGGATATGCACTTGCGGGAGACGCAGACGGCGACGCTTTTGTCAGATGTTGAGGATGGAAGCTTGGACGCGGCGATTTTGGCTTTGCCTGTGTCAGAACCGCATTTGGTCGAAGCGCCGTTGTTTGAAGAAGCCTTCGTTTTGGTCCGCACGCCGGAGGATGCGGCGTTGCCCGTGCCAAGTGCGGAGGTCTTGGGTAAAATGCGACTGTTGCTTTTGGAAGAGGGGCATTGCTTTCGCGATCAGGCTTTGACGTTCTGCGGACTTCGCACGGGGTTGCCGCGGGACAGTCTAGAGGGGAGTTCGCTGTCGACCTTGGTGCAGATGGTGGCCTCGGGCCTTGGCGTGACGCTGATCCCAGAGTTGGCCGTTCCAATTGAAACCCGGTCGGCGGATGTGTCGATCGCGCGGTTCGAGGACCGCGTGCCGATGCGGCAGGTCGGAATGGTCTGGCGCAAGGGGCATCCGCTCTCGGCGCAATTTCAGGAGATTGGCGAGGTTGTGCAGCGTGTCGGCCTAGACGCATTGGCGCAGATGCGGTCAACGGCCTAGGCTATTTGCCTTTCCAAACCGGATCGCGTTTTTCCGCAAAAGCGCGAGCACCTTCGAGTTGGTCTTCGCTGTCATAGAGGATGTCAACGCTGCGTAATTGGCGTTGTGTGATCCGGTTCATGGCGTCCTGGAACTTTGCGTCTTCTGCATCTCGGACGATTTCCTTGATCGCGGCGTAGACGAGGGGCGGGCCAGAGGCGAGAAGCCGCGCTTGCTCCCACGCGCGGTCCATCAAGTCAGCGGCGGGGATGATTTCATTGACCAGGCCCCAGCGATGCGCTTCCTCCGCATCAAACCAGCGGCCTGTCAGCAGGAGTTCCATTGCGATGTGATAGGGGATGCGCTTGGGGAGTTTGACGCTGGCGGCGTCGGCCACGGTACCAGAGCGGATTTCTGGCAGGGCGAAGGTCGCATGATCGGCGGCGATGATGATATCGGCAGAGAGGGCAAGTTCTAATCCTCCGCCGCACGCGATGCCGTTGACGGCGGCGATGACGGGTTTGTTCATCTCGCGCATCTCCTGCAAGCCGCCGAAACCGCCTACACCGTAGTCGCCATCCACCGCGTCGCCATCGGCAGCGGCCTTGAGATCCCAGCCGGGGCAGAAGAATTTCTCGCCGCCGCCGGTGATGATCGCCACGCGGAGGTCGGGGTCGTCGCGGAAATCGCGGAACACCTCGCCCATCTCACGGCTGGTTTTGAGGTCGATGGCGTTGGCCTTGGGCCGGTCGAGCGTGACCTCAAGGATCGCGCCGTCGCGCTGTGTTTTGATCACGGACATTGGTTAGCTCCTTCGGATCAGGGCGTCTGCGGCGATTGCACCGGTGGGGGTGCAGATCAGCGGGTTAATCTCAACTTCGCCGATGTGGTCGGCGTGGGCAAGGACGTAGGACTGCACGGATAGAATGGCGTCAGTGATGGCTGGTAGGTTTGCGGCGGGTTTGCCGCGGAAGCCGAGCAGAAGGGGTGCGATTCTGAGGGTGTCGATGGCTTCGGTGATGTCTTCGGCGGTTGTTGGCAGCAAAAGCGAGGTGGTGTCGCGCAAAAGCTCGGTCATCACGCCGCCTGCGCCGATGGTCAGGACGAACCCATGAGCCGGATCGCGGACAACGCCGATCAAGAGTTCGGCGACGGCGTCGGTGATCATTTCTTCGATCAGGACAGTTTCAGTGCCGATGGCGGCAATGGCCTGGGTAAGTCCCTCAGGCATGACACCAAGTTTTACCGCACCGCTGTCGGATTTATGGGCGAGACCTGTGCCTTTGACAGCGAAGGGTGGGGTCATGTTTTTGATGGCCGCCGTGGTGTCGTCGCCCTGAGTGATTAAGCAGCTGGCGGGGGTACTCATACCAAACGCGGCAAGAGCTGCTTTGGAAGCGGCTTCGGTCAGCGTTGTGTCTGCTGTGGTGAGGGAAGGGATCGTGACGGGGTCGGTCGTTGGCGCGCAATAGTTTGCGGCTGCTTCAATGGCAGAGAGCGCTTCATGAAGACCCATGAAGGGGACGACGCCGCCTGCCATCAGGTCATTTGCTGTGTCGAGGGGCATGAGTTCTGGCAGGGTAGAGACTACAGCGAAGCCTTTTCCGGTCTGACGCCGCACGTCTAGCGCGGCGCCGGTGGCTTCGATCCAATCGGTGGGGTCGGTCGTCGGGTAGTCGATGATCGAAAATGTCATCGAAATCCCATCTCCGGTCATCCCCGACCACGCCTTTGCCATCGCCGCGCGGTCGCGCCAGATGTAGGTGTGGTAGTCCAGTGGATTGCTGAGGGCGACCATCGGGCCAAGCGCATCGCGGAGTGTGGCATGTTGCGGGTCGGTCAGGGGTGGGAAGGTCAGATTGTGGTTTAGCGCCATATCGGCGATTAGGCTGGCTTCGCCGCCGGAACAACTGATCGACGCGATGTTGTTGTTTTCCAGCGGTCCGTGGCAGTGGAGCATTTTCAGCGTTTCGAGGAAGGACGGAAGATCGCGAAGGCGTGGGATGCCGAGGCGGTCAAGAAAGGCCTGCGCGCCCGCGTCGCTTCCGGCAACGGATGCGGTGTGAGAGATGGTGGCCGCTTGTGCCTGATCGGATGCACCCACTTTCAGCGCAACGATGGGTACGCCTTGGGCATAGGCCTTTTGCGCGAGTGCTTCCCAATCGCGTAAGTCGTGGAAGCCTTCGATGTGCACACCGATGGTGGTCACGCGGGGATCATCGAGCAGAGCACTAGCGATCTGGGCCTGACTTGTCTGCGCCATGTTCCCGCAGGCGATCATATAGGCGATGGGCAGGGCGCGTTGCTGCATCGTGAGATTGATCGAGATGTTGGAGCTCTGCGTCAGGATCGCGACGCCCGTGTCGACCGGCGTGCAACCGTGTTGATCTGGCCAGATCAGAGCAGTGTCGAGCGCGTTGATGAAGCCGTAGCAGTTCGGGCCAAGGATCGGCATATCACCGGCTGCATCGATCAACTGTTGTTGTAGGTCAGTGCCGCTGTCATCTTCGGCGGCTGCTTCTGAAAACCCACTGGCAAAGCAAGTCGCACCGCCTGCACCCATCGCAGACAGTTGGCGGATCGCGTCGATTGTGGCGCGGCGGTTGATGCCGACGAAAGTGGCGTCGGGAGGGTTGGGCAGGTGGTCGAGACTGGTAAAGGCCTCGTGACCCGCGATCTTTGACCGTTTCGGATGCATCGGCCAGATGTTGCCTTTGAACCCGAAGCGGTCGAGCTGAATAATCACTTGTTCGCACCATGCTCCACCGCCAATGACGGCGATGGATTGGGGGTTCAAAAGGCGGCTAAGCTCGCGCATTTAGGCTCCGAGAGGACGCAGCAAATCGCGAGAGATGATATGGCGCTGGATCTCTGATGTGCCGTCCCAGATGCGTTCCACACGTGCATCCCGCCAGAAACGCTCGATGGGGAAATCGTCCATCAGCCCCATGCCGCCGAAAATTTGCAGGGTCGTATCCGTGACTTTAGCGAGCATCTCAGACGCGTAGACTTTGGCGGAGGCGATTTCGCGGTTGGCGGGCATGCCTTCGTCCAACCGCCAAGCTGAGGCGAGTGTCAGCCAATCGGCTGCGTCTATTTCAGTGATCATATCGGCGATTTGGAAGCTGACGCCTTGGAACTTGCCAATGGCTTGGCCGAATTGCTTGCGCTCTGCGGCGTAGTTCAGCGCGTAGTCAAAACACCGCCGCGCGCGTCCGACACAGAAAGCGGCGACGGTGATCCGCGTGGCGTAGAGCCATTCGTTCATCACAGCGAAACCTCCGTCCACTTCGCCCAGCACTTGTGCGTCCGGCAAGCGGCAGTTGTCAAAATAGAGGATGCAGTTTTTGTAGCCTTTGTGGCTGACCGAATTATAGCCGTCGCGGACCTCAAACCCCGGTGTGCCGCGATCGACAAGAAAGGTCGTGATCCGTTTCTTTGGCCCGCGCGGTGTGTCATCGACGCCGGTTGCGATAAACACGATGAAGAAATCTGCGTGTTCCGCGCCAGAGATGAAATGCTTGGAGCCGTTGATCACCCAATCGCCGCCATCACGCACCGCCTGACATTTCATCCCGCGCACGTCCGATCCGGCGTCGGGCTCTGTCATCGCAAGCGCATCCATCCGTTCACCACGGACAGCGGGCAAAAGGTATCTCTCCTTCTGTTCGCCTTCGCAGGCCATCAGGATGTTTTGTGGTCGACCGAAGAAATGCGTGAGCGCCATGGACCCGCGGCCGAGTTCGCGTTCCACAAGTGTAAAATCCACGTGGCTGAGGCCCGCGCCGCCGACCTCTTCAGGGAAGTTGCAGGCGTAGAACCCAAGCTCCTGGCATTTGCGTTTGATCTCATCGCCGAGTTCTTTTGGAACATGGCCTGTGCGTTCGACTTCCGCTTCATGCGGGTAAATCTCATTCTCGACAAAACTGCGGACGGTGGAGACGATCATGTCCTGTTCGGATGTCAGACCAAAGTGCATAGCGGTGCTCCTGCTGCGGGCGTTGAGGCAGGGGACGGCAGATTGAAAAGTTTTGTCGTGCAGGTATAGTCGCAGAACGTGCAGAGATCGAAAATTTTGAAAGGGCAGATGCAGCAACTCAACATCCTCCTCTTCGACGGGTTTTCGAACCTCTGTCTGGCGAATTTTCTCGAGCCGTTTCGCGCGGCGAATACTTTGTCGAGAAGTCCTGTCTATGGCTGGCAATGCTTATCACTCGACGGAACCGCTGTTTTGAGTTCGAGTAAGTTGAGTGTCACACCAGATGCTGCCTTTGCAGATCAAACGGGCGATGTTCTAGCTGTTATGCCGTCTTACGGATTTCGTGAAGCGGACAATGTCATGCTTTGGCGCAAACTTCGTGCTGCGGCGGGACGCCATCGTGTCGTTGCAGGATTGGACACTGGCAGTTGGCTGTTGGCCAGTGCGGGATTGTTGGAGGGGGCGCGGGCGACGATCCATTGGGAAGAGCTATCACAGTTTGAAGAAGCCTTCCCGCAGGTGTCGGTAGTGCGAGATCGGTTTGTCGTTGATGGTGATCGGCTGACTTGTTCTGGTGCATTGGCCGCGTTTGATTTGGCGCAATTCCTCATTGCGGACGAGCACGGGCCCGTTCTGGCTTTGGAGGTCGGAGAGTTCTTGATGTTGGATCGCCGAAGCGGTGAGATGTTGCCACCTATGCGGAGCCGGAGCCTATTGGTCAATCGTGCTTGGAAAGTCATGCAGGCCAATTTGGAGGTGCCATTGAGCATTGGGTCAATCGCTAAGTCACTGGGGTGCTCCCAGAAGACGTTGGAGACACGTATGCGAGCGGATTTGGGGACGACACCGGATGCGCTGTATCGGCGCTTGCGGCTGAATTATGCGCGAAAGCTGGTGGTCGAAACCGGACAATCCGTCGCAGAAATTGCAGGGCGTTGTGGGTATGAAAATGCCAGCGCTATGACTCGCGCATTTAGGCAAACCTTCGGGCAGGCACCGCGGGATTTGCGTGCGGAGAATGTGTTGACTTAAATTGTATATCGAAAGTATACAATTTGTATGAAACAGAAATCACCAAAAGACCGCAAAGCCTTCTGTGCCGCAGATTTGCGGGATCGTATCTTGTCGTTGGACATCGCTCCTGGTTCCGATTTAGATGAAGCTCAACTTGCCGAAACTTATGGCATTTCCCGCACTCCGTTGCGGGAAGTTCTGCATCGGCTGGCAGGCGGTGGATATGTGCGGTTGGAGGAAAATCGCGGGGCTAAGGTTGAATCGCTCGATCTTTCTGTGCTGCGCAAATTCTTCCAAACGGCACCTCTGATCTACTGCTCTATCGCGCGGCAAGCGGCGGAGAATAGAACGAGCCAGCAAATGGACGCGCTCAAAGCCATTCAGCGCGACTTTACGAATTCAGCTAAATCAGGCGACGTTCGGGATGCAGCTTTGCTGAACCACCAGTTTCATGATGCCATCGGTCGGATGGCCGACAACCCATATCTCTTTGCCGGTCTCAAGCGCATGTTGGTGGATCATACGCGCCTCAGTCAGACGTTCTTTAGACCTGAGACGAAAGCGGACGAAACGCGGATCAAGAAATCCATTGATCAGCATGACGCGATGATTGCCGCGATTGAGGCCGGAGAGGCGTCATTGGTGACAGATTTGACTTTGCAGCATTGGGATCTGTCGCGGGATCAATTGGAAAAATACGTCCGGCCCGATCCGTTGCCGTTAGATGTAGTCTCACTAAAGGAGCATCGTGATGCAGTTTGAAGGCATCTACACGCCCATCGTGACGCCCTACCATGATGATTTCTCCCTGAATGCACAAGTACTGGCGCAGACTGTGGAACATCTGATTGCGTCGGGCGTGCATGGGATCATCGTCGCGGGATCGACGGGCGAATACTACGCGCAGTCCGAGAATGAGCGGGTCGAGATGATGGGTCTTTGTGCCGATCTAATCAAAGGCCGTGTGCCGATGATTGTGGGGACAGGGGCCATTCGGACCGAAGACAGTATTCGGTTTGCGCAAGCGGCGAAAGCCGTGGGCGCGGATGCGTTGTTGGTGACGACGCCACCTTATGCCTATCCCACAGGTCGCGAGATTGCGCTTCATGCTTTGGCAGTAGATCGTGCAGCGAACCTGCCGGTAATGCTGTATAACTACCCGGGCCGGATGTCGGTGAATATGGATGAGGAGACGCTTGATCGCCTTGGTCGTTCACCGAACTTCTGCGCCATCAAAGAAAGCTCAGGCGACATCAATCGGCTGCATATGCTCGCGCGAGATTATCCGCACATCGCCTTGTCCTGCGGTATGGATGATCAGGCGTTAGAGTTCTTTGCTTGGGGTGCGCGGTCTTGGGTTTGTGCAGGGTCGAATTTCGCGCCTGAGGCTCATATCGCGCTTTATCAGGCTTGCGCGGTGGAGGGGGACTTCACCAAAGGTCGCGCGATGATGTCCGCGATGCTGCCGTTGATGCGGGTGTTGGAGCAGGGCGGGAAGTTTGTTCAGTGCATCAAGTACGGGCTGACCTTGCGGGGGATCGATGCGGGACCGCCAAGAAAGCCTCTGCAGCCTTTGAATAAGGACGACAAGCGGGAGCTGGCCGAAGTGATCCGCACCATGAATACGACAATTGATCAGATTACAGGAGCGGGCGCATGAGCGATCTTCTGACTCACGGGGAATACAAGGCGCTGGCCGAGGCGCTAGACCCGCCGACAACGGCCTTCATTGATGGCAAGTTTAAAGCTGGGTCTGGAGCCAAATTTCCAACGGTGAATCCGGCGACAGGTGAGGGGTTAGCCGAGATTTCGGGTTGCGATACGTCCGACGTTGATCTGGCCGTTGCCAAGGCGCGCGAGGCGTTTGAGCTAGGCCGTTGGTCGAAGCTGCATCCGTCAGACCGAAAGGATGTGTTGATCCGGCTGTGCAAGCTCATCACACGGAACCGGCGCGAATTGGCGGTGATGGAGAGCGTCGATAGCGGCAAACCGATCCTCGATTGCGAGACGGTTGATGTGCCGGAGACGATACATTGCATCAAATGGCACGCCGAGGCGATTGATAAGATCTACGATCAGACAGGGCCGACAGGCGACGATGCGATTTCCATGATCGTGCGGGAGCCGATTGGGGTCGTGGCGGCGGTGCTTCCTTGGAACTTCCCGTTGATGATGCTCGCGTGGAAGATCGGGCCTGCTTTGGCGGTGGGTTGTTCGGTGATCGTGAAACCAGCGGAGCAGACGTCATTGACTGCCTTGCGGGTCGCGGAACTGGCCTATGAAGCAGGCGTGCCGCGTGGCGTTTTGCAGGTCTTGCCTGGAGACGGGCCAAGCGTTGGCGAACCGCTGGGGCGGCACATGGATGTGGATATGGTCAGCTTTACCGGCTCCACTGACACAGGGCGGTTGTTTCTGAAATACGCGGCGGAGAGCAACCTCAAGAAAGTTGTGCTGGAATGCGGTGGCAAGAACCCTGCAGTGGTGTTCGATGATGCGGAAAACCTCGATAACGTGGCGGAGCATGTGGTCAATGCGGCGTTCTGGAATGCGGGACAGAATTGTTCGGCGGCGTCTCGGCTGATCGTGCATAAAGACGTGAAGGCGGGGCTGTTGGAACGAATTGAAGCGCGGATGCGGGATTGGAAAACTGGTGATCCTCTCGATCCGGCGAACCATATCGGCTGTTTGATTGATGGCGATCATGCAGCGAAGGTTTGCGGCTATATCGGTGAGACGGAGAAGAATGTGTTCGTTACGCCGTGCGTCGTCGAGGTGGACTGCGACGATGTGAAAGCGCGGGATGAGATTTTTGGGCCGGTGCTGTCGGTCATCACGGTGGCGAGCAATGATGAGGCGGTCGAGGTGGCGAATGATACCTCTTATGGACTTGCTGCGTCTGTCTTTACAGCCAACACGCGGCGGGCCATTCGTGCCGCGCGTGACATAAAGGCGGGGACTGTGACGGTGAATTGCTATGGCGAGGGGGATATTTCCACCCCGTTTGGCGGTTACAAACAATCCGGCTTTGGTGGGCGTGACAATGGGGTTCATGCCCATGATCAGTTCACGGAATTAAAGACGATTTGGATTGATCTGACTGATCCAAAAGAGGGCGATCATGTCGGTTGATGCAGTAGGCACCACCCGTCGCGGGCGGGGTGCTCGGAGGGCGGCACGGCAAGTGTTGGATACTCAGATGTTGCCTGTGTTGAAGCGAGGCATTCCGCTCACGGAACCCATGGGCGCAGAGCAGATCGCACGGATTGATGCGGCGTCCATGGATATACTGGAAAACGTCGGCGTTGTGTTCCGCGATGACATTGCTTTGGCAGATTGGAAGGTGGCAGGAGCGGATGTGCGCGGCGAGACGGTCCATCTCGATCGTGGCTTAGTGCGCGAGCTGATCAAAACGATCCCTGCGAGCTTTACCTACCATGCCCGCAATCCCGCCAATAACCTGCCGTTTGGCAATGATCATGCGATCTTTGTGCCGATGACAGGCGCGCCGTATTTGCGCGATTTGGAGGACGTGCGGCGCAATCCGACGCTCGATGACCTCGCCAATTTTCACAAACTCAGCCACATGCTGCCAGCGATGCACTCAAGCGCGCACCACATTGTTGAGCCCTATGATCACCCGATCAGCCAGCGGCATTTGCGGATCACTTATTCGTCGATGAAGCATTCGGACAAGACGTTCATGGGCATGACGACCAGCCCAAAGAACGCTGAAGACGTGATGGACATGTGCGCGATCCTGTTCGGGAAGGAATTCATGGAAACCCATGCGGTGGTGACAGGGAACTGCAATGGAAACTCTCCGCTGGTGTGGGACGAAACCATGCTGGGCGCGATGCGGGCCTTTGCGCGGTGCAACCAGCCGGTTCTGTGTTCGCCGTTCGTGTTGGGCGGGGCGAATACACCTGCGTCAGTCGCACCCACGGTGGCGCAGTTGAATGCGGAGGCGTTGAGCGCGTTGGCCTATACGCAGGTCATCCGAAAGGGTGCGCCTGCGATTTATGGGCACTACTTGTCGACCGTGTCGATGAAATCCGGCGCGCCGATGGCGGGGACGCCGGAGATCAGCCTGATGAACATGATGATCGGGCAAATGGCGCGGTTTTATGATGTACCTTGGCGGACGTCGAACACATTAGGCGGGGCCAAGACGTTTGATGCGCAGGCGGGGTACGAAAGCGCCTCTACGCTGATGGCGGTGATGATGTCGGGCGCCAATTACATCTGGCATTCGGCGGGCTGGAATGAAGCAGGGATGCATTGTTCGATGGCGAAGTTTGTTGTGGATGCAGAACAATGCGCAATGGCGCATCGGATGGCGTCGGGGATCAATTGGGACGATTTCGACGAGGCGATTGCAGCGGTTAGCGATGTTGGCCCAGGTGGGCATTATTTGGGCCATCCGCACACCTTGGAGAACTTCCAGCGCGCGTTTTTCATGCCGGAGATGTTCGACAACAACTCGATTGAGCAGTGGCAAGCCGAAGGGTCGGTCGAGATTAATGAGCGGGCGATGAGCCGCGCGAAGGATTTGCTCAATGCCTATGAAGAGCCGAAGATGGATGAGGCGGTGAACGAGGAATTGCTCGATTACATCGCGCGGCGTGAACGGGAGATTCCGGCGGCGGATGCGCTGAATCAGGATTACTGATGCAGATTAACGTAGCCAAACAGCCCGTCGATCCGGGGCCTGCGGCGTGGCGGGAGTTTCTGGATGCGCCGGAGGCTTTTCCGACTCTGGATCGGAAGATCACGGCGGATTGGCTGGTTGTCGGTGCGGGTTTTGCGGGGCTTTCTGCGGCGCGCCGGTTGTCGCAAACTGGCCCGGGTGATCGGATTGTCGTCTTGGATGCGACGCGCGTGGCGGAGGGGCCAGCGGGGCGGAACTCCGGCTTCATGATTGACCTGCCGCATGATTTGGCATCGTCGGACTATTCCGGCGGTGTCGAGCATGACAAAGCCATCACCAGCGACAACCGCTTTGCCATCGATTTCGCGGCGGAGATGGCGGCGGAGTTTGGCTTTGGTGAGGATGTGTTCAGCCGATGCGGCAAAATCAATGGTGCGGCGACGGCGAAGGGGCATCAGCATAACGTCGAATACGCCAAGCATCTGGTGGCGATCGGCGAGCCAACAGAGATGATGGATGCTAAGGCGATGGAGGAGGTGACGGGCATGTCCTATTATCGCAGCGGGTTGTTTACGAAAGGCACGGCCATCATCCAGCCAGCAGCGTTTGTGCATGGGGTGGCAAAGGGGATTTCGTCGAACCGCGTTCAGATTTTTGAGGGGTCCGGTGTGAGGTCGCTACGGCGAGATGGGGATTGGGTGGCTGAAACGACCAACGGTTCTGTGACCGCGCCGAAGGTGATCTTGGCCGTCAACGGACATCTCAATAGCTTTGGTTTTCTGCCGAACCGCTTGATGCATGTGTTTACCTATGCCTCTGTCACTCGGCGGCTGACGTTAGATGAAGTTGCGGTTCTTGGCGGGCAGGCTCCCTGGGGGATTACGCCTGCTGATCCGCTTGGGACGACGGTGCGCCGGCTTTCTGGACCGATGGGCGACCGGATTTTGATCCGTAATCGGTTCACCTTTGATCCGACGATGGAGGTCGATCAGCGCCGGATTGAACGGATTGGCAAAGATCATGATCGTGCGTTTGCGGCACGCTTCCCGATGTTGAAGGGAGTGCCAATGGAGTATCGCTGGGGCGGCCGGTTGTGTCTGAGCCGAAACAATGTCGGCGTGGTGGGGGAGTTGGAAGACGGGCTTTATTGCGCGTGTTGCCAGAATGGGCTGGGCACGACGCGTGGGACGTTGGGAGGCATCATGGCGGCTGATCTCGCGACGGGGCGGGGGTCGGAACGATTGGATCGCGCCCTGGCAGCAGAAGCCCCAAGCCTCTTACCGCCAAAGCCAATCGCCACGCCCGGCGCGCGGGCGGTGTTGAAATGGCAAGAATGGAAAGCGGGCGCGGAGCTTTAGGACTTCCGCGCGCCTGCTTCTGAAGCGACACGTGGCACAAGGGCTCGCACGAGGCTTTTCATTTCCAGCGTGCCAACCGGCTCGCCGTCTTTGGTGACGGTATAGGTGTGGGTCGTGTCACCGCCGGATCGCGCGATGATTTTCTCAAGCGACTCGTTTTGGTCAACTTCGCCCGCTGCATCTTTAGGTGCTTTGCCGCCGTTCAAAGGTTCCATCACGGAGCGCACTTTCAGTACGCGTGCACGGTTGATGTCGCTGACAAAGTCTTCGATGTAGGGATCGTTTGGCTCGAGTAGGATTTCCTGCGGTTCGCCCTGTTGAACCACCCGACCGTCTTTCAAAATCACCAGATGATCGGCAAGTTTGAGCGCTTCATCTAGGTCATGGGTGATAAAGATGATGGTCTTATGCAGCTCCGTTTGCAACTCCAGCAAGAGATCCTGCATATCCGTCCGGATCAAAGGGTCGAGGGCCGAAAAGGCCTCATCCATGAGCATGATGTCGGTGTTCGCGGTCAACGCACGGGCAATGCCGACGCGTTGCTGCATCCCGCCTGACAGTTGCGCGGGGTAGTGGTTTTCGTAGCCGGTGAGGCCAACCCGATCGAGCCATTTCTTAGCTTCGCGCGTTTGGTCGGCTTCAGGTACGCCGCGGACTTTCATCGCCATTGCGGCGTTCTGTAGAACGGTGCGATGCGGCAAAAGCGCGAACTTTTGGAACACCATCGACATCTTTTTCCGGCGCAGCTGACGCAAACCATCTTCTGACAGTTTCATCACGTCCTCGCCATCAAGTAGAATTTCCCCATCAGTTGGTTCGATGAGGCGGTTCAAGTGACGGATCAGAGTCGATTTACCAGAGCCGGATAGCCCCATAACAACAGTGATCTCGCCTTCCTGCATATCGACGTTGATGTCTTGCAGGCCAAGAACGTGCTGATGGTCAACGAGCAGTTGCTCCTTTCCGACACCTTGCTTGACGAACTTGAGAGCTTCTGCGGGATCGTTGCCGAATATTTTATAGAGGCCGCGTAGGCGGACTTTGGGGTCTTGTGTCATATCTTGTCCGCCCGATTAGTGTTTCATGTTCGTCATGTCGGCGCGGCTGAGCGCGGCCTTGGACACTCGATCAAGAATGACCGCGAGAAGCACGATGCCAATACCTGCAACAATGCCGACACCTAGTTCCAAGTTTCGAATGCCACGAAGAACGTTCACGCCCAATCCAGGAGCAGAAACGAGGGATGCAATCACCACCATCGCAAGGCTCATCATGATGGTTTGGTTCACTCCGGCCATGATGTTTGGAAGCGCCAGCGGGAGTTCAACGCCGGTGAGCTTTTGCCGAGATGTCATGCCGAATGCGTTTGCTGCCTCGACCACATCTTGGTCGACCAGTCGAATTCCGAGGTCGGTCAATCGAATGACGGGCACGATGGCGTAGAGGATGATTGCGATGCCATAGAGTTTGGATTCCGTCACCGAGAACAGGAAGATCAGTGGGATCAGATATACAAAGGTTGGTAGCGTTTGGAGCAGGTCCAGAACCGGGACAATGGCCCTTTGTAATCGGTCCGATTTTGACATTGCGATACCTACGGGTACGCCGATGAGCACCGATATGCTTGTACAGACAAAGATGATCGACAGTGTCTGCATCGCCACATCGTAGTGGTCCACAAACGCCATCAAAAGAATGGAGACCGCGACGAATATCGTAACGCCTTTGCTGCGGGATGCATACCAGGACACCACCACCAGCAATGGGATCATGATCCACCAAGGGATCGCGTTGAATGTCCATAGCGCCCCATCAAGCAACCAACTGAGAGGTTGGGTCACTGGGTCCAGAACTGTTTGAAGGGCAGGCTTTGCCGCGAGAAAGCTGTCTTCGATCCCTTTGGTCAGGTCACGTGTTTGGCTGACGGCCGCGCAGCTTTCGTTGAGATTATCTAGAGAGGGGAACGGGAAAATGGGTCCGGTCGCTTCTTCTCCGCTGTTTTGTGCCAGCAAATCCGCCATTGAAAGGGGCGCGCTTGATGCGTCACCTCCGCACCAATCTTCGAGGCCGAGTGCCTCAAAGAGCCCGTCATAAAACGCCATACCTGTTCCCTTGAAGTCAGCTAACCCCCCCGCCATGTCGCGGGAGGGTCAAGTTTCTTGTCTTTGCGATTACTGAAGAAGTGCGGCCAAGTTGCCTTTGGCTTCGTCGTTCAGCCAGTCACCCCAGACATCTTTGTATGTTGTCAGGAAGTATACTGCGGCTTCTTCGTTGGACGCGTTGTTGTCCAGACGCCATGCCAGAACTTCACCCATCTGAGCGTTTGTGAAGGAGACGTTTTTCAGCAGCTCTGCAACTTCTGGCTCACGTTCCATGAACGCACCGGAAACAGCGGTCACAACTTTGGAAGACGGATAGGCGGAGAATACAGGGTTTGCGCAGTCCGCATCACCGTTACATGTGTGACCTTCTGCGTCGTAGGCTGGAACTTCAACCTGAACCATTGGGTATTTACCCAGAACGGCGGTTGGCGCCCAGTAGTAGCCGAACCATGGTTCTTGTGCGTCGTAAGCTGCGGCGATGGATGTCTGCAGAGTTTCACCAGAACCGTGCTGGAAACGCTCGAGGCCAGAACCATCGATACCGGCAGCAATCAGGTTGTTGTTGTTGATGATGTCGCAAGCCCAGCCTGATGGGCAGTCGTGGAACTTGCCGCCAACTGCTTCTGGGTTGGCCATGATGCCTTCCCATGTTGTCAGCTCGGGATTGGATTCTGCGAGGTATGCTGGAATCCACCATGCCTCGACACCGCCGTCAGACAGAACGTCGGTCAATTCGATCAGCTTGCCTTCTTCAAGCAAACCTTCGTAGGCGGGTGTAGAGTTGGCCCAAACTTCAGTCAGAATGTCAGGCTCGCCTGTTTCAGCCAAAGATGTCAGCGCCGGAACAGTTGAAGATGGCACTTGCTGCACGGTGCAGCCATAGCCCTGTTCCATCAGGAATGCAGCGACCGCTGTGACGACCTGTGAAGAGGCCCAGTCCATTTGAGTGATTGAGACTTCGCCGCAATCTGCCTGAGCTGACGTTGCAGAAAGCAAGCCGGCTGTGACCGCTGCGGAAGCGAGTTTTAGTGAGTGTTTCATGATTTCTCCCATTTGTACCTCAGTTCTTTTACGACTTCGGTGGTTGAGGTTCCCAATCCGAAAGAATGCAGGTTATCCCGCGCAATTCAAGGAAATTTGGCTTGAATTTTCGTGAATGAGGCTATTTGCTAAATGCTTAGCCGGAAGTTTGTATGCGACACCCCTTTGCACAGGGACGACTATCTTTGTCGCTAACATTTTTGTGTCTATCGCCTCCCGATGGCGGAACGGCAATTTGGACCTTAGACACCTAAGGCCGGATTTCTGATTGGAGATCTCCTATCCAAGACCAGATTTGATCAGGGGCCACGGTGGCGAGTCTGACGAGACGGTCGAACTGTTGGGTAAAGAACTTCACTTCTTCAGGTCCGGTGACCGATACATAGGCATTACCAACATAGACTGCGGCCCTCATCCTGCCAAAAACCGTGAACGGTGCAATGAAATGCTCAGCACCATCAAAAAGGTGCAGACGAAGGGCTGGGTAGTGCCGTTCGCAAAGGGTTGCGATTTGCTTGAGTTGAGACTGGGCCGAGGCGTGGGTTTGGCCCTCCCAAAGGCCTTGGCGCTTCGCGAGTGTTTGCAGGGTCTGCATCGGCATGGCGATTTCTAAGTCGACTTCTGAAAGGTCGAAACCTGTCAGCACTTTCTCTTCGCCCTCAGCCCCTTCGCTTTCTGGGTTGAGGCTTAACATATCGGGCAGCGTCGCGGGAACGTATCGGAGCTTATGCCCTGCTGCTTCGTTGTGCCATCGAGTCAAAGGGGATTGCCCTGCTGCAGGGTCCGACGCCAACAGTTCCTTGCTTTCCGTCATCTGTTGCCTGCCTTCTCTGGCATTTTCCAAAGCAAGCAACCAATCGACAGATACGCCGGTCGCTTCAGCAATATTGCGCAGCGTTTCTGCGCGAGGCAGGCGATCGAGCTTTGGGTCGCGAAGCTGGCTAAGTGCAGAGCGGTCCAAGCCAGTCCGCTTGAGAAAACCTGGAAGGTCGTCGCTTACGTCGTCAATCAACAGGCGAAATCGTTCTCGGAATTCAGTTGAAAGTTCTCTTCGATCCATTTGTGATGTATTTACACACTATTTTTGATAAGTTGTCACAGATACACATGATTTACAACAGATTCACAAAATTGCTCTGACCTTTATCCTGAGGTTACCCTTTGTTCGGGATAAAACATCGGATACGGAAATGGTTTCTCGGGCAGAGCTTCCGACATTGTTACTTATTGCGCTATGTTACGGCGTCTTCGGAGCCGCGACCTATTTGGCCGGTTCCGAAGGGGGGGCCCTGCCTATGATGATTTTGGCGCTCGTCATCACGCTTTATTCCTCTCTCCAGCATGAGGTTATTCACGGTCATCCGTTTCGAAAGCAGATATGGAACGATGCATTGGTTTTCCCTGCCTTTGGCTTGTTTGTTCCCTATCTGCGTTTCAAAGAAACCCATCTGGCGCATCACTTCGATCCAAACCTGACCGACCCATACGAGGATCCCGAGACCAATTTTGTCGACGTGTTGGAATGGAACAAAATGTCCTTTCTCCGCAGACTTGGCCACAAGTTGAATACAACGTTGTTGGGTCGGATGACGGTTGGTCCCATTATTGGTTTGGGAGGGTTTTTTAGGGATGACTTTGAAGCACTTCTCAATGGAGAGAAGCGCCTCGTCTGGCATTATGTTCACCACCTTTTTGGCGTTGCCATCGTTCTTTTCTGGCTCGTGACGGTCACAAATTTCCCAGTCTGGCTGTATGTTGCCGCGGCCTATCTTGGGATGTCCATTCTGAGAATTCGCACCTACCTAGAACATCAAGCACATGAGAGAGCAGCGGCGCGGTCGGTGATCATTGAAGATCGCGGCCTCCTCGCTTTTTTGTTCCTGAACAACAATTTTCATGCGGTTCACCATTCTCATCCGAGGCTGGTATGGCATCAGCTGCCAAAGGCGTTTGAAAGGAAGCGGGCCCATTTTCTGAAGAAGAATGATGGGTATTATTATCGTTCCTATTGGAGCGTGTTCAAAGGTCATTTCGTTCGGCCGAAAGACGGACCTGTGCACCCGCTGTGGTCAAAAGAACCAGAAAGCCTGCGCAATATGCGAATGGGCAAATAAGCGCTTGGACGGATGGTGCGGTGCAACCAACAACATCGTCTAAATTTTTTTTCGTTGCAGAACAAGCTTCTGGCTCTAAGCTAACACGTAGGCGTGGATTCCTTAACTGTTCAGCTCTGTTAGAACTGTAGCGCACAAAAGCGATCCATGTTGCGTTTGATCGGCTTGGAGGAGCCTGTCATCGCACCAAGAAAACACAAGGCACGCGCTCGTCGCTGCACCTAGACGATTTTTTGGGAGGAAAAAAATGTCAAAGATCTCGTTGACCGTGAATGGGCGGTCAATCAGCAAGGAGGTGTCTGACAACACGCTTCTTGTCGAATTTATCCGCGAAAATTTGCGACTGACAGGGACGCATGTTGGCTGCGATACCAGCCAATGCGGCGCATGTACTGTTCACGTTGATGGCAAATCGATCAAATCTTGCACCATGTTAGCCGTTGAAGCTGATGGGTCCCAGATTACAACAATCGAAGGCATTGCGAACGGTGAGCTGCACCCAATGCAGCAAGCTTTCAACGACAATCACGGTCTTCAGTGTGGGTTCTGCACGCCGGGCATGATCATGGCCGGGATCGACATGGTGAACCGCTATAAGGCCAGCAACAAGCCGCTGGATGAGGCGGCTATTCGTGGCGAGTTGGAAGGCAATATCTGCCGCTGTACCGGATACCATAACATCGTGCGCTCCATCGCGGACGCCAGCACAAAGATGTAAGGGAGGACACCTATGACTGACGGAATTGGAGCCCGCGTTAAGCGGAAAGAAGATAAGCGTTACACCACAGGGTCCGGCAAATACACCGACGACGTGCGCAACGAAAACCAAGCCTATGCAGCCTTTGTGCGCAGCCCGCACGCCCATGCGAATGTGACGGGGATTGACGCGAGCGCTGCCGAAGGGATGCCGGGCGTTGTTGCCGTTTTGAACGGTGCAGAGCTGACCGGCGATGGCATTGGCAACATCATTTGTGGTTGGGCGATCACCTCGAAAGACGACACGCCGATGAACATGGGTGCTTGGTCGGCATTGGCGACCGAAAAGGTGCGCTATGTGGGCGATGCGGTGGCAGTGGTAATTGCGGATTCGATGGAAGAGGCACGCAATGCTGCGGAAGCTGTTGAGGTGTCTTATGACGAGCTGCCAGCAGTCGTCGATACCGCGACCGCGATGGACGCCGGTGCTGCGCAGGTTCATGAGAATGCACCGAACAACCTCATCTTTGATTGGGAGTTAGGTGATGAGGCGGCGACGGACGCCGGGATCGCGGCGGCGAGCCATGTGACCAAGATCGATCTCACAAATAACCGCTTGAGCCCGAACCCGATGGAACCACGCTCTGCCGTGGCGACGTTTGATCCGGCGGAAGAGCACTATACTCTCTACACAACGTCCCAGAACCCGCATGTGGCGCGTTTGGTTCTGAGCGCGTTCTATCAGGTCGCGCCAGAGCATAAGCTGCGGGTGATTGCGCCTGATGTAGGCGGTGGATTTGGATCGAAAATCTACATCTATCCAGAAGAGATCGTGTGTCTCTGGGCGTCGATGAAAACGAAGCGGTCAGTGAAATGGACCTCAACGCGCTCTGAGGCGTTCCTAACGGACGCGCATGGTCGCGATCACGTCACTCACGCTGAAATGGGCTTTGATGCCGATGGTAAGATCACAGCGTTCAAGATTGATACGATCGCGAACCTTGGGGCCTATATGTCGCTCTTTTCGTCCGCAGTGCCGACGTATCTTTATGCGACACTGCTGGCCGGTCAGTACCACATGCCCGCGATCCATTGTAACGTGAAGACGGTCTATACCAACACGACACCTGTGGATGCGTATCGTGGGGCAGGGCGTCCAGAAGCCTGTTATCTGATCGAACGGGTGATGGAGAAAGCCGCGCGTGAGATGGGGATGGACCCAGCAGAACTGCGGCGCAAGAACTTCATCCTTGAGTTCCCATATCAGACCCCTGTGATCATGAACTATGACTGCGGTGATTTCCCAGGTCACTTGGACAAAGCACAAGCTGCCGCTGATGTGGCTGGCTTTGCAGCGCGTAAAGCCGAAGCTGCGAGCCGTGGTAAGCTGCGTGGTTTGGGCTATTCCACTTACATTGAAGCCTGCGGCATCGCTCCGTCTCAAGCGGTGGGTAGCCTTGGTGCTGGCGTCGGCCTTTGGGAAAGTGCCGAGGTGCGGGTGAACCCTGTTGGAACCATCGAAGTTCTGACTGGTTCGCATAGCCATGGTCAGGGTCACGAAACCAGCTTTGCGCAGGTCGTCGCGGATCGCTTTGATCTGCCAGTGGAGAATATCCAGATCGTGCACGGAGACACTGACAAGGTTCAGTTTGGCATGGGCACATATGGGTCTCGCTCTGGCCCAGTTGGCCTGTCAGCAATCTTCAAGGCTTGCGACAAGGTTGAGCTGAAGGTCAAGCAGATCGCAGCGCATTTACTGGATGCCTCTGCAGATGACGTCTTCTGCGAAGGCGGTGAAGTGAAGGTTAAGGGCACGAACAAATCCCTTGGCTGGCACGAGATTGGGTTGGCGGCCTATACGGCGCACAACCTGCCAGAGGATATGGAACCCGGCCTGAAAGAAGGTGCGTTCTATGATCCGGTGAACTTCAGCTTCCCAGCAGGATGCCACATCTGCGAAGTTGAGATTGATCCAGAAACCGGTGTCGTTGAAATCGTGAAATTCACGGCGGCTGATGACTTTGGAACCTTGATCAATCCGCTGATTGTTGAGGGCCAAGTGCATGGCGGTATCGGTCAGGGTGTTGGCCAAGCGATGCTGGAACAGGTGATCTATGGCGATGACGGGCAGCTTCTGACCGGTTCGTACATGGACTACACTATGCCACGTGCGGACAATTTGCCGAGCTTCGATGTGGAGCATAACTCGGTCCCAAGCCCTTCAAACCCATTGGGTGTGAAAGGCTGTGGGGAAGCAGGGGCGATAGGCTCGCCTCCGGCGATCATGAACGCGATCACAGATGCCATTGGCACCGAAAACTTGGAAATGCCAGCGACGCCATCAAACGTTTGGCAAGCGATTCAAGCCAATCAAGTCAAGCATGCGGCTGAATAAGAAGGAGCTTTACCATGTATGAGACAACTTTTCACAAAGCCTCTTCCGCTGATGATGCTGCGTCCAAACTGGGCGCGGCAGAGGATGGCAAGCTGCTCGCTGGGGGTCAAACTCTGATCCCAACGATGAAGGCGCGGTTTGCGTCGCCTTCTGATTTGATCAGCCTGAAAGACGCGTCCATCTCTGGCATCTGCCGGGATGGTGACAGTGTTGTGATCGGGGCCATGACCACCCATGCAGAAGTGGCGAGCAGTGTCGATGTGCCTGCTTATCTTGCTGCACTTGCAGGTGGGATCGGTGATCCGGCGGTGCGGCATCGCGGGACGATTGGTGGGTCGATTGCCAACAATGATCCGGCGGCGGATTATCCATCGGCCTGTTTGGCCTTGGGCGCAACGATCCGTACCAATCAACGTGAGATCGCGGCGGCGGATTACTTTGAGGGCATGTTTGAGACAGCGCTTGAAGACGATGAGGTGATCATCTCTGTCGTGTTCCCAGATGCGGACAAAGCGGCCTATGCCAAATTCCCGAACCCAGCGTCGCGTTATGCGATGGTTGGCGTTTTTGTCGCCCAGTCCGGCGGCGAAACACGCGTTGCGGTCACGGGTGCAGGCGAAGACGGCGTGTTCCGGCACGAGGGCCTTGAGGCTGCTTTGGCTGACTCATTCACCGAGGATTCCGCGGCAAGCGTCGCTGTGTCAGCAGATGGGTTGCTGTCGGATATCCATGGATCGTCCGAGTATCGCGCGGCTCTGATTACAGCGATGGCAAAACGGGCTGTCGCTGCAGCCTAGAGATAGAGGGCGGGGCTGAATGCGGCCCCGCCTTAGCTGCGGATGCGATCGAAGTCTGGATCGTAGGGGCAGGGTGCGATCACGGTTGCTTTGACCAGATCACCGCACAAATCCAACTCCATTGAACGACCGATCGCACTGTGCTTAGTGTCTACGAATGCATAGGCGAGGTTCAGACCTGTTCGATGTCCCCAATCCCCCGACGTGATTGTACCGACAACCTTGTCGCCGTCCATGAGCGATCCACCGGGATGGGCAGGGGCCTTCGTGGCGTCGATTTGGAGCGAGACGAGTTTCTTTGACGGGGCGTTTGCTTGGCGTTTCATCAACGCATCGCGGCCGACGAAATCCGCTTTGTCCAATTTCACGAACCGATCTAGGCCGGTTTCGAAGGGGTCAAACTCTGTCAGCAAGTCAGCCTTCCAATGTAAGAACCCCTTTTCCATCCGCATGGAGTCCACAGCGCGGGCGCCGAAGAGCTGCATGTCGAATTCCTTGCCAGCCTCACGCAAGGCCAGATAGGCGGCGTAGAGGGATGCGTTGGGGATATGAATTTCGTAGGCCAATTCGCCCGAAAAGCTGACGCCCATGACCGTTGCGGGAGCAAAGCCGACGAAGCATTCACGAACGGAGAGCCATGGGAAGGCGTCCGCCGACCAATCACCACGGGCGCACTTTGACAAAACGGCCCGCGCATTTGGTCCCGCGAGAACAAGTATGGTCTGATCGTTGGTCAGACTGCTGATCCGAACGTCTTCGTCGTCGCGCAGGTGTTGTTGCAACCAATCCATATCGTGGAATTCGCTGGCGGCGGCGGAGCCATACCAGGTGCGGGCGGGGCCACGGTCGGATGCCGGTAAATTGGCAACCGTGGCCTCGCCCTTCACCATTCCGCGGTGGTTCAGGAGATAACCCAGGCCGACACGACCTTCCTTTTTTGTCACGTTCCCGCAGAACATCAGGTCGAGGAAGCTGTGGCGGTCGGTGCCGGTGATTTCAAAGCGATTGAAGCCGTTAACTTCACAGAGGCCGACGTTTTCTTGCACGTTGCGCACTTCAGCGGCGACAACATCAAAGGCCTCATCGAAATCAAATGTGAGGATGGGATGAAAATTAGGCGTTGGTTTGATGTAGTCGACCCGCTCCCAACCATTGACGATGGTGAACTCTGCACCTTCTGCCGCAAGGATCGGTGTCAACGGTGTCGTCTTGGCAGGGCGACCGGCGGGGCGGTGTTCATGCGGGAAATGGAAGCGGAATTCGTTTTGATAATCCTCGATGGCTTTTAGCGATGTCAGCTCTGCATTCGCATGGCCAGTGAACCGACGCGGATCGAGGCACCACGTGTCATAGCAGGCTTCGCCATGAACGATCTGTTGGGCGAGCAACCAGCCGTGCCCGCCGCCTTCGCCCACGCCCGCGCGCAGGCCGATGATGCAAAACGCGTTACGCTTACCGGGGATCGGGCCGACCAGGGGCGCCCCATCGATGGTATATGTGATCGGGCCGTTCACGACACGTTTGATGCCGACTTCGGTGAGGGCTGGCATACGGGCAAATGCGCCTTCGAGAACGTCCATCACACGGTCGAGGTCATCGGGGCAGAGGTCATTGGCAAAACTCGGGCTGATCCCATTCATGCCCCATGTTTTGCAGCCCTGTTCGTAGAAGCCGACCAAAAGGCCGTTCTTTTCCTGCCGCGAATAATAGTCAGAGATCGGGCAGCGCAGCAGGGGCATTCGGTGGCCCGCTTCGATGATTGCCGGAATGTCTTCGGTGACGAAATACTGGTGCTCCATCGAGGCGACGGGGTGATGCACACCCATCATCGCGCCAACTTCATTCACGCGGTAGCCACAGGCGTTGACGACAATGTCGGCGTCGATGGTCCCTTTGGTCGTCTCAACCGTCCATGTATCGTCGCTGTTTTGGGTTAGGGTTGTGACAGCCGTATGGCGATAGACTTCTGCGCCAGCTTTTCGTGCATGGAAGGCGAGCGCTTGGCAAAGCTGTGCTGGATCAATATCACCGTCCTCACCATCCCAAAGGCCGCCGACGAGGTTCTCCGTCGAAATCAACGGATGCCGGCGCGCGCATTCTTCTGCGTGGATAACCTCAAACTCGACCCCCATGCCTCGGGCCATGGAGGAAAAGTGGCGGTAGCCTTGCATCTGCGCTTCGGTATTGGCGAGCCGAATACCGCCGTCACCGTGATGATAGCCGACCGGATACTCGGGATCGTCGCGGAGTTTTTTGTAGAGCGCGATGGAGTGCGACTTGAGGCCAACCATGGTTTGGTTCATCCCAAAGTTCGTAACCTGCGCGGCGGAGTGCCATGTTGTGCCCGACGTCAGTTCATCCCGTTCGATCAACACAACGTCTGACCAACCTTCTTGCGTGAGGTGGTAGAGGGTGGAACACCCTGCGATACCGCCGCCGATCACAGCCACTTTGGTGCGCGATTTCATGATGTCTTACTCCGCTGTCGTGCGGGGTCAGTTTATGGAGCGGGCGCAATCTTCAAAGCAAAGAATTCATGTTTTGCGATTTGCGAAATCGGGTTTCAGGTGGCGTTAATTTCGATCTGGCCGCTGCTTGAAACGGAGTAATACCCTGCCAAGGCCGCAACGGTCTCGATCGAAGGCTTATCACGCTCCCAGCACATCGCTGCGACACCAAGCATGCGCGGCATCAACATGGGCCAGATTTGATCATCTTGGGTCGTAAACTCTGACCAGAAGGTGCCCTGCACACCAATGATGCGATCTGACAGATCAGCGTCGGGGACCGGATCCCAGTTGATCGTATCGGGTAGGTCAATGAAGGCGGCCCAACTTGCCCCCCAATCATCTGGATCGGAGGTATGCGCCATATCGAGGTAGACGTGCTGCGCCGGTGTCATGACAACGTCATAGCCCGCGCGGGCGGCCTCTAACCCTGGTCCCTGACCAGTCCAGCTGAATAGGATTGCGTCGTGGCTGATCCCGCCATTCTTGCCTTGGGCGGCTTCTTCCCACGCGGCGGGGCGCAGGCTCTTTGATCGGGCGAAGGCGGCGAAACGAGACATTGTCCACCCTTGCAAATCCATTGTCGTTTGAAGGTCGTGCTGCTCCATCAAGGCGCGCGCTTTGGGGCTGCTCATCCATGTGTCTTCAGCGAGTTCGTCGCAGCCGAGGTGGATGTGACCGAAGGGGAAGATTTCCGCGATCTCTGTAATAAGCGCCTCAACGATGTCCCACGTTTTCGGCATCGCGGGGTTCATTGCATTCCGTTCGTAGCCTTGCACGGAGCGTTCGGCGCCATTGTCTGTTGAGTCGAGCGTTTCGGGATAGAGGGTCGTGATGCACAGCGCATGGGCTGGTGTTTCGATCTCTGGCAAGATTTCGATGTTCAGTTCTTTGGCCCGCGCGATGATCTGCTTTGCCGTCTCGATGGAATAACTGCCGCCTTGGACCGGCGCACCCGAAAACAGACCCGGCATGGTTTGGCCGTCGCCGCGAAGCGCGGTCTTTTGCCAAAGGTCGGGAAGACAGGCGACCTCTAAACGGAAAGCTTCGTCATCAGCGAAGTGCCAGTGAAAGCGGTTCAGCTTGAGCATCGCCATAAGATCGAGCAGCGATAGGATTGTGTCGGGTTCGTAATAATGGCGCGCCGTGTCGAGGTGCTGACCACGCCACGCAAATCGAGGGCTATCTGTGATGCGCCCACAGGGAATTGGGCCCTGTTGTAGCAAAGTCAGAAGAGTGATCCCCGCATAGAAGCGGCCGCCGTAAGAGTTTGCGATGATCCGGACGCCTTGAGGCGTGAATTCAATTTCGTAAGCGTCGGTTTCGAGTTCACCGGTCTCGATGATGATCGGCATAGTGCCCTTGAATAACATGCCTTGGCGTTGGGCGAGAACGCTGACGGCGGACAAGGCATCGTCTTCGAATGCAAATCCGTCAGCCTCCAGAACGCCTTCGCTCGGCGCCCATGTTTCGGGTTGGGGTGCGAGGGGTAGGCCTTCTAGTTCGCTGTGTTCTGTTCGCGGCGGAACCCGATGACCTGCCTCTGTTGGCGGCAGTTCAATGATGTCACCCCCAACGCGGAGGTAGGGGCCCAAGGGCTTCCAAGCGCGATTGGCGGGTTTGTAGCCGGCTTGATACTTGATTGTGACCTTGTGCTCTTTGCCCTTGGTCAAATCGGGCAATTGGACTTCAGTATAGCTGCCGACCGACTTTATGAGCGTCCCCCCGCGAACGGGTTCCAAAGGTGCCATGCCTGAGAAGCAGAAAACAGGGGCAGTCAGGTCTTGATCGGTGGTGATTGCGCACAGCAATTCATCCCCGACGATTTGGCAGTCGTATTTCATGTTAGTCCAAGCGTAGTTCGGAAACGAAGTCGTAGACGTCAGAGCGGTAATAGCCGCTGGTAAACTCAATCGGGCGACCTGTGGCGAGGTAAGCGGTCCGTTCGATTTGAAGAACGGCTGTTCCATCAGGGAGTTTCAGGAGTTCAGCAACGCGATCGGTTGCATTGATCGCCATGACGCGCTGAAGGGCGCGGGTGGGGGCGGTGCCTCTCGACCTGAGAACTTCATAGAGTGAAACGCTGACGCGGTCGGGGTTAGGGAGAATGTCATCTGGTACAGACGAATATTCCAATGCCATCGGAACACCGTCACCGCTGCGCAGGCGATGGATGCGGGAGGCGCGTTGAACTGGTGTGAGCCCAAGAATAGTGGTTTCAGTTGGCGTCGGACGAAAGACGCCTCGGAGCAAAACTTCACTCGAGGAGCGGATGCCGCGCGCTTGAAGATTTTCGGTAAAGGAAACGAGCGAAGACAGCGACTGTTCGAATCGTTCGCCCTTTTCGCTAACGAACGAACCCGCGCCCTGCCGTTGCTCGATTAGCCCTGCGTCGACCAACTCAGCAATAGCCTTACGCACAGTCACGCGGCTGATACCCGCGATGTCGGCAAGCTCGCGTTCTGATGGAAGCTGATCTTCCTGCGCCAAACTGCCTGATTTTATGAGCTCTGTGATGTGTCGGGACAGTTGGCGGTACCGCGCGCCTTTGCCCTCGCGAAACCAACGAGTGGCGTCTAATTCTTCGACGAGATCGCTCATGTATTGGTCTCCCTTCTGGTATCAATTTGTAATACCAATATTGGAAAATGCGACCAATAAAGGGATCATCAATTGAACGAAACCTCATATATTTAAGGGAAAAATGCAAGTGGAAATATTTTGGTATTAAAGTGGTAGTAAAAATGGATTTATCGGGTACTTTAGTTGACAACCGCTGATTCGAGCGGGCGCCAAAGGGGGAACCTGAATGACGGACGTGGCACAGTCCTCAACGCTGGAAACCAGATTTAAAACACGTAAGACCATGTCGGAGAACGTGTTTGGCTGGTTGTTGATCGGCCCGGCGATGCTGTTCATTGCTTTGATTGTAGCGTGGCCTTTGGCAGAGACTGTCCGTTTGTCCTTTATGGAAGCCCGATTGGGTGGCGAGAAATATGTTGGTCTGGAAAACTATCAAGACCTTCTCGACAGCCGGAAGTTTCACCAGACCATTGTGCGCACCTTTTATTGGATGTTCCTCTCGGTTTCGCTGAAGCTGATCCTTGGTCTCATCGGAGCGACACTGTTGAACGCAGCTGTTCCGGGTCGCGCGCTCTTCCGAGTTCTCGTGATGCCGCCGTGGGTGATCCCCATCGCAATTGGTATGATCGGTTGGTTGTGGCTCTACAACGGGTATTTCGGTGTCTTGTCTGGAACGATGATGTCGCTCGGCATCACTGATGGCCCGTTTGAATTTCTCGCCCACAAGCAATCCGCCTTCTACTCCGCAGTTGTCGCCGACGTATGGGTCGGGACACCCATGGTGACACTCTTCTTCCTTGCGGCGATGCAAGGCGTACCGCGCGACCTATATGAAGCCGCTTACGTCGATGGCGCATCGCGCTGGTATCGGTTCCGCCGGATCACGATCCCGCAAATCATGCCGGTGATTGTATCGATGTCGCTGCTGTCCGCTATCTTCACGTTCAACTCTTTCGAGATCATCTGGATCCTGACCGAAGGGGGCCCGCGCGGAGCGACAACAACGTTGATCGTTGACACCTACAAAACGGCGATCAGCAACTTTAAATTTGGACAAGGCTCCGCCCGTGCGGTGATCATTGTGATCCTCTTGGGAACCTTCAGCCTGATCTACCTGTTCTTCCTCAATAAGGTGAACCGTTACTACGGGAGCGGCAAGAAATGATGGATCGCTACACAAAACTGCAGATGGCAGGCATCTACTTTGCCGTTACGATTTTCCTGATCTTCATCCTGCTGCCATTCTTTGAGATGTTCATGGCTTCCTTGCGGCCGCTCGAACACCTGTTCCGCAGTCCTTACCAATTCTGGTCTGACGATTTCAGTTTCCAAGCTTATTCGGACATGTGGGAGACGGTACCATTGTTGGGCCGGTACATCTGGAACTCTGTCTATATCGCAACGATGGTCACTCTGCTGACGATGATTTTCATCATCCCTGCGGCCTATGCCTACGCACGTTTGGACTTTCCGTTCAAGAACGCGTCGCTGGCGATTTTCCTTGGCGTGAACATGTTCACAGGTGCGGTTCTTTTGATCCCGCTCTATCGCGTTCTGCGCACGATGGGTTTGCTCAACACTTATTGGGCGATGATCGTTCCCGGCGTCGCCTTCTTGATCCCAACGGGCATTTGGCTGTTGCGGTCCTACTTGGAAAAAATCCCGCGCGAGTTGGAAGAGGCGGCTTATGTCGATGGCGCCTCTCGCATGTATACGCTGCGCCGCGTTGTGCTGCCATTGGCGGTACCGGGTCTGATCGTGGTTGGTGTTGCCGTGTTCATCGGAGCTTACGCGCAGCAATTCCTCTTCGCGATTACGTTCAATCAACAGCGAGAACTTCAGCCGCTACCGGCGGGTCTGTTTGAGTTCATCGGCTATCAGGATGTGACATGGAACCAGATGATGGCGGCTGCCTTAACCGGCATCCTTCCCGTCATGGTCATATTCTTATTCCTCCAGAAATTCCTGGTCGCAGGCCTGACGGCGGGCGCGGTCAAAGAATGAAGAAATCTGTCAACAAAGGGAGACTGAAAATGAAATATCTAACTATGTCACTAGGGGCCGCACTGCTGAGCAGCGCTGCATCCATGGCAGCAGCAGAAACCGAACTGCACTTTATCATGTGTGGTGGTGAGGTTCGTGCGGCTGACCAAGCTGTCGTCGACCAGTTTGTCGCTGACAACGAAGGTGTCACTGTAAACCTAGAGGCTGTGCCTTGGGGAACATGTCAGGACAAGTCACTGACACTCGCAGCAGCTGGTGATCCACCATCCATTGCTTACATGGGCTCTCGCACACTCTTGCAGTTGGCCAACAACGATCTGATCGTTCCGGCGCAAATCCAAGATGACGTGCAGTATCAGACCGGTGTTTTGAACACAGTGACTGTGTCTGGCCAGGAATGGGGTTACCCACATGCGTTCTCTACAAAGGCGCTCTACATCAACTGTGATCTCGTAGAAGAATCCGGCCAGGAATGTGTAGCTCCAGCAACTTGGGACGACATGTACACAATGGCGAAAGGCGTCGTGGACAACACAGACGCTGCTGGTGTTGGCCTTGCTGGTAAAGACTTCGACAACACAATGCATCAGTTCCTGAACTACCTCTATTCCAACGGTGGTGTTGTGATCGACCCTGCAACAGGTGAGAACATGCTGGACAGCGCGCAGACACGCGAAACGCTGGAATTCTACGGCAAACTGGCTGAAGTATCTCAGGAAGGTCCAACCGCTTGGGAACGTGATCAGTTGAAAGACCTGTTCAACGACGGTCAGATCGCGATGTATGTCCAAGGTCCATGGGGCTATGGCCAGCATAACGAAGACATCAACCAGTTGGTTGCACCTGTTCCAGCCGGGCCATCCGGTGAAAGCGGCACGATCCTGATCACAGACAGCATCGTTGTATTCAAAGGCTCCGGCCATGAAGACTTGGCGCATGAGCTTGCTCAGCGGATCACATCTGGCGACAGCCAGTATGACCTCGACAGCTCTTGGGGTCTGACACCGATCCTTGACTATGCTGCGATGGGTAAATCCGACCTTTACTATGAAACAGGCGTTTGGCCGAACTTCACGGCGACGATTTCAACAGGCGGCCCAGAGCCAATCGTTGAAGACTTCAAGTCGCTGCAGTCGGTCTTCACCAACATGGTGCAGGGTATCCTGTTGGCAGACGACACGGTAGATAACCTTGTCACGATCGCTGCCGAGGAACTCGACGAAGCGATGTAAATCATTCTCCCTTTCGGGCGGCGGTTCGCGCTGTCGCCCGAACACGAGGACTGTCGGCTTTGAGACCGACCCACCACTCACACCCCTAGTTTCGCGGTTTAGACGACCGCACCAGTATGGATCTGACCCATGGCGACGCTCGATCTTCTTTCCATCAATAAATCCTTCGGAGCGGCAAAGGTGTTGCACGACATCAGCCTTGCCATTGAGGACAAAGAATTCGTTGTCTTCGTCGGCCCTTCCGGCTGTGGTAAATCCACCCTGCTTCGGATCATTGCCGGTTTGGAAGAAACAACCTCCGGCCAGATCATGATCGATGGAAAAGACGTCAGCGATGCCCATCCGGTCGATCGGGGTATCTCGATGGTTTTTCAATCCTACGCTCTTTATCCGCATCTGACCGTTTATGAGAATATTGCCTTCCCATTGCGTGTGCAGAAGATGCCTCAACCGGAAATGGATGCCGCTGTGAATCGCGCGGGAGAAATATTGCAGTTGACGGATAAGCTGCAGCTGAAGCCAGGGCAGCTTTCTGGCGGACAACGCCAAAGGGTGGCGATTGGGCGATCCATTGTTCGGAACCCCAAGGTGTTCCTGTTCGACGAGCCGCTTTCTAACCTTGATGCAGCTTTGCGCGGGGACATGCGCGTGGAGCTCAGCCAGTTACACCGAAGTCTTGAGGCAACGATGGTCTATGTGACCCACGATCAGGTCGAAGCGATGACAATGGCCGATCGGATCGTTGTGCTGAACGCAGGTCGCGTCGAACAATTCGGTACGCCGATGGAGCTATACCATCATCCGAAAACGAAATTTGTGGCCTCCTTTATTGGGCAGCCCAACATGAACCTGTTGCCGGCCAAAGTCTTGGGCAGCGATGCAAAAAGCTTGAAAGTTGAACTCGATGGCGGACACCAGTTGGTGGTTCCTGTGGAGGCCGGCTTGGTATCGACAGGCGACAACGTCGAAGTCGGCATTCGTCCTGAACATGTTTCGCTCGGTGACAGCGGGTTGAGCGTGACGGTCAATGTTCTCGAACGCCTCGGCGGTGTTTCGATTACCTATGGTGCGGTCGGCAATGGCACGCGCTTCTGCGCATCGCTTCCGGGTGATGCGGCGATCCGCGAGGGCACACCAGTTACGCTCGCTGTGAACCCCGATGACTGCCACGTCTTTGATGCAAATGGCGATGTTCTGCGTCGCCAAGCAGCGCCTGAGCTTGCCGGATGAGAGTTGTCACCGCGGGAATAGGTTTGCGCGCCGGGCATGTCTTGTCTCTTTTGAAAGAGGCGATGCCAGAGGTGGAGTTTGTTGGGTACTACGACCCGCAGCCGACGTTCTTGCATAAGATCGGGGAGGATATTCCACGGTTCGACGATGTGGATACTATGTTGGCGCAGACCAAACCTGATCTGTTCTTTGTCGGGTCACCAAACTCTTTTCATTTGGAACACATCAAGCAGGGTCTTGATGCAGGTGTTCGGATTTTCACCGAGAAACCTGTTGTCACCACCAAAGAAGATACGATGGCGTTGGCGGCGCTATTGGCGGAGCATGGCACCGACAGCGTGATGGTTGGGCTCGTCTTGCGCTATTCCCAGCACATGATCGATTTGCGCGCGAATTTAGATGCGCTCGGGCCGATTGTCTCGCTTGAAGCTAGCGAGCATATCGCCCCCTATCATGGCGCGTTTTTCATGCGCGACTGGCGGCGGATGATCCGTTGGTCAGGTGGTTTCATGTTGGAAAAATGCTGCCACGATATCGACATTTACAACATGGTCACGAAGTCGCGGCCCAAAAGCGTGGCGAGTTTCGGTGGCCGGAAATCCTTCATTCCGCAATTCGCACCGACACCAAATGTCGAAAACGAGATCATGCACCGCAAACCAAGCGTTTGGGAAAGTGTCGATGATCCGTTTCGTTCGGACGGAGATATCATCGATCATCAGACCGCGATCTTGCAGTATGAGAATGGGGCGTCCTTGGCGTTCCACACCAATTTGAATGTACCAGATGAGCACCGTCGCTTTTGCGTCATGGGTGCGCTCGGTATGGCCGAGGGCGATTTTGTGCGCGGCAATTTGCAGGTCACGCTGCGCGATGGAACTGTGGTTGCCGACCAAGACTATACCCAAATGGAGAGCACCAAAGCGTCGGCCCATTACGGCGCGGATCATATGATGGTCGACGAGATCGTCAGTTTCCTGAAAGGCGAAGTTGAAACGCTCCCTGTCGGGGTGGTGGATGCACTTGAAGCCGGACTCGCCGCAATGGCGATGGATGAAGCGCGGATCACAGGCCGCGTGGTGGATTTGACAGAAACGTGGGCCGAGTTTGACGGCTATGCATTGAGACAATGAGCATGACAAAGCACGAAACAGTGCCCGGCCATTTTATGGCGACCGAATCCGCGCAGGCGCTAGATGTCTTTGCGACCGCCGCGCGTCAGGATGTTGATGTGGCGGACCTTGCTGGTTCAACAGCCTTTTACACGATTGCCCGTGGGTCGTCGGACGCAGCGGCCAACATTCTATCCTACGAGTTTATGCGCGAGCTTGGGGTTCCAATGACCTCGCTGCCGCCATCGGTTTTCTCGTTGGGCAAAGGCGTATCGCTCGCCGGTTCGGCCGCGATTATCGTCAGCCAGTCAGGGGCGAGCGATGATTTGGTGCGATCTGCGGTAGGTGCCAAGGGGGCAGGGGCCAAAGTTGTTGCTATAACGAACCAACCAGACAGCCCGGTCGAAGCCCAGTCCGATTGCACCGTTCCTATCGGAGCAGGGCCGGAAAAGGCCGTTCCAGCGACAAAAACAGTTTGCGGTTCCATTGGCGCGGGGCAAGCGATCTTGTCAGCGATGTCATCTGACTTCCAAAACCGCGTTCACAGGGATGCTAAGAAGTTAGCGGGTCTTTCGACCCAATTTGAGCAGGCTAACAGACTGCAATCAGCTCTTCTGAGAGCGCGCCATGTTTACGTTATTGGCCGAGACACAGGCTACGGTGCGGCGATTGAAACAGCGTTAAAGCTGAAAGAATGCGTTGCGATCCACGCGGAAGCTTATTCTGCTTCGGAAGTTCTGCATGGACCTTTGCAGCTCGCCACCAATCCGTTGATGGTTCTGATCCTCGACACAGGAACAGCTGAAACCCAAGACAGTTTGGACCAAGCGGAAGCGCGGTTTGAAAAAGAAGATTGCGACGTCGTTCGCATTCGCGTTTCCGACTTTGGCATAGATTTAGAAACTCCTGCGGCATCAGCTGCTCTTTTGCTCGCTGCGGTTTATCCGATCATCCTCAATACAGCTTTGGCGCTTGGGTACGACCCAGACACGCCTGCAACACTATCGAAAGTTACGCAAACTACATGACCCAAGACCTGTCAAATATCGCGACGTGGAAAGAGCTTCACCGACAACCCCAGATTTGGCGGTCATGGGGCAATCAACTGGATGTCGAAGGCATTCGAGCTTGGATTGCTGATCAGAGCTTTGATGAGGTATGGTTCTGTGGTGCTGGAACGAGCGCTTACATCGGTGACATCATCGCAGCCGAATTGAAGGGAACGCGATCTGTCCCGAGCACGGATTTGGTGCAAAGACCTGCGCATTACTTGAGTGGTGCGCGTCCGTTGGTCGTGAATTTTGGTCGCTCTGGAAACAGCAGCGAAAGCGTTGGAACGCTGGAGGCTTTGGCAGCTTTGACGCCAGAGGCCCCTCAGTTAAACATCACCTGTAACGCCGAAAGCGCCCTTGCCACGGCTCAGACGACAGGCCCTCGAAAGACTATCATCTTGCCGGAGGAGACGCACGACACCGGTTTTGCGATGACATCGAGCTTTTCGACAATGTTGCTGACCGCGCTCGCCTTGTTTGATGCGCCTTGCGATGTGGCGGATCGACTAGCGCGGCTTGCGGATCAATTGGACGATCTGTTGCCACGGTTTGGCGGTACAAAGATGCCCGGCCGCGTTGTTTATGTCGGTGCCGGTCCTTTGACTTTCGCTGCGCGAGAAGCCGCGTTGAAGGTAACTGAGCTTTCTGCGGGCAAAATACCGGCGATTTGGGACAGCACATTGGGGTTCCGTCATGGGCCAAAGTCGTTCGTTGATGACGAAACGGCGATTACCATTTTCACCAGTCCCGATGCGCCCGCAAATGATTACGATACGGACCTTGCGAGCGAGCTTCGACAGCAGTTTCCGAACGCGCAAGTTGAGACGATCGGACCCGGCGGAGACATTGATGTGCCCATGCCCTTTGGCATGCATTGGGCTGCTGCGATTTGCGTCGCAGCTGCACAAGTGCGTAGCGTGGAATGGTCAGCGCAGCTTGGGATGAATGTGGACGATCCATTCGCTGGTCAAAACACGCTCAGCCGTGTGGTCAGCGGCGTCAAACTCTATGCGGTGGCGTCATGACGGTTGCTGGTCTCGATATTGGTGGCACCAAGATCGAGGTGCAGATCTTTGATGAGGATTGGAATGAAGTCGCGCGCAACCGATGTGCGACACCCAAGGGCTATGAGGACCTAGTTGGCGATATTGCGTCACAGATCCGCTGGGCGACAGAGGAAGCTGGCGGCCTCGACGCAATCGGTGTAGGAACCGCAGGTTTGGTGAACCCACGCACAGGTCTCGCTTTGACGGCAAACTTACCTGCAACGGATCATCCCCTGCCAGCAGACATTGAAAAGGCCATTGGACGACCGATCACTTTCGTAAATGATTGTCGTGCTTTGGCACTTTCTGAGGCCGTGTTCGGAGCGGGACGCGGCCGTCGTACGGTTATGGGGCTGATTATTGGGACAGGCATCGGTGGCGGTATCGCGATTGATGGCGCTCTGATACCGGGGCCAACCGCGACGGGCGGGGAGTTTGGGCATTTTGCAGCACCTGCGCAACTTGTCGCAAAACATAGCCTCCCCGTTGTCCAGTGTGGCTGTGGGCGCATGGGGTGCATCGAAACCTATGTTGCTGGTCCGGGGCTCGAACGGCTTGCGAAACACCTGACAGGACAATCGCTAACGGCGCCAGAAATCGCGGACCGGCGCCATGACGACATGGCAGAAGTCTGGTCGCTATGGTGTGAATTGGCAGCAGAGATGCTTCACACTCTGACGTTGACGGTTGATCCAGATGTCATCGTTTTCGGCGGTGGCCTTAGCAAAGTTCCTGGCGTCATCGATGATCTGACTGCGGCGGCGGCGTCTAGCCAAATTCCCGGTTTCGCGCCCGCCCAACTAGTCTTGGCACAAGGCGGGGATTCAAGTGGTGCGAGAGGTGCGGCTTACGCTGCATGGACGGAGCAGCAAGATGGTTGAAGTGCTTCGAGACATCATTGCCCGTAATCGGGCAGGGGAGGTGATTGCCGTCCCGTCAGTTTGTTCTGCGCATCCAGATGTCTTGCGGGCGTCGTTGGGCTTGGCGAAACGTTTGGGGCAACCCGTCGTGATCGAAGCAACGTCCAATCAGGTCAATCAGGACGGTGGCTACATGGGGATGACGCCGGCTGATTTTGTCACATATGTCCATGGATTTGCGGATGAGGTTGGTACGGACCGGCACGCGATCATCTTTGGCGGCGATCACTTGGGCACGCAGGCGTGGCGCGACCAGCCCGCAGAGGCTGCAATGGAAAAAGCGAAGGTTCTTGTCGCTGACTACGTTGCAGCGGGCTTTGAGAAAATCCACCTTGATTGCTCAGAAGGGTGCGCTGGCGAAGCCGCTCAATTGACGGATGAGATCACGGCTGATCGGTCCGCAGTTTTGGCCAAAATCTCTGCAAAGCAAGCCGATGATCTCTTGTTTGTGGTGGGCACTGAAGTCCCGCCGCCGGGCGGGGCGAGGCTGGACGAAGACGGAGTTATTCCTCCAACCGACCCAAATGCTGCACGGGATACGCTTGCGGCGCATGAGGCAACCTTTGGATCGTTGGCAAGCAACATAGGTGGTTTGGTGGTCCAGCCCGGTGTCGAATTTAGCCCGACAGCGGTTCATCACATGCCCGTAGACAGAGATCCGCACATATTGGCAGCACTGTCCGATCGTCCCACTATCTGTTTGGAAGCGCATTCGACCGACTATCAAGTTGATGCGGTCTATCCGCGATTGGCAGAGCTTGGGTTTGCATTCCAAAAGGTTGGACCGGCGCTGACATTCTCCTATCGCGAAGCGCTGTATGCCTTGGATCAAATTCGATCCGATGCAGGACAGCTGGAAGCGGCAATGGAACAGGAAATGCTGCGGCAACCTAAATATTGGCAGGGGCATTACAGCGGCTCGCCCGAAGAACTTCGCGAGCAGCGGCATTCCGGTTTGGCTGATCGTATTCGCTACTATTGGCCGACCCAAGGAGCCCAAGACGCCGTTGCGGCTTTGTTGGAAGATTGCGGCAACGGGCTTTCGGATGCGCAGCTGAGCAACGTTTTCGACGACAAAACGTTGGAGCGGGCGGAAAACCTTTGCGGTGCGCAAGCACGGCGTCTAATTGACGCGCACATTGAACTGGCCCTCGAGCCCTATTTCTTTCTGGAAACGCCATGAATACGCGGTGGATCACATTTCAGCATGTCTTTGACGGTGAACGGGTTCACGATAGCGCATCTGTGCGGATTGAAGATGGGCACATCGCGGAGTTGGATTTTGGCGTAAGAACCGACCTAAGCTATTCTGGCTACCTTGTTCCGGGCTACCTTGACCTACAAGTCAACGGTGGCGGAGGCGTTCAATTGAATGCGACGCCTACGGTTGATGCCATGGCGCAGATCGCAGAGGCTCATCGCGGCTTTGGAACCGTTGGGATTCTTCCGACCGTTATCACTGATGCACCGGAAGTGCTTGAGAAGGCGGCGACTGCGGCGCTGTCGGCCAAAGGTCGGACCGGGATTTTTGGGATTCATATTGAAGGTCCACACTTGTCGAGGAATCGTCGCGGCACACACAAGAGCGACTTTATTCGCCGTTTTGCCCCCCGCACACTGGAGATCGTTGAAAATCTGCGCGCCGCAGGCGTGACAGTGATGATCACTGTCGCTCCGGAAGAAATGAATTTTGCTGACATTGCCAAGTTATCGGCGATGGGCGCTATCGTGTCTGTGGGCCATACCGATGCGAGCGCTGATCAGATTGAAACCGCGGTCGCCGCCGGAGCGTGTTGCGCGACCCATTTGTTCAACGCCATGTCACCGATGACCAGTCGAGAACCAGGCGCGGTTGGCGCGGTGCTACATAGCGGCATTCACTTTGGGATCATTTGCGATGGATTCCATGTGGACGATCGCATGATCTCGCTCGCGCTACGTGCAGGGTCCAATCCAGATGCAGCCTTCCTGGTCTCTGACTCAATGGCAACTGTTGGGGGCCCCGATTGCTTTGAACTCTATGGTCAGGCGGTACGATTGGAAAACGGTCGCTTGATCAACGGTGAAGGTAATTTGGCTGGGGCACATATCACCCAAGCTCAAGGCGTCAAACGGCTCGTGCAAGAGATCGGTGTTCCGCATGAGCGGGCCTTCAAGATGGCGACAACGGTTCCTGCAACGGTAATCGGACGGCCAGACCTCGCGACATTGGTGGGTCGCCCGATTTGTGATGTTTTGGTTTTGGATGAAAAATTGGACGTTGCGGACAACGCCGTTCTTGCACCGCAATTTGATGCCGCTGAATAAGATCCCAAACTTTGAAGTCTGCGTTGACTCAGCTCAAGGCATAGAAGCATGTGTCGGCTTAGTCGATCGGATAGAGCTGTGTTCCGCGCTCGACATCGGAGGGCTGACCCCAAGTGCCGGTTTGATGGAATGTGCGAAGGCAAGTGGGCTAGAAACCCATGTTCTTATCCGTCCCGCGGGCGGTGATTTCTTGATGACGAGATCGGACCTCGATGTTGCTTTGGCTGACATTGAGCAGGTGAAAAAAATTGGTTTGGACGGTGTTGTTATTGGTGCAGCACTTGACGGGCACTTAGACACGGAAGTTCTTCGGGAAATGGCAGCGGCCTCAGCGGGCCTTAAATTGACACTGCATCGAGCGTTTGACGTTGTTGAGGACCATGCGAAGGCGCTTGAAGATGCCATAACTCTTGGTTTTCACAGAGTTCTGACCTCAGGCGGGGCCAGCAGCGCACCGCTCGCCTTGAAAAGGTTGGCTGAACTCGTCGAGCAATCGAACGCGAGGATCGAAATTATGGCAGGGGGCGGCATAACGCTTGAGAACGTCGACGAAATCCTTTCCCAAACAGGTGTCCATGCAATTCATTCATCCTGTTCCAGTGAAAAAACGTTGGCAGCCCCCTTGGTTCAAAAGGGATTTGGAGAGGTTGCTCGCTTAACTGACATTGATAAGGTACGAGAAATGCGCGACCGGATCTTGAGTATGTTCCTGAGCTAATTTTGCACCCTTCTATAGGGCCTCCCGATCGCACAATCTATTGCTCTATGGCTGTCGCAACAGGATCCTTAGAGAAGTAGGCAATCCTCTCGGAGAGAATTCCTGATGCGTCGAAATTCGTAAGGACGCATTGTTTCGATTCCAAAGTTTTTTGCCCGGACGGCTCATAGAAAGGGCTCAGCCGTTCCTGAATCACGAATCCCCTTTGCCGGATTTGACAGTTTTAGTTGTTTTATGGGGCACGCATTGAGATAGACGCGATGCGGACAGCTCGATAAGGTTCATCCAAGAGAAGCTTCGGAGGCAATGTGGTCCAAAAACTCAACCAAGATCCGCATGCAACCCGACAAGCCCGTGAAAAGGTTCTTGAAGTTGCAATCGGGCGCGCTGTGCGCGGCCACCGCAAACAGCAAAACATGACTGTCTCCAACCTGTCTGATCTGACCGGTCTATCGATTGGAATGTTGTCCAAAATCGAAAATGGAAACACTTCGCCATCCTTGTCTACAATGCAATCTCTCGCGAATGCACTTTCTGTCCCGTTAACGTCGTTTTTTCGTCAGTATGAGGAGCGGCGCGAAGCGGTTCATACAAAGGCTGGAGATGGTGTTGAAACCGAACGGGAGGGCACTCGAGCTGGTCATCAATACAAGCTGTTGGGGCATATCGGCAGCAACTCTAGCGGTGTCATCGTCGAACCGTATCTGATCGAATTGACGGCTGAGAGCGATACATTTGAAACGTTTCAACACGACGGCATAGAAACGATCTATATGCTGGAAGGGGCGGTTGATTACAGACATGGCCCGAACATTTTTGAGCTTCGCCCCGGCGACACACTCTTTTTCGACGCGGATTCACCCCATGGGCCGGAACGTTTGGTAAAACTGCCCGCCAAATATCTTGCTGTCATTAGCTATCCACAGAACCAGTGACAGATCTCGGAAATTCCTCGTTCGCTTAACAACCTGAACTCTGAGCCAACAACGACGTTCAAAAATGTTGCAACCAAGTAGAAATGTCACTGGTTCTGCAAACTAGAAATGTCACCAAGGGGTCGCTTACGGATGGGGGCGAAATAGTACGCTAGCGCCAAGGTGGCCGTTCGTGCAATCTGTAGAGAAGGTCTGTTTGACCAGAACTGTCTGGAGCTGAACTGTCAAACCAAGCGTTGGGAAAGGACGGAGATATGGATTGCCCTTTCACCATCAAAGAGATATCCAAAACTGAGTTTGAGCCACTATTTCAGCGCCACGTTTATTCCGTTTTCGCCGATGATCATTCTTTTGCGCTGCGAGATGCTCTTGACGATTAAGAGCAACAGCAATTGCAGGATTTGGACAGTCGGCTCGGTGATCCCCTGCATTTGTACTTGGGCGCATTCGACAAAGATGGTCAGTTTGTGGGCTGGGCTTGGGGCAAACAAGAGCAAAAAGCCAAGTTTTGTATGGTAAATTCCGGTGTCATTGAAGGCCACCGACGCATGGGCGCTTACAGTGCATTGGTTCAATCCACCGTGGAAAAAATGAGCAGTAAGGGTTTCCAGCTCATATACAGCCGACACTGCGCCACAAATAACGCGGTCATTATTCCAAAGCTGAAGGCTGGCTTTGTTATCTCCAAATTCGAGATCGATGACACGCACGGGGTTCTCGTGCACCTGCACTACTATACCAACGCGCTACGGCGTAAAGTCGTGGATTACCGCACCGGTCTTGTTGCGCCTGACGGTGAGTTGAAACGATTGTTCAACCTTTGAAGACAGGTGTACGAAAAAGCCCCCTGTTTTGAGAAAGCTATCGTACCAGCCAAATGAAACGCAGTTTGAGGCCAATACGCCCATTTTGTCGCTGTTTCGGCGGGCGATCCCCTTACGGACACGGCTTGGCGAGCTAAACGTACTATTTCGCCCCCATCCGTAAGCGACCCCACCAAGAGCGCTGACGGTAGCAAGGCTTAGCATCCCGGAGACCTCAAATATCGCAGGGCTGAAAAGCCTTGCGGGGTTACGACGTTGACCCACGGTTTTGAGCGTTAGAGGGTTCCAACATGTTTCGATTTGGTTTTTGGCTCTTGCTGTTCGCGGTCGCTTTTCTCGGCGCAGCTGGTTTTGCGTTTGTGGGGTTTGCTGCGTTCTCGGACGCACAATTCCGTTGCCCAGGCATTCAGTGTTCGGATGCGCGCGGATCAGCTGTGCTGGGCGCAGGTCTATTTGTGGTTTGCTCGGTCGTTGCCTGGTTCTCAATGAAGAAATTGAGGCGAACGGGTTCAGAGTGATGTTTCCTCTTGGGCTTCTTCCGCCCGTTCTTTGCGCCGTCGTTCATAATAGGCTTCCATCTTTGACCGTCGGCGGTGGCGCGGCCTTCTCCTGTTCTTCTTTGATATGCGCCAGCACTGCACCGAGGCGCTTGTTCTCGGTGATCGCCGCGTGCGTGACGCGCTGTTGGTGCGGATCGAAGATACTGCGGGGCAGGGCGATGCCTTTTGCCCGCACCTGAATGCGCCCGTCCGGCATCTCATAAACATCCACGTACTTGCCGACGAGACCACGCGTCAGATCGTTCACCTCCAGCCGGATGCGCTTGCGGTCATACTTCAGTGTCAAATCCTTGGTGACATAGCGTTTGTCGCGCAGACAGAATACTTCCGCCAACCGATCCGGCTCAATATTCAAAGCACGATGCAGGTTATCTGGTTTGGCCGGGGCCTTTGCAAACTTGGCATTGTAGCGTTCAACGAAACCCGCAAGGAACGCGTTGCCATCTTCCATGTTGGTGATGCCCGCGATGCGCAGTTCCTTGACCAGCCGATCTTGCAGTGTCCGGTTTGCACGCTCGACACGGCCTTTGGCTTGGGAAGAATTGGCGCAGATGATCTCGATGTTCAACTCGGCCAGGGCACGCCCGAATTGGGTCATGCCCGTCATATGTTCGTTGGGCTTTGGAACCCGGAACACGGTGTGCTTGTCGCTGTAGAAGGCGACAGGGCGTCCGTACTTCAGCAGATAGCTTTCCAAGGCTTCGAAGTAGCTGAAGGTGCTCTCGGACGTCACAAAGCGCAGCTCCATCAGCGTGCTGGTTGCGTCGTCAATGAAGACGAGCAGGGTGCAAGGATCGCCCCGATCCTCGAACCACCGATGGTCAGACCCGTCGATCTGGATCAGCTCGCCGAAGCATTCCCGACGCAATCTGGGCTGATGGAACGTGCGACGCTGCTTCCGGGACAGCCAGAGACCGTCTTCCTGCATCCACTTACGAACTGTCTCGCGTGAAACCTTGAACCCGTGATGTTCGGCCAGCATCTCAGCCGCCAAGGTCGGACCGAAATCCGCGTAGTTCTCTTTGATTAAACTCAGCGCATAGTCGCGCTTGGCATGGTGGATACGATTGTTCGGAGGCTTGCCGCGCGCCTTGTGGCGGATCGCAGCTGCGCCATCCTGACGGTAACGCTTCAATAGCTGGAAAACCTGCCGCCGTGTCATGCACAACATGTTCGCCGCATTATCAACGCTCAGCCGACCATCATCGACCTGTGCCAGCACTTCCACACGGTTCAACTCGCGCTCGCTCATAACCACCCATCCCATGTCCGCTCACCCTCATTGATTTTTGAGGGCAGAGTGACATTCCTGAATTGCTCATGGGTGACATTATCGCTTTGCGGCTACACAAAATATCCCGCGTAATCAATCTTATGTTAAATCGTGGCAAAGGCGGGCAATTTTACTAAATTAACTTGCTTCGCAATGCCATACATCGCAGGGTTGTCATGCAATTTTAGGTTTACTTGCTATGGCAGACGGATCGATTAATTGGCTGACAAATCAGAGTCTTGAACAAGTCGAGGTAAGTCAACTTGTTGAAGCAGCTCGAAGCGGCGCGGACGTTCCAGGCGTTACTTTTGTTGATGTGTCAGGTATCGTTGCCTTTAACGTCCCCGAAGGTTTCAACGTCAGTTGGCCACTGATCCTCGGAAATGACCTGATCCTCGTTCAGCCCGATGGTACATTGTTGGTTCTAGGCGACGCTATGGGTGAAAACCTTGTGCTACTTGTCGACGGCTTTCGCATTCCCGTCACGCGCTACAATGATCTCGCACTTCACGAAGAGACTTGGCAATCGTTAGACGATGTTGAGCAAGTCACGCTGTTGGAGCTTTCGGGTGGAACTCAAGCAGGAATTGGCGGTTCTGGCGAGGAAGAAATCGTCACTGTCGGAGATCCTCTGGTCGGGCTTGCAATCAATCCGCTTTTGCCACCTGTTGACTACGAATTCCCGGAGTATGAACGTCGAGAGACCGGCAATGATGGCGGTATTGGCCCACCTGATGTTGACTTTGACATTACTGGCGAAGCTGTTCTTGCCGAAACCGATGCAGCGCTGGTGTTCAGACCTGACGATTTCGTCGATATCGTCGCTGGTGGCTTTGAGGACGGCGAACGCATTACCGACGTTACCATTACGATCGAAAATCTACCGATAGGCACGACTTCAAATTTTGGAACATTTACCAATAGCAACGGATTGCTGACATTTGAGTTCAACGGGACCGTCGAAGAGTTTGCCAATCTAGAGATTTTGTTCCCAAAAGATTTCTCGACCGACAATCGGAACGACGGTCCAAACGGTACCGATATTTCTGGTGACCTCATCGTTTCGATTTCTGCGAACTCCAACTTTGGGCAAGGGACAAGCACCGATATCCTTTTGACGATAACAGTCGAAGGTGATGTGGAAATTCAGGGTTCCGGTGTCGTTGCGGATATTGAGACGGATGCCCCAATAGATATCAAAATTTCCGACACTCTGAATCCCGTGGCAACAGATGCTGATGGGAGTGAAAGTATCACCGGCGTCACGCTGACGTTGTTTCCTTTGCCGCCCGGGACTTTGATTTCTCTGACTGGCGCTGAGGCGGATTTTGCGGCTGTCGGTCCCAATTTTGTCTTTCAAGGATCATTGGCCGAATACGAAGAAATCGTCGTGCGCCTGCCCCGCGATTTTTCAACCGAGAACCCCCCGACCCAGCTTGGCGGCACGCTGATGGCAGTCACCGATGAAAACGGAATGGCATCGCGCGATTTCACGATTGAGATCGAAGCGACACCCGACATTGTCATCATCGCGGATAGTCCACTTATGGCAATGGAAGACACGCCCGGCCCAGACGGGAGCGGTGTGCTGATCGACCCGATGATCGAGGTCCGTGTTGAAGATATCGACGGGTCAGAAGACAACACCATTGTTACCGTTAAGTTCAATGACCTGCCGATTGGCACGGATTTTTCGCGTGGTCTTTTTCAAAGGTCGACAGGTGAATGGACGGGAACAATCGATGATGTAAAGAACCTGACCTTTAGACTGCCGGGTGACTTCTCGGGCACCGTGTCTTGGACAATTCATGCCACGAACCTCGAAGGTGAGGAAAACGCCGTTCAGGAAGTGATCGTCACCCCCAAAGGCGATGTTGATATTGACGTCGAACCTATCACCGTCGCGGAAACGGACGCACGTGTTACGATCAACCCATCCTCGGCGTGGGTCGTTTCGATCAGTGACTTCGACTCTGGATTGCCTTTCGAAGAGTTAACTGAAGTGACATTGACGCTGCAGGGCCTGCCGCCCGGCGTTGTCACTAGCGCAACGCGTCCAGGCTTTGTTGGTGAACCACCTCAAATTATCTACGACGTCGTAAATGGGGGTGATTTCACATTCATCGGGACAGGCGAACAGTATGAACAGCTGCGTATTGCATTCCCGCAAGACTTTTCCACAGCGGTTTTGGACGGGTCAGACAATCTGATCCAAGAGTCCATCGTTGGTGAGATTTCTGGCGTTTCGACCGAGGGCAGCAATGGCCCGGTGCCAGTCGAATTGATCATCACGCCCGAGGGCGACGTCGAAATCGACGTTTTGACGCCGGACAATCTTGAGGAAACGGACGCCGCGCTCACCTTCACTTTGGGCGACTATCTTGATCCCAAAGTGACCGATTTGGACTCTCTGCTAAGCGCCCCTGCCCCGCGGTATGAGATTTTTGAATCGCTTGAGCTCATCATAACTGGTTTGCCGAATGATCCTCTAGGTCGGTTTGATTTGGCAAGCTTCAGTGGGCTGCCAGCAGGCGCCTCGCTAACATATGACCCAAGCGGAACGGGACCGGGCACCCTCACCGCTACGTTCACAGGTCGCGATGCTGCTGATCTGTTCAGCGCTGTTACTGTGACCGTTCCACCGGATTTCTCGACCGCCAACCGCAGCGATCTCGCGCCCGGAGAAACTGCGCTTCCGATCCAGATCACGATCAATGTCGTCACAAACGAAGATCAAGTGGCCGGAGATGATACACCCATCGATGGTGAAGCCACGGCGACGGCTGAGGTGAACATCGACTTCACCCACGACATCAATTTGGACGTGGGCGATACGGTTATTGCTGACGAAGACGGCGGTGTGCCGAACGTCTCGGTCGGGGTGACTGTTGACCTTGGTCTTTCAATCTCGATCGACGATAGCGACGATTCAGAAGATCAAGACACGCTGGCGGCGCCATTTGGGTCAGAGGTCGAGATTAGGTTTAGTCAGGTCATTCCTGATCTCATCGTAAGCCGAGGTGCGATTGATCCGATAACCGGCACGTGGACCGGTACGGTTGATGAAGCGAATAACTTACAGCTACGTTACCCCGGCGACTATTCCGGTACGACTTTGGCTGAGGTCACCGTTCGGACGCCAGAAGGCGAAGTTAAGGACGTTAAACAGATCATCATCCGTCCTACAATCGACGTAGATGTGGATGGTAGCGTCGAAGTGGACGAGACCGACTCCGAAGTGAGCGCTGTGGTTTTCGACATCGTGGCGATCACAATCGATCCGGCCAACGAAGATCTCTATTCTGTCGACTTTGTGCTGCCGGGCCTACCTGCAGATTTTCGGGCGGTCATAGAAGGCACAAGCACCGAAATTGGTACGATCACGATTGATCCTGTAACCGGCCTCAAGACCTTCCGATACGTATGGACCCAAGGCGATCCCGGTCCGCCACCTGAAGACGTTGAACTGATCTTCCCAACCGATTTCTCGACGACCAGCCCTGACATACCGCTGATCGCCAACTTGTCTGTTGAAACGATCCAAGGGGGTACGATCCTTGGTCCGGTAAATAACGACATCGAAGTCAAAATCAACTTTGAGGAAGACATCACCCTTGTCGTCAATCCTGTTCCACCGCTTGCCGAGACGGATGACTTTGTTGCGATCCGTCCATTTGATTACTTGCAACCGGGCGCTGACGACAACGACGGTTCAGAATTTATTGACTCGGTTTCTTTAATCTTCCCTGACCTTCCACCCGGAACCGAATACGATATCGGCGCGGGCCGTGTTGCAGCGCCGCTTCCCGCTTTCTTTGATGGCGTCGAATATCAGAACCTTATCATCTATCTGCCACCTGATTTCTCTACAGAGAACCCGGGAACAACGCTTGAGGCCCAATTCACCGCAACAACCAACGAAGGCGGGTTTGTTCAAGAGACCTTGACGATAACTCTATCTGCCGAGGGCGACCTAGACGTTACGGGACCGGGTACAATAACCCTGTCCGAGAACGACCCCGCAGGCAGCATCGATACCGATGCGACAACTGAATTGCCGCTTGAGTTCTCGCTGACGCAACTCTTTGACGCTCAAGCGAGCGACGCGGACGGTTCGGAATCCATAGAAGAAGTCACAGTCACGTTCGATAACCTTCCGGATGATGCCCTGTATTCGGTCGATGGCGGCTTGGTCTTTAATGCTGTGCCAAGTGGTGTGTTTACACTCGGACCTATTAGCAAAGCTGAATACGACGATCTTGTTATCCGTTTGCCTGACGATTTCTCGACCGAAAGCCCCGACAATGGACCCCTGACAGGCACTGTCACCTTTGCCACCAATGAATCGATCGCGGCGGGCGAGACACCAACACCTGCAAACCCCAATGATGGGATTGAGCAAGTTGCCTTTGAGGTCAACGTTGATGCCGAAGGCGACATTCGGATCACCGGTCAAGACATCACGCGGATTGAAGACCTCGGTGCGCCAATCCCGCTCGAACTTGACGTTGCAATCACGGATATTGACGGGTCAGAGCGCTTAGAAGACTTGCGGGTCACATTCACCGGCTTGCCAACCAATGGTGATACGATCCTCAGCGACGGCACAGTTCTTAACCCAGCCAACAATGTTTGGACCGGTACAGAAGCCGAGCTTTTGACATTGGCAATAGATAGTTTCCCGACTCATTTCTCCGGTCGAATTACGATGGATGTCGATGTCACTTCCAATGAAGGAACGGCAAGCGATCAGTTCCTCCTCGACATTACGCCTGTTGCTGAGCCAGAGATTGAAGTCTCCATCGACACGGATGCCACGACGTTCCAGCTTGGGCCAAAGAACTTCTCAACCAAAGAGGACACACCCGCCCAGCTTCGGATTGAGGCGACGACGGCTGACAAAGATACGTCAGAAGCCCTCACGATGGTGGTCGTTGAAAACATCCCGACGAATTGGCTGACGAACGGCGACGGCAACGTCGATCCGAGCAAAATCATCGAAGGCGATGGGCAAATTGCCTCGGCCAGCGTTTCAGGCACGACGCTGACAATCATGCTGAACGCAGGTGTGACTGATTTCACCGGCGTGTTCCAATTGCAGCCAGAAGCGGACCGTGACGAGGACGTAGCGACTCTCTTGGGCGGGAATGAAATCACTGCGACGGTGACGTCTGTCGATATGGCCACCGGCCTTCCAACAGATACACAAACGGCGTCGGATTTTGTTGATCTTGATGTCGATGCAGTCGTGGATGATTTGGCCGTGAGCGGGAAAAACCGCAATACGGATGAAGACACAACAAATGTCAAACGCTTTAGACTTGGCCTTGAAGACGTAGCGCTGTCGGATACGGACGGTTCCGAATTCATCACCGGTTTGGAACTGACCATTGATGTCGCAACCCTCAGCGACAACTACGATCCCAATTTGAACAGCAATCTGCGCCTTTTCGCAGGGGGCGGAACGTCTGGGGCCATTGATATCGTGCGCGTCCCTATTCCGGGAACGAGCAGTACAAGCTTTACTCTGAGCAAGGCCGCCGGCGCGACGGATGCTGAGTTCCAAGATGCCCTAACGGAGCTGCGTATCGAGGTTCCGCAACATTTCTCAGGTGTTTTAAGCAACTCCGGGACAATCAGTTGGCAGGAAACCCAGACGGTGGACGCCCCTCCCGGTGGCGAGTTTGATATCAGCGACAACTTCGCGACGGACAGCACGTTCACCTCGACGATAACGGTGCGCCCAATTGCTGAAGCTACGTTGGCTTTGGATGTTTTTGTTCTCGATGGCGGGGCGACTGACCCACTCGACTTCACTGACAATGACGTGGTTGATGGCGCGCCGATGAGTGTGTCCGGCGAAGCAAAGAATGGCGAGTCCATCACGATCGCGGAAATCATGCAGCTACGAGAGTCCACTCTGGACGGGACTGGTCCGGGGACGACCCCCCCCTCCCTGCCTGACGGCTCCATCAATGATCAGGTGCAAGTGTACCTTGGCCTGAATGCCTCCACACCTGACCGCGACGGATCAGAAGAGCTCGAGAATTTGGTAATCTCGAACGTGCCGACGGATTGGTATCCGACAAGCTGGCAAGGCGGAACGGTTCCTCAGTCAGAATGGATTTTGTTGCGGAGCCTTTCAGGTGATGCCCCTATTCTCCAAGCGGAACTCGACAAAATTCAGTCGATCCGCTTCGATCCAACAGGTCGCGTGCTTACCATCGAATTTGTAGATGATGTTGTCGAGTTCTCAGCGTCGCTCGTATTGGAGCCAACGCCCTATGAAGACTGGGATCCAGACCAAGTTGCACCATTTGGTGTCGTGCGTCCGTTCAATGCCACTGGCGAAACCAACGGCACTTCGGAGGGAGAGTTTTTCGGTCAGGACATCACTGCCGTTGTTTCAACGCGGGATGGAAATACAAAAACCGAGGATACCGAAACGGCAGAAGTTGAAGTCGACATTGATGTCGCGCCGGTTAACAACCTTGCCGTCATCGTTGATATTTCGGTCGGCAATGAGGCTGTCATCGACAACCTTCCCGGAGGCCCAAGCGGAATTTGGGACATAAACATCATCCTTGATCACGACGACAAAGACGGGTCAGAGATCATCACTGCGGTTGTCCTGCGCGCGATCCCAAGTGGTGTTTCCGTCTTTGTGCCTTCCGTTGTTGGTGATCCAACGAGCCCCTACGTCCCTGCCCTGATCACCCAAATCAATCCAGATGGATCGTCGGATTGGAGTTTGGAAGACGGTGCTTGGGAAAACGTTCAATTCCGCGGTGTTCCGCTTCATTTTGCAGGTGATATCCCGCTCCAAATCGATGCCGTCACGACAGAATTTGACGGCGGCGGGACACGGGTGTCTAGCTACAACGAGATATTGCGGATCGAACCGGTTGCCGATGGCGGTAACCCTCGTGGTAACGGGTCTGGCGTTGAAGATACGCCGTTTGGCGTCAATATATCCGCAAACATCATCGACAGTGCAGCACTTCTTGTCGATCGACCAAATGATATCTCAAAAGAGATCGTCGATCGCTTCCGCCTTGTTGATGGCGACTTTCCACGCGATTCATTCGGGCGTCCGTTCCTACTGTTTGATGGCCCTCCACAGATTGACCCAGCCAATCCGCCTGATCTGACGGACCCTTATAATGAAACAGGCTATCTGAACTTAATTGATCCGACCGCATGGATCGATTGGTCAGTCGTACCAAACCTGACCATGCTTGCAGGCATAGACAGTAACGAAGAACTGACCTTCCAAATCGAGGTCGAATACGTCGAAGAAATCAAACCATCCGAAGTCACAACAAATATCGGTACGGTATCCATCGAAGTTGAAGGCGTCGCTGACACGCCAATCACCACTGCACAGCAAGAAGACCCAACGCTAACGCCAAACGGCATTGCTTTGGCGGACATTGATGCGGTCTATCGTGCGAATAGTTTTGACACCGATGGTCCAGGCGGGATCGCTCCGGGCCCCATTCAGAATTACAACCGTGTTTATGGTTATGCAGGAGATGACAGCGCACCGTTTCTTCTTAATCAGCGCCTAACCGACAATGCGCTGGAAAACGGGTTTGCTTCCTTAGCTCCAGATGAAATTTTCCAAGCCGCCGATCCGATCACAGGCATCATGACGGAGACGACCGCGATCACCGGTGGCACACCGTTTGATGGGTCAGAGACGCTTTATTACCTTATCACCGGTGTCCCTCCTGGAGGATCTTTCCTTGGAGTGACACCAGTCGACCCGACAGGCGAAACCTATCTTGTCACCGCCCAACAACTGGCAACGCTCGCCTTTGTTCCGCCTGATGTGGATGTCGTCACCTACTACGATCTGAGTTTCTATGCGATCGTCATTGAGGATGATGTAAGCCCTACGCTAATTTCCTCGACCCGAGCGCTTTTCTTAGACCCAATTTCCAATTCAGTGATTGATATCGCCGGCTTCTTGAACGCGATCGCCACCGATAGAGGTGCCGCTTTCCAAGAAGAAACGATCTCAATCGTTCTTCTCCCCGAGGACACTGGCGGAGGCGACAATTGCCCTGATGTTCCGCTCGATGTTCCGACCATTTCGCTCAAGGGTAGTGGACTAGAAGACGAAGCGGCGGAGCTTAAGCTTCACATCGATCCAAGCGGAAACCCACAATACCAAGACATTCTTGATCTGATCAATTTGCCGACTCTTGAAGGCATCGCAATCCAAGGCGACCTTGGTATCTTGATCGACCTTCCGCCCGGATCACAAATCTCCGCTGATCCGCCGGGCTCGATCATTTATGATCCTGTTTCCGGTGGATGGGCAATTGATCTGCAGAAATTCCTCTCCGGGAACGTGGACGGCGACACAGTTTCGTCGGGGACGATTTTCTACACCCCGCCTGCGCATGAATCGTCTCCAGTCAATCCGTTTGATCCCACTGAAACGTTTGGACCGGACGATCCATACGACAACCTTCCTGACCTCGAACTCTCGATGGTTCTGAACGATATCACCTGTGGTACAACGACGACCGGAACAGGCTCGCTAGATATTACAATCGCGCCAGTCCTCGATCCGGCGATCATTAACGTCAGTCTGGAAAGTCAGGCACCTACTGCCGACTACCCCACGCCAGAAGACGAACCCATCGACCTGAACATCAGCGTAAGCAGTCCGGACGGAGGTGAACGGATTGTACCGGGAAGTTCCGTTGTCATTACGATAAACGGAACTCATATCGGGGGTCCGCTCTCGTCACTCGATCAAACGTTGGGATTGGAACAAAGCGGTCTTTATGATGCGGGTGGCAATATCATCGATGATGGGCGCCTTCAGATCATCGGCGGAGATTACGTCTACACCCTTGATCAGGCTGACCTTGCCGGTCTCTATATTATCCCCAAAAATCACGTTCATGGCGAACTGACGGTTAGCGTCGCGGTGCAAACTGAAGACATTGATCTGGCACCTCAAACATGGACAGGAAGCGGAAGTATCGAAATCGACGCAATTGCAGATAAACCGGGAGTCGATATTGATGAAACGCTTCTCGATCCTGAAACCGGATTGCCTGTTGCCGTTCTCAACGACAACGGTACTCCTGGCGATGTAACGGATGATTTCGTGGTCGTGACGGCCATCGAAGATCAAAGGATTTTCCTTCAACAAATCGCGCCGGCCTTTACCCCTGACATGGACGGGTCCGAATTTCTATCAGCCGTATTTATCCCTGATCCAAATCTCGAGATTGGCGCGACAAGCCCGCTGACGTCCATCATCGACAACGGTGACGGTACATTTACCATCGCGCTAGAAGACTTCGACAAAATCTGGCTCAAGTTGAAAGACAAACACGCGCGCACGCCCGACAATCTTGATCCGACTGTGCCTAGTCAGGTTGAGGTCGACATTCGATTGATCAGCTATGAGCTGCCGAATGGTGATGAGTTCGAATTTGATAGTAAGTTCTTTATTCAGGTTCGCCCTGATGCAGATAAGCCGGAATTGGTTGCTAGTGTTACTCCGACCACCGGCGTTGAAGACCAACCACAGCCTTATGAAATTGTCATAACCGGTAACACGCCTGATCCGCACGAGGCCATGCAGTTCGAGGTCGCTATTCAAATTCCCAGTGGTGGATTTGACCCAGCAAATCTTCCTGTGTTTGAATTGGACGGCACACCGCTTACTTTACAGTTCTCAAACCCAGCCGATCCAGATGATCCGTATGGCGGTGTTCCCCATGCCTTTGTTGTCCTCGATGGCCAACAAAACGTTTCTGTTCCGGGAGTAAACACATTTATTCCAAATGAGCAGCTGACTTTCATTCCACCACAGGATTTCGGTGGTGATACTGCCTCTTTAAAAGTCACAGCGATCACGATCGACGATGTGCCTGCCCCGTGGAGCGGCGATGGCTACATTGATACCGAACGGTCCGATGTTCTTGAATTGACACTCGACATCGCTGTCTCTCCGGACCTTGACTTTGACCTCAGAAACCCGACCGTCTCCATCGATGAAACTGATGCGCCGCTCGATTACACACCGACGACGGACATCGACATTGATCTGACGGATCAAGATGGGTCTGAGACAATCGAGATCATTTATGAACTCGATAATGTTCCAGATGGGACGAGCTACACCATCGGCGGCACAACAACGCCGGTCCCCGCTGGGCCGCTCAGCATCACGCTCACGTCCGTTGCCGATTTCAACGATCTGACGATCACGTTCCCTGCTGATTTCGCGACAGACAGTGGTGTCATCAATGGAACGGTCACAGCAACGACCAACGAAGGTGGCAATGCGGGTGGCACGTTTACGCTCGAAATCAACGGAACGTCAGATTTGGACGTGACGATCACCACGACTGCGTCAACTGAAACAGGTGCGGCGTTGGTCATTCCTTTGGGAGTCGACGCGACGATCAACGACAACACACCAACAGCCTACGAGTTCCTTGAGACTGTAGAGATTGCCTTCGACGCGCCACTGCCTGCGGGCACCATCACTTCAGCTGGAACGATTGCGCCAGATGGATCGTCATTGCTTCTTGAGCGGAATGGTGCAGCGCCGGCAGGGTTCGTCGCTACGGTCGCTGCCCTGACCCTGACAATACCGCCGGGGTTCGCTGACGATATTGTCGCGGACATCACTGTGACCTCAACTCACGACACGCAAGTCTTCACCGATCAAACCTACTCGATCAACGGAGCACCCGACATCGTCGCACCTCCGCTCGATATCGTATCAACCACGACGACAACGGTCCTGACGTTTGCCGAGTTGACGGCAACATCGACCGATCCAGATACGCCGCTCATTGTGGAAAACGTGTCTTCTGACGATCCCGCAATAAGCTCAATCGTCGTCGATCAAGGTGCTCAGACCGTTACAATTGACGTTGCCGCTGGGTATGATGCGACTTCCATCCTGACATACGACATAGTCGATAGCGGGGTCGGACCTGCCCGAACGACAACCACTGCAAATCTCGATATTGATACCCTGCAAATGGTATCAACCGGCCAGCAAGTCGGAGCCGATGGCATCACCAGAGAAGTCATGTCCAATGTGGCCGGTACAGTCGGAGGGACCGACTTTGCCAAAGGGACGGCGGACGCAGATTTGGTGACACACACGGGTGCGCCGGATAGCTACACCGACATAGCCGGTTTCCGTATGGAAGGAGGCAACGACCTTGTTGATCTCTCTGCCGCGAGCAACGGGTTTGATGTTGATCTAGGCGCAGGTGACGACATTGCTATCGGATCGTCTGGAGATGACACATTGACCGGCGGAATTGGGGCGGATCAACTCACTGGCGGCGCCGGTTTCGATACGCTTCAGGGCGGCCTAGGTGATGATACCTTTATCCTAGATGCGCTACCGTCCGTGGCTGACGTGATCACAGACTATGGAACTGGTGCAGATCAGATCGACATATCTGCGCTCGTCAATGGTGTAGCAACAGTTACTGACGCAGAAGCTGACTATAATCCACTGACCGGAACTCTCGATGTATTGGGTGCCCAAGCCTATCTAATCCAAGGCCTACCGCCCTCGGTAGAGGTCATTTTTGAGAATGCGAGTGGCGTGGCCGAAGTCGCGACGCTGACCTAACGCTCGCGCAACGCCTCATATTGGGCTTTGCGCAATGGCTTTAGAATGTAGTCGAGGACCGTCCGCTCACCGGTCAGGATATCAACGGATGCAACCATCCCCGGTTTGATCTGATGCAATTCACCATCCCGTTCTAACGTGTTTGCTTCTGTCTCAACAATGATCGGGAAATAAGTTGTGCCAGTCGCTTCATCCTGTTCCGCATCCGCGCCAATCCGTACGACGCGTCCATCAAGCGCACCATAGATCGTGAAGTCAAAGGCGGTGAGTTTAACACGCGCCGGCAAATCCTCTCGGATGAAAGCGATGTCTTCAGGGCGCAGACGTGCTTCGACCTCCAGAAGATCGCCTTCGGGGACAATGCGTGCCACTTCTTCGCCCGGAGCAACAACCGATCCCAGCGTGTTGACGTTGAGTACAGATACAATGCCATCCACAGGTGCGCGCAGGCTGGTCCGCTCGACAACGTCGCTCGCCCGCTTCAGCGATTCCTCAATTACGCTTACCTCAGCCAACGCATCCGCGCGTTCGGAATTGATGTCGGCGCGACGGTTCAACCGAAGCTCTTCAATTCGCGCTTCGGCTTCGGCCAGCGCCGAAGTCGCCTGCGCCAACCGCCCAGACAAGCCATCGCGTTCTTGCCGCTTTACAGTCCGTTCGCGTTCAATCGGAATAATCTGGGCCCTTGGAACGACGCCAGAGTCGCTTCGAAGTTGGATTTCTTCATCGAGCAGAGCCAGCGACTCATCGACGCGGGAAATGGCGTTTGTGATCTCTTCGATTTCCTGCCGTCGCTGCGTGGCTTGGGTTTCGAGCACTGTCGTCTGGCTCAAATCCGCGGCGCGGCGGCTGTCGAATAAGGCCGTTTCTCGTAAAGCCACTGGGTCATCTGCGGCCAATCCAAGCGATGAAAAATCAACCGTGTCGGCGCCCGCTAATTCCGCCTCAAGCCGTAAAGCCCGGGCGGCCAGAGATGTCCCCCGCGCCTCTAACTCGCCAAGGCTTGCCGCAGCACTGGTGTCATCAATGCGTACGATTTCATCTCCGGCCGAGACCGTGTCGCCTTCGCGTATCGAAATCGCGCGGACAATCCCACCCTCAAGGCTTTCAACACCGCGCGCTCTGCCTGACGGAACGACAACACCGTCGGCACGCGCCACTTCTTCGATGCGGGCCCAGCTTGCCCAAGCGACAAAGGAACACACCGCAACCAAAAGGACCAATAGCGCTAGCGTGAGCGCCCAAGATGTTTTCCCCAAACGCGCCGCGTCCGGTCCCTGTGCAAAGTCTCTCAATTCCCAATCAGAGCCAGCCACTATCCAGCCCCCTGCCCTTGTCGATCCAACCGCGCGAGAACATCGCCCTTGGGGCCATCCATCAGAACTTTGCCCTTCGCCATCAAGATCGTTCGGTCGGTCAATTCCAAAAGACCCATACGATGTGTCGCGATGATGAGCGTCATCCTCCGTTGCTCGACCACGCGAGCAAGACTGTCGATTAAGATACGCTCTGATTGCATATCCATCGCCGATGTCGGTTCATCCAACACCAACACGCGCGGCGAATGGATCAGAGCGCGGGCCAAGGCGATCAATTGGCGTTGTCCACCCGAAAGGGTCCGCCCTCGTTCTCCAACCTTCATTGAAAAACCATCGGGTTGTTCAGCGGCGATTTTATCGACGCCAGCCGCCCGAGCTGCGGCCACAATCTCGATCTCTGTCGCACCGGGTTTCCCAAATGCAATGTTCTCAGCCAATGTACCCGTGAACAACACCGCTTCTTGCTGAACCACTTGAACTTGGTCTCGCAAAGCAGGCGGAGACATTTGGGCAATGTTGATGCCGTCCAAAAGCACCAGACCCTCACTTGCAGGCCAAAGACCGGACAACACGCGAACAAGGCTAGTTTTGCCCGACCCCACCGGCCCAATCAAAGCCACGCGCTCCCCCGCACCGATTGCAGCGGTAATACCGCTCAGCGCCGGAACCTGAGCGCCGGGATAAGTCAATCCAAGGTCGTTCAGTTCAATCGCGCCTGCACCTGACGCTTCGCTTGCGCCCATTTTGCGCCCATCACCGTCGGAGGGGATCGACATATATTCGTTCAGCGCTTTCAACGTCGATAAGGCGAAACTGCCGCGCACGAAAAGTCCGGAAAGCGCAGCGGTTGGTGCCAAAGCGCGGCTCGACAAAATCATCGAGGCGATCACCGCACCCATGGTGATCTGACCCTCAAGCGCAAGGTAAACACCAATGATCACAATTCCAACGGATGCGCCCTGTTGGGCCAAACCCGTCACTGTTGTCGCAAATGTCGCGATCGACCGGCTGCGAGATTGAGTTGTAGCGGCTTCCGCAACAAGGCTTTCCCAACGGCCTTGCATCCGTCCGTGACCAGAAACAGCGCGGAGTGTCTCTGCTTCTGCCAAGCTCTCGACTGCAACGCCGGATTTCGCACTCGCTGCCGCTCGGTTGTTCTGGGCATTCCGGCGCAGTGGCCAAAGCGACAACAACCCGACCAAAGTGACAAATCCTAAGGCCAACGCGGGCGGCCATGCCAACGGGCCACCGATATAGAAAATAACCGCGATGAAGAATGCCGCGAAACAAAGGTCCATCAGGGTCGCGAGGGTCTGGGACGAGAAAAACTCAACCACTTGTTCGTAGTCTTTCAAGGTATTCGCCAGACTGCCCGCCTGCCCCGGCACCCTGTCGGCACGGATCGCGCTCAGATGTTGAAAGATCGCCGACGAAACAGCCAAATCTATCCGCCGCCCCGTATTGTCTACGACCCTTGCGCGTACCCATTTCAGGAAGGCATCAAAGGTCAGCGCTATCCCTACACCCGCCACGAGCGACCAAAGCGTGACCAAAGCTGCGTTCGGAAACACGCGATCATAGACGTTCATCGTAAAAAGAGGCGTCGCCAGCGCCAAGACGTTGACGAGCGCTGAGGCCAGCGCGACTTGCAGATATGCGGGCCAATGCCTGCGCAGTGTGGACCAAAGCCAGTGACCCTTCGGGCCTTCCGCTTCTGTGTTGGAAGCGTCGTTCGCCACCGAGGCCCGCAACAAAAGCGCGTGGCCTGCATAGGCTTCGGAAAGCTCTGATTGGTCTATCCGAAACGTACCCGATCCTCGTTCTGGCCATACGACGAGACATTGGCCGTCAGAATCTTGATCAAGCAACGCGCAAGCACCCCGCCCCTGCAGAAAAAGAACGGCAGGCAAAACAGCTTTAGGAATGTCTTTCAATCGCCGCCGTACAAGTGCTGCGCGGTAGCCTTCACGTTCTGCCGCTCTCACGGCGAGTTGCGGCGTCAGCTTCCCATCCGGCGGAAGAGGTAATCCATCCTTGAGTGTCACAGCATTCACGTCACGCCCGTCAGACAGCATTGCCGATCCAAGCGCCGCAGCTAACACATCACGCGGTTGCCCATCCAACGCCCATTCCTTTTGCCGCACACCCTTGGCGGCGTTAGAGAATTGAAGCGTTACAGGCTTCTTGCCACTGGGCTCGGGACGATCAGAAATCGGTCGGCTCCTCCCTATGGCGTGGTCTAGTCATCGAGCGAGCGGTGGAACTCGCTAAGTGACCTAGCATCGTTTCGGATGCTTGTCGGTGCGGGGTTTACGCCAGGAACACGTTCCAGCTCACGGGCATAGTCACGTGCATCTTCTGGTAGTTCGATGCCAAGGCTCGGCAACAAAACACCAGACGCGGCAAGAAGTCGGTAATGCACAAAAACTTGCGTCGAACGTGCATTCACCAAGTTCGCTTCCGATTGGAACAGTGCATTCTGAGTATTCAACACATCCAGAAGTGACCGGGAACCAACTTCAAATTCGCTTTCGTAAGACTCCAGAAGCTCGCCGCTCAACTTCGCCTGACGGCTCAAGACTGAAGCGCGACGCTTGGCTGACTGCAAAGCTGCCCAGCTTTGACGCACTTCGCGTTCGACCAAACGAACTTGCGTCAACAAACGTGCACGAGATTCACCCGCCCGACGTATTTGCTCTTCCCGAGCAGCATTCTTGCGCCCGCCTTGGAAGTCATAGCGCAGAACCAAACCTATCCTTGCATCATTTACTTCGCCTTCGAACCCGCCAATGTCTTCGCCATAGCGCACATCTGCTTCAAGGTTAAGGTCAGGTGTCAGTTCCGAAGCGGCACGGCGAGACAAAGCTTCTGCTGCACCCACATCAGCTTGCATGAACCGCACCGTCGGGTTCAACGAACGTGCCTTGGCCAAGGCTTCGTCCAAAGTGGCAGGGACCAACCGCGCAGCGCTTGGAACGCTGCTTAGGTTCGTTGGGTCAACTCCGACCGTTTCAAGAAACAAGGTTTCCGCAACAATCGCATCAAGCTCGAATTCAAGCAAAACGTCATCGGCAAGGAAGACCCGTTCTTCCGCTTGCTGATAATCCGCGATGCCAACGACGCCGTTCTGATATGCGCGCTCGATCCGGCCGAATACCTCGCGATGGTAGGCGACATTGTTACGTGCTAGACGCACCAACTGCCGGGTTCGAAGGACATCTGCATAAACCCGCACCGCTTCAAGGGACAGAAACTCTGACCGCTCCAAGACCCGCAACGCAGCACCGTCAATGCGGTAGGCCTGTCGTTCAACTTCGGACCGGACAAATCCGCCGTCTAAGAGGGTTTGCACCATCCGGCCGCGCACTTCCCAGCCACCGATCGCGCCATCTGCTGCCGTGCTGTCACTGGTTCGCGTGCCCCGATTGATACTGGTTTCTGCACGCCCCTCAAGTTCAAAGCGTGGCGTGCCAAGGCTTCGGGCCTGATCCAACTCAAATTCGATGGCTTGCTTGTTCGCTTCGGCCGCACTGATCTCGGGATTTGTCTCTAGAACAAACAGAATTGCTTCTTCGACTGTCAAACTCTGAGCTGGCCCCACAATTACGAAGCAGAAAGCCGCGCTTGCAGACAGCCGAAACAGGCCCCGCGTTGCTTTCAACAGCCCGGTCAGATTTCCCATTCAGCCATCCCTCACGGCGCAAAAGTGATTGTTTTATCAGCCTTTCGGCTTGATTGCTCACCTTAAGTTTTACACTATAGCGGGAGGAAAAAATGTAAAGCTCTACCCATGCGTCTATTGCTTACTCTTTTTGCACTAATCTTTCCGGTCTTTGTCGCGGCACAGGACCTTGGAACCGTCAACTTTGATTTTGACAGTGATGTCCTTGACGCGGAAGCCCGCGCAGAGATTGCCGAGATCGCCGAAGACCTGAAAGCGTCGCCGACCTATAAGCCGACAGTGGTCGTTGGCTATACGGATGCTGTTGGCTCATTGGGATACAATCAAGACCTCGGTCTGCGCCGCGCGCGCGCTGTTGCGCGCGAACTTGTGGCGCAAGGCGTACCTGTTGCACGTATTGGAACCGTGGAAAGCCGCGGAGAAAACGAACTGCTTGTTTCCGTTTCCGCCCCGCTTCGCGCCAACCGCCGTGCGACCGTGACACTCGACGATATGTTGGCGGCGTGTCGCAGTTACCGCGACATCGCCATCAACTCAGCGAGCGTAGGCGATCAACTGCAAAACGATCTTCGCGCCAGACTGGCAGAAGCTGTTACAGCCTATGCGTTTTACGAAGCGAATGGGCGAAATGGCCCTGCCTTCCAAATGGCAGGAGCCGCTCGAGAGGACTGCGGCATTGCAACAGGCTACGTGAACGACAGTTTGCGCAAAGTTGAGTATGCGCAGCGCTGCATTTGCAACTCGACCCGCCTGCGCACCGCGATGTCTGGTCGGTAAGTCAAATAGGCTCACTCGCCTCGCCAAACTATCGTGTCATCGTAAAACTGCGACCATGCAAACCAATATGCTTCGTGGCTTGGCACCTGTTGACCGTCCGCAGTAAGCGCCCGAAGACCGTCAGCGAAAAGAACAAGCGTGACATCACTATGTTCGACTGAACGACCGTCCTTCAAGGCGGCTATCGCTGATGAACGAGGAAATGCGATGGGTTGTCCAGTCGAAGAAATAACGCCGACAACGTCTTCCTGCACAGGCAATCGTGGATCAACATCACCAATTGGGAAAATCGGGCCTCGTGCGTCGCGAGTTTCTCTCAGGTTGTAGTCACGACCTAGCGCCAGTTCTTCAACCAATACAGTGGTTTCGGGAAAGGCGTCACGCCAAGCGCCCCAAGTGGACGTGATGACCGTCACAGGTGGCAAAACAACATCCAAATCCGCCAAGGGTCCTGTCACAGCCGTACCGAGAAAGGTATCAAAGAGCGAGTTGGTCTCGACATCATACATCACTTTATTGGAGCGGATCAAAAGGCCTGAGGTCCGCAGTACGGGTCGTGTGACCCCGTTCGGCATCCGGTCGGTAAAATAGGCCTGCGCGGCGCCACATAGTGAACAATACGGCAGAGCGATGTCTCGACCACCAAGCGTGTCATTCACCATCTCCCGCACTTCCATGATCTGGCGAGGATAAGCGCGCGCTTCACCGTTGATCTCAACGCCGAAAATAATGTCGTCATCCGCAAGCCACGTCGCGGCGTCAGCAGAACTCACTTCTGGATTGTCGATTGCTGGGATGCAGTGGCAGATGTCATCCGTTGCATCGTAAGGGCGCGCATCAATGTCCACCCCGCCCCAATCGACGAGTTGCCAATCAATCTCACCTTCGACGAACAATTTTTCCCAACCGGGGATGTAGTTGGTGAAGATGCTTCGCTTGTGTTCCAGATAGTTTGGGTAGGCTGGAATATCCCACGCGATCATCCTGTTAATGATTGCTTCGCGATGCTGGCCATCATCGAAACTTATCTGAAGAATATCCTCAACCGATTGAGTCAAAGCATCATGAAATTCCAACCGCCATGAAAAGCGCTGCATATCGGTCAACGTCCAAATCACCCGTGAATCATTGCTTTTGGCAATGACATCAAAGGCCGCCTTGTCATCTGGAGACCAAGCAGATTGGTTCAGCGCAATGACAACAAGGTCATCGAGCGCTTCTGCCATGATGGGATCTAAAGAACCTGATGGGATTACGGGTGGAACACCATACTCCGCAATCACGTAGTCAGGCAAAGCCTTGCGCTGCTCCGCTGACACCAAAAACGGCAGAAAAATCAACGTGGCGGCAAACAGAACAGAACGTCGAACCATGAAAGCTCCAAACAGCTTCTATAACGCGTGAAACCCTAACCCAATTTGCGACATCATGCTTTCACGTTTGCATCAGCACGGCGCGAAGACTGGCGCAAAACGACAAGAATGCGGTTGAAACGGGCTTTGGCAGGTCATTTCGCACCCCTATGGTCACATCAAAACACCGCGAAGTTTGCGCGGTTGGAGCGACCAAACGGAAGGATTTTTCATGCGCACCCATGCTCAGGCAGTCGTTATAGGCGGCGGCGTTATCGGATGCTCAATCCTCTACCATTTGGCCAAGCTGGGCTGGACGGATGTTGTTCTGCTGGAGCGTGATGAGCTAACGTCAGGCTCCACATGGCACGCAGCGGCAAACATCCACGGCTTGCACGACAGCACCAATATTTCGCGGCTCCAGCATTACACGATGAACCTCTATAATGAGCTGGAAGCGGAAACAGGCCAAAGCTGCGGCGTGTTCCAACCTGGGTCACTCTATCTAGCGCAGACAGAAGACCGCGAACACCAACTGCGCATTCAAGAAGCCAAAGCGCGCCGCTATGGCATGAACTTTCATGAGGTGAGCCGCGACGAAGCAGAGCGGCTTCATCCGCTCGTGAACTATGACGGCATCCGCTGCATCATGTTCGAACCTGACGGTGGCAACGTGGACCCCTCTGGCGTCACAAATGCCTATGCTGTCGGCGCGCGTCAGCGCGGGGCCGAGATCATGCGGTTTACACCTGTGATCGGGACCGAGCCGCAATCAGATGGCAGTTGGATTGTCCGCACCGAAAAAGGCGACATCCGCACGCCTTGGGTGATCAACGCCGCCGGGCTTTGGGCGCGAGAAGTCGCGGCGATGGCGGCTATCGAACTGCCGCTACTGCCGACCGAACACCAGTATTTTGTGACCGAAGCCATTTCGGAAATCGAAGGAATGGATCGCCGCCTACCCTCCGTCGCGGATCGCGATGGCGAATATTATCTGCGTCAGGAAGGCAACGGCTTGCTTGTCGGCGTCTATGAAAAAGACGTGCGATTCTGGGCTGAGGAAGGCACACCGCTGGGCTTCGGTCATGAGCTTTTCGCCGATGATCTGGAACGGATAGAAGACAACATGATGCGCGCGATTGACCGTGTGCCGGTTGTAGGAACCGCTGGGATCAAACGCGTGATCAACGGCCCAATGATCTGGTCGCCAGACAGTTCCGTCCTGCTTGGCTCCGTCCCTGAACTTCGCGGCTATTTCTGTTGTTGCGGCATCATCCCCGGCTTCAGCCAATCCGGCGGTATGGGTCAGCATGTGGCCGAATGGCTGGTCGAAGGCGAACCAAAGTTGGATATGTTCGGCTGGGACATGGCGCGCTATGGCCACTGGGCAGGCAAATCCTTCACCAAAGCACGGGTTGAAGATCAATACGCCCACCGCTTCAAAATCCACTTCCCCGGCGAAGAACGCGAGGCTGGCCGCGCAGTACGCTCCAGACCCGTCTACGAGATGCAAAAGGATATGGGCGCAAAATTTGGCCTCAACTACGGTTGGGAGCACCCACTCTATTTTGATGCCGACACACCGGACAGCGCAGGTTTCACCCGTCAGCCGTGGTGGCACAGTGTTGGGCGCGAGGCGCGGATGCTGCGCGAGGTTGCAGGGATCATCGATATCTCGAACTTCGCCAACTATTCAGTCAAGGGTGCTGGGGCAGAAGATTGGTTGAATGCCCTATTTGCCAACAAGATGCCCAAAGCGGTTGGTCGTTCATGCCTCACACCACTCATCGGCAAACGCGGTGGATTGGCGGGCGATTTCACCGTAACGCGTTTGGGTGAACAAGAGTTCATGATCATCGGTTCCGGTATGGCTGAACGGTTCCATGCGCGCTTCTTCAAAGAAATTCCGCTGCCAGACGGCACGACGTTTGAATGCCTGACGGAAGAGATTTGCGGGTTCAACGTTGCTGGCCCGCAATCCCGCACCCTTTTGCAACGCCTCACGAATAGCTCGCTGGAAACGGCCGACTTCCCATTTATGCGTTCCAAAAGGATCATGATTGCAGGCATAGAGGCGGTAGCTCTTCGCGTGTCATTTACCGGCGACCTCGGATGGGAATTGCACTGTGCGACCGAGGATCAGGGGACGCTCTACTCAGCGCTCATCGAAGCTGGAAAAGAGATAGGAGCAGGTCCAGTCGGTGGGCGAGCCTTGATGAGCTTGCGTGTTGAAAAAGGCTACGGTTCGTGGGGTCGCGACTACAGCCCCGAGTATTGGCCCCAAGAACAAGGGTTGGCTAGTCTAGTAAAGATGGACAAGGATTTCCTGAACAAAGACGCTTACGCCGCCATCGCCGACAATGAGCCGCGCGAATTGATGGTTGTTATGGAAGTACACACCGAAGAGCATGACGCCCTTGGCGGCGAGCCCATCTTTCTGCCCGACGGAACACCCGCTGGTCAGGTGACGAGCGGTGCCTACGGCTATAGCGTCGAAAAATCGCTCGCTATTGGATACCTCAAAGCTGGGACAGCTGCGGCTGGGGATACCGTCCATGTCGCCATTTTGGGTGGATCGGTGCCAGCAACTGTTCTTTCAGAGCCACCATTTGACCCAACTGGAGCACGTCTGCGCGCGTAGTTTGTTCCCAACTGGACACACTTACCGCATCTTCAATGCAAGACCTGTGGCGGCGCAAGCTTCGATGCGCCCCACCCAACCAATGCGCCGACGCAAAGCGGCCAAATGGCAACCGGCCCGATCAACAAGAGCGCGATCAACATCGCGGCGATGGGCTTGCCCATACCTGCGGTGATGGCTGCGGCCATGCCGGACACCAAAGCAACCGTAACTGGCGTGCCGGGAAGCAACCAGACCACCGCCACTCCTGCCGCTGCACCGGCAAACAAAAGTGGGAAGGCAGCCCCTCCGCGCCAGCCAGATGACAAGCAAAGCGCCAGAGCCAGCATCTTCAAAGCGGCTAATCCCAAAAGCGCCGCCATCCCAAACTCTTGTCCCCAAACGAGCATCTCTTCTAGCTCGTGATGACCGGAGAATCTAAGGATTGGAAAAGCGGTGGCCAGCGTTGCAAACAGAGCGGTTCCTACCAGGGTCTGCACCCATATATGCTCCCAGCGGGAAAGCACTGATGTAATCAGCGGGAGTATCATAAGAAAGAAGACCCCTGCCCCTGCCCCGAGAATTGCAGGAAGAACTGCAAAGATGATGTCAGTCCCGTCACCGGCTGGTACATGATCGGGCAAATGTATGTGCAGCGGGTTTTCCGGCAGGAACATCCTCACCGTCAAGATGAACCCCAGCAGCCCAGTCAACGCAGCCAGATAGAGCCGCAATTTCGGTGCTTCTGGATGTTCTTGCGCGATCACAGCGGCCCCCGGAGGCGAGCCATAAATGCCCCCCAAAGCGCCAGCGGCACCAATTTCGCCAATCAAACGCGCCTCGGCATGATCGCGGGCAATTAACATCGAAATGAGCAGCGACATTTCTGCGACCACGGCAAGAATACCCGCCTCTGGGCCAACAGCGCCGCCAAAGCCAACAGCGACGATTGCCATGATTGCGAGGAAAGCAGTGTTGCGGCGTTTTTGAGATTCCAGCATTCTGGCACCGGCGATTTGCTCGTTCAGACCTGATCCGGCATACCAATGACGCAGCACTGCAAGGATCATCCCGCCAACCATTATCATCGTGAAGATGTACCAGCGCGTCTCTGGTCCAGACCAGATGAAATGGGCCAGAAGCTCCATCAGCCACAGAACAAAGGCCGCAACGATACCTGCAAGAAAGCCATAACCAGCGGACAGAAGCGTCAATCTCATCGTCTTTCCTCTCCAGCGTTTCGGATTGATTAACTCGTTTCTCGGTTATGCTTGAGTACTTTTTGCAACCTCACGCATCTGGCTGAGCGATTGACGAGGTGTTAACGCTTCTGAGGAGACGTTCAGATCGAGAACTGCGCCTGTTTCAGAAGCTAATGCTCTTTCAAAGGCGGACTCGAAATCCTCAGTGCTTTCAACCCGTTCCGCATGATAACCATAAGACTTAGCAAGCATCACAAAGTCAGGGTTCTCCAAAGTGGTGCCTGATACCCGCTCTGGATAGGTCTTCTCTTGGTGCATACGAATGGTGCCGTAGGTGCCGTTGTTCAGGATAAGGACTATCGGCTGAGCGCCTGATTGCATTGCACTCCCAAGCTCCTGACAGTTCATCTGGAAGTCGCCGTCGCCGGCGAAACAAACCACTGTGCGTTCGGGATGAACCGTCTTAGCCGCGATTGCCGCTGGCAAACCGTACCCCATCGCTCCGGCTTGTGGGGCCAAAAGTCTTTGATTAGGTCCAAACTTGAAAAATTTGTTCGGCCAAACCGTGAAGTTCCCCGCCCCATTTGTAAGAATAGTGTCTTTTGGCAAACGGTCGCGCAGAAATGTGCTCACCTTGCCCATATCCACTGGGCTCGGCAGGTCAGGCAATTCGAACCCAGATTCATAGCCTGCCCGAGAAGCAAATCGCCATTCGGACCAGTCACCGGAAACTGGGTTTTTTGCCATGGCGGCGGCAAAGGCATTCGGAGCAGCGTGGATCGCAAGCTCGGGCACATACACCTTACCCAGTTCACGATCCGAGCCATGGACATGAATGATCCGTTGCTTTGGCAGCGGAACATCCAGCAACGAGTAACCGAGAGTGGAGTTTTCACCGAACCTTGCGTTGATGGCCAAGATGACATCAGCCTCTCGCATCATATCTTGGATGGCGGGAGGCATGCCTACGCCTGCTTCTCCGCAGAAAGACGGAGAATGATTATCGAACTGATCTTGGTATCGGAAGACCGACAAGACGGGAATATCACTCGCCTCGGCAAAAGACTGTAACGCCTTACTACCGTCAGACGTCCAATTGCAGCCGCCGTAAAAAATCAACGGCCGCTTCGCACTTTCCAAAATCCGTCGTGTCTCAGCGATGGCTTCTTCGGTTGGCGCTGCTTCGCTCTGTTTTGCCGGGCCACGCAATGGTTCCGCCGAGCTAACATCCGTCAGCATATCCTCAGGCAAGGCGACGACAACAGGACCAGGTCGACCCGTCACCGCTGTATGCCACGCACGCGCAATGATCTCTGGAATACGGTCCACTTGTTCAATCTCAGTGGCCCATTTTGCAATCGACCCGAAATAGGCCCGATAGTTTACCTCCTGAAAGGCTTCACGTTCCATCATGTCGGTGCCAACCTGCCCTACAAACAAGATCATCGGAGAGCTGTCCTGCATCGCCGTATGCACGCCGATTGAGGCATTCGTGGCACCGGGTCCGCGGGTTACAAAACAAATCCCCGGCGCGCCTGTTAACTTTCCGCAAGCAGCCGCCATGAATGATGCCCCGCCTTCATTCCGGCAAAGTGTGAAATCCAGCGGATCATTTGTGCCACCTTTTGAACTGTTTGTGTCATGCAGAGCATCAAGAACTGCCAGGTAGCTTTCACCTGGTACGCCAAAGCTGTGTCGAGCTCCAAGCGCGCGCAGACAGTCAACCAAAAGCACGCCGCCTGTTCGTCTAGTCATTTCGAACCTATTTCTAAGAGTTGAGTTGGCTATTCGCTTAGCCTGTTTCCGCAGAAACACTGACCCCTCAGTCGCCACTTGTAAATCGCCGCTCAACAGACGGGGCGATGTTTTTTGGTCCTGCAGAATGGAAATATCTAAATTTTTCCGGACAATTCCGCTTCGAACACTGTTCTGCTCGGCTCCTGTTAATCCTCTGCCTCTAATACCTCTCGTGAGTTTTTTGAGAGGGTATCCAACATGGCCAGCGGACATGACAATGAATTCATCGGAACAAAGGCAGATGATGAGATCGTGGACGGGTTTACCAACGCCGATGGCAAAACTCTGCAAGAAAAACTGGCAGAGGTAGACAAGGTCAACGGTCATGAAGGCGACGACACCATTAGAACCGGGGATGGCAACGACCTCGCCGCTGGTGACATGGTTGGGGACGAGTGGGCCTATGTAGACGGGAAATGGGTTTATGACCCCGATGCCGTTGTTGTCAGCAATTATGGTGCCGACTGTCTGACGTCAGCGCTAATGGGACAGTTTGGGGTGATTTGATAAGAGAGGGTTTCTGGCACATCGTAACCACCAAGGAGTGGAGATGAGACAGAACCCCGGAACACGAAAGAGCCAC
>Ga0189290_100063_pt1 | contig 105807 bp, 97 predicted proteins | sample UW140minimetaG_FD_130318 | JGI IMG/M metagenome (GOLD analysis project Ga0189290, IMG submission 130318) | Marine microbial communities from the Costa Rica Dome - UW140 mini metaG | ecosystem: Environmental > Aquatic > Marine > Oceanic > Photic zone | place: Costa Rica: the Eastern Pacific...
AGACGATGCCGCGCTGAGCGCGCTCGACATTGTAGTCGGCCGACTGCAGCAGCTTGAGGATGATGTTCTCGACATCCTCGCCGACATAGCCGGCTTCGGTCAGCGTGGTCGCGTCCGCCATGGTGAACGGCACGTCGAGGATGCGGGCCAGCGTCTGCGCGAGCAGCGTCTTGCCGCAACCGGTCGGGCCGATCAGCAGAATGTTGGACTTCGCAAGTTCGACGTCGTTGCTCTTGGCTGCGTGGGCAAGCCGCTTGTAATGGTTGTGCACGGCGACAGAGAGCACCTTCTTGGCGAAGGACTGCCCGATCACGTAGTCGTCGAGAACCGCGATGATTTCCTGCGGGGTAGGGACACCCTCCCGCGACTTCACCATGGAGGATTTGTTTTCCTCCCTGATGATATCCATGCACAGCTCGACGCACTCGTCGCAGATAAAGACCGTCGGCCCGGCGATCAGCTTACGGACTTCGTGCTGGCTCTTCCCGCAGAAAGAGCAGTAGAGCGTGTTCTTGGAGTCGCCGCCGCTCGTTTTGCTCATGCGTCTTTCCTTCCGATCCGGTCCCCTCCAGGGATCCGTTTCTCGTTTGGTCTACCGAACCTAGTGCCCCCGGCCCCGTTCGGCAAAGCGACTCTCACCCGAAAGCCACGACCCGATACCATCGGCCACTCTTGCACATCGTCCAGCGTAGCGTCGATTGCTTGAGCGGCGCTTAACGCAGGCGCCACCATGATCGCGATGCAAGTGTGGCCGTGGCGTGACGACGCAGCCTTACTTGGTGCCTTCGGCCTCGAGGGCGTCGCGCGACGAATAGACCTTGTCGATCAGACCGAACTCGCGCGCCTCCTGGGCGGTCATGAAGTGGTCACGATCGAGCGTGCGTTCAACCGTCTCGTAGTCCTGGCCGGTGTGTTCGACATAGACCTCGTTCAGGCGGCGCTTCAGCTTGATGATGTCCTGAGCATGACGCTCGATGTCCGAGGCTTGGCCCGAGAAGCCGCCGGACGGCTGGTGCACCATGATGCGGGCGTTCGGCGTGGCGAAGCGCATGTCCTTGTGACCGGCGCACAGCAGCAGCGAGCCCATCGACGCCGCCTGACCGATGCACAGGGTCGAGACCGCCGGCTTGATGAACTGCATGGTGTCGTAGATCGCCATGCCGCTGGTCACCACGCCGCCGGGCGAGTTGATGTAGAGGGCGATCTCCTTCTTCGGATTCTCGGCCTCGAGGAACAGCAGCTGGGCGCAGACCAGCGTGGCCATCGAGTCTTCGATCGGGCCGGTGATGAAGATCACCCGCTCCTTCAGAAGCCGCGAGAAGATGTCGTAGGCGCGCTCGCCCCGGTTGGTCTGCTCGACCACCATGGGGACGAGGTTCATCGCGGTTTCCACGGGATGTGTCATCGGTCGTCGTCTCGCTGCTTGGTCTGATGAGCGGCACCATCGGGTGCCGCGGGAATAGCGAAGGGATTCGTCTGGTTCTGTAAATAGGACTTGGCCGAGCGCCTATGCAAGGCGTTCCCCTGCGCCGAATGCCATGAGGCCCAAGGGATTGGCCCCTGCGCCCCATATGGTCTTGCGCGAGCCATAGCGCAATCAGCCCCTGCCTTCGCCGGCACTGTCGATGTCGCCGCCGCCCGGCGGAATCGGCTTGCGGTCCGCGTCGTGGGTGCCGTAGTCGCCGGCGTCGGTCGGCTGGGTGCTCGCCTCGATCGCCGGATGCGCCGTATCGGCCTCCAGGTTCTGGCGCACCCGCACCGGCGGCGCCTTGCCGTTCCGGTCCTCGCCGAACCACAGCGTCATGTGCGGGAACGGAATCTCGATGCCCCGCTCGTCGGACATCCGCTTGATGATCTCGCGATAGGCCCGGCCGACGCCCCACTGGGTGCTCGGCTTGGTCATCACCCGTCCGCGCACGACGACGGCCGAATCGCCGAGTTCGTTGACCCCCCACATGTCGAGCTCGCTCAGGAGATTCTCCCCGACGGCGGTGGTCTTCAGTTCGTCGAAGGCGTCGAACATCATCTGCTTCACGTCGTCGACATTCTCGCGATAGGCGACGCCGATATCGGCGACGTAATAGGCGAAGTCCTTGGAGAAATTCGCCACCTGGTCCACCGAGGAGAACGGGATCAGGTACCAGGTGCCTTCCAGCGTGCGCAGCCCGACGGACCGCACGGTGAGTTCCTCGACCACCCCCGAGACGCCGTTCAGCTCGACGATGTCGCCCTCGTTCATGGCGTTCTGGATCTGGATGAAGGCGCCGGTGATGATGTCCTGGACGAATTTCTGGGCGCCGAAACCGATGGCCAGGCCGACGACACCCGCACCGGCGAGGAGCGGCGCGATGTCGATGCCGATCTGCGACAGAACCAGCATCGCCACCAGCACGATCATGGTGATCGTGAAAGCATTGCGGAACAGCGACAGGAGCGTGCGCTCGCGCGCCGTCGGCACGGTGCCGTAATTCGGGTTGAGACGGTACTCCACCCAGGACGACACGCCGATATAGATCGCCACGCCGACGGCCAGGATGATGCCCGCGCCGACGAGGCCGCCGGCGAAGCGCTGCCCCAGCGGGCTGGCCAGCCAGTCGCTGAACGACAACAGGTTCCAGGCCTCCAGGATCACCGCCAAAACGACGACGATGACGACGCCGCGCAGGACGGTGAGCGCATTGGGAATGAAGGAGTTCACACGGCGCTCCAGAAGCGGCAGCCGGTCCTTAAGGTTCTGCGGGATCGGAATGCCCCGGGCGATGACGCGCGACAGGATCGAGACGATCAGGCCCCCGACGGCCATCGCGGCGATCGACTTCAGCGTGGCGGCGGTCATGAAGGCGAGGCCAGACTCGGGGCTGCGGACCCACACGATGAACAGCGCGAGCGCGAAGCCGATCGCCAGCACCCACCAGATCTGGCCGATAAAGGCATAGACCCAGGCGCCGACCGAACGGTCACCGCGATGCTTGGCACGCTTCAGCCGCTCGCGCACGACGCCGCGGTTCTTCAGGATCAGCCCGATGGTCAGGAGCAGGCAGAGGACCACGACGATGAAGCGCACCGCCTCGGCCGCCGCGATGCTCGACGATTGCTGCACGATCGGCGCGACGAACATGAAGGTGTAGCCGAGGATCGAGATCAGCCGCGAGATCCAGAAATACCAGTAGCTTGCCTGGCGGTTCGAGAACGGCGTCAGCCGCAGCTGCGGGTAGGACGGCGACACGAAGCTCGCGAGACCGACCTTGACCATCTCGATCAGGAGGAAGGCGTTGAGGAACAAGGCCTGGTTGATGCCCGGCTCGCCGCCGAAGAAGATCACCGCGGCGAGATAGCCGGCGGCCCAGCCGACCACTACCGACAGCGCGTCGACGATCGACGAGATGACGAGCAGCAGGAGCTTGTTGATCGGGCCTGTGCGCTCGGCGGCATCGGCCAGTCGCCGGAAGATCGGATATTTGATGACCCGGCTGGCGAACAGCACGCCGAAGGCGACGAGGGCCACCAGCGCAACCGGCAGGATCGCCGAGATCAGCATCGGCAGGTCGATCCGGCTGGCGCCCGACAGCATCTGGGTTGCCGAGACGAGGCTGGCCGCGACCTGATCCCAGGTCTCCAGCAGGCCGCCGGCCATGGAGCGGGTCCATTGCGCGATCTCGCCGGGCAGCGTGCGCGGCGCGGCAGCCGTTCCCGCCTCGGCCGCGTCTGCCGCGGCCTCCGGCGCCTTGTAGGCGGCGGCTTTGAGCGATTCGATCAGCTTGGCGCGGGTATCGTCGTTCTCGAGAATGCCGATCAGATCGTCCAGCGATGGATCGGATGGTTCGCTCGCCTCGGCCTCGCTCGAACCGCTGACCGATAGCCCCGGCATCTGGGCATGACCTGCACTTGTAAGGACGAAGAGCCCGAGAAGGAAAGCGAGGATGGCGGTCGTCGGGAATCGCTGCATGCCGCTGGGAAGCCTTGTGTGTGATCGGTCCAGGGTGGCCGGCGAACAGAACCGGATGATCGGCCTGGCACCATTGCGCCGACACGAAGCGGCCGCGCGGCCGCGCCTCTATCGGCGATAGCTATGACCAGACTTGGGCGGGGCAACGCCCGCACCGCCAGCCAGATATGCGAAAGGGCCGACTCGCGCCGGCCCTTCCGAAATTATCGACGATGGTCGCTTGAGCGACGCCCCGCCTTACGACGCGAGGGCGGTTTCCTTGTCGTCCTCGTCCTCGGCCATCAGCTCTTCCTTGCTGACGGTCTTGTCGGTGACGTCCACCTCGGCGAGCAGATGGTCTACGACCTTCTCCTCATAGAGCGGCGCGCGCAGGCTGGCGACGGCGTCCGGGTTCTTCTGGAAGTACTCGTAGACCTCCTTCTCCTGGCCCGGATAGCGGCGCAGCTGCTCGAACATGGCGCGCTGCAGCTCTTCGTCGGTGATCTGCACGCCGGCCTTCTCGCCGATCTCGGACAGGACCAGACCCAGACGGACCCGACGCTCGGCGAGGCGGCGATACTCGGCACGCGCCTTCTCCTCGGTGGTGTCCTCGTCCTCGAAAGTCTTGCCGCTGTTGGTCAGCTCGCCCTGCACCTGGTTCCAGATGTTGGTGAACTCGGCCTCGACCAGCTTCTCCGGCAGCTCGAAGTCATACGCCGCGTCGAGGGCGTCGAGCAGCTGGCGCTTGACCTTCTGGCGCGTCGCCTGACCGTACTGGCTCTCGATCTGCTCGCGCACGACCGTCTTCAGGCGATCCAGCGATTCGACACCAAGCTTGGCGGCGAACTCGTCGTCGATCGTGGTCTCTTCGGGGGCGGCGACTTCCTTGACGGTGACATCGAAGGTCGCGGCCTTGCCGGCCAGATGCGCAGCGCCGTAATCCTCGGGGAAGGTCAGCTCGACGGTCTTTTCGTCACCGGCCTTCACGCCGACCAACTGGTCCTCGAAGCCCGGGATGAACTGCCCGGAACCGATCACCAGATTGCTGTCGGTGGCGGTGCCGCCATCGAAGGGCTCGCCATCGATCTTGCCGACGAAGTCCATGGTGACGCGATCGCCCTTGTCCGCAGCGCCATCCTTGGCGGCGTAGGTCCGGGCGTTCTCGGCGATGCGCTCGACCTGCTCGTCGATCTCCTCGTCAGCCACCTCGACGACGGGACGCTCGATCTTGATGCCCTCGGTGCCCTTGATCTCGAACGCCGGCAGCGTCTCGTAGGTCAGGGTGAACTTGAAGTCGGCGCCGCCGTTCAGGACCTTCTCGGCCTCGGCCTCGTCCTCGGACATGCCGATTTCCGGCTGCATGGCGGAGCGCTCGTTGCGCTCGGCAATGACGTTGCGCGGAGTCTCGGTCAGGATCTGGTTGACAATCTCCGCCATCAGCGACTTGCCGTACATCTTGCGCAGATGGCCAACCGGCACCTTGCCCGGCCGGAAACCCTTCAGCTGCACCCGGTCCTTGGCTTCATAGAGCCGGGTCTGGAGCCGCGCTTCAAGATCCGAGGCCGGCACGACGATCTCGATCTCGCGCTTCAGGCCCTCGGCCTTGGTTTCCGTTACCTGCATTCTGGATACCTTCTTGTGTGCTCGAGCCGACCGATCATTCAGGCCGACCCGCAATGAATTCCGTGAAAGCGGCCGCTGGTGCGGGTGGAGGGACTTGAACCCCCATGCCTCTCGGCGCTTGGACCTAAACCAAGTGCGTCTGCCAATTCCGCCACACCCGCATAGTGCGCCGTACGGTGGGCGACGCGAGACGCGCGCTTCTATATCACCGGCCTCGCGGCCACGAAAGGCCCATATGGGGGCCAATCCGCATGATTCCATGGCTTTTTCACATGGCACCGGCCCTTTTGGGGTGATCCGGCGTTGAACCCGCGCGCGTCCCCCGAGAGAACGCCGAGCGGCTCGGACTGCCGCCGGTCTGCACGAGGGCAGAGCGCAATGCTCCTGGGAAAGTGCCTACGGCCCGTGCACCAAGGCCCGATTGTTGCGATGCACAAATCGCAAGGCTGCCATGCATCGAAGGCTCTAGCAGCTCCGACATGCACCGCCTACCTTCCAGTCAACGAAGCGACGCAGACGAAACAATCAGCCGCTTCAATCGATTTAAGACCGCAGGATAGACCAATGAACCTCGTTCGCTCCTACAACAACTGGCGCCGCTACCGCGAGACGGTCAACGAACTGAACCGTCTCTCCCAGCGCGAACTGGCCGATCTCGGCATCTCGCGCGGCGACATCAACTCGGTCGCCCGCCGCTCCATCGGCTGATTATCAGCCAAGCCTTTCGCAAGGGTCCACTCCTCCTCCCAGGACCCAAGCGGATCGGAAACTGCCACTCCTCCTCCCAGGCAGTTTCCACCCAGACGCCCGCCGGGTCCTCCCCCCGGCGGGCGCCCAGAGATTACAGAGCTTCGCCGAGGGCTACTCCTCCTCCCAAGCCCAAGGCGGATAAAGTGCCTGCGCATCCTCCTCCCAGCGCAGGTACCTCTCAGTCGCCCGTCGGGTCCTCCCCCCGACGGGCGATCAGAGACCTTCTAGAGTTTCGCGTAGGGCCCACCTCCTCCCGGGCCTGAAGCGGATATGACCTGCGCATCCTCCTCCCAGCGCAGGTCCCAATGCGACACCCGTCGGGTCCTCCCCCCGGCGGGTGTTGTCGTTTGGAGGCCGCAAACTTGCCCGATCATGCGCGCGGATCGCCATGCGGCCTTTTGATCGCCACGCGCGACTGCTAAATTGCGTCCATGTCGAAACAACCCATTCACGTCGTCGGCGGCGGGCTCGCCGGATCCGAAGCTGCCTGGCAGATCGCCGAACGCGGTCTTCCCGTAGTGCTGCACGAGATGCGGCCCGTCCGCGGTACCGAGGCCCACAAGACCGACAAGCTGGCCGAGCTGGTCTGCTCCAACTCCTTCCGGTCGGACGACAGCCAGACCAACGCGGTTGGCGTCCTCCATGCCGAGATGCGGCTGGCCAATTCGCTGATCATGCGCTGCGCCGACGCCCATCAGGTGCCTGCCGGCAGCGCGCTCGCGGTCGATCGCGAAGGCTTTTCCGGCGCCGTCTCCGAAGCGATCGCGGCACATCCGCTGATCACCGTGGAGCGCAGCGAGGTCGAGGGCCTGCCGCCCGAGGAATGGGGCCCGAGCATCGTCGCCACCGGCCCGCTGACGGCGCCGTCGCTGGCCGAGTCGATCAGCGCCGCCACCGGCACCGATGCCCTCGCCTTCTTCGACGCCATCGCGCCGATCGTGCATTTCGATTCCATCGACATGGACAAGGCCTGGTTCCAGTCGCGCTACGACAAGGTCGGCCCCGGCGGCACCGGCAAGGACTACATCAACTGCCCGCTCGACAAGGACACCTACGAGCGCTTCGTCGCCGCCCTCGTCGAGGGTGACCGCGCCGAGTTCAAGGAATGGGAAGGCACGCCCTATTTCGACGGCTGCCTGCCGATCGAGATCATGGCCGAGCGCGGTCCGGAGACCCTCCGTCACGGGCCGATGAAGCCGATGGGCCTGACCAACGCCCACCAGCCGGACATCAAGGCCTATGCCGTCGTGCAGCTGCGCCAGGACAATGCGCTGGGCACGCTCTACAACATCGTCGGCTTTCAGACGAAGCTGAAATACGGCGCCCAGGCAGCCGTGCTGCGGATGATCCCCGGGCTCGAAAATGCCGAATTCGCACGGCTCGGCGGCCTGCACCGCAACACCTATCTGAACTCGCCAACCCTGCTCGACCCGACATTGCGGCTGAAGGTGCGCCCGCATATCCGCTTCGCCGGCCAGATCACCGGCTGCGAGGGTTATGTGGAATCGGCAGCCGTCGGGCTGATGACCGGCCGCTTCGCCGCTGCCGAGCGTCTGGGCGAGGCCGCGACGCCTCCGCCGCAGACGACCGCCATGGGCGCGCTCGCCGCGCATATCACCGGCGGCCACCTCGCCCATCAGGAAGAGAGCGGCAAACGGTCCTTCCAGCCGATGAACATCAATTTCGGCCTGTTCCCACCGCTCGAGCCGGGTGCCATCCAGAAGCCGGAGGGCGTCACGCGCTTCCGGGGCAAGGACAAGGCCATCGCCAAGAAGAAGGCGCTGTCGGCCCGCGCGATTGCCGATTTCTCCGGCTGGCTCGGCCAGGTGCCGATTGCGGAAGCCGCCGAATAGCTTCTGCGAGCTGACCGAGACCCAGGGGGCCGGGCTCAGCCGCCCGGCCCCTCCTGCCATTCGCCCGACCGGTAGTAGACCGTCAGCAGCGCCGACAGGATGGCCCCGTCGTCGTCATCCCGCACGATCTGGCGCAGCGCCAGGCGGACATTGCGCCCGTTCGTGCCGGTAAGATCGACGACCTGCATCGGCAATCGATCCGGCGCCGTCGCGTAGACCGCCTCCGGCAAGGCGTCGATCGCCGATCCGAGATCGAAGCGGTCTTCGACCCCGCCGATCCGCAGCACGAACTCGCCACCTGCCAGTTCCAGCACCGCTCCTTCGGATGACAAGGCGGCGACGCGGCTCGTCCCGTCGTCTGCGGGCCCCTCACGCACATCGCGCTCCGGGACGACGCGATCGAACCCGGCGATGTCGATCACCATCGGCGCATTGGCGGTGAAGCTGCGCAATTCGCGCACGCCGACCGGACCGAACAGATCGAGCGCCGCGAAAATGCGCTCGCGCCGGTCCGATTCCTGCCCCTCCATCAAATCCGACGGCAGCAGCGGGGCCAAGCGGTCCAACTGGCTGACGTCGTCGAGAACGTAGAGACGCGAGCGCAGTTCGGCGGCCTCGCGATCCGGCCGCTCGGTCGCGGCCAGCCGGCGTCCGCCGGCGCCGTCATCCACCGCGAAGCGCTCGACGATGCGGGCGGCCTGACTGCGGCCAACCGTGTCATAGGCACCCCAGGGCCCGAAGGCTGACAGCGCCAGCAGCAGGACCGGCACGGCCGCCATCCAGCGAATGTCGCCACGCGTGCGCCGCGGAAGCTGCAGGGCGAGAACCAGCCACGCCGCCAGCGCCCCGAGGAGGAGATAGTAGCGCTCCAGAGTAAACCCCTGAGCGTCGATGCGCAGCCAGATCGCGTAGGCGAGCAGCGACAGCGGCACCAGGAGCGCCAAGGCGAAGTAGCGCGTGAAAAGCCGCGTGGCCGCCGCGGCGCCGGCACGGAACGGATCGACCGCGATGCGCAGCATGAGGACAAACAGCGCGAAGAAGGTGACGATCCAGCCGATCTCGCCCTTCGGCACGTCGCCGGTGACGAGGATCTTGGCGGCATAGAGATGCAGGACCAGCGCCGTTGCCAGCACCAGCGGCACGGCAACCCAGTCGAACAGAATGCGCAGGCCCGAGATCAGCCGCTCGTCCTGCCCCGCGGGCATGCGCTCGTCGAAATGATGCGGAATCCGGCCCAGCGCAAAGAGTGGCCCGACCAGCGCGAAGGCCGTGGCGAAGATATGCTCGTAGGCATCACCCGGCAGCCCGACCTCGAACAGGTAGCGGATCATCTCCAGGATCGCCGACAGGCCAAGAACGAAGAGCAGCACCGACAGGAACGCGAGGCTGACGCCGACCACGGCCCAGAAGGTGAAGACCCAGAACCGCTCCGCATCGCGCAGACCCAGATACCCCGCCAGTGGAACGGCGAAGGTCGCGGCAACGATCAGCGGCGGCGGAAATACCGCCAGCGCCGGCCCGACCCAGATCGCCGCGCCGACGATGAGCGCGACAAGGACAGACGCGCCCTGCCGCACCGCCACGGACGCGCCTCGCGCCTCCATCGCCAGCACTGTGCCGACCGACATGGCCGCGGCACCGTAGAACGCCGCCAGCAGCCAGGCGAGATCGTCCTCGGCCACCGGATAGACGTCCCGCAGGGCGAGGTTGGAGAGGATCGCGATGGCGACGATCAGCAGGCTCGCCAGGGGAAAGCGGAACGCGGCGACGCCCGCGCCCGCCGCCAGCGATCGCCAGAACTGCCCGACATGCCGGGGCGCGGACCTCATCGTGCGCAATGCCATGGTGGGGTCGGCTTTCGGATCGGTTGGGCCTTTGGTGTGCAGGCCTGGATGGGCGGGCCGCTGCGGCGATGTAAGCGCGGATCGCTCCGGCGGTCGATCCCCGCCGTCAGCGCCGCATCGTGCGCCAGTTAATATAGGCCTTGCGCAGCGGGCCGATCTCGACGGGCTGGTCGAGCGTCGCCGCGCCGTCCCGTTCGACGAGATCGAGGTACCGCCCGGCCAGCGCCGCCGGCAGGAAGGCCGGCCGCAGCGGCTTGGGAATGTCGCCGAGTTTGCCCGTCCAGGCGCGCACATGCTGGCGCCCGAAGGCGGTCATCGCCGCGATGGCGCGGCCCGCCGGCTCGCGCTCACCGCGGATCAGCTCTTCGCTCGAGCATCCGGCAGCGGCGAGAATGTCGGCCGGCACGAAGACCTGCCGCCGGGCGCGGTGCTGCGGCAACAGGCGCAAGACGCCCGCGACCGTCTGGGCGACACCGGCGTGTCCCGCCGCGTCAGCCTGCGTTTCAGCCGCATCGCGCGCCAGCACCATCGCCGTCAGCATGATCAATGTTGAAGCAGTCTCGCCGGCATAGGCCTCCAGCTCTTCGCTCGACGGCATCGGATCGTCATAGAGGTCGAAGATGCGTGCTTCGAGGAAACGGTCGAACGCAGCGCGCGGCAGGTCGTGGCGGGCAATCGTATCGGCGACGGCAGCCGCGACCGGATGCCCGGCCGCGCTCTGGTCGGGCGCCGCCAGCGCGTCGCGCCACCATTGCAGCCGGATCTCCCCCGGCATCGGTTCGCTCACCGAATCGCGTACGCGGGCGGTCTCGATGTTGAAGGCGTAGAGGGCGGCAACGTCGTTGCGCTTGTCCGCCGGAACGAAGGCCAGCGAGATGGCCCGGTCGCGATCGGCGGTCTCCACCAGTCGCTGGCACTCGGCGTAATTCTCGCTCAGATCCGTCATGGCCGTGTCTCAGCGCCTCGGCTTGGTTCGGGCTGCAGGCCCGCGGATGAAAGATGGTGTGGCGCGGCGCATGGGGCCAGTCGTCTGCCGGCGTCAGACCGCCGCGGAGGTCATGCGGGCTGGCTTAGTCGACCGCGACGAGCGCCGCCGCCACGGGCCGGCCTTCCGAGAGCATGATGTTGAAGGTGCGGACTGCCGCACCCGTCGACATCGGATCGCAGGAAATGCCGACCTGGCGCATGCGGTCGGCCAGCGCCGGCGGCAGCCGGCGGATGTCCGTGCCGGTGCCGAACAGGAGGAAGCCGATCTCCTCGGCTTCCTCGAACACCTTGCCGAGACGTTCGCCGGTGAACGGCGCCTCGGCGGTGCCGTCCCAGCCGTAGATGCCGGACGGCAGGCACAGGATCGAACCGCGATGCGACATGGAGGCGAAGCGGAAGCCGCCATTGCCATAGGCCTCGATCGGGGCCCGGCCCGGGAACTGGGCCTCGCGGATCTCGATACCCTTTGCCATGTCAGGCCTCGCGCGCCGTGGAGCCGCCCTCGCGCGCCGCCTCTTCCTCTTCCTTCTTGGCCGCGAAGTCCGAAGCCCGCAGCTTGAAGAAGATCAGCGCCGGTGCGGCGACGAAGATCGACGAGAAGGTGCCGATCGCCACACCGAACAGCATCGAGGCCACAAAGGAACGGATCACCTCGCCGCCGAAGACGAACAGGGCCGCCAGCGCCAGAAGCGTCGTGGCCGAGGTCATCGTCGTGCGCGCCAGCATCTCGTTGTCGGAGAGGTCGAGAAGCTGGCCGATCGGCATCTTCTTGAAGCGCCGCAGATTCTCGCGGACCTTGTCGTAGATGACCACCGTGTCGTTCAGCGAGTAGCCGACGATCGTCAGAATCGCCGCGACACTGGCGAGGCTGAATTCCAGCTGCGTCACGACCAGGAAGCCGAGCGTCAGGAACACGTCGTTGACCGTCGCGAGGATCGCGCCAAGCGCGAACTGCCACTCGAAGCGGATCCAGACATAGATCAGGATCGCAAAGAGCGCCGCCAGGACGCCGACGATCGCCGCGAAGGCCAGTTCGCCGGACACGGTCGGGCCGACCACCTCGGTGCGGCGGAAGTCGTAGTCGGCCGCCAGGGCCTCCTGCGCCGATTCCACGATGGCTACCTGCGAGGCGTCGCCGCCCTGCGAGCCGATGCGGATCAGCGCCTCGGTCGAGGTGCCGAACTCCTGCACCTGCGCGTCCGGCACGCCGATCGCGCCGAGACGCTCGCGGATGTCGCCGATATCGGCCTCGCCATTCTTGGCCTGCACCTCAATGAGCGTGCCACCGGTGAAGTCGATGCCGAGATTGAGCCCCACCGCGAACAGGCCGCCCACCGACGCAACGCACAGAAGCATCGACAGGGCAAAGGCTTGCAGGCGAACCTTCATGAACGGAATGCGCGTGACTTCCGGCACCAGCCGGATGAAGCCGCGCGGCAGTTCCTTCGGCCGGCTGCGGCGCACCCAGGCGGCAACGAGCCAGCGGGTGAGCGTGAAGGCGGTGAAGACGGTCGTGATGATGCCGATGGCCAGCGTCACGGCGAAGCCGCGCACCGGTCCCGATCCCAGGAAGAACAGGACGACCGCCGCAATCAGCGTGGTGATGTTGGCGTCGAGAATCGTCGCCAGCGCCTTCTGGAAGCCGATGTCGATGGCCTGCACCACCGACCGCCCCTGCCGGCGTTCGTCGCGAATGCGCTCGTAGATCAGGACGTTGGAATCCACCGCCATGCCGAGCGTCAACACGATGCCGGCGATGCCCGGAAGGGTCAGCGTCGCACCGATGACGGTCAGCACCGAGAAGAGCAGCACCAGGTTCACGATCAGCGCGATATTGGCGATGATGCCGAGGAAGCCGTAGGCCGCCAGCATGAAGACCACGACGAGGAGAGCGCCGATCACGCCGGCGGTCTCGCCGGCGGCGATCGAATCGGCACCGAGGCCCGGCCCGACCGTGCGCTCCTCGATGATGTTGAGCGTCGCCGGCAGCGCGCCGGCGCGCAGCAGCACCGCGAGATCGTTGGCGCTCTGGACGGTGAAGCTGCCGCTGATCTGCGCCTGGCCGCCGAGAATCGCCTCGCGGATGTTCGGCGCCGACAGCACCTTCTCGTCGAGGACGATGGCGAAGGGACGCCCGACATTCTGCTGGGTGACCGAGCCGAAGCGCTGGGCACCCTGGGTGTCGAAGCGGATATTGACGACCGGCTCGTTGCTCTGGCTGTCGAAGCCGGCCTGCGCGTCGGTCAGGTTCTCACCGGACACCATGATCTGGCGCTGCACGAGAACCGGCGCCGGGGTCGGGTCGTTGGTGTAGAGGAGCTCCGAGCCCGCCGGCGGGCGGCTGCCGCGGGCGACGTCTTCGGCCGAAGCGGTCACGTCGACAAGGCGGAAGGTCAGCTTGGCGGTCTGGTTGAGCAGCGCCTTCAGCCGCTGCGGATCGCCGAGCCCCGGCACCTGCACCATGATGCGGTCGTCGCCCTGGCGCTGGATCACCGGCTCGGTGGTGCCGAGCTCGTCGACACGGCGGCGCACCACCTCGATCGACTGGGTGACCGCCGCCGACGTGCGATAGGCAACGCCCTCGTCGGTGAGCGACAGGGTCAGGACGCCAGGCTGCGGCTCGGCGATCGCCACTTCCGTCACCGCGCCGCCACCCAACACGCTGCCGCTGGAGATGGGGTCGGTCATCGGCGACAGCGCCTCGCGGGCGGCCGCCACCTGTTCGGGGTCGCGCAGGCGGATCGTCACAGTGCGATCATTGTCGGACAGGCCGGCATAGCCGATGCGCTCGGTGCGCAGAGCCTGCCGCGCGTCGTCGCGCAGGGTCTGCACCCGGTCGGCGACCAGCGACTGCGAATCCACCTCGAGCAGAATGTAGGAGCCGCCCTGCAGGTCGAGGCCGAGCGTGACGGACTGCTGCGGGAACCAGGATGGCAGCTTGTCCAGCGCCTGCTGCGGCAGGACATTGGGCGACGCATAGAGGACGCCGATGGCGACCGTCAGCCAGATCAGAAACGTCTTCCAGCGCGAGAAATAGAGCATGGGTGTCCCGACAGGGTCGACGGCCGCGCCGATATTGCGCGCCGTTGGCAAGCGTTGAATCGCCGCCGCCGACCCATATGGCAGGGCCAGCAGCGACGCGATCTCAGTCCAGTGGCGCTGTGTGCCGCGCCAACACGGCTATTTGGTGTTGGCGGCGGTCGGCTCGCCCTTCACCCGGACGTCGGCGATGGTGCCCTGCATGACGCGCACGCGGGTCTGCTCGGAGATCTGCACTTCCAGCTCGCCGCTCTCGTGAACCTTTGTGACCTTGCCGACGATGCCGCCACCGGTGACGACGGTGTCGCCGCGGCGGATGTTCTTCAGCATCTCCTCGCGCTTCTTCATGGCGGTGCGCTGCGGACGGATGATGAGGAAATACATGATCGCGAACACGGCCACGAACGGCAGAACGCTGATCAAGAGATCGCTCCCCCCCGCTACGGAACCCGTCTGGGCGAAAGCCTCGGTCACGAACATGGAAAAAACCTCTCAGAAAATCGGCACAGGGTCATGCCTTGCGCGACGCAGCGCCGACAGCAGGGCCTTTACGATGTGCGCGGAATATACGATCGGTCGCCCCGAATGCAACAAGCGTCCGCCGGGCCGACGATCCGGCGAAGCGTAGAGATGAAAGAGCCGCCATGGATGCCGCAGAACTCGCCAGCCTGAAGCACACGATGGACCGGATCGCGGGGGCGCTGGAGCGGCTTGCGCCGCCCCCTGCCCCGGCGCCTGACTTTACGGCGGCGGACTGTTTCGTCTTCGACCCACCGGCCGCGCTCGTGCCGGTCCCCTCGGTCAACCGCGTACCGATCGCGCTGCTGAAGGGCATCGAGCGTTCGCGGGACATCCTTCTGGAGAACACCGACCGCTTCGCCCGGGGCCTGCCGGCCAACAACGCGCTTCTGTGGGGCGCTCGCGGCATGGGCAAGTCATCGCTGGTGAAGGCGGCGCATGGCGCGGTCAATGCCGGGCTCGACGCGGGTGCAGCGCCGGTCAAGCTGATCGAGATCCACCGCGAGGACATCGATCATCTGCCGCGCCTGATGGGGATCGTGCGGGCGGCCCCCTACCCGTTCCTGCTGTTCTGCGACGACTTGTCCTTCGACATGGGAGATTCGGCCTACAAATCGCTGAAGGCGGCGCTGGAAGGCGGCGTCGAGGGACGGCCGGGCAACGTTCTGTTCTACGCGACCTCGAACCGGCGCCATCTCCTGCCGCGTGACATGATCGAGAACGAGCGGTCGACGGCGATCAATCCCGGCGAGGCGGTGGAGGAAAAGGTGTCGCTCTCCGACCGGTTCGGCCTGTGGCTCGGCTTCCACCGCTGCAGCCAGGACGATTATCTGGCGATGATCGACAGCTATCTGGCCGCCTACGATCTTGACGTCGACCCCGATCGCGTCCGTCACCAGGCGCTCGAATGGGCGACCACCCGCGGCAGCCGCTCGGGGCGCGTGGCGTTCCAGTTCGTTCAGGATCTTGCGGGGCGTCTCGGTCGCACACTGGACCCGGTCACCGGCGCCTGACTGCCGCAGCCGGAACGCAAATGAGCCCGACCCTGCTGCTGTCCGCAGGGCCGGGCCTGTCACGCCTGGAGGTCGGCGTCTACTGGAGGTACTTGGTAGGATCGACGGGTGCCGAATCCTTCCGGACCTCGAAGTGAAGAAGCGGGACGTCGGTATCGCCCGACATGCCAGACTTGGCGATCTGCTGGCCACGCTTGACCTTGGCGCCCCGCTCCACGTCGATCTGATCGGCGTGGCCGTAGACGGTGACGAGGCCGTTGTCGTGCTTGACGAGAACGGTGTTGCCGAACTCCTTCAGGCCGTCGCCGGCATAGATCACGACGCCGTTCTCGGCGGCCTTGATGGGCGTGCCGCGCGGCACCGACAGGTTCAGGCCGTCGTTGCGGCGTGAGCCGACCTTCTCGCCGAAGCGATTGACGACGCGGCCCTGCACCGGCCAGCGCAGCTGGCTGATGCCCGTGGAGTTCGGCGTGACGGCCGCCACCTCGGTTTCGACTTCCTTGCTGACCGTCGTCGACGGGCTGGCCGCCTTTGGCGTTTCACTGGCCGACGGACGGCCGGACTTCTCGGCGGTCTTCGGCGGCGAGTAGGATTTCGGCGCTGCGCTGTCGGCCTCAACCTTCTGCGGCTCGGCCGGACGCTGCGGCTCCGGCGCGGCCTTGGGCTCGGCGCTCGCGACACGGGTCGGCGCCGATGCGCCGGCGGGCAGGGTCAGGGTCTGGCCGATGCGGATCGTGTCGTCGCTCATGCCGTTGGCGCGCTTGATGTCGGCGACGGAGACGCCGGTGCGGCGTGCGATGCCCAGCAGCGAATCGCCGCTCTCGACCTTCACGCTCCCGCTGGCGGCTGCCGATCGCGTCGGCTGCGAGGCCGTCGGGTTCGACGACTGCATCGGCCGGCTCTGCGGCGAGACGACCCGCGCCGCCTGCTCACCGAGCGTCGAGGGCGGTGCGCCGCGGGTCGCCGGCACCGAGGACGTCGTCGGCGCGGCAGACATCTGCGGCTGCTGTGCGGTGGCGTAGCTCGGCGGCGGCGGAGGCGGCAGCTGGCTGGTCTGCACGGCGCCCGAGGTAGCCACGCCACCCTGCGGATAGCTGTTCGCGGCAGTCTGGTAGGAGCCCTGGTTCTGCGCCGGGTAGCCGGAAGCTGCCTGGGCGCCATTGCCATAGGCCGGCATGCCGCGGGAGACGCTGCCGGTGTTCATGGCATCGACGTCGCCCGGATAGGGCTGGCTGGCTGCCGCCATCTGATTGCTTGCCGGCGCCTGCGGCACGGCTCCGGTGTAGAAGCCATCGTCGAAACGCACGACGTCGGAGCTGCAACCCGCCGCGAGGCCGGCCAATCCCACCATCGCGACGGAGCGCACCATTCTGAGCCGCACGGATTTCAGCACATTGATACGCATCGCCGTCCCTTGAGCACGCTAGTTTACTCTTGGGCCTATTGAAGCGTGTTAATCTTACTGCCCGGTTAAGTCGCGGGGCAAAAACGACATTTCTTGGACGTCAACGCCATGTTTGACGGCGCTCCGACGCCCGGTCGCGCTCTGGTCAAAGGACGTCGGCCGTGCCGAAGGCCAGCGGCTGATAGCGCACCGTGCCCAGCGGCTCGCGCTCGAAGCGGCTGCCCACCTTGCGCAGGCGCAGGAGTTCCTGTGGCCCGCCACCCGGCCCGAGGGCGCAGATCATCGCGGCGTTGGAGCCGAGCTGGTCAAGGAACTGTCGCGGCACGGCGGGAAACGCCGCATGGACGATCACCCGGTCGAACGGTGCCCCGCCGACGAAGCCGTCGCGCCCGTCCTCCAAAAACAGCGAGATGTTGGTGATGCCGATGTCGCGGAGCCGCCGCCCCGCCGGCTCCACAAGCCCGCGATAGCGGTCGAATGAGCTGACATGGGTGCCGAGCCGGGCCAGAAGCGCGGTGATGTAGCCGCTGCCGGTTCCGATCTCCAGAATCCTGTGCGCCGGCTGCACGTCCAGCGCGGCCACCAGCCGCACCGCGGCCAGCGCCCCGTGCATGGTTTCTCCGCAGGCGATCGGGGCCGAGCGGTTCTCATAGGCGTTGGCGATTCCCTCGGGCAGGAACAGCCGTCGCGGCACCGATTCCACCGCTTCCAGAAGCCGTGCATCGGTGATGCGCTCAGACCGGAGCGACAGCAGGAAGGCCGCCAGATCCTCGCGGTCGCGCCCCACGCCTTCGCCGGTCGGTGCCATCAACCGAGCAGCGTGCGCAGTTCGTCGCGCAGCGCATGGGCGGTCAGGTCGAGATGCAGCGGCGTCACCGAGATCCGCCCGGCCGACAGGGCCGCGACGTCCGACTGCTCCACCTCGGCGCCGGCCTGACGTCCGAACTTCAGCCAGAAATACGGAAAGCCGCGCCCGTCGCGGCGCTCTTCCATGCTCAGCGAATAGTCGAGCTTGCCCTGGCGCGTCACCTCGATGCCCTCGACCGCGTCGGCTTCGACCGCCGGGAAATTGACGTTGATGAGATGCCCGGGCGGCGTGTCGAACGTCATCAGGCGTTCGATCAGTGCCGGCGCATGGGTCTCGGCCGTTTTCCACAGCGCTTCGCGGTGGCTGCCGGGCTTGAACGCCTGGCTGAGCGCGATCGAACGCAGGCCCAGCATCGTGCCTTCCATCGCGCCGGCGACCGTTCCCGAATAGGTGACGTCGTCGCAGATATTCTGCCCGGCATTCACCCCCGACAGCACCAGGTCCGGCGGCGAATCCATCAGTTGCTTGACCGCCATGATGACGCAGTCGGTCGGCGTGCCGGACAAAGCGAAGCGGCGCTCGTCGATTTTGCGCAGGCGCAGCGGCGAGGACAGCGTCAGCGAATGCGACAGCCCGCTCTGGTCGGTCTCCGGCGCCACCACCCAGACATCGTCGGTCAGCTCGCGCGCGATCCGCTCCAGCACGGCAAGACCCTCGGCGTGGATGCCGTCGTCATTGGTCAGCAGCAGGCGCATCAGGCCGTCCTCTCGATCCGTTCAAGCCCGCCCATATACGGCCGCAGGGCCTCCGGTACGGTGATCGAGCCGTCTTCGTTCTGATAATTCTCCATGACCGCGATGAGCGCCCGTCCGACGGCGACGCCGGAGCCGTTCAGCGTGTGAACGTAGCGCGCGGCCTTTTCGCCCTCGACGCGGTAGCGCGTGCCCATGCGGCGCGCCTGGAAGTCGCCGCAGACCGAACAGCTGGAGATCTCGCGGAACGCGTCCTGCCCCGGCAGCCAGACCTCGATGTCGTAGGTCTTGCGCGCACCGAAGCCCATGTCGCCGGCGCACAGCGTGACGACCCGGTAGGACAGGCCAAGGCGCTTCAGCACCTCTTCGGCCGCCGCCGTCATGCGCTCATGCTCGGCGATCGAGGACTCCTCATCGGTCACCGAAACGAGCTCGACCTTGTAGAACTGGTGCTGGCGCAGCATGCCGCGGGTGTCGCGTCCGGCCGAGCCGGCCTCCGAGCGGAAGCACGGGGTCAGCGCGGTAAAGCGCAGCGGCAGGTCGCCCGCCCCCAGCACCTGCTCGCGCACCATGTTGGTCAACGGCACCTCGGCGGTCGGGATCAGCCAGCGGCCCTCGCTGGTATGGAACAGGTCTTCGCTGAACTTCGGCAACTGCCCGGTGCCGAACAGGGCCTCGTCGCGCACCAGCAACGGGGCCGCAGTTTCCTGATAGCCGTGTTCGCCGATGTGGAGGTCGAGCATGAACTGGCCGAGCGCACGCTCCAGGCGGGCGAGCTGGCCCTTCAGGATAGTGAAGCGCGAGCCGGAGATTTTCGCCGCCTGCTCGAAATCCATCAGACCAAGGCCTTCGCCGAGCTCATAATGTTCCTTCGGCGCGAAACCGAAGCTCGGGGCCTCGCCGTGGCGGCGGATCTCGACATTGTCGGCTTCGTCCGCGCCCTCGGGCACGTCGTCGAGCGGGATGTTCGGAATGCGGGCGAGCGCGTCCTCGAGCGACTTGTCGATGCGCCGCTCGGTCTCCTCGCCGTCCTGGATGGCTTCCTTGATCTCGCCGATCTCGCGGATCAGCTCCTCGGCCCCGGCTTCGTCACCGGTGCCCTTGGCCTTGCCGATCGCCTTGGACGCCTCGTTGCGCCGGCCCTGCAAGGTCTGCAGGCGGGTCAGATGCGCCCGGCGCTCTTCGTCGAGTTTGAGAAGCTGATCGGCCAGGGGCGCAGCGCCGCGTCGTGCGAGGGCCGCATCCAGCTTGTCCGGATTGTCACGTATCCACTTGATGTCGAGCATTGATTCCCGTTTCCCGACCGACGAGCGGCGGGATCCGGGTCATGCCGTCAGCTATCGGCTTGCGCCTCGCTTTCGCGCTGCCGCTGGGCCCGCTTGCGTTCGATCATCCGTGCCGCAAAGATCGACACCTCGTAGAGAAGGATCGTCGGCAGGGCAAGACCGATCTGCGACATCGGGTCGGGCGGCGTGAGGATCGCCGCGGCGACGAAGGCCAGCACGATGGCGTATTTGCGCTTGTCGGCCAACCCCTGAGAGGAGGTGATGCCGGCCCGCACCAGAAGCGTCGCGACCACCGGAAGCTGGAACACCAGTCCGAAGGCGAAGATCAGCGTCATGATCAGCGACAGATATTCGGAGACCCGCGGCAGCAGCTGGATCGCGGCCTGTCCGCCGGTTCCCGTCTGCTCCATCGACAGGAAAAACCACATCACCATCGGGGTGAAGAAGTAATAGACCAGCGCCGCGCCGAGCAGGAACAGGAGCGGCGTGGCGACGAGGAACGGCAGGAACGCGCCCCGCTCCTCGCGGTAGAGCCCAGGCGCCACGAATTTGTAGATCTGCGAGGCGATCAGCGGAAAGGCGAGGAAGAAGCCGCCGAAGGCCGCGATCTTCACCTGGGTGAAGAAGAATTCCTGCGGCGCCGTGTAGATCAGCTCGACCTGCTTGTTGTGCACGCCAGCCCATTCCGTCGCGGTCTGGTACGGAACAACGAGGAAATTGAAGATCGGCTTGGCGAAGAAGAAGCAGAGGATGAAGGCCACGAGAAAGCCGCCGATGCTCCACATCAGCCGCGTGCGCAGCTCGATAAGGTGCTCGATGAGCGGCGCCGAGGAGGCCTCGATATCGGTGTCGTTCCGACTCACGCCGCGTCCTCGCTCTTCTTCTGGGGCGCGGCATCCGCGCTTTCGGCAGGCTTGTCCGCCGGCTGCGGGCTGTTGGTCGCCCCCGCCTTGTCGGGTTCGGCCGCAACCGCGGCCCCGGAGGCGCTAGGCACCTTCGGCTCGGGTGCCTTGGTCGCCGCCTTCAGCGAGGAGCGGATTTCGTCGCCCACCGCCTTCATCGGGTTCATCGCCGCACGTACGTCCTTGGTCGGATCAAGATCGCGCACCTTGCTGACGGTGTCCCTGACATCGTCGAGCTCAGCTTCGCGCAACGCATCGTCGAACTGGCGGCGAAAATCGCCGGCCATGGACCGCAACTGCTTGCTGGTGCGCCCGAACGTGCGCAGCATGCGCGGCAAATCCTTTGGCCCCACGACGACCACCAGGATCACCGCCACGACCATGAGTTCGGACCAGCCGATATCGAACATTTCAGCGTCTCGGAAACAGCGAACTGACCTGATGACGACGGCGCACCGTCGTCATCGATGACCTCATGTGCAGGCGATCAGTTGACCGTCTTCTCCCGCTTGACGTCGCGGGCCACCACATCGGCTTCGTTGTGGTCGAGCGACCGACGCTCCTGAGCAGCCGTCTCGGTCTCGTCCTCCGACATGCCCTTCTTGAAGCTCTTGATGCCCTTGGCAACGTCACCCATCAGTTCCGGGATCTTGCCGCGGCCGAAGAGCAGCAGCACGACCGCAAGGACGATGAGCCAATGCCAGATGCTGAAGCTACCCATTATAAAATCTCCCTGGAACGCGTAAGGCGTTCGATCTTCCCAAGCTAGCGATCGTCCGCGGACTTTTCAAACACGATAACGTCTTGCGGATCAACGGAAACAACGACGTCACGCCGCCCCTGCTCGACAATTCCCGCCCGCATGCGCGAGCGCAGCGGATAATCGAGCCCCTCGATGGCCACGGTCATCAGATCGACGCTGCCCAGAAAGCGCCGTGCGACGATCCGTCCGAACACGCCGTCGTCGCGCTCCTGCAGGCGCAGGCCCGTCAAACGCAGGGCCACGGTCATCGCCGTGCCGTCCGGCAGGGCCGTGTCGGCGACCGGTCCGAGCGCCGTCACCACGCGGCCGCCGCGCACCTCGCCGTCGATGACGTTGAGCTCGGAAAAGAAACCTGCGGCAAAGAGGCTGGCCGGGCGGCTGTAGAGTTCGGCCGCCGTGCCGAGCTGCACGAGGCGCCCGTCGCGCAGAAGCGCGATTCGGTCGCCCATGCGCATCGCCTCCTCGGCGTCGTGGGTGACGATGATCGCGGTCGCGCGGCTTTCGCGCAGGATCTGCAGCGTGTCGGTCCGCACCACGTCCTTCAGACGGCTGTCCAGGCCGGAGAACGGCTCGTCCATCAACAGCACCGACGGACGCGGCGACATCGCCCGCGCCAGTGCCACGCGCTGCTGCTCGCCCCCCGAGAGGATATGCGGGTAGAGGCCTGCGGAGCCGCTCAAGCCGACCCGCTCCAGCGCCGCCATCGCCTCCTTGCGGGCCGCGTCGCCCGACATGGCGGTCAGGCCGAAACGGACATTCTCGGCAATGGTCATGTGCGGAAACAGCGCGAAGTCCTGGAACATCAGGCCGATGCCGCGCTTTTCGGGCGGCACGAACGCCGTCTCACCGGCGATCTCGCGGCCGTTCAGAACCAGCCGTCCCGCCGTCTGCCGCTCGATCCCCGCGGCGATCCGCAAAAGCGTCGTCTTGCCCGATCCGGACGGGCCGAGCAGGCACAGGATCTCGCCGGGCTCGGCCGCCAGATTGATGTCGTTGAGGATCTGCGTGTCGCCGACCGCATGCGAGACGTTCTCGAAGGCGAGACGGGCGGCAAAGCTGACGCCAGCGCTCGTCCTGCTCGCGGATTTCTGGGATGGCGCGACGGCGTCGCGGGTCCGGTCATGCACGTTGGACAGCCCGTCACTCTGGTCGGCCGGCGCGCGCGCCCAGCCTGCTGCGCTCTGGCTAACCCTTTGCCGCGGCGACGGCAACCGGTTCAGGCGACGCGGGCGACGAGTTCGCGGTATTCCGCCCGCAGCGCGACCTCGTCGGCCGGCACGATCGGCGCAATGCAGGCCTCGGCGTCGGCGGCGCGGCGCTCGGCCTCCCCGGTCAGCGGCTGCGCGGCGTCAGCGACCTTGCGCATCTCCGCCATGTCACCATTGCAGTGGAGGACCACGTCGCAGCCGGCATCGAGGCATTCGCGGCTCAGGTCGCCGAGATCGCCCTGCAACGCCTTCATCGAGATGTCGTCGCTCATCAGGAGACCGTCGAAACCGATCTCGCCGCGAATGACCTCCTCGACCACCACGGGCGACAGTGTCGCCGGGCGCCTGGCATCGATATCGGTATAGAGAATATGCGCGGTCATCGCAGCGGGCACCGTCTTCAGCGCCTTGAACGGGGCAAAATCGGTCCGGGACAGCTCGGCGCGCGGCGTTGCGACCACCGGCAGGCGGTAATGGCTGTCGGCATTGCCGCGACCATGCCCGGGAATGTGCTTCATCACCGGCAGGCCGCCACCGGCCGCGAACCCGTCCGCAACAGCCTGACCGAGGGCGGCGACGGTATCGGCGTCGAGGCCATAGGCGCGGTCGCCGATGACCGAATCCGCCCCCTGCACCGGTACGTCGAGGCACGGCACGCAGTCGGCATTAATGCCATAGACCATGATGTCGGCGGCCAAGAGCCGGCCCTGCAGCCAGGCGGCGCGCACGCCCGCCTCGGCATCGACCGCATGCAGGCGACCGAGATCGGCCGGCGTCGGATAGGCCGGTGCCATCGGCGGCTTGAGCCGATTGATCCGCCCGCCTTCCTGGTCGACGAAGATCGGGGTCGCGGCGCGCCCGCCGATCTCGCGCAGTTCAGCCGTCAGATCGGACAGTTGCGATGCATCGGAAATGTTGCGGCCAAAGACGATGAAGCCCCAGGGCCGCTCGTCGGAGAAGAAGGCGCGTTCATCCGCCGTCAGGCGAAGCCCGGCCGGCGCGGCAATCCACGCCTTCGATCCGCTCATTCCCGTCTCCTGTGCGTGCACGGATGGTCCCGCGTCAGCGCCGGGACGTGTATCTGTGTGAAGAATGGAAGGTGTCGTCCCGCGCGAGGAACGGCCCGTCAGTGCGACGCCGGCGAGGCCGGCGACGCTCAGCGCGCCACGAAGCAGCTGCCGCCGGCTGATTTGAGCTGGGAACACAGGCTCGTCGCCTCGTCCTTGGAGCCGGTCGCCACGCGCACCCGGTAATAGGTGCCCTTGCCCGGAATGTCGGCCGACTGAATGACGAGGTTACGCCCACCGATCATGCCGGCATAGCGCTGGCCGAGCGCCTGAGACGATTCCCGCGCTGCCGTCTCGCTGGGCTGCGAGGAAATCTGGACGTAATAGCCGTCACCGGCGGGGGCCGTCGCGACGGCGGGCGCCGCTGCGGGCTGTGCTGCGATGCTGGCGGTTTCGGTGGCCGAATCGACGGCGGGCTCCGGCGCAACCGGCGTCGGCGCGGGTGCGACGGCGGCCGGCGACACCTGCGGCTCGGGCTGCGCCGTGGCGAGCGCCGCCACGCGCGTCGCAGCCGAAGTCGGGCGCGTCGGCTTCATCGCCGGCACGGGCATGCCCGGTGCGGGCTGTCCGGCCGATGCGGTGTCGTCCACAGTCTCGGTCGTCGCGGCATCAGCGGCGTCCGTCGCCAGTTCGACCGGACGCGAGGCGGCCGGGATCATCGCCGGGTTCTCGCCGCGCAGATCCGCCATCGACGTCTCCGGCACCGTGTCCTCGGTGACCAGCGTGCCATCCGGCCGCACGGTCAGCGTGCGCACGCGCCGCGGCGTCAGCACCGCGATCGGCTCGGCCGAGGCGGACGCGTCGGCGACCCGCACGGAGCCGTCGCCGATCCCGTTCGACGCGGCACGCGCCGTGCCGATCGGGCTGAGATCGACGCCCGGCAGATCGTTCGTGACCTGCGAGGGCAGTTCCAGCGGCTCTTCGGCTGCCGACAGGAGGGTGGTCTGCGACGGCTTGATGTCGGCGTCGGCGCTCTGGACGCGCTCGTAGACCGCCTTGTTCTGATTCGGCACGGCACGGCCGCCCGGATCCTTCGGCGCGACCTTCACCGGCTCGGGATCGGCGCGCACGATCAGCACTTCGTCGGAGCCCACAACGCCGCCGCTTCCGGATGCGTAATAGGCACCGACGCCGCCGAGCAGCGCGATGACCAGCACACTGGCACCAAAGCCAAGCGAACGGGGCGAGAAACGTCCCTGCCCTGCCGCATGCATGGCGCCTGCGGCGCGAAGGGACGCACCGCGAACACCGCGGCCATCATCGAAACGATCGTCGAGCGATTCGACGCCGAAGTCATTGCTGTCGTCCTGGGCGAGACCGGCATGGCCGTGCTGCGGCGCGGACGGTCCGGCCGCTGCCATGCGCGTATCGACGCCGTCCCATGCCTCGTTGACGCGCTGAACCTGCGGCGTCGTGGTCATCGCCGCGAGTTCGCTGGCGATCAGTTCGTCGAAATCGTCGAGCGGCTTGGTGTTGGCCTGCGGCATCGGCGCGGACTCAACCCTTGCCGGCGCAAAGGCCTCGCTGTGATGCAGCGGCGTGCCGCGCGGATTGGCGGGAGCCGACAGGCCGCGCAGTGCGACCTCCAGCTCGTCGTCGATCGCGGCATCGAGCTGGGCCTCGGGGGCAGCCGGCGGCGTCGCGCGTGACTGACTGGCATAGCCCGTGGTCGCGGCAGCGGCGCTGCGCGGCGACACCCAGTTCGCATAGGAATTGGTGATGGTCTCGTCGTCGCGGGACGGCGCATCGGCGGTCATTGCCGGCGCTGCGAAATCGTCCATCGATTCGAAGCTGCGGTTGAATTCCTCATCGAGGACGCCGGCCAAGGCCTCCTCGTCGAAACCGATCGAGTCGCCAGCCGGTGCGGCAGCGATGTCACGCTCGGTGCGCACCGCAGGCTCCGCGCCCCAGGGCTGATCGATCAGTTTCGCCAGATCCGCGAACGGATCTTCGTCAGGCGTCGCCGTCAGCCGGTCCGTCTTCGAACCCGCGCCGTTCATGTCCCCCGTCGACATTCACACCCCCGCCTATCTTCGTGCTCCGGAGGCGTCCGGCCCCTTGTCGTGGGCTAGGGGACGAACTTGACCAAAGCGTGATCGGTCAGCGCATTTCTTCCGGAGCGTCGACCCCGATCAGGCCGAGTCCGGTAGCCAGAACCAGCGCCACGGCCTTCACCAAAGCCAGTCGGGCCAAGGTGATCTTGACCTCATCAGCGTTAACAAACCGTAATTCCGGCAGATCCTTGCCGCGATTGTACTGCGCGTGGAAGGACGATGCGAGGTCGTAGAGATAGAAGGCCAGCCGGTGCGGCTCCTTTGCATCGGCCGCCGACTTGATCAGCCGCGGGAACTCCGCGAGCTTGCGGATCAGGCCGATCTCGCCCTCGTCGTTCAGCAGATCCAGCGTCTCGCGGTCGAGCGAAGCGAAGTCTGGCAGCGTCAGCCCGGCCTCGACGGCCTGGCGGAAGATCGCGGCCGAACGGGCATGGGCGTACTGCACGTAGAAGACCGGATTGTCCTTCGACTGCTCGGTGACCTTCTGGAAGTCGAAGTCCAGCGGCGCATCGCTCTTGCGAAACAGCATCATGAAGCGGACGGGATCGCGGCCGACCTCCTCCACCACGTCCGCCAGCGTGACGAAATTGCCGGAGCGCTTCGACATCGTGACCGGCTCGCCGTTCCGGTAGAGCTTCACGAGCTGGCACAACAGCACGTCCGCCGTCGCGGTGCCGCCGGACACCGCCCGCGCCACGGCTTCGAGCCGCTTCACATAGCCGCCGTGGTCGGCGCCGAGAACATAGACCATCTCCTGGAAACCGCGCTCGAACTTGTCGCGGAAATAGGCGACGTCGGCGGCGAAATAGGTGTAGCGGCCGTCGGACTTCACCAGCGGCCGGTCCTGGTCGTCACCGACCTCGGTGGAGCGCAGCAGGGTCTGCTCGCGGTCTTCCCAATCCTCGGGCAGCTGGCCCTTGGGCGGCGGGAGCGAGCCCTGATAGACGAAGCCCCGCTCACGCAGATCGGCAATCGCCGCGGCGATCTTGCCACCATTGTCGTCATGCAGGGTGCGCTCGGAGAAGAACACGTCCTGCTCAATGCCCAACAGCTTCAGATCGGCCCGGATCATGGCCATCATCGCGTCGATGGCCCGCTCACGCACCAGCGGCAACCATTCCGCCTCGTCCATCGCCAGGAGCCGGTCGCCGAACTCGCGCGCCAGCTTTTCGCCCACGGGCTTGAGATACTCGCCGGGATAGAGCCCGGCCGGAATCTCGTCGATCGTCTCGCCCAGTGCCTCGCGGTAGCGCAGCAGCGCCGAGCGCGCGAGAACGTTCACCTGCTCGCCGGCATCGTTGATGTAGTATTCGGTGGTCACCTCGTCGCCGCCGAAGGCCATCAGGCTCGCGACGGCGTCGCCCACGACCGCGCCCCGGCAATGGCCGACATGCATCGGCCCCGTCGGGTTGGCGGAGACATATTCGACATTCACCCGGCGGCCGGTGGCCGGCGCACGGCCGAAATCGCCGCCGGCGCCGAGGATGCCGGCCAGATGCGCGATCCAGAAGGGCTGGCAGAGTTTGAGATTGATGAAGCCCGGTCCGGCGATCTCGGCCGTCCCGACATCCGGATCGCGGGCAAGATGCGCCGCGACGCGGGTGGCCAGATCGCGCGGCTTCAGGCCCAGCGGCTTGGCCAGCACCATCGCGGCGTTGGTCGCCAGATCGCCATGAGCGGCATCGCGCGGCGGCTCGACCGTGACACGCGCCAGGTCCGGCACGCCCGTCTCACTATCGGAAAGAACGGCTTCGACCGCAGCCTTCACGCGCGATTCGAAATCGGCGAAAATGTTCATCCTGGACCTCGACTGGTTCCGGCGGCCGCCGTCGCGGCGCGGCCCGGTCGTTCTGGCGGCCGGGCGTCACGCATGTGCGTGCCTTAAAGAAGGAAAGGCCGGCTAGCGCAATTGCGGAGTGACGTCAAACAGCCGGCGGTGCTCGGCCATGGCGAAGGTATCGGTCATGCCCGAGAGGTAATCCGAGACGCGCCGCGCCAGCTTGTCCGCCGGCAGCCTGTCCGCATCGCGGCTCCATTCGCCCGGCAGCAGGTCGGGCCGCGCCATCAGTCGCTCGAACAGCGCATCGACGATGCCTTCGGCGGTGCGCATCACCTGCATGATGCTCTCATTGCGATAGACCCGTTCGAACAGGAAGCGCCGCGTCTCGTCCACCGCCTCGCGCATGGCCGGCGAGAACACCACGACCGCGCGGTCGGCCGAGCGAATGTCCCCTGCACTCTTCGGGCCGATGGCTGCGATGCCAGTGAGCGCCGTGCCGATCACGTCCTCCACCATGCGGGTGATGTGGCGCCGCAGGATCTCGTGGCCGGTGCGGGTGCGGTCGAGACCGGGATAGGCCTCCTCCACCTCCTTCAGGATGGCGCCGGCAAGACGCAGCTCTCGCAGATCCTCCACGTCGATCAAGCCGGCCCTCAGGCCGTCGTCGAGATCATGGGTGTTGTAGGCGATGTCGTCCGAGATCGCCGCGGCCTGCGCTTCCAGGCTGGCGTAGCCGTCGAGATCCAGCGGGAACAGCGCGTCGAAATCCGCCACGGGCCTGGGCAGCAGCGTGCCCGGCTCGGCCCGCGGTCCGACCAGCGGGCCGTTGTGCTTGACCAGCCCCTCCAGGGTTTCCCAAGCAAGGTTCAGCCCGTCGAACTCGGCGTAGCGATGCTCCAGCGCCGTGACGATCCGCAGCGACTGGGCGTTGTGATCGAACCCGCCGAAAGCCGCCATCCGCGAATCCAACGCGCGCTCGCCGGCATGGCCGAAGGGCGTATGGCCGAAATCGTGGACCAGAGCGATGGCCTCGGTCAGGTCTTCGTCGAGGCGCAGCGCTCGGGCGAAGGCGCGGGCGATCTGCGACACCTCGATCGTGTGGGTCAGACGGGTGCGGAAATGGTCTCCCTCGTCGGCGACGAAGACCTGGGTCTTGTGCTTCAGTCGCCGGAACGCAGTGGAATGCACAATCCGGTCGCGATCGCGCTGGAACGGCGTCCGGGTCCGGCTTGCCGGTTCGGGATAGAGGCGGCCGCGGGATTCTTCGGGCTGCACGGCGTAAGGGGCGCGTGCGATGCCGCCCATCCCGATCCGCGCGAATGCCGCATCGCCTGTTCCCTGGGATTCATCCATCGCGAAACGATCCGTCCCGATTGACCGGCCAACCCGGCGTCCATACTTAAGTGTCAGCCCTCGAACAAGGAGCGGCGCGCCAGCCAACGACGCGCCGAACGGCCAGATGAGCGACAGCACCGATCACACCATCACCGTTTCCGAAGCCGCCGCCCGGCGGATCGCTGCCATCCTGTCGAAAAGCGACGACGCCGATTCGCTGCGCATTTCCGTCGAAGGCGGCGGATGCTCGGGCTTTTCCTACAAATACGATCTGACCAGCGGCCGCGAGGAGGACGACATCATCCTCGAGCGCGACGGCGCGCGGGTCGTCATCGACCCGGTTTCCATCGTCTATATGGAAGGCTCGGTGGTCGATTTCGTCGACGACCTGATGGGCCAGTCCTTCCAGATCCGCAATCCCAATGCCGTCGCCTCCTGCGGCTGCGGCACGTCCTTCTCGGTCTGACGCCCCCGTGCTGATCGCGACCTGGAACATCAACGGCGTCAAGGCCCGCCTCGACGCCCTCCTTGCCTGGCTGCAGGAACGTTCGCCCGACATCGCCTGCCTGCAGGAGATCAAGAATGTCGACGAAACCTTCCCGCGCGAGGCGATCGAGGCCCTCGGCTATCATGTCGAGACGCATGGCCAGAAGGGCTTCAACGGCGTTGCGCTCCTGTCAAAGGAGAAGCCGGTCTCGATCGAGCCGCGACTGCCGGGCGACAGCAGCGACGAGCATGCCCGCTTCATCGAGGGCGTTTGGGATTTCCACGGCCGCCCCTTGCGGGTCGCGTCGCTTTACCTGCCCAACGGCAATCCGCTGGGCACCGAGAAATTCACCTACAAGCTCGCCTGGATGCAGCGACTCGACGCCCATGCCCGCGACAGCATGGCCCGCGAGGAACTGCTGGTGCTGGCCGGCGACTACAACATCATCCCCGAGCGCGGCGATGCGGCGCGGCCGGACAACTGGATGGGCGACGCTCTCTTCCAGCCCGAGAGCCGCGCGGCCTATCGTCGGCTGATCAATCTGGGGCTGAGCGACGCGATTCGCGCCACGACCGATGCCGATGGCACCTACAGCTTCTGGGATTATCAGGCCGGGGCCTGGCAGAAGAACAACGGCATCCGCATCGACCATCTGCTGCTGTCGCCCGAGGCGCAGGACCGGATGGCATCGGCGGGCATCGACCGACATGTGCGCGGCTGGGAAAAGCCCTCGGACCATGTCCCGGTGCTGGTCGAACTGGCCGCCTGACTCAGGCAGGCGCATCATGGTTGATCGGCGTTTCGCTGATCGCTGCGCCGTGATAGACGCGCGTCTTCAGTTCTTGCTGTTGACCAAACCGGTCGCCGAAGCGATCTGCTGCTCGGCATAGGCGAGCGCGGTGCGCCGGTCGTTTTCAGAGGCGATCGCGAAGATCTCTTCCTGCAGCGGCCGGATCCACTTTTCGTCACGCGGCGAGGCCTGCTTCAGCGCCATGGTCAGCATGCCGAGCCCGCGCACCGGCTGGGCCGGCAGCGAGATGCGGTCACCGTCGAACAGCAGATAGCCGAGCAGCGCCGCCGCGCCGACATTGCCCTTCTCGGCCGCCAGATTGAGCCAGCGCGCCGCCTGCCGAGGATTGGCCTTGCCGCCCTCCCCGTTCAGCGTCATGCGGCCCAGTTCGAACTGCGCCTTGGCGTCGCCGAAGAACGACGCGGCGTGGAAATAGAACTGGCGCGCCCGCTGCAGATCGACGGCCACCGGGCTGTCGGAGATACCCGTGCGCAGATAATCCGCCAGCGCCACGACGGCGCTGGAGACGTAGGCCGCATTGTTGAAGCCGCCTTCCTCCTCGCTCTGATCGCGAACGATCTGCTCGAAGATCTTGAACGCCTCGTAATCGTTCTCCGGCACGCCGTCGCCCTCGGCATACATCCGGCCGAGCTTCCAGCGGGCGCCCGGATGCCCCTTGTCGGCGGCGTAGCGCAGCGCCTCGAAGGCTTCCACCTTCTCGCCGCGTTGATAGGCCTTGAAGCCGAACGAGAACAGTTCGAGCGGTCCGGCGTCGGGATTGACCTTGGCCGCAGGATCGAGCGCGAGCGCCGACCCACTGACGCTGCCAAGCAGCGTCAGTGCCAGAATCGATACCGACAGGAACGAACTAGAGGTCCGCATAGCAGTGCTTTTCCGCCGCGCCGCCCGGATGTGTGACCGCGCCGAGGCGCGCCGTGCCGACCTGCTGGGCGTATTTCCAGATCGCACCGGACTGGTAATCGGTCTCGCGCGGCCGCCAGTCTTCGGCCCGCTTCTTCATGTCGTCATCCGAAATGTCGACGTCCAGTGTCCCCTCGTTCGCATCGATGGTGATGATGTCGCCGTCACGCAGCAGGCCGATCGGACCGCCCAGCGCCGCTTCCGGGCCGACATGGCCGATGCAGAAGCCGCGCGTCGCACCCGAGAACCGGCCGTCGGTGATCAGTGCGACCTTGTCGCCCATGCCCTGGCCGTACAGCGCCGCCGTGGTCGACAGCATCTCGCGCATGCCCGGACCGCCGCGCGGCCCTTCGTAGCGGATGACGAGAACCTCGCCTTCCTTGTACTGACGCTTGGAGACGGCCTCGTAGCATTCCTCTTCCGAATCGAAGCAGCGCGCCGGGCCGGAGAACCGCAGGTTCTTCATGCCGGCGACCTTCACGATCGCGCCGTCCTGGGCAAGATTGCCCCGCAGGCCAACGACGCCACCAGTCGCGGTGATCGGCTTGTCAGCCGGATGGATCACGTCCTGGTTCGGATTCCAGCTCACCTTCGCCATGTTCTCGGCAATGGTGCGGCCGGTGACCGTCATGCAGTCGCCGTGCAGATAGCCATGCTCCAGCATGGTCTTCATCAGCATCGGAATGCCGCCGGCCTCGAACATGTCCTTTGCGACATATTTGCCGCCCGGCTTGAGGTTGGCGATGTAGGGTGTCTTGCGGAAGATCTCTGCGACGTCGAAGAGATCGAACTCGATGCCGCATTCATGGGCGATTGCCGGCAGGTGCAATGCGCCATTGGTCGAGCCACCGGTCGCCGCCACGACAGCCGCGGCGTTTTCCAGCGCCTTGCGGGTGACGATGTCGCGCGGACGGATGTTGCGCGCGAGCAACTCCATCACGATCTCGCCGGAGGCGTAGCAGAACTTGTCGCGGATCTCGTAAGGCGCCGGGGCACCGCAGGAATAGGGCAGCGCGAGACCGATCGCTTCGGCAACGGTCGCCATGGTGTTGGCGGTGAACTGCGCACCGCAGGAACCGGCCGACGGGCAGGCGACCTGCTCGATCTCATCGAGATCGGCGTCGTTCATCTCACCGACGGAATGCTTGCCGACCGCCTCGAAGATGTCCTGAACGGTGACCTGCTGGCCGCGGAAATTGCCGGGCAGGATCGACCCGCCATAGATGAAGACCGACGGCACGTTCAGGCGAACCATCGCCATCATCATGCCCGGCAGCGACTTGTCGCAGCCGGCAAGGCCCACCAGCGCGTCATAGGCATGGCCGCGCATGGTCAGCTCGACCGAATCGGCGATGAGGTCGCGCGACACCAGCGACGCCTTCATGCCCTGATGGCCCATGGCGATGCCGTCGGTGACGGTGATGGTACAGAATTCGCGGGGCGTGCCGCGGGCTGCGGCGACGCCCTTCTTGACGACCTGAGCCTGACGCATCAGCGAGATGTTGCAGGGCGCAGCTTCGTTCCAGCAGGACGCGACACCGACCAGCGGCTGATGAATCTCTTCCTTGGTGAGACCCATGGCATAGAGATACGAACGGTGCGGAGCGCGCGACGGCCCCTCGGTCACATGCCGGCTGGGCAGGTTCTTCTTGTCGATCGAATGAGCGTCCATCGGTCCCCCTCGTACGCAACGCTGTTCATGGCCCGCCTCGCGGCCGCCCTCGAACAGCACCTCTGGGGTGGCCGGGTTTTGTGGCGGCAACGGGGCATGGCTCCCCGCGGCGGACTATAGGCGATGCTCCGCTGCAATAGTGTTGCAACGATCCCACAGGCGGAATTTCGACGACGGGCCGCGCGACCGGTCCCTGTCATGCAAAAAGGCGCGCCCTACGGACGCGCCTTCGTGGTTCTTGAAGGACTTGGCTTCTGGCCTGGACTCAGAAGGTGAACTTCAGAGAGGCGTTAAGCGCGTAGACGAAGTCGTCGCCGACCGTCGCGTCGAAATAGGCGCCGTCGCTGACCGACTGCTCGCCGTCGGTCCAGTAGCCAACGAGACCACCGAAGCGCAGCTCGCTCCACTCATTGGCCTTGAAGGAGACGCCGCCGGCGAGGGTATAGAGGTCGGTGTAGGTGGTCTCCGAACCGGTCGACACGCCGCGATCGTAGCCGACCGAAACCGCTGCCGAGATCTCGTCGGTGAACGCGCGGCCAAGACCGATCGAGGCCGTGTAGCCATCACGCCAGTTGTACGGCGAGAGGCTCGAGCTGGTGCCGCGCTGCGTCGTGATCGAGCTTACCGCAACGCCGTTGGTGCTCCAGTCCGTCCAGCGGAACGAGGCCAGGAGCAACGTGCCGGGGGCGATACCGGTCTGGGCGTTGATGTACAGGCTCTGCGGGCTGACGACGTCCGAGAAGCTGGACGTTCCGCCAGCAACCGGCGTACCGGCGGGCGGAACCGCTGTCGGCACGACAACCTGCACGCCACCGGGTCCGATGATGTAGGCGTTGCCGTTGGCAACCACCGAACCGGTGCCGGTGAAATTGTCATGCGTCGCTTCCGAACGATACATCACCTGCGCACGCAGCGCGATTTCCGGCTTCTCGAATGCCGCGCCGATCCGGTAGCCGACGGCGTAGTCGCTCTTCGTCTCGACGGTCGTGCGCACCGGCAAGAAGACCGGGGCCACGCCGCCGCCCGGCAATGGCGCCGCACCGACCGGCGTGCCGGAGACGCTGGAGCCGTCGAAGGTGAAGTCCTCGGCGAAGACACCGCCGAGGAGGCTGAAGCGGCCCATGTCGTTGGTGTAGGACAGGCGGCAGGTCAGTCCGAACTCGTTGGATTCGAATTCGCTCGTCTCGGTGCGCGAGCCGGCGGTCGGACCGGCGGGAAGCGCGCCCCCGGGCGATCCGGTATAGTCGGATTCTGCAGCGAAGGAGATCACATAGGTCCCGGCGCAGCCCGCCATCTCGCTGTTGATGCCGAAGGCCAGCGACGGAATGAGGTAGTTCTGCGTGTAGGTGTCGTAATCGCCGCTCTGACCATTGATCGTGTCGAAGCCGCGCTGCGGATTGACGTAGGTCACCCCTGTCCGCATGGCGACGGTGCCCTGTTCGAACAGGATGTCGGTGTCAGCGGTGCCGCGCTGGAAACCACCAGCCAGCGCAGTGCTACCGAGCGCGGCCGAAGCCAGTGACGCGCCGAGAATCGTCGTCAGAATAGTTCGCAATGGAATCCCCCCACTCTTGTTTGAACTTCCGCGGGACCCGGCCGCCGAAAGTTGACGCGAACGTAAACGATAAATTCGCTGTCTGGAACTCCCCCGGTTGCAGCGCGGGGGCAAATGCGACGCTTTCGCCACAGTTCGGACTGTAGCCGACGAAGCCTGCGCAAACCTTTGCCACTTCTGTGCTTTTACGTTCGCAAACGGGGAGTTAGGGGAAGGCACAGACAAGGCTGGTGAACACGCCTAGGGCAAAACATGTCCCTTGCGTGTCATAATTACGACAGCTTGGCGATCAACCCGCGTAGCGAGTATGTGGCCGCCTGGTGAAGCGCGGTGTCTCCGTAAGGAACCACCGCGCTTCTGACGTTCCCGGACTATTGCAGCCGTTCGAGCGCAGCCGACAGCTTGTCGGCCTCGATTCTGTAGCCCTCGCGCTTTTCGCGCTCCTGCTCGACGATCTCGTCCGGCGCGTTCGCGACGAACTTCTGGTTGGAAAGCTTGCGATCGATCCGCTCGATCTCGCCCAGTGCCTTGTCGCGTGCCTTGCTCAGACGGCTGCGCTCGGCGGCCACGTCGATCAGGCCGGCCAGCGGCAAGGCGAAGCTGCCCCCCGCCGCCAGGATCTGTGCCGATTGTTCCGGCGCGGTCTCCGCGGAAACGATCGTCGAAAGCCGCGCCAGCCGCTTCACGGCCGCACCGTGACGTGCGAGACGCGCCGCGGTCGCCGCATCCGGCGCCACCGCCACGAGATCGGCTTCGGTCGCCGCCGGCACATTCATCTCCGAGCGCACCGAGCGGATTTCGGAGACCACCTCGATTAGCCAGTTGATGTCGTCGGCGGCATCGCGATCGGCGAAGTCCAGCACCGGCCAGGCCGCATGGCAGAGTAGCGAGTTCCGGTCGCTCGCAGCCGTTACCTGCCACAGCTCCTCGGTGATGAACGGCATGAACGGATGCAGCAACGCGTAGATCCGGTCGAGGACCGATCCCATGACGTGCCGCACTTCGTCGGCCGCGGCTTCGTCACTGCCCATCAGGGCCGGCTTGGCGAGCTCCACATACCAGTCACAGAACAGGTTCCAGACGAAGCGGTAGAGGGTCGCTGCAGCATCGTTGAAGCGATAGGCCGAAATGGCCGACTCGGTCTCCGCGATAGTACGGCCGAGCTCGGTCACGACCCAGCGGTTCAGCGGCAGCGACAGGTGCGACGGATCAAGAGTGCCACCATGCACTGCGCCGTTCATTTCGGCAAAGCGCGTCGCGTTCCACAGCTTGGTGCCGAAATTGCGGTAGCCCGCAATGCGCTGCGGATCGAGCTTCACGTCGCGGCCCTGCGCCGCCATGATCGCCAGGGTGAAGCGCAAAGCATCGGCGCCGAACTCCTCGATGAGGTCGAGCGGATCGACCACATTGCCCTTGGACTTCGACATCTTGGCGCCGGCCTTGTCGCGCACCAAGGCGTGGACATAGACGGTGTGGAACGGCTCCTCGTCCATGAATTCCAGGCCCATCATCATCATCCGGGCAACCCAGAAGAAGATGATATCGAACCCGGTGACCAGGACGCTGGTCGGATAATAGGTCGCGAGCTCCGGCGTCTGGTCCGGCCAGCCGAGCGTCGAGAACGGCCAGAGGGCCGATGAGAACCAGGTGTCGAGAACGTCCTCATCACGGTGCAGGAAGCCGTCGCGCCGCGCCGGGTCGGCGGCCATGGCGCGGGCTTCCTCGTCGTCGATCGTACCGTTTGTGACATAATGCGACAGCGCCGCGGCGACCGCCTCTTCCTCGGTCTTGGCGACGAATATCTCGCCGTCCGGACCGTACCAAGCCGGGATCTGGTGGCCCCACCAGAGCTGGCGCGAGATGCACCAGGGCTGGATGTTCTCCATCCAGTCGAAATAGGTCTTTTCCCAGTTCTTCGGCACGAACTTGGTGCGACCCTCGCGCACCGAGGCGATGGCCGGCTCGGCCAGCGTCTTGGCGTCGACATACCACTGGTCGGTCAGGAACGGCTCGATCGGCACGCCGCCCCGGTCGCCATGCGGCACCGTGTGCGGATGGTCCTCGACGGCGGCGAGGAGACCGCCCTCCTCCATCATCGCGACGATGGCCTCGCGCGCGGCAAAGCGGTCCTCGCCGTCGAGCGCCGCGATGGTGCGCTCGAGTTCCGCGGTCTGCTCCAGCCCGTCGAGGAAGGCCTCGTTCTCGGCCAGCGTGATCCTTGCGGCGACCGTCAGGATGTTGATCTGCTTGAGATCGTGGCGCTTGCCGACATCGAAATCGTTGAAGTCGTGCGCCGGCGTCATCTTCACCGCGCCGGTGCCGGCCTCGGGATCGGGATATTCGTCGGCGACGATCGGAATCCGGCGGCCGACCAGCGGCAGGATGACGGACTTGCCGACGAGGTCACGGTAGCGCGGATCCTCCGGGCTGACGGCCACGCCGCTGTCGCCCAGCATGGTCTCGGGCCGCGTCGTCGCGACGACCAGATGGTCGCGGGTCTCGTAGCCGGCGGGCTCGCCGTCCGACGGTTTCCACGCGGTGCGGTTGCCCTCGGCATCGAGATTGTAGGGATGCTCGTAGGTCACGCCATCGGCCAGCGGATAGCGGAAATGCCAGAGGTGACCCTTCACCTCCTTCTGCTCGACCTCCAGGTCCGAGATTGCCGTCAGCAGCTTCGGGTCCCAGTTGACGAGCCGCTTGTCCTTGTAGATCAGGCCCTTGCTATAGAGCTCCACGAAGACGTGCAGCACGGCCTTCGACAGGCCCTCGTCCATGGTGAAGCGTTCGCGCGACCAGTCGCAGGACGCACCGAGGCGCCGCAGCTGGCCGAGAATCGCACCGCCCGATTCGCCCTTCCACTGCCACACCCGCTCGATGAAGGCATCGCGGCCCATGTCGCGGCGGCCGGGCTCCTTGCGCTCGGCCAGCTGCCGCTCGACGACCATCTGCGTGGCAATGCCGGCATGATCGAGGCCCGGCTGCCACAGCACCTTCTTGCCGCGCATGCGCTCGAAGCGCACCAGCACATCCTGCAACGTGTCGTTCAGCGCGTGGCCCATATGCAGCGAGCCGGTGACGTTGGGCGGCGGAATAACGATCGAGAAGGCTTCAGCGTCCTCGGCCGCAGCAGCTCCTGCGCGGAAGGCGTTGGCCTCGTCCCAGCGCTCGGCGATACGCGGCTCGATCGCCGCGGCGTCATAGGTTTTTTCGATCATGGCTTGTCCGGTGCGCGCCAGCCGGGTTCCCCGGGGCGGTGAGGTTCCAGAACCGGTTACAGCCTTGCTTTCGACGCTGTCAACGAAGGGCGGTGCCGAGACATCGCGCGGTTTCCGCGCCATGCCTCGCGAAATCTCAGCGGCGGCCGCCGCGGGCCACGCGTTCGATCTCCTCGCGGACCAGTCGCTCGACCAGTCGCGGCAGGTTGTCGTCGAGCCACTCCTGCAGCATCGGACGCAGCATCTCGCGGACGGTCTCGTCCATGTTGCGCATCTGCTCATCCCGGATCACACGGGCGAGATCGTCAAACGATCCGGCGATCCTCTCGCCGGCTTCCTGCGAGATCAGCGCCTGCATATCGGCGGCACTGGGCATGGCGACCGGCGCCATCTGCGGTGTAACAGGCTCACGGATCGCCGCGGCTTCAGGGTCCGCCGGCTGCGCGACCGCGCCCCCGCTCAGGGGCGCTTCGTCTGCAGCGAATTCGTCATCGTCACGCTCGCCCGACAACAGTCCGGCGCGATCGAGAAGCTGGCTGGCGAATTCTTCCTCGTCGAATTCGCCGAGAAAATCGCCGTTCTCGTCGAGCGACCGATCGCTGGAGACGGCTTCGGTTCGTGCGGTTGCCAGACTGCCCGCGTCCTCCTCCTCGGATGCAGCATCGACCGTGACGGCCTCCGCCCGCCGCTCGGAAGCTGCGGCCAGGGAAGCCGCCTGCTGGCGCGCCGAAGACAGCGCGGTCGCCTCGCCGTCCGCCTCGGCATCATGTCCGGACGAATCCTGGGGCACACCGGCGATCGAGGACGCTCGCATGACCGCCTCAAGCCCGACCTCGTCCCTGTCGCGCGCGCCCTGTCGCTCGGACCGCGACGGTGACTCGTCGGCCTGCACGTCCGCCAGCGACGCCGGTGGAACGATGCCGAGCTTGGGTCGCGAGGCGGGACGGATCGCATCGTTGGCCGGACGCGCGAGGCTGTCGAAACCGGAGGCCTCGGCAGGTTCGTCCGATGCCGGCATCTCGATGGCAGGCGCGGACAGCGCGCCCCGGGCATCATGCGGCGCGGCGCGGGTCACAGGTGCAGGAGCGACCGCCTGTTCGCCATCGCCAGTCGCTTGCCTGGCGGCGGTTCGGCGCGACGGAGATTTCTCCTCGCCGCTCTCGATGATGCGTCGGATCGAGGCCAGGATTTCGTCCATGGACGGTTCCCGGGCCGGTAGAGCATTGCTCATGACGAGCTCCCGCAAAATTGGGCGACAGGAATATACCCTATCGCTCGAATCATGCGTGAAGCCTAAGCGCAAAGGGCTCCCACGGGAATCCCGCAAAGCGCGCTGGTGCGCCTATTACCGGTTTCTTAACAGGCTGTTGCCGCCCGGACTCGCCTGACCGGCAAACGAAGGCCGATGTTCAGCGACCGTCCGGGGTCCGCAGGCCGAACCACTTGTCCTCGACCGCATCGTAGTGCTCGGACGGGCGGTAGGCGTTGGCGACGAGCCCAAGACGTTCGGCAGACAGCCGACCGATGGCCGACAGGACCGCATAACCGGCGACAACTTCGTCCCGTGTCGAACCAGCCAGCAGAATTTGCGCCGAAATCACGTCCGCCTGGGCGTTGAGAACGTCCAGCGTGGTCCGCTGGCCGACATTGCGCTCCTCGATGACACCATTCAGCGCCAGTCGCGCCGCATCGACCTGGGCGCGGTAGCCGGTGATGTTGGCGCGTGCCGCCTGCAGCTGCGCCCATGCCGTCGCGACCGCCGAGCGCACCTGGTCGCGCGCCCCATCCACCTCGATGCGACGCTGCCCAAGCACTTCCTTGGACTGGCGCACGACGGAACTGGCACGACCGCCCTGGTAGATCGGGATGGTCAGCTGTGCGCCGACCGACGCGGAAATCTCGTTCTGCGTGTTCACGCGGACGCCCGGCAAACTGACCGGGTCGCGCTCGTTCAGGGCGTAGTTATCGTCGACACGGCCGGTCAGGCTGAGCTCGGGAAGGAACGCGCCCTCCGCCGACTTGACCTGGAAGGCGGCCGCATCGACCGCGGCCAGGGTTGCCTGGATCGCCGGATGTTCGGCCTGCGAGATCCGGAACGCCTCGTCGACCGACTGCGGCAGGACGCCGGACGGGAACTTGCCATCCTGCAATCCATTGGGCGAGTCGCCGATGATGTCGAAATAGGTCGCTTCGCTGGATGCGACCTGAGACAGCGCGCTGTTCAGGAGCGCGGTGGCCAACGCCCGTTGCGACTGCGCCTGAGCCACGTCGGTCCGCGTCCCCTCGCCGACTTCGAAGCGCGCGTCAGCCGCGCGAACCTGCTCCTCGAGGAAGCCGAGATTCTCCCGGCGCAGGGCCGCGATGCGCCGATCCCGCAACACGTTCATGTACGCGCTGGCGGCATCGAACAGGATGTTCTGCTCGGTGTTGGCCAGATTGCCACGCGACGCGCGGACCTGAGCCTGTGCGGCGGCGACGTTGTTCTGGGTCTGGAAGCCGTCGAAGATCGTCTGGTTCAGCTGCACGCCGAAGCCAATGGAGTCCGTGCGGTTGCGCACGGTCGGCAGATTGTCGCCCTGCGTGGTACGGCTGCGGCTGGCATTGGCACTGCCGACGCCGCTGATGAAGGGGCGCAGGGCCGACCGCGCCTGCGGCACATTCTCGTCCGTCGCTCGCAACTGCGCGCGGGCGGCGTTGAGGTCCTGGTTGAACTTGTAGGCCTTGGCCAAGGCGTCGGACAGCGTTTCCGCCGAGACAGGGCCCGGCGCGGACAACAGCGTGCCAAGCGCCAGCGCTACGGCGACCACAGATTTTCCGATCAAAGTTCACTCTCCACGACGCGGCCCAACTCAAGCGACGATCAGATCCTCGCTCGGGCCCCAGAACACGCACCGTTCGTGCATCGTCCTCGAATTAGGCGCATACTAATCAGGCTTACGACCGAAGGATCAAGTGACCGCGTTCCGGCCCGGGCGTTTGATTGCAAGGGCTGGCATATCTGCAACGATAGCGCCGGCTCAGAATGCGAATTCCGGCTTCTTCTCAAAACCGGAAAGTGGCCGGATGCTGCAGTTGAAGCCGAAGCGACTGCCAACGACGCCGTTATCGTCCTTGAAGTAGAGCTTCGCTTCTGCCGCGTTGCCGCGTCCCTCAACGACGACCAGGCGCCCGCCGTCCCGAAGCTGTTCGAGAAGCGTTTCCGGCAGGACGTCGACGGAGCCTTCCAGGAAGATGACGTCGAAGGGCGCCTCCGAGGAATATCCTTCGGTCAGCGTGCCCTCGACGACGGCACAGGTCACGTAGTCGAGTCGCGCGAGATTGTCGCTGGCGGCGTTTGCCAGGTCGGCATCCTCTTCCAGCGCAACGACCGAGCCTGCCAGATGCGACAGCACCGCGGCGGAATATCCCGTACCGCAACCGACATCGAGCACCACGTCGTCCGGGCGGATCGCTGCAAGCTGGATAAGCTTGGCGAAGGGCGAGGCCTCCATGATGAACCGGCCGTTTCCGAGCGGCACGTCCTCGTCGATATAGGCCAAGGGCTTGCGCTCGGCGGGAACGAACTCCTCCCGCGGCACCTGCAGAAACGCCCGCAGGATCTCGTGGCGGGTTACGTCGGTGGTGCGAATCTGATTGTCCACCATCCGCGTACGGGCGGCATCAAAGTCCATGGTCGACATTCCGATCTCTCGTCGCCGTTTCGCCTTGTTCTCTGTCGTTTCCTTAGTCGCGCCCTAGAAGCGAGGCAAGGCGGAGATCGCCGCAACGCACCGTTCGGCGTTGCAGCGTGACAGAAAACCGGGGCTGCCGGGGTGCCGGCATGACGATGTTCGCAGATCGGATCGGAGGGGCTTGCGAGAGCCCAATCAAATCAGTAGGTACAGCGCCGGTGAGGCCTCGTGGCGGAGTGGTTACGCAGAGGACTGCAAATCCTTGCACGGGGGTTCGATTCCCTCCGAGGCCTCCAGCTTTTTCTCCTACATTGCGTTCATGACAGTTCGTCGCTGGGCGACGGAGCCGTTTGTCAGCGTATGCAGCTTACTGGGCCGGGAAGAAGCGCGGGCCGATCAGGCGATAGCCTTCGGCGGTGCGCTCGACGGGCTCCTGCGGCGCGATGTTGCGGATTGTCTCCGGCCGCGGCGTCGGGATCGGCACGCCGTTGGACGCGCTCTTGATGCTGCGGCTCTCGCGCGGCTCAACCGACAGCGACGCCATCTCGACCATTCCCTGCGAAAGGGAATCGGACGTGGACTGCGCGCTGGCCGGAACCGTGAAGAGCGCTGCGGCCAGGATCGGGACTGCGGCAAGCTGCTTGAACATTGTATCCGCCTCTCATTCGTTTGTTGGAAAGCGAAAGGGGTCGAAGCGGAATTCGGTTCCAGATGAGCGACTTGGCGCTCAGGCGACGGTTTGCGATTCGTATACGGCCGCGCGCTTGCGCCGCATCACCTCCGGCAGCTTGTCGATCAGATGATCCACCAGCAGCCGCACGGCCGGCAGCATGCCGCGCCGCGACGTGAACAGGAGATGCACCATGCTCTCGCCCGCATGATAATCCGGCAGCACCCGGACCAGCGCGCCTGAGGCGAGCGCGTCATAGCAGACCGCCTGAGGCAGCATCGCGACACCCAGCCCTTCGATGGCAGCCTCGCGGGATACGGCGAAATCATTGACCAGCAGCCGCGGTTCGTGGCGGATCCGCACCGGCCGGTCGGCGCCGTCATAGAGTTCCCAGATGCTCTGGTCCTGCGTCTTCTGATGGGCGATGGTCGGCAGGCCGGCCAGATCCTCCGGCCGCGCGATGGCCGGATGGGCCGCCAGGAAGGCCGGGCTCGCCACCAGGACGATGCCGATCGGGCCCAGCTTGCGTGCCACCAGATCGGAGTTCTCGTCGAAGGCGAGATTGGCGCGGATCACCACGTCGACCCGCTCGGCAATGAGATCGATGGTCTCCAGCGACACCAGCAATTGCAGCCGCACCTTGGGATAGGCCGCGAAGAACGCCGGCAGCACGCCGGCCAGCGCATGTTCGCCAAAGCCCGGCGGGCAGCCGAGCCGAACCAGCCCGCGCGGCTCGGCGGTCAGGGTCTGCGCCGCCTCCTCTGCCGCCTCGGCTTCGGCGAGCGCCGCACGGCAATGGCCGTAGAACACGTCGCCGACCGCCGTCAGCGACAACCGGCGGACCGAACGCTCCAGAAGCTGGACATCGAGCCGCTGTTCCAGAGCGGCGACGCGGCGGCTCAGCTTCGACTTCGGAATGCCCAGCGCTCGCCCCGCCGCCGCAAAGCCGCCATGGCGCACCACGGCCTCGAAATAGAAGAGGTCATCGAGATTGGGCATGCGTTCCACCAGTAGGACGCCGAGTTGCAATTTCCCCATCTACCACCGGGATCGTTCCAACAATAGGTCTGGCGCATCGCATCATTGCCGGGTTCAGGACACCGCAAAACGCGGTCTGCCAGAGCCCTCAACCAAGGGACCATTGCCATGAAGACGCTTTCGCTCCTCGCCGCAGGCCTCGCGGCATCCCTCGCCTTCGCCGCTCCGGCCTCGGCCCAGCTCGCCTCCACCGGCGACGTTGGCTACGGCCATTTCTACGGCGAGTTCCAGTCCGGCCAGCGCGCCGCGGCCGACCGCAGCGACGACGCGATTCGCAACGACGCTCGCCGTGTGACCCGCACCGAACGCCGGGCCGCACCGCAGACCGCCAGTGACACGGCGCGATTCGCGCCCGCCACTCGCACGACCGTCACGCCGCTGGCCTATCGGCCGGTCGCCAACGGCCTGTAATCGGCACCGGAGCATCCTCCCAGCTCCCGTCGCCCGCAGGGCGCTGCCGGACTTGCGGCAGCGCCCTTTTTTCCGTTGACGATGTTCATGCTTCGTTCCATCTAGCGGGCATGAGCGATACCAGCAGACCACGATCGGGGACCCTCGGCGAAGCCGCACGACGCGGCATGCTGGTCACCGCCACATGCCGCAAATGCGGCCATGCCGCCTCGTTCCTGGCGGTGGACCTGGCCATGGCCGCAGATCCGGCCGGCCCGCTGGAGAAGCTGGCGTTTCGCTGCCGCGAATGCCGCGAACGCGACTGCGAGGTCGAGGCCAGAGAGCTCGATCGGGACCGCCGCCCGAACATCGTGGTATGGCGGCCGACGCGGCTGCGCTGACGGGCACACGGGCCGGTAGACCGTTCGCTCAGTTGCGGCGGGTTGCGCGCCAGCGGCCCCAGCGCACCGCCGTACGGCGACGCCACCGCCGCACCGGGCCGAGATCGACCGACAGCACCAGAAGGCCGAGGGGAATCATCCAGAATCCGACGATCGGCAGGAAGCCGACGGTGCCTCCGAGGACCAGTGCGGCGCCCGTGGCGATCCGCAGGCCGCGCGAGGCCGGCAACGGCATGTCGCGCCCCATCACCGCCACGCGGTGCGACTTGCGGACCGACGGTTCACCGTTGCCGCCGGCATCAAGCGCGTCCTGCTCTTCGTCCATGACTTGCGGCATTCCTTATGGCCCGTCACCTGCGCTGCGAGATGGGCGCGACGCCCCGTCCACACAAGCCTTTGCCGCCCTGTCGGTTTTCCCGCCATGCTGCGATGCGTTTTTTTTGGCTGGACGGGTTGGCAAGAGCGCAAACGCTTTGCTATAGGCACGCCAACGCGCTGGACGCGTCATTCCCCGATAGCTCAGTTGGTAGAGCGTTCGACTGTTAATCGAATTGTCGCAGGTTCGAGCCCTGCTCGGGGAGCCAGTTTCAGGAAGCCGTCGGTCTCGCGACCGGCGGCTTTCTTCGTTTCAGCGCCCTGTTTCCCGTCTGCCGGACAGAATATGCGCTGCCGCGATTCGGCCCGTTTGGTCGCACCGCCCTCGCCTCCCCGCGCTTTCGCGACACATGGTGCCCGACACCGGGCCGGCTGGATCACGTCGGGACAAGCGTAGGCAGCATTCATGACGCAGACATCACAGAGCGACCCGATCGTCGTCTGGCTTCGGGACGATCTCAGGCTGGACGACAACCCGGCCCTGGCCGAAGCCGCCGACAGCGGACGCCCGGTCGTGCCGCTGGTGGTTCTCGACGAGGAGAGCGACGGCGTGCGGATCCTGGGCGGGGCGCACAAATGGTGGCTGCATCATTCGCTGGAGCGCTTCGGCAGGGATCTCGCCGACAAGGGCGCGCCGCTGATCCTGCGCCGCGGCAAGGCGAGCGAGCACGTGGTCGACATCGTCGAATCGACCGGTGCGACGACGCTTTTGATGAACCGGCGCTACGACCAGGCCTCGCGCGCCGTCGACGACGCCGTCGAGGAGGCGCTGGGCGGCGGTGTAGAGGTGCAGCGCTTTACCGCCAACATCCTGCACGACCCCGACAAGGTGCGCACCAAGACCGGCGGCTGGTACAAGGTCTATACGCCGTTCTGGAAGAACCTCGCCGAGCATGATCCCCGCGATCCGATCGATCCGCCGGACAAGCTCGCAGCGCTTGAAGACCAGCCCCGCTCGGACAGGCTGGAGGATTGGGGCCTGTTGCCGACGCGCCCGGACTGGTCCGGCGGCATCTCCGCGTTCTGGGAGGTCGGCGAGGCCGCCGCCCACGAGCGCTTCGAGGAATTCTGCGACGAGTGGCTGGACGATTATCCCAACGGGCGGGACCGACCTGGGGACGACGCCACCTCGCGCATGTCGCCGCATCTGCGCTGGGGCGAAATCTCGCCCTATCGGCTCTGGCACACGGCGGAAGCCTATGCGAACCGGCGCAAGACGATCCCGGGCGACGCGCTGAAGACCTTCAAGAAGGAGCTGGTCTGGCGCGACTTCAATTATCACCTGCTCCACAATTTCGGGCCGCTCGCGACGCAGAACTACAATGACCGCTTCGACGCCTTTCCCTGGCGCAGCGCAAAGACGGAGTTGCGGGCCTGGCAGAAGGGCCTCACCGGCTACCCCATCGTCGATGCCGGCATGCGCCAACTCTGGGAATGCGGCTGGATGCACAACCGCGTGCGGATGATCGTCGGCTCCTTCCTGACCAAGGACCTGCTGATCGACTGGCGCGAGGGCGAGCGCTGGTTCTGGGATACGCTGGTCGATGGCGACATCGCCTCGAACACGGCCCAGTGGCAGTGGATCGGCGGCAGCGGCGCCGACGCCCAGCCCTATTTCCGGGTCTTCAATCCGGTCACACAGAGCCAGCGCTTCGATGGCGACGGCGACTATATCCGCCGCTTCGTGCCCGAACTTGCTGATCTGCCGGACAAGGCCCTGCATGCGCCCTGGGAGGCCGATGCCGACACCCTGGCCGAGGCCCGGGTAGAGCTTGGCGAAACCTATCCGAAGCCGATCGTCGATCACGGAACGGCGCGCAAGCGGGCGCTCGACGCCTATGGCGACGTGAAGGGCTGAGCCAACCGGATGTCGCCATTGCTGCCGTTACCGATTCGGTCGCCGCCCCGGCGGGGGGCCGGGTGATTCCCGGAACGCGGCAGCAGACAAGTTTCCCGTCACGGCAATCATTGCCTTGCCACCCCCACCCGCCGGTCATAGTTTCGCGGCAGCATTCCGCATCCCGCCAATCAGGTCCCAGATGTCCCGATACAATTCCGTCCTCGACGCCATCGGCAACACGCCGCTCATCCGACTGCACAAGGCTTCGGAAGCGACGGGCTGCGAGATCTACGGCAAGGCCGAATTCCTGAACCCCGGCCAGTCGGTCAAGGACCGCGCCGGGCTGTTCATCATCCGCGACGCCGAGGAGAAGGGTCTCCTGGAGCCCGGCGGCATCATCGTCGAGGGTACCGCCGGCAATACGGGCATCGGCCTGTCGCTGGTCGCCGACGCGCTCGGCTATCGCACCGTGATCGTCATCCCCGAGACCCAGAGCGAGGAAAAGAAGGACGCGCTACGCCTGATGGGCGCCGAGCTCATCGAAGTGCCGGCGGTCCCCTACAAGAACCCGAACAATTACGTGAAGGTCTCCGGCCGCCTCGCCGAACAGCTCGCCAGGACCCATCCGCAGGGCGCGATCTGGGCGAACCAGTTCGACAATCTCGCCAATCGCGACGGTCATGTGGTCACCACCGCCGAGGAGATCTGGCACGGCACCGGCGGCGAAATCGACGGCTTCATCTGCGCCGTCGGCACCGGCGGCACTCTCGCCGGCACCGCCATGGGCCTGAAGCGCCGCTCCGGGCAGATCAAGTTCGGCATCGCCGATCCGATGGGCGCCGCGCTCTACAGCTACTACACGACTGGCGAGTTCAAGTCGGAAGGCTCCTCGATTACCGAGGGCATCGGCCAGGGCCGCATTACCGCCAATCTCGAAGGCTTCGAGCCCGATTTCGCCTACCAGATCCCCGACGACGAGGCCCTGCGCATCGTCTTCGACCTGATTACCGAGGAAGGGCTCTGTCTCGGCGGCTCGTCGGGCATCAACATCGCCGGCGCCATTCGCATGGCGAAGGAGATGGGCCCCGGCCACACCATCGTGACCATCCTGTGCGACTACGGCAATCGCTACCAGTCGAAGATGTTCAACCCCGCCTTCCTGCGCGACAAGGGCCTGCCGGTCCCCGAGTGGATCGAGCGCACGCCGCAATTCGACGTGCCCTTCGAGCCGGTGGACTGATTATGTCCGAGGCCGGAACCGAGCGCGTCTATCAGGACGATTCCTATCTTTCGACGATGGAAGCCGAGCTGCTGCGCGTCGATAAGACCGCCGACGGGCGCTCCGGCCTCGTCTTCGCGCGTACCAATTTCTTTGCGGCCGGCGGCGGCCAACCGGGCGATACCGGTTTCGTCGAGACGGCCGACGGCAGCCAGGTGAAGATCGTCGACACGGTCTACGCCGCCGACAAGTCCACCATCCTGATGCTGGTCGAGGACGCGGCCGCCCTGCCGCAGCCCGGCGAGACCCTGGTGCTGCATGTCGACTGGAAGCGGCGTTACAAGCTGATGCGCATGCACACGGCCTGCCATCTCCTGACGGTCGTCTGTCCGTTTCCGATCACCGGCGCAGCGGTCGGCGAGGACGAGAGCCGCGTCGACTTCGACATTCCCGAAGGCGCGCCGGACAAGGCCGAGGTCACCGCCGGGCTGATGGAACTGGTGGAGGCCAATCATCCGGTCTTCACCCGCTGGATCAGCGATGCCGAACTCGACGCCAATCCGGGGCTGGTGAAGTCGGCCAACGTCAAGCCGCCCCGCGGCACCGGGCGCATCCGCCTGGTCTGCGTCGGCGACGAAGGGTCGGTGGACACCCAGCCCTGCGGCGGCACCCATGTCCTGGAAACCGGTGAAGTCGGCGAGATCCACATCGGCAAGATCGAGAAGAAGGGCAAGGTCAACCGGCGCTTCCGCATCCGCTTCGGTTCCCTGCCCGCCTGAAACCCTTAACTGCCCTTGCCGCGACGGGAACGGGTGCGATCTACTGCGCCATCCGTTGGCCGCGGCGCTCCGTGGCACCAGTGCATGATCGAGGCGGCGCATGAGCCAGAACCCCTTCCTGATCTCTCCCGACGAGCTGGCCGGCCATCTCGGCAAGCCGGGCCTCTCGGTCGTCGACGCCTCCTGGTATCTGCCGGCGCAGAAGCGTCTGGCCGAACCCGAATTCGAGACCGCCCACATTCCCGGCGCGGTGTTCTTCGACCAAGACGCAATCGTCGACCCGGCCTCGCCGCTGCCGCATACCTTGCCCTCGGCCGCCGATTTCGGCGCCGCCGTCGGCAGGCTCGGCATCCGCGAGACCGACACCATCGTCGTCTATGACGGCATGGGCCTGTTTTCCGCGCCGCGCGTCTGGTGGATGTTCCGGACCTATGGCGCGAAGGACGTGCGCATTATCGATGGCGGCTTTCCCGCCTGGCGGGCTGGCAATCATCCGGTCGAAACAGGCAAGGTCTCGCCCGAGCCCGCCACCTTCGAGGCCAGCTTCGACGCCGATGCCGTCGCGACCCTCGACCAGATGCGCCAGATCGTCGACGACGGTGCACTGCAGGTGGTGGATGCGCGCCCGGCCGACCGCTTTGCCGGCGAAGCCGCCGAGCCGCGCCCGGGCGTACGCGCCGGCCACATGCCCGGCGCCCGCAACCTGCCCTTCCTGCAACTCGCCGAGAACGGCCGGCTGAAATCGCCCGCGGACCTGCGCGCCGCCTTTGCCGCGGCGGGTGTCGATCCCGATGCTCCGGTGGTGACCAGCTGCGGCTCGGGCGTGACCGCCGCCGTGCTCAATCTGGCGCTGGAAACCCTCGGCAGCCGGCAGCACCGGCTCTATGACGGCTCCTGGACGGAATGGGGCGGCGCGACCGACACACCGGTCGTGACCGGACCGTGATCCCCATGCGCCTGTTGACGACCACGGTCACCAGCCTGGAACTCCGTCGACCGCCCGAGCGGGTGGCCTCGCCGCCGGCTTCCGACAAGGAGCTGAGCTTCCGCGAAATCCGCGACATCGCGCTCGATGCCTATCGCACGCTCTATCGTAGCGTCGGCGACCCGCATCACTGGACCTCGCGGATCCTGCCGGACGACCGCCTCGACCGGGAAATCCACGACGAGGCGACCCGCATCTTCGTGCTCCTGGCCGACGACATCGTTGCCGGCTGGTTCGAACTGGAAATGCGCCGGTCGCTGGAATCGGCCCGCATCGTCCATCTGGGCATCATGCCGGCCTTTCGCGGCCGTGGCCTTGCCGATCACCTGGTGTCCAAGGCGATCGTCACCGGCTTTTCGGAGGGCGCCGAACGCCTGACCATCGAGACCAACACGCTCGATCATCCCGCCGCGCTGCCGCTGTACCGCAAGCACGGCTTTACGCCCTATGCGACGCGGATGGTCCAGACGCCGGCGATCGAATCGGTCGAGGCGCTGGCAAGGGAACACCACACGCCGTCCCCGACCAGCATGGTCGCCGGGGACGCGCCGCGATGAGAATCATCGGCACCGCAGACGCGGATCACCTCCTGACCTGGACGGCGGTGACCGAGGCGATCCGCGAGGCGCATCGCCTGCCGCAGGCCGAAATCGGCGACCTGCTGCTGTCGCGCGATGGCCGCAGCCTGCTCAATCGCGGCGCCTGGATCGAAGGCCTCGGCATCGCGCTGAAATCGGTGACCGTCTATCCGGACAATCCGCGCCGTGACCCGCCGCTGCCGTCCGTACAGGGCGGCATGCTGCTATTCGACGAGGAGAGCGGCGCGCCCACGGCTCTCGTGGACGGCATTCTCGTCACCAAATGGAAGACCGCGGGCGATTCCGTCCTCGGCGCCAAGCTGCTGGCCCGCCCCGATTCTCGGCGGTTGTTGATCTGCGGCGCCGGCACCGTTGCCCGCACGCTGATCCCCGCCTATGGCGAGCTCTTTCCCGACCTCGAGCAGATCATCCTGTGGAACCGCAGCACCGACAAGGCCGAGGCGCTTGCGGCGGAATGCGCTGGCAATGCCATTCCGGTGACGGTCGCGACCGAGCTGGCGGAGGCGGTCGCTGCCGCTGACATCGTCTCCACGGCCACCCTATCGAAAGAGCCGTTCCTGAAAGGCGAGTGGCTGAGCCCCGGAACCCATGTCGATCTGATCGGCGCCTTCCGGCCGGACATGCGCGAAGCCGACGACACGCTTCTTGAGCGCGCCGAACTCTTCGTCGATTCCCGTCGCACGACCTTCGGCCATATCGGCGAGATCCAGATCCCGCTCGACGCCGGCACCATCACGCCCGACGACGTCTTGGGCGATCTGCACGATCTGTGCGCCGGAACCGCCGGCCGGTCCTCGCCCGACGCGATCACCGCCTACAAGAATGGCGGCGGTGCCCATCTCGACCTGATGGTCGGCGCGCTGATCCGGCGGTTGGTCGAAGCCGGCGACAGCCGCGGCTGAACGCCGGCACGGGAGCGACGATCCCGGCGGTTTCGCGCCGGCACCAGACGCGATAGACGAAACCACGCCTGCCACCGCCGAACGGACGCTGCCCTTGCTCTGGAAAACGCTTATCGCTGTCGTTGTCGTCCTGCTGCTGGTCGGTGGGGCCGTCTGGCTGTTCGGACCGCGCGAACCGGTGGAAACGACGATCCGCTTCGACCCCGCCGCCATCGGCGCCGATGCCGACGCCTATCTCGCGCGCACCGAGGCGGACATTCCCAATCTGCGCGAGAACGCGCAGAAGGAGATCGTCTGGGCCTATCCGGCCTCGCGCGCCCGCACGCCGGTCTCGATCGTCTATGTGCACGGCTTCTCCGCCGCCAAGGGCGAGACCCGGCCCCTCGCCGATGAGGTCGCCGCATCCTTGGGCGCGAACCTCTTCTACACGCGCCTCACCGGCCATGGCCGCGACAGCGCCGCGATGGAACAGGCCGACGTCAACGCCTGGCTCAACGATCTGGCCGAAGCGGTCGCCATCGGCCGCGAAATCGGCAACCAGGTCATCGTCATCGGCAGCTCGACCGGCGGCACGCTGGCGACCTTCGGGGCGACGCAGCCGGGCCTGATGCAGGATGTGGCGGGACTTGTGCTGATCTCGCCGAACTTCGGCCTGCTCGACCGCTGGGCCTTCGCGCTGGACCTGCCCTGGGCGCGCGATCTCCTGCCGCTGGTCGGCGGCGAGACCCGCGGCTTCGATCCGCTGAACGATCAGCAGGCGGAGAACTGGACCACGCGCTATCCGATCGGTGCCCTGGTCCCGATGGCAGCTCTGGTGCGCGAGACCCTGCGGGCCGACATCTCCGGCATCGCATTGCCGGTTCTGACGCTGTTTTCGCGGAACGACCGGATCGTCGATCCCGCCGCGACGGAAGCGGTCATGGCGCGTTGGCAGGCCCCGCGCGAAGTGGAAGAGGTTCCAGTGAGCGGCGATCCGGCGAGCCACGTCCTGGCGGGTGATATCCTCTCGCCGCAGACGACGGACGACCTTGCCGCGCGAATCGTCTCCTGGGTCGAGGCCCTGCCCCGGACCGACTGATATCGGGCCGCCGCCCTGCGAGCGCCGGCGCGAAATCGGCATCGCCGGCCTGCATGCGGCCAGACTGCCCGAAATGAAAAATGGCGGATGGCTGTTTCGCCACCCGCCATCGGTAAATCCTGCCTCAGGCGGCGTCGCCGTTCGGTGCGCCGCCCTCGGGATGCACCGAAGCCAGAAGCTTCGCCGCGTCCTCAGCGTCCTGGGGCGTGAAAACGAGGCCAATGGGCGCGTCGCCATTGCGGATGATCAGGGCAACATTGCCGTCGGGCAATTGCGAAACGCCCTCCAGCTTCTCCACCATGACACCCTGGATGCCGTTCTCGTTGTCGTTCTGATCGGACATGCCGTCTCCTGGTGTTCGGGGTAAGCTCTCCAACCTAATCAGTCGGCCCGAGAGTTAAACCACCGCTCGGCCAGATTTCCCGGCATTTCCATGGCCCCGCCGCTGTCAGGCCGGCGCCGAATGCGCGCGCAGGAAGCCATCGACGCGCTCGAGCGCCCGCACGATGTTCTCCTCCGAATTGGCATAGGACAGCCGCACATAGCCCTCGCCGAGAATGCCGAAGTCGGGCCCGCCGATCAGCGCGACACCGGCCTCCTCCAGAAGGGCCGAGGCCAGCTTCTTGGCCTTCCAGCCGGTCTGCGAAATGTTCGGGAAGGCGTAGAACGCACCCTTGGGCGTCGCGCAGGAGACGCCCGGCAGGGCGTTCAGCCCCTCGACCACCACCTTGCGGCGGCGATCGAAGGCCCGCATCATCGTCTCGACGTCGTCCTGCGGGCCGTCGATCGCGGCGATGCCGGCGAACTGGCTCGGGGCGTTGACGCAGGACCAGCAATTGACTGCCAGCTTGCGGATCTTGTCCATCAGCACCTCGGGCCAGATCGACCAGCCCATGCGCCAGCCGGTCATTGCCCAGGTCTTCGACCAGCCATTCAGGACGATCAGCCGGTCGCGGATTTCCGGGAAGGTCAGGAGCGAGCAATGCGCCTCACCGTCATAGGTCATCACGTCGTAGATCTCGTCCGACATGATCGCCACGTCCGGATGGTCGGCAAGGCCCTTCACCAGCTTCTCGATCTCGGCGCGCGGGGTCACGCCGCCGGTCGGGTTGGCCGGCGAGTTGAGGATCAGGAGCCGCGTCTTCGGCGTGATCAGCGACAGCGTCTCCTCGGCCGAGAAGGCAAAGCCGTTCTCCTCGCGCACCGGCACCGGCACCGGCGTCGCCCCGGTGAACTCGATCATCGAGCGATAGATCGGAAAGCCCGGATCGGGATAGAGGATCTCGGCGCCCGGCTCACCGAACATCAGGATCGCCGCATACATGGTCGGCTTGCCGCCCGGCAGGATCATCACCGATTCCGGCGAGACCTCGATGCCAGTGGTCGCCAGCGTCCGCCGCACCACGGCCTCGCGAGTCGCGATCAGGCCATTGGCCGGCGTGTAGCCGTGGTGGCCGTCGCGCAGCGCCTTGATGGCCGCCTCGACGATGTGCTCCGGCGTGCGGAAATCCGGCTGGCCGATGCCCAGATTGATGATGTCGCGGCCCGAATTGGCTAGGGCGGTGGCACGTGCGAGCACCGCGAAGGCGTTCTCCTCGCCGATGCGGTCGAAGGCGGAAACCGTATGCAGCATGTTCGTCTCTCGAAAGGCCCGGGCATCCTTTGGGGGACGCGCGCGGATCCGTGGCTCGTCGGGGTTTCGCGGCGCAAAGCCGATGGGCGATCCGTATGGCATCGCCCGGTCGCTGTCGAGTTCACCCGCACCTTGCGTCATCGCCGCAAGTCCCGCTGCGGCCCGGTAGGGGCCCAGCGGGAAACCCGCCCCACATTTCCGCATGCGTGCTAGGCTCGACGTCGCCAGGGCCCGGCAGGTGGAGTCCGGGAACCAGCCGGCTTGCCGGAGCAGGTGCTGCGGCAGCCTCTTGAGGAGGATCCCCGACGCATGAAACTTGCAACCATCAAGGATGGCAGCCGCGATGGCCGCCTCGTCGTCGTCTCGCGCGATCTCACGCAGATGACCGACGCCGCGTTCCTGGCACGGACCCTGCAGGCGGCGCTCGACGACTGGGCGCGCGTCGCGCCGCATCTGGCGACGCTGGCCCAGAGCCTCGAAACCGGGGCGGTGCCGGCCGAACGTTTCCACGAGCACGATGCGGCGAGCCCCCTGCCCCGCGCCTATCAATGGATCGAGGCCGCGACGGACGCTGCCGGGCCCGACAACGGGCCGGAGCTCCGCCAGGGTGCGTCGGATGCGATCCTCGGCCCGCGCGAGCCGATCCTCGCCGCCGACGAGGCATGGGGTATCGATCTGGGCGGCGGCATCGCGGTGATCACCGGTGACGTGCCGATGGGCGCAGCGCCCGCAGAAGCACGTGAGGCGATCCGTCTGGTCATGCTGGTCAATGCCGTCGCGCTGCGCGGCTCGCCCGATTCACCCGCGGAGACCGATGGCCGTCCGGGCGCGGCAAGCCCGGCCTTCTCCCCCGTCGCCGTGACGCCGGACGAACTCGGCGACGCATGGGACGGCGGCCGGCTCAGCGGCACGCTCTGCGTCGACCTGAACGGCAAGCCGCTGGGCCGGGTCGACGCGGGCATCGGCACGCGCTTCGATTTCCCGGCGCTGATCGCTCGGGCAGCGCGGACCCGCCGCCTGGCGGCCGGCACGATCGTCGGCTCGGGCGCGATCGCCGACCAGCCGGAAGGCGGCCAGGGCGCCTCGATCGAGGCGGGCGGCTCCGGCCATTCCAGCCTCGCCGGCCTTCGCCGCGCCGAGGCGGCCGGCGGTGGCGATCCGGGCACGCCGTTCCTCGGCTTCGGCGACACCGTCCGCATCGAGATGCTGGACGAGCGCCGGCATTCGATCTTCGGCGCCATCGAGCAAAGCGTCGAAAGCGCCTGACCAACTGACCGCACGCGTTCCCGGCTTGGTCGGGAACGCGACTGCCCGCCCGTCCCCGCGGCCGTCAGCTCTGCCTATTGCAGGAGGCGCGGCAGCAGCAGCGAGATCGCCGGGAAGGCGATCAGCAGCAGCACCCGCACGATCTCCGATGCGAAGAACGGCATCACGCCCTTGAAGGTCTCGCGCATCGGCACGTCCGGGGCGAGCGAGTTGATGATGAAAACGTTCAGCCCCACCGGTGGCGTGATCAATCCGAGTTCCACCACGACCAGGATGATGATGCCGAACCAGATCTTGGTCTCCTCGGGGCCGAGCCCGAAATCGAGCCCGGCGACAACGGGCCAGAAGAACGGGATCGCCAGGATCACCATGGAGAGGCTGTCCATCAGGCAGCCGAAGATCAGGAACGCCACGATGATCAGGGCAAGGATCTGGAACGGCGCGAGACCGCTCTCCTGAAGGAAGCCGGCGGCGGCCTGCGGCACGCCGGCCCGGGCCATGAAGATCTTCAGGAGTTCGGCGCCGAGCAGGATCAGGAAGATCATGCCGCTGGTGCGCGCCGTCTCCAGCAGTGCCTCGACGAAGCTGCCCCAGTTCAGCCGTCCGAGCCCGAAACCGTAGATGCCGACGAGGAAGACGCCGATCGCGGCGGCCGCCGTCGGGCTGTAGATGCCCGCATAGATGCCGCCGATGACCACGCCGAAAATGATCGCGACCGGGATGACCGCGATGCTCGCTGCCACCAGTTCCTGGCGCGGCACCGCCTCACCCACCGGGCCGGAGCCGGGAACGAAACGGACATAAATGGCGATCGTCGCCATGAACATCAGCATCGCCAGGATGCCCGGGATCAGCGCCGCGGCGAACATCGTGACGATGTTGGTCTCCACGATGATGGCGTAGACGATGAGTACGACGGAGGGCGGGATCAGGATGCCGAGCGTGCCGCCGGCGGCGATCGTGCCGGTGGCGAGCGACGGCGAGAACTTGTAGCGGCGCAGTTCCGGCAGCGCGACCTGCCCCATGGTGGAGGCGGTCGCGGTGGAGGAGCCGGACAGCGCGCCGAAGCCGGCGCAGGCTGCGACCGCCGCCATGGCGACGCCGCCGTGGAAGCGTCCGAGCCAGGCATTAGCGGCACGGAAGAGATCGCGCGACAGACCGCAGCGCGACGCCAGCCCACCCATCAGGATGAACATCGGCAGCACCGACAGATCGTAGTTGGAGAACTGCGCGTAGGCGAGGTCCTTGAGCTGGTACAGAAGCACCGTCGAGCCCGACTGGATTGCCGTGCCGGCCATGCCCACAAGGATCATCGTGTAGGCGATGGGCACCCGCACGGCGATCAGGAACAACAGCAGCAGAAGCCCGAGAATGCCGAGCAGGAACGGGTCGATCATCGTGGTCTACTCGCTCGCTGTCGCAGGAGTGTCCTCGGTCCATTTCGGCTGGCCGCGCATGCCGGCGACGCCGTCGAGGATTGTCACCACGGCCGCGAGGAACAGCAGCGCGAGCGACAGGAGGATGGGCGGGAAGGCAGTCCACAGCGGCAGCTTCAGCACCGGCGTGACCTCCGGATACTGGATGTAGCTGCCGAAGCCGTAGGACATCTGGCGCAACAGGAGCAGCGCGAAGGCCGCCGCGAAGATCGCGGAGAACAGCGCCATCGCCGCCTTCGCTCCCGCGCTCATGCCTTCGGTGAAGATGTCCACCGTCACGTTGGCGCCGGCCAGCTGGCAATAGGGCAGGAACATGAAGATGACGATGGCGACGAAATGCTTGACCAGCTCGTGGTCGGCCGGAAACGGCGCCGAGAAGACGATGTTCGAGCCGGCGCTGAGCGCCGTCATCACGGCCAGCCCGGTCAGAAGAACGCCGCCGGCCAGCGCCCAGTAGCGCACGAGGCGAGCGACCAGCCGGACGCCGGCGGCAAGCCGGCCGGTGCGGCGGGGCATGACTGCCCCGTCGCTATTTGTGTGGTCGCCGACCATCAGGACTTGTGCCTGTCCATGGCCGCCCGCGCCGCTGCCACGAGGGCCGCGGAATCGAAGTCGGTGTGATCGGCCTGCCATTTGTCGACGACCGGTCCGAGCGCGTCGTTGAAGGTCTGCATCTCCTCGGCGGTGAGCTGGATGTGCTCGTTGCCGGCGTCGACCGCGATCTGGATGCCATGATCGTCGGCGCCGCGCCAGATCTCGGCGACCTTGCGCAGGAACGCCTCGTCAGAATTCTTGTCGAACACCGCCTTCAGATCGTCCGGCAGCGCTTCCCAGCGCCCCTTGTTCATCGAGACCTGGAAGGTCGTCGTGCCGAACCGGTTCTTGTCCGGTCCCTCGATCTGGTACTGGGTGACTTCCTGCAGCTTCAGCGGCGGAATGATCTCCCAGGGGATCAGCGCCCCGTCGACGGCGTTGGTCGACAGCGCCTGCGGCAGGTCCGGCACCGGCATGGTGACCGGGGTCGCGCCCATCGCGGTGACGACGTCGTTGCCGGTCGGCCCCGGCACGCGCAACTTCTTGCCCTGGGTATCGGCGATCGTGCGGACCGGGCTGTTGGCCATATGGATCGCCTGCCCGGCATGGACGTGGTTGAACAGGAGATGCACCGGCTCGTATTCGGGCGCCAGATATTCGTCATACATCTCGCGCATCGCCAGATTGGCTGCGGCGATGTCGTTGGTGAAAATGGTCGGCAGCTCGAACACTTCCGAGCGCGGGAAGAGGCCGGGCGTATAGCCGTTCACCGTCCACACGATGTCGACGACGCCGTCGGCGACCTGCCGGAAGAGCTGCGGCGGGGCGCCGCCAAGGGTCATCGAGGGGTAGATCTCGATCTTCACCCGGCCACCGGAATCGGCCTCGATCGACTGCGCCCACGGCTCCAGCATCTGGCTGTGCGCCGGCGCCTTCGGGCCGAGGAAGTGATGCAGCTTCAGCGTCACCTCGGGCTCGGCCGCCCAGCTCTTGCGCATCAGCGCGGGGGCCGCGAGCACGCCCGCGGTCGCCGCCAGGAACTGCCGTCTCTTCATCCTCAACATCGCGTCCTCCTCTTCGCTTGTTCCGGACGACACCCTCGGTGCTCCGGTCTCGGGATGCGGATCAACTCCCGCCGCGTCCCGCTCGCCTCGTTCGACATCCGGCTGTGCCGGCAAACTCGTTTTGCTTCCAACTAGATTGTCACGCCGCGAAGCGCTTAGCCATCCCTTCCCCAGCGCCATCCGACCATCGTTGGAGAACTGCTGGGCGGCAAGCAGCCCCGGACATCCCGGCCCGCATGCGTCCGGTTGATTGCGACCCCGGCGTTCCTCATGCGGCTGCCAGCCAGACGTCGAGAACCGCCGAGCGTCCCTGGTTGCGCACCATGTCGAACGCCTCGGCCACCGCGGCCTCCATTTCGTCCGGCCGCTCGACCCTGCGCGCATGGGCGCCGCCGGCCGCAGCGGCGATGTCGGCATAGCGTGGCGGCGGATCGAAGCCGATGTCGAGATCGTCGGCCCGGCTCGCATAGCCGTCGGGATGGACGCCCATCGCCGAGAAGCGCGGCGCCTTCCAGCCCCGGTTGTTGTAGACGATCTGCACGAACGGGGTGCCGTATTTGGCCGCCATCCAGTGCACGCTGGACGGCACCGAGAACATGTAGGAGCCGTCGCCAGTCATCGCGACGATGGTCTTCTCCGGCGCGGCGAGCTTGGCGCCGACGGCCGCGCCGCCGTTCCAGCCGAGCGAGCCGCCGCCGGAGGTGAAGATCGAGCCCGGGGCGGTCATCCGCATGTGGTTGAAGATCACCGGGTAATTGGTGATGCCTTCATTGAGAACGATGGTATCGGCGTCGATGTGCCGGCGCACGCAGGCCGTGGCGAATTCCGGCGTGATCGCGTCCGGCGCGCCGGCTTCGAGCGCGACAAGGCCCTCGCGCCGGGCCGCGCTCGCGGCAGCATGATGACGGCTGCGCCGATCGACGATCTCCGCCGTCGGCTGCCGTGCGTCGAGCCCGGCATTGAGCTGCGCAAGCGCTGTCGCGGGATCGGTGCGGAAGGCGTGGCGCGCACCGATATACCAGAGCGGCATCGCCTCCTTCAGCGGATCGACGTCGAGATGGATGATCGTCGCATCCGCCGCCGGCTTGCTGATGGTCGGGATCCACGGCACGTCGCTGTCGATCACGATGACGCAGTCGGCTTCGGCCAGCGCCGCGTTCTGGCGCGGCTCGTTCCACTGGTTGCCGCGATAGAGCGGATGGTCGTGCGGAAAGTTCATGGCGTTCGGCACGGATTCCAGCACGCCGATACCGAGGCGTTCGCAGAAGCGGACGAGTTCGGGCACCGCTTCGCGATTGCGTCCGACATAGGAGGTCACCACCAGCGGCCGCTCGGCGTTCGCGACCGCGTCGAGGATGGTGCCGACCGCCGCCTCGGGCAGTGCGGCGGGGGCAAGCGCACCCCACTGGCCGGGATCGATCGTCACCGGCTCGGCGAGTTCCTCCTCCATCACCTCGCGCGCGCCCATCAGATAGACCGGGCCGCGGGGTTCGGAGCCGGCGAACTGCATGGCCCTGTGCACGAGCTGCTTGACGTTGCGCCCGGTGCGCACCTCGTTGTCGTATTTCATGTAGCCGCGCACGATGCCGCGCTGGTCGTGGACGTCCTGGATCCACTGGATGAACTCGTTGCGGCTGCCGCGCATCTCGCCTTCCTGGGTGAAGGGCGAGGCGCCGGCGAAGATCAGCATGGGCACGCGGCCTCTGGCGGCGTTGTGCACCGCGCCGGCCAGCGCCTGGGTGCCGCATTCGACGTGCACGATGACCGCCTGCGCTTGGCCGGAGACCTGCGCGAAGCCCTGCGCCGCGCTCATCCCGGCCATCTCGTTCGGACAGGTGATGACGCGGGGCACCGGGCGGCCCATGGCACGCGCCTCGGCGATCGCCTCGATCAGGCCGGGATGGTCGCTGCCGAAATTGACGAAGAGATGGGTGACCCCCGCTTCCATCAGGGCTTCCAGAAAGGCGGTGCTGGCGGTGTACATTGGTGACGGCCCTCTCAATCCAGCGCAGCGATGAGGCGGCGCAGCATGTCGAGAAGCTCGGGCTTGGCCGCCCCGACGATGGCGTCCAGCTCCCGGTCCTGACGGGCGGCGCATTCGGCCAGATGCGCCAGCTTCTCGCTGCCCTTGTCCGTCAGGTGCAGACCGTGGCTGCGGCGATCGGCCGTGCTCGGGCAGCGCCGGATCAGCATCGACCGGTCGAGATCGCGCAGCACCGGCGTCAGGGTGGACTTGTCGCGGCCGGCCGCACGGCTGAGCGCCAGCGGCGTGACGCCCGGATTGTCGTTGATCAGCGACAGCACGGCGAAGTGGCCGGGCCGCAGATCAGCCTGCGCCGCATGGCGCTTGAAGGATTTGAAGGAAGCGTTCTGGGCGAGCTGGAGATGAAAGGCGATGTAATCGTCCAGCGCACCACGGCGGACCGGGTCGTCGCCGCGCAAAGGACTGTCCGGCTCCGCGGACCGTCGTGTCACTGACATGCTTCCCCTCCCAAGGCCGCCGGACGTCACCGTCCGGGCCGCCGCAGGGGCGACCATGCCCGGAGGCTAGGCGAGAGCGAGACGCTGCGCAACTAGTTTTATCACAAACCAGTTTCGGGCAGCGACAATCATGGGTTGCCGGCACGCAGGCCGATTCCCCGTACCAGAATGACGAACGGCCCGGGCGCTGAAGAGCACCCGGGCCGTCGGTCGTGTCGTCGATGAATGGGTGACCGCCCTCCCCGTCGAGCGGATCAGGCGTCAGCCGATGGCGAGGCTCGGGCGCCTAGCGGCCCCAGCGCAGGACCAGCGGGTCGAGCGTGCGGGCAAGCTCCAGGAGACCGGCGCGCGTATCCGGATGCGCCGGCGCGATCGGCTTGCGCACGGCGTCGGAGGCGATGATGCCGCCTTCCTTCATCAGGATCTTCGCCGTGGCGAAGCTCGTCTGGCGGTTCTCGTAATTGATCAGCGGCAGCCAGCGGGCATAGGCCGCGACGGCCGCTGCGCGATCGCCGGCGAAATAGGGATCGATGATCTGGCGGATACCGTCGGGAAAGCCACCGCCGGTCATGGCGCCGGTGGCGCCGGCGTCGAGATCGGCCATCAGCGTGATCGCCTCCTCGCCGTCCCACGGACCCTCGATCGCGTCACCGCCGAGCGCAATCAGCTCGCGCAGCTTGGACGCGGCGCCGGCGGTCTCGATCTTGAAATAGGAGACGTTCTCGATCTCGGCGGCCATGCGGGCGAGCAGTGCCGGCGGCAGCGGCGTGCCGGCGACCGGCGCGTCCTGGATCATGATCGGGATGGAGATCGCGTCGGACAGGGCCTGGAAGAATTCGAAGACCTGCTTCTCGCCGACCCGGAAGGTCGCGCCGTGATAGGGCGGCATCACCATGACCATGGCGGCACCGGCGGCCTCAGCCGCCTTGCAGCGGGCGACGCAGACATCGGTGGAGAAATGGCTGGTGGTCACGATCACCGGCACCCGGCCGGCGACATGTTCCAGCGCCAGATGCATCTGCTCGTCGCGCTCGGCATCGGACAGGACGAACTGCTCGGAAAAATTGGCGAGGATGCAGATGCCGGTCGATCCGGCGTCGATCATGAAGTCGAGCGCCCGGCGCTGGCCGTCGAGATCGGGCGCACCGTCCTCGGTGAAAATGGTCGGCGCAACGGGATAGACCCCGCGATAGGGCCGGACGGCGGAACATGCGGTCATCGTGTTTCCTGCTCTGCTGGTCAGTCTCGAAGGCGTCCGGGCCGTGCGGCCCGGACGATGTGTGGCAGCGTCAGCCGCGACCGACGAAGGGCATCTGGGTTGCCATGACGGTCATCGTCAGCACGTTGGCCTCCAGCGGCAGGCTCGCCATGTGCGCCACCGCCCGGCCAATATGGCCGGCGTCGATGGTCGGCTCGACCGCCGTCGTGCCGTCCGCCTGCAGCACGCCCTTCGACATGCGCGCGGTCATCTCGGTGGTGGCGTTGCCGATGTCGATCTGGCCGCAGGCGATGTCGAACGGCCGGCCGTCCAGCGCGGTCGCCTTGGTCAGGCCGGTGATGGCGTGCTTGGTCGCCGTGTAGGGCGAGGAATTCGGCCGCGGCGTCGTCGCGGAAACCGAGCCGTTGTTGATGATGCGGCCGCCATGCGGCGTCTGGGCCTTCATCATGCGGAAGGCTTCCTGCGTGCAGAAGAACGCGCCGGTGAGGTTTGCACCGACCACCGTGTTCCACTGCTCGGCGGTGAGCTCTTCCATCGGGATGGCCGGCGAGCCGGCGCCGGCATTGTTGACCAGCAGATCGAGGCGACCGAAGCGCTTCTCGACCTCGGCGAACAGGGCCGTGACGGAAGCCTTGTCGGAAATGTCGGCCGGCACGACGACGGTCTGCGCCTCGCCGATGGCCTTGGCCGCCTCTTCCAGCACCTCGCGGCGGCGACCGGTCATCACGACCGTGAACCCGTCGGCGACCAGCGCCGTGGTGATGGCCTTGCCAACGCCGGTTCCTGCGCCGGTTACCACGGCAATCTTGTTCTGCGACGTCATCGCGTCGACCTCCCCTGATTCATCATACGACCTGGTCGCGTCTCGCCCCCGCGAAACGCCGTTGCAGCATGGCGACGTGTGGTCGTTCGTCGGTGCCACCGCTCCCATACGCTGCCGCGATGCCGCTTGACAACGTCGGCAGCGGATGATGGCGTCCACCCCAAGCGATCGCCCTGTCATAAGATCGCAGCAAGAACCGGCCGGAGGAAACGGCATGCAGTCCGAGACAGCCGAAAGGGTCGACAGCGCGACCTGGCGGCGACAGGCCCTGGCGATTCTGTCCGCATGGGGCATGAGCGATGCGCATGCGGCGGTCACCGCCGACGTGCTGGTCGCGGCTGATCTGATGGGCATCGATTCCCATGGCCTGACCCTGTTGCCGCTCTACGCCCAGCAGCTCGGCAATGGCGGCGCCACCGCGACGCCGACCATCGAGATCGTCCACGACATGGGCGCCGTCGCGCTGATCGACGGCGATGCCGGCTTCGGCCAGGTGCCCGGCATGATGGCTGTCGACATGGCGGCCGACCGGGCCGGACGTTTCGGCATCTCCGCCATCTCGATCCGCAATTCCAACCATTACGGCGCCGCCGGCGTCTATGTGCGGCGGCTTGCCGAACAGGGGCTCGTCGGCATCTCGACCTCCTCGGTCTGGCGGGCCGGCATCGTGCCGACCGGCGGGCTGGCGCCGAAGCTCGGCACCAATCCCATCGCCTTCGCCGCCCCCTCGGCACGCGGCCAGCCCTTTCTTCTCGACATGGCGACCTCCACCGCCGCGATCGGCAAGCTCAAGCTGGCGCAGCGGGCCGAGACCGAACTGCCGGAAGGCTGGGCCCTGACCCGTCAGGGCACGCCCCAGCGCGATCCCAACCTGGCTTTGCTCGATCCGTTGCTGGCGCCGCTGGGCGGCCACAAGGGCTATGGGCTGGCGACCATGGTCGAGGTGCTGTCCAGCGTCCTGTCCGGCGCCGCGCTGACACCGTTGCGCGGGGCACCCGGCCAGAAGCACGATGTCGGCCATTTCATCCTGGCCCTCGATCCCGCGATGATCCGCGGCTCGCGCGCCGCCTTCGAGGCCGACCTCGATCGCATGGTCGACGGCCTGCGTGCGACCGACCCGATCGATCCGGCCCATCCGGTGATGGTGGCCGGCGACCCCGAATATGCCCGCGAGGCCGACAGGCTGGCGCACGGCATCCCCTTGTCTGCGAAGCTCGCCGCGCAATTGCGCGAGATTGCCGAACGGGCGGGCGCCGCCTTCCTGTTCGAGCGGGAGAGTGCGCCGACGTGACCGACCGCCCCGCGGGGCGGAGATAAACTGGGAGGAGAAAGACATGAAGAAGACCCTACTGACGCTCGCGCTCACGGCGGCGGGCATCGCCATGACCATGCCGGCACAGGCACAGCAGCTGAGACTCATGACCGGTCCGCAGGGCGGTTCGTGGTATCCGCTGGGCGGCGCCATCCAGGGCATGGCGCCCGACGGCGTGGCGATCCAGGTCCTGCCGGGCGGCGGCGTCGCCAACGTCCAGGGCGTCCAGAACGGGGCCGCCGATCTCGGCTTCGCCAATTCCATCTCGACGGTCGACGCCATCAAGGGGCGCGAGCCCTTCGAAGGCGAAGCCGACAATGTCTGCAATCTCGCGACGCTCTATCCGCAGTATTTCCAGATCGTCACGACTGCCAGCACCGGCATCGAGAAGGTCGAGGATTTCGCCGGCAAGCGTCTCGCCACCCAGCCGGTCGGCAACACCGCCGAGCAGGTGACCCGCGCCGTGATGCAGGCCGCCGGCATGACCTATGACGACCTGTCGACCGTCGACTACGTGTCCTATTCGGATGGCGTATCGCTGATGCAGGACAACAATTCCGACATCTTCACGCTCGGCACCACCGTGCCGGCCTCGGCGATCATGGATCTCGCCAATTCGTCCGAGATCAAGCTGGTGCCGCTGGACGCCGACTTCATCGCCAAGATGAAGGCCGAGATCAATCCGGGCTACACCGGCGTGACCATCCCCGCCGGCTCCTATCCCGGGCAGGACGAGGACGTCAGCGCCGTCGGCTACGCCACCCACGTGATCGCGCGCTGCGATCTCGATGCCGGCGTTGTCGAGGGAATTCTCGGCCAGATGTGGGAGAATCGTCAGGATCTCGCCGCCATCGCCGCCGCGATGAAGGACATCACCGTCGAGGAGATGGCCCAGGACGTCGGCGTGCCGATGCACGAGGGCGCCAAGGCCTTCTACAAGGCCAACGGCGTCGAGATGTAAGCAGAATGGCGGGCGTGCGGCTTCGGGAGGGGCCGCACGCTTTTTATGACCGGCAGGCGCATGAGCCGGCCGGCCGACGGGTCGGCAATCCGGCTTGTCCACGGGGGGTGACATGGAACGACACGAAGTCTGGCTGAAGCGAGCGATCACCGTCGTCGCGGTGACGATGAGCCTGTTCCACCTCTATGTCGCCTATTTCGGGCCGCCCAACGCCTTCACCCTGCGGGCCACCCATTTCGGCTTCGCGCTGGTGCTGGCCTATCTGTCGCTGCCAATGTTCGCCTCGCGCCAGGGCAAGGCCCCCTCGCCGCTCGACTGGGTGTTCCTGGTCGGCTCGCTCGCAGCCTCCGCCTACCCGATCGTCGAACAGCAATATTTCAACACCCGCATGGCTTATGTCGGCCCGGTCTCGGCCACCGACATCAGCTTCGCCGTCCTGATGATCGTCGTCGTCCTGGAAGGCACGCGCCGCGCCATCGGCCCGATCCTGCCGATCACCGCGCTGATCTTCCTCGGCTATCAGGTGTTCTTCACAAACACCCATCTGATCCGCCTGTTCGAATACCAGTACATGACGACCGATGCCCTGTTCGGCATCCCGGCGCAGGTCTCGGCCACCTATGTCGTCCTGTTCGTCATCTTCGGCGCCCTCGCCGAACGGCTGGGCATCGGCAAGCTGTTCATGGACTTCGCCCTGGCGCTCACTGGCAGCCAGGCCGGCGGGCCGGCCAAGGTCGCGGTCGTCACCTCGGGCCTGTTCGGCTCGGTGTCGGGCTCGGCCGTCGCCAACGTGATGACCACCGGTACCTTCACGATCCCGCTGATGAAGCGCATCGGCTATCCGCCGCACTTCGCCGGCGCGGTCGAGGCGGTCGCCTCCACCGGCGGCCAGATCATGCCGCCGATCATGGGGGCCGCGGCCTTCGTCATGGCCGAGTTTCTCGGCGTCAGCTATCTGAAGGTCGCGGCCTTCGCGCTGCTGCCCGCCCTCCTCTACTATTTAGCGGTCTTCCTCGCGGTGCATTTCGAGGCCAAGAAACAGGGCCTCAAAGGTCTGCCCAAGGCCGATTTGCCCCGCGTCGGCGAGGTGCTGCGCGAGCGCGGCCACCTGTTCCTGCCGTTGTTCATCATCATCGGCACGCTGATGTCCGGCTTCTCGGCGCCCTTCTCGGCGCTGATGGGCATCGTCTCCGTGGTGCCGGTCGTCCTGATGCGCAGCACCACCCGCAGCGAATTCACCATGGCCAAGCTGATCGACGGGCTGGAAGCCGGCGCGATCAACTCGGTGATTGTCGCCATGGCCTGCGCCACCGCCGGCATCGTTATCGGCGTCATCGCCCAGACCGGGCTCGGCCTGACCTTCACCAGCATCGTGCGTGCCGCGGCGCAGGACATGCTGCTGCCGGCCCTGCTGCTGACCATGGTCGCCGGCATCGTGCTGGGCATGGGCATGCCGACGACACCGGCCTACATCGTCCAGGTTGCGCTCCTCGTGCCGGCCCTCGTCCGGCTCGGCGTGGCGGTCGAGGCGGCGCACATGTTCGTGCTCTACTTCGCCATCCTGTCGGCGATCACGCCGCCGGTCGCGATCGCCGTCTATGCGGCCTGCGGCATCAGTCGCTCGGCCGTCTGGGACACCAGCATTGCGGCGGTGAAGCTGGCGCTGACGGGCTACATCATCCCCTTCATGTTCGTCTTCGGCCCGTCGCTGCTGCTGATCGGCGAATGGGACCGGGTGGCCGTGTCGGTCGTCACCTCGATCACCGGCGTTACGCTGCTCACCGGCGGCCTCTCCGGCTATCTCCTGAAGCCGGCCAACTGGCCAACGCGGCTGCTCTACATTGCCGCTGCCTTCACGCTGATCAAACCGGGCCTGACGACCGACATGATCGGCGCCGGTCTCGGCGCTTTGGGCCTGTTCCTCAACTGGCGCTGGCCCGCGCCGGACTTCGTCCCGCGCAATCGGCCAATGGTCGATCCGGGGCATGTGGAGGCGCCGGAGAACGCGCCGATCGAGCCCGGCGACCTGCTGGAAGCCTCGGCCCACAGCAGCCACCCGCGTAACAGCTGACACGCAAAAGGCGGGGCGCCCGGCGCCCCGCGCCTTTTGATTTCCCGGGACCGTCTCCCTCAGCGCCGCCGTCCAGGACGGCCGATGCCGCATCAGGGCATCGGGATGTCCTGCGTGAACTTCGGCACGTGATAGCCCTTCTGCACCGCCTCGCGGCCGGCCAGTTCGACATACCAGCGCTTCACATTCGGGAAGTCGTGGAGCGAGATCTCCTGCCATTCATGGCGCGATGCCCACGGCCAGATCGACAGGTCGGCGATCGAGTATTCGCCGGCGACATATTGTTCGCGGCCAAGCTGGGTGTCGAGCACGCCGTAGAGACGGCGCACTTCCTTGGCGAAGCGCTCCTCTGCGAAGGGCGCCTTGCCCTTGTTGAACTTCAGATATTGATGCGCCTGGCCGAGCATCGGGCCAAAGCCGCCCATCTGCCACATCAGCCATTCGAGCGTCTTCATCCGGGCGACCGGCTCGGTCGGCAGCAGCTTGCCGGACTTTTCCGCCAGATAGATCAGGATCGCGCCCGATTCCATCAGCGTCAGGCCGTTGTCGCGATCGACGATCGCCGGGATCTTGTTGTTCGGCGCGATCTTCAGGAATGCGGGATCGAACTGTTCATCCTTGGTGATGTCGATGGCGTGGGCCTCGTAGGGAAGCCCCATTTCCTCCAGCGCGATTGAGACCTTGCGGCCATTGGGCGTCGCCCAGGTGTAGAGATCGATCATCGGTGCAAATCCTCCCAGAGTGCTGTGTTCGAGATAGTCGAGAGCGTGGCGACCTGCGGCCGCGCGATGACCGACCGCAGACCGAACCGGATGGCTATTTCGCCGAGGCGCGCAGCTTCGTGACCGTGGTGCGGGTCGAGATCCGCTCGGGATCGGTGACGAGCTCGATCAGCGCCGCCTTGCCGGAGGCACGTGCCCGCTCGAAGGCCGGCATGAACTCGTCATTGCTGGTCACTCGCTCGCCATGGGCGCCCATCGCCGTCGCCATGGCGGCGAAATCAGGGTTCTGCAGGTCGGTGCCGACGACCCGGACGGGATATTCCCGCTCCTGATGCATGCGGATCGTGCCGTAGGTGCCGTTGGCGAAGACGAAGATGATCGGCGTCGCGCCGTACTGGACGGCGGTCGCCAGTTCGAGGCCGCTCATCTGGAAGCCGCCGTCGCCGACGCAGCCGATGACGGTGCGGTCGGGATGGGCGATCGCCGCGGCGACGGCCGCCGGCACCGCATAGCCCATGGCGCCGGCCGTCGAGCCGATCTGCCGCCCCGGCCGTCCATAACGCAGGTAGCGCTGCGGCCAGCCGGTGTGGTTGCCCGCGTCGAGCGTGACGATGGCGTCGGTCGCAAGCTCTGCGCGCAAAGTGGTGAAGGCGGCCGCAAGATCCAGCGGACCGGCTTCCTGCTCCGGTTCAACGTCGGCCAGAAACTCTTGGCGCAGCTGCGAACGCCAGCCCTCGAAGCGCGACGGCTCGAACCAGCGTGCGTCGGCAAGGGTCGAGGCCAGCGAGGCCGGCGACGCGCAGAGGCCCAGCTCGGGCTGATAGACCCGGCCGACCTCTTCGGCGCCGGAATGGATGTGGATCAGGCGCGGGCGCGGCGACGGCGAGTCGAGCGTCGTGTAGCCCTTGGTGGTCATCTCGCCGAGCCGCGCGCCGGCGACGAACAGCACGTCGACCTCGGCCATCCGTTTGACGAGGCTCGGTGCGCCGGCCGTGCCGAAATCGCCGACGAAGCTCGACGAGCCCGCCGAAACCACATCCTGGCGGCGGAACGAACTGGCGACCGGCAGGCCGTTGGCCTCGGCAAAAGCAGTGATGTCGCGGCACGCTGCATCGGTCCAGCCGCTGCCGCCGACCAGCATCAGCGGGTTATTCGCTTCCGCGAGGATCGCCCGGATCGCCTCGGCATCGGCGGCCGTGACATGGCCCTCGACCGGCGTCGCCTTCGGCGCGTCACCGACGCTCGCCATCTCGGTCAGCATATCCTCGGGCAGCGCCAGCACCACCGGCCCCGGCCGCCCCGACATCGCCACCTGATAGGCCCGCGCGACATATTCGGGAATGCGCGCCGTCGTCTCGATCTCGGCGGCCCATTTGGCGACCGGCGAGAACATCCGGCGATAGTCGATCTCCTGGAAGGCCTCGCGGTCGCGCATGTCGCGGCCGACCTGGCCGACGAACAGGATCATCGGCGTCGAATCCTGGAACGCAGTGTGCACGCCGACCGAGGCGTGGCAGGCGCCCGGACCGCGGGTCACGAAGCACAGGCCCGGCTTGCCGGTCAGCTTGCCGTAGGCATCGGCCATGTTGGCGGCGCCGGCCTCGTGGCGAGCATTGATCAGGCGGATCTCGTCGCGGCTGTCATAGAGCGCGTCGAGTACCGCCAGATAGCTTTCGCCGGGTACGCAGAAGGCGGTGTCGGCCCCCTGCTTGAGAAGCTGGTCCACCAGAATGCGCCCACCGTTGCGGGCATTGGCTTGCGACTGGGTCATGTTCAGATCGACCTCGAAGGAATGCGCGGCCTTGAAGACCGTCCTGCGGGAGGCGCGAGGATCACGCCGGATGAAACCCGCGTCAGCGGGCGGTGGATCGAGCCGGCCGAGCCGTTGCGCTCAGGTCTAGCGCGGCCGAAGGGCCATCGCCAAGACCGCCGCAACGGCCGCCTGGAGGCCGGCTCAGCAATAGCGTTCCGGACCGATGGACTGGGCGTCCGAATAGCGGTCGCCATGGGCAAAGCCGACCGGCAGCACAGCCTCGATTGCGGCCATGTCCTCCGCCGACAGCGTGATCGCCATCGCGTCGGCGTGGTCGTCCAGATGATCCGCGCTGCGCGTGCCGGGAATGGCGACGATCTGCGGCGAGCGATGCAGCACCCAGGCGATCGCCAGCGCCGCCGGTGACTGGCCCCGCTCGGCCGCAAAGGCACGAAAGCGGTCGGCAGCAGCGAGGTTGTGGCTGAAATTCGGCTCGACGAAGCGTGGATTGGCGGTGCGGAAATCGCCGGGCGGAAATTCGGCCGGCACCAGCGGCTTTGCCCCGAACATGCCGCGGGCCAGCGGCGAGAAGGCGACGAGCGCCGTGCCGGAGCGCTCGCATTCCTGCACGAGGCCGAGTTCCGGCAGGCGCGTCCACAGGGAATATTCGCTCTGGACGGCGGCCACAGGATGCACCGCATTGGCCCGGCGCAGCGTGCCCGGAGAAATCTCCGACAGGCCGATCGCGCCGATCTTGCCCTCCTCCTTGAAGCGCACCAGCGTCTCCATCACCTCTTCGATCGGGCGCCCGGCCTCGCGGCGATGGATGTAGAAGAGGTCGACATGCTCGACGCCGAGCCGGCGGAGCGAGTCTTCGAGGGCGCCGCGCAGATAGTCCGCCGAATTGTCGAAGCTGCGCTGTGGCGCCCGCTTGATCGACGCCTTGGTGGCGATGACGAATCGGTGTGGCCGGGCTTTCAGGAAACTGCCGATCACCTCCTCCGAGACGCCCTCGCCATAGACGTCGGCCGTATCGAGATGTTCGATGCCGCGTTCGATCGCCCGGTCGAGCGTGCGACGGCTCTCCGCCACGTCGGTCGCCCCGTAGATGCCGCCGAAGCTCATGCAGCCGAGCCCCACGGGCGCCACCTGCGGTCCGCCCGTTCCAAGCCTGCGCCGTTCCATCATGCCCCCTCTTCATTCACTGGCCGTGCGTCCGCCTGCCCGTGCGGACAGATGCGGACGCTCCGGTCTCGCGTCGACGCGGCGGCCGCTCCCGGCCGGCAATCCCCGTGCGGCGCCTCCCTCCACGACCGGTCGATAACGTATCCACTGCCCCGATCGTGACCCTCGGGGAACCGATAGCACACCGGCGACCTTGCCCCGAGCGTCATATGATGACACGTGAAGCACGTCACCGGCGAATGGTGCCGGCGCGTCGCATGACTTTCGTGTGGACAGCCGTGCTGCCTAATGTCGATGTATGCATTGAAAGCTCGCCACCCGCGACAAACATTCCGGGTCCCAGGATCGCTCGTCCGCTTCGGTGTGGCGGGCATGGCTGCAAATGACAGGTGAATTGATGGCTTTGACAGGAGACCTCCTCATCGGAGGCGCGACACGACACGGAACCGCAGGCGACATCCACGGCCTTGACGCGGCAACCGGCGAGAAGCTCGAGCCGGCCTTCGGTGCGGCCGGCCCCGACGATCTGGAAAAGGCCTGCGCGCTCGCCGCCGAGGCGTTCCCGATCTTCCGCGAGACCGATCTGGAAGCACGCGCCGTGTTCCTGGAGACGATCGCCCAGAACATCATGGATATCGGCGACGAGCTGGTCCAGCGCTGCGTGACCGAGACCGGCCTGCCGCAGGCCCGTGTCGAAGGCGAGCGCGGCCGCACGGTCGGCCAGCTCCGGCTGTTCGCCGCGACCGTCCGCGAGGGCTCGTTCCTCGAGGCCCGCATCGACCCCGCCATGCCGGACCGCAAGCCGATGCCGCGCGTCGACCTGCGCCTGCGCAATGTCGCCGTCGGCCCGGTCGCCGTCTTCGGCGCGTCCAACTTCCCGCTGGCCTTCTCGGTCGCCGGTGGCGACACAGCCTCGGCGCTGGCCGCCGGCTGCCCGGTCGTCGTCAAGGCCCATTCGGCCCATCCCGGCACCTCCGAGCTGGTCGGCAAGGCCGTGCAGAAGGCGGTCAAGGATTGCGGCCTGCATGAGGGCGTCTTCTCGATGCTGTTCGGCTCGGGCCGCGTCATCGGCCAGGGCCTCGTCGCCGATCCGCGCATCAAGGCTGTCGGCTTCACCGGCTCGCGCAGCGGCGGCACGGCGCTGATGGCGACCGCAGCGGCCCGTTCCGAGCCGATCCCGGTCTATGCCGAGATGAGCTCGATCAACCCGGTCGTGCTGCTGTCGGGCGCCCTCGCCGCGCGCGGCGAAGCGATCGGCAAGGCCTTTGTCGGTTCGCTCACCATGGGCGCCGGTCAGTTCTGCACCAATCCGGGCCTGATCCTCGCCATCGACGGCGAGGGCCTCGAAGGCTTCGTCAAGGGCGCTAGCGCCGCGTTGGGCGAGGCTCCGGCCGCGACCATGCTGACGCCGGGCATCCACGAAGCCTATTGCGAAGGCGTCAAGCGTCTGGACAGCCATTCCCAGGTCCAGAAGCTGGCCGAGGGCAAGGTCGGCGAGAAGTTCCAGGGCCAGGCCGCCCTGTTCTCCACCAAGGCTGCCGACTTCCTGGCGCATCCCGAGCTTCAGGAAGAGGTCTTCGGCTCCACCTCGCTGATCGTGCGTTGCGCCGACGAGGCGGAACTGCAGAAGGTCCTGGGCTCGGTCGAGGGTCAGCTGACCATCGCCCTGCACATGGAAGAGGGCGATCACGACGACGCCCGCAAGCTGCTGCCTGTGCTTGAGGAAAAGGCTGGCCGCATTCTGGTCAACGGCTTCGGCACCGGTGTGGAAGTGGCCCCCGCCATGGTCCATGGCGGTCCCTTCCCGGCCACCTCCGACGGTCGCTCCACCTCGGTCGGCACGCTCGCTATCGCCCGCTTCCTGCGGCCGGTGAGCTATCAGGACATGCCCGACGCGCTGCTGCCGAAGGCCCTGCAGGAGGCCAACCCGCTGAACGTGCCGCGCCGCATCGACGGCAAGCGCAGCTAAGCCCCGCGCAGACCACGAACGAAGCCCCCGGCGACCGACGGTCCCGGGGGCTTTTTCGTTTGGGCCTCCTGCAGCACGCCCGGATGGCCCGAGCCCGCATGGCACGTCTCGCCCGGCACGTCTCGCGACCCTTGGAATCGCCGGCCATATGGCCGACAGTGCCGTGGGGGAAATTCACGATATCTTCGGGGGGAGAAAATCTTGGCAGCTCAGAAAAGACGGGTCGCGCTGGTCGGGCTCGGCATGGTGGTGGGCGCCCATGTCCGCAGCCTCATCGACCTCGCCGACCGGGTCGAGATCGCCTACGCCTACAGTCCCACGGCGGCCCGGCGCGAGGCCTTCACGGCGCAGTTTCCGGTGCCGACCTGCGACCGGCTGGAGACGATCCTCGACGATCCGAGCATCGACGCGGTCATCGTCCTGACCCCGCCCAACACCCATCTCGACATCGTCGGGCGCTGTGCGGCGGCGGGCAAGCACGTGCTTCTGGAAAAGCCGCTGGAGATCACCACCGAGCGCGCCACGCAGATGGTCGAGGCCTGCGAGGCCGCCGGGGTCACCCTTGGCATCGTCCTGCAGCACCGCTTCCGCCCGGCCGCCGAGGCGCTGGCACGGATGCTGGCCGCCGGTGATCTCGGCGACATCGCCGGCTGCTCGACGATCATCCGGCTGTGGCGACCGCAGGCCTATTACGACGAACCCGGCCGCGGCAGCCTCGCCCGCGATGGCGGCGGCGTGCTCCTGACCCAGGGCATCCATACGCTCGACCTGATGCTGAGCCTTGCCGGCCGACCGGCCGAGGTACGGGGCTTCGCCACCACCAGCCCCGTGCATGTGATGGAAACCGAGGACATGGTCGCTGCCGGCATCCGCTTCGAGAACGGCGCTCTCGGCACCATCGACGCGACGACCGCCGCCTATCCGGGCTTTCCCGAGCGCATCGAATTCATCTGTCGCAACGGGACCGCGGTCCTCGCCGGGACCGGCCTCGACGTCACGTTCCACGACGGCCGCACCGAGCGGGTCGCGCCGCTGGAGACCGCCGGCGGCACCGGGGCCAATCCGATGGATTTCCCGCATGACTGGCACCGCAGCGCCATCGCCGATTTCCTCGACGCGCTGGACGGAGAGCGCCCGCCGCGCATCTCGGGCCGCGAGGCGCTGAAGGTGCATCGCCTGATCGATGCGCTGATCGAGGCCGGACGGACCGGAACCAGCGTCGCGGTCGCCGCCGATCCGACCTGACGGCACACCCGCGCCTGCCATCTCCGGCCGGCGCCGGTTGCACCAGACAGTGGACTGCGTCGGCGCTATTGCGCCTCCCAGGCGCCGAGCCGCTGGCCTTCGATGATCGCCATGGCGACATGGTAGAGCAGCCGCGTCGGCGCATCGGCCTGCAACGTGTTGCCGTCGGGATCGATCTGGTTGCGCCAGATCGGGCGGTCGGCGGCGATGTGCTGCTTGAACATCAGCTTGGTCAGTTGCCGCGCCCGCGCCACGCCCTCCGCGTCGCCGGCCGATTCGGCCCGCGCCAGATGCGCCTTGATGCCTTCCGTCTGGGGCCAGAGCAGCATCGATGTCGAGATCGGCGCCCCTGACGGGTCGATCTCGTCATAGACGCCGCCGCCCAGCCGGCCGCCACGATGGGTGCCGTTGTTCCAGCCGAACCGATAGAGCGCTGCGGCATGGTCGTCGAAGCGCCGGTCGCCGGACAGGGCCGCATAGCGGTGCAGCAGCCAGACCCATTCGAACTGGTGGCCCGGCTCGCGGATGCGGCCGGCCGGCGGCGGCGCCTCGCCGAGATCGCGGTCGAGGAACTCGCGCAGCGAGCCGGTGTCGGCGTCGTAGAAATGCGCCGCGAAGATTTCGGCGATGCGCCTCGCATGCTCCAGCCAGCGCGGCTCGCCCGTCGCCTCGTGCAGAGCGAGTAGCGCCTCGAAGAGATGCATGTGCGGGTTCTGGCGGCGCGGCAGCGGATAGGGTTCGCCAGGCTGCGTGGCCCTGTCGTCCTCGTGATAGCCGCCGGTCGCCGGATCGAAGAGCGTGCCGTGGAACCAGTCGAAGGTCTCGTCGAGGAGGGTCCGCGCTGTCTCCGACGGCCCGAGCCGCAACAAGGCGGCGAGACCGAGCAGCACGAAGCTGTGGTCGTAGGCATCCTTGACCCGGTTCGCACCGGGTGCAGCCGGGTCCCCGTCCCGGCCGACCGCGCGGTAGAAGCCGCCATCGGACGGATCGCGCAGATGGTCGGTGAGGAAGGCCAGCGCCGCCTCGGCGCCGGCGACACAGTCCTCGCCGCCACCGTTCAGCCGCGCATGGGCGCAGGTGAACAGCATCCGTGCCTGCACGAGCGTCGTCTTTGAATCGTCCTCATACGGTTCGCCGGCCGACGAGAGACGGTCGAAGAAGCCGCCATGCCGGTCGTCCCGCGACGTCGCGATCCAGAACGGCATCGCCTTGTCGTAGAGCCAGAGATCCGGCCGCCGATCGCTGCGTGTCATGTGCGTCTTTCCCCGATCGCATGTTCAATAAAAAAGAGCGCGGCGCACCGTTTCCGGGCACCGCGCTCCTCCCCCCTCAACCGATAGCTCAGTTGACGAATTGCGGCATCAGCAGTCGCGGCAACCACAGGCTGACCGACGGGAACACGATGACAAGCGCAAGGATGGCCAGCATCGGCGCCAGGATGATCGCCACGTCCTTGATCACCCGTTTCACCGATATGCCGGCGACCGAACAGGAGATCAGCAGACACAGGCCATAGGGTGGCGTCACCAGTCCGAAGGCGAGGCTGATCACGCCGATCATGGCGAAGTGGATCGGATGCATGCCGACCGACTGCGTAACCGGCCACAACACTGTGCCGAGAATGATGATCGCCGGGATAGCATCGATGAAGCAGCCGATGATCAGGAAGGCGATCGCCACGGCAAAGCCCATCTCGGTGATGCCGAGATCCATCGCCTGCACATAGGCGACGAGCGCCGCCGGAACCTTGAAATAGGCCAGGATCCAGCCGAAGGCGCTGGCGGTGCCGATGCAGAACAGCGCGATCGAGGCGAAGCGTCCGGTGTCGTAGAGCACCTCGGTCAGGAGCTTCAGGCCGATGGTGCGGTAGACGACCATGCCGAGGAACAGCGCATAGAGCGCGGCGACCACGGAGGCCTCGGTCGGCGTGAAGACGCCGCCAACGATGCCGCCGACGATGATGATCGGCGTCATCAGAGCGAGCGCGGCCCCGAGGAACGCACCGGCGAGTTCGCGGAACGTGGCGCGGGTGTGCAGGCCCATGCCGTGGCGCCTTGCATAGATGTAGACCGTGGTCATCTGTGCGCCGGCGATCAGCATGCCTGGAATGATGCCGGCCAGGAACAGGCCGCCGATCGAGACGGACATGAGGCCGCCCCACACGACCATCAGGATCGATGGCGGGATCACGACGCCCATCACCGAGGAACAGGCGGTCACCGCGACGGAGAACGATCCGGAGAAGCCCTCCTTCTTCATCTGCGGGATCAGCAGCGAGCCGATGCCGGCAGCGTCGGCGGTCGAGCTGCCCGAGATGCCGGCGAAGAACATCGACACCACGACATTGACGTGGCCGAGGCCGCCTGGAAGGTGCCCGACCAGGGCCCGCGACAATCGGATCAACCGGTCGGTAATGCCCGCCGCGTTCATCAGATTGGCGGCGAGCAGGAAGAACGGCACCGCCAGCAGCACGAAGGAATTGTAGGAGCGGAACATCTCCTGCAGCAGCAGGATCGGCGTCAGCCGGGGCTCCAGGAAGAACACCGGGATACAGGCGAGAGCGAGCGCGAAGGCGACCGGCACCCGTAGGATGATGAAGAGCAGGAACAGCCCGAACAGCAGCGCAGCGACGAAACCGGGGGTCATGCGACCTCTCCCAGCGGGCGCCGCAGTTCGATCATGACCTTCTCGGCCATGAAGAGCAGCGTGACGACCCCCATCAGCGGCCAGGCGACGAACATCCAGTTCATCGGCAGCGAGGCGATCTCGGAGGTCTGGTACCAACCGAAGAGCAGGAACTGCCAGCCGTACCAGACGAAGATCACGGCCACGAGCGAGACCATCAGATGCACGAAGATGCGCTTGGCCCGCTCAATCTTGGGATTGGCCGATTCCGGCAGGATCTCCAGATCGAAATGGGTGCCGTCGCGCACCGCGCACATGGCGCCGATCATGATCATCCACACGAAGCAGAAGCGGGCGATCTCCTCGGTCCAGATATAGCGGGGCACGTAGTCGGAGCGTGACAGCACCTGCATCGTCACGGGAATAATCAGGCCTGCGACGAGCAGGCCCAGTGCCACCTTGAGGACGAGGTGGACTGCGTCGAGGATGCGATGCATGAACTCTACCGAAAAATGCGGGAAATGCGTGGAAACAGCCGGGTCGCCGGGACGGCTGAGCCGCCCCGGCTAGGCGCCGTTACTTGATCGCCTGGATGTTCTTCAGAACGTCGGCTGCACCGAGCTCTTCGGCATAGGCCTCGAGCACCGGATTGGCGGCCGCCAGCATGGCATCACGCTCGGTGAATTCATGCGTGTTCAGCCAGCCCTTCTCGACCATGGCGTCGAGCTTCTTGCCGTCTTCGCTGCTTTCGATCTCGCGGCCGTGCTGCCCGGCCTGCGGGCCGGCCTCGTCGATGCACTTCTGCAGGCCTTCCGGCAGGCGCTGATAGGTCTTGTTCGACATCATCAGCGGCCGGATGGTGATCGCGTGCTTGGTCAGCGACAGCTCCGGTCCCACTTCGTAGAACTTCATCTGCTCGACGCCGGCCGCCTCGTTCTCGGCCGCCTCGATGACGCCGGTCTGAATGGCGTTGTAGACCTCGTTATAGGCGATCACGGTCGGCGCCGCGCCCAGCGCATTGAAGACGCTGGTCCAGATCGGAGCGCCCTGCATGCGGATCGACAGGCCCTTCATCTCTTCCATGTTGGTGACCGGCCGCGTCGCGAAGACGTTGCGCGTGCCGCCGCCCGCATAGCCGAGCAGCCGGATGTCGGCCTTTTCGAGAATGTCGTCGGCGATCGGCTTCAGCGCGTCGGCTTCCAGCACCTTGTTCCAGTGATCCTCGTCACGGAACAGGAACGGCATGTCCATCAGCGGCGCCATCTTCGAGAAGGTGGACATGTGGGCGGGCGAGGCCACCGCATAGTCCACCGACAGGCCCTGATTCATATAGGCGACGTAATCCTTCTCGAGGCCCAGCTCGGAGTTCAGGTGCATCTCGAACTCGATGGGCTCTTCGGTGTAACAGGCCGAAACCAGTTCCTCGAACTTGCGCATCGTCTTGGTGAAGGCGTGGTTCTCGTCGAACTGGCTCGCGCCGATCAGCTTCGTCTGCGCAGCGGCCGGTGCGGCCGAACCGAGCGCCACGGCACTGGCACCAAGCAGAAGCGCGGCAGCCGCACCCTTCATGAATCCAAACGTCATACTGTTCCTCCCAATATGGCGCGCGCTTCTGCAGTAAACGCGCACCGTTCTTTCTGCGCTGCAATATTGCAGTGCAGTATTTTCTCCCGAATCCGACTATATCCGATGACTTGCGCGGGTCAACAACGTATACGCTAAGCCTGTCGGTGCTTTTTATCGCCGGTACGATTGGAGATCGCGAACGGGAATCGACGTGCAGGAGCGCGACCGTTCGCCGGAGAGGGACTTCACTATGACCAACAAGCCATCGATCGGTTTCATCGGCCTCGGGCTCATGGGATCGGCCATGGTCGAGCGGATGCAGAAGCTCGGCTACCCGATGACCGTCGTCGCCAACCGCAGCCGCGGCAATGTCGATGCCGCGGTCAAGCGCGGGGCGACCGAGACCGAGACATCGCGCGAGCTCGCCGGCCGCAGCGACATCGTCATGATGTGCATGGACACCTCTGCCTCGGTCGAGGCCCGCATGTTCGGCGAGGACGGCGTCATTGCGGGCCTGCGCCCGGGCAGCCTCGTCATCGACTTCGGCACCTCGCTGCCCGATTCGACCAAGCGGATCGCCGCGGCCGTGGCCGAGGCCGGCGCCGAATACATGGACGCGCCGCTCGGCCGCACCCCGTCCCACGCCGTCGACGGCAAGCTCAACATCATGTCCGCCGGCAGCACGGAAGCCTTCGAGCGCGCCAAGCCGGTCTTCGAGGATCTCGGCGAGAACATCTTCCATGTCGGCCCGCTGGGTGCCGGTCACACGCTGAAGCTGATCAACAATTTCTTCGCCATGACCACCGCCTGCGCGATGTCGGAGGCCTTCGCCATGGCTGATCAGGCCGGCATCGAGCGGGACACGCTGTACGGCGTCATGTCCGCCGGTCCGCTGAAGTCCGGCATGATGGATTTCGTCAAGGCCTACGCCGTCGACGACAATCCCAACATGCTGGCCTTCTCGGTCGCCAATGCCCGCAAGGATGTCGGCTATTACAGCCGCATGGCCGACGATCTCGGCGTGCCGAGCGTCATGTCGACCTCCGCCAAGCAGGCGCTGTCTCTGGCGACTGCCGGCGGCTTCGGCCAGCGCATGGTGCCGGAAATGGTGGCGTTCTTCGCCGGCCTGTTCGGCGGCAAGAAGTAACGGTCAGCCCTGACAGAACCGGATCCGGCGGCCCCGCTGCCGGATCTTATGCCGGGGGTGCGACCATCGCCGGCACCGCCTCGCGGGCCGGATAAAGCACCCTACCCTCGCTAAGCGTCAGCAGCGTCGCGATAATAGTCGCGGTACCATGCGACGAAGGCGGCCACGCCCTCCTTCACCGGTGTCGCCGGCCGGTAGCCGACGGCCCGCTCCAGTTCGCTCACATCGGCGAATGTGTCGGGCACGTCGCCGGGCTGCAGCGGCAGGAGCTGGCGTTCGGCCTTGCGGCCCAGCGTCTCTTCCAGCGCCTCGACGTAATCGAGCAGCTTCACCGGCGAGTTGTTGCCGATGTTGAACAGCCGGAACGGCGCGTTGCTGGTCGCCGGATCGGGCCGGTCGCTGTTCCAGTCCGCATTCGGCGCGGCCGGGTTGTCGCTGGTGCGGATCACCCCTTTGGCGATGTCCCCGACATAGGTGAAGTCGCGGGTGTGATGGCCGCCGTTGAACAGCAGGATCGGCCGGCCTTCGAGGATATTCCGGGTAAACAGGAACAGCGCCATGTCCGGTCGGCCCCATGGGCCATAGACGGTGAAGAAGCGCAGTCCCGTCGTCGGCAGCCGGAACAGGTGGCTGTAGGAATGGGCCATCAGCTCGTTGGCGCGCTTGGTGGCGGCATAGAACTGCAGCGGATGATCGACGCTCTGGTGCTCGGAGAACGGCATTGCCGTATCCGCGCCATAGACGCTGGACGTGGAAGCATAGGTCAGGTGCCCGACCCCGCCATGCCGACAGGCTTCCAGAATGTTGGTGAAGGCAACGACGTTGGATTCCACATAGGCATGCGGATTTTCCAGCGAGTAGCGCACACCGGCCTGCGCCGCGAGATGGATCACCCGGTCCGGGCGATGCTCCGCAAAGCAGGCCGCCACCGCGTCGCGGTCGGCCAGATTCGCCCGTACGAAGCTGTAGCGACCGGTCGAACGCGCCGCCGTCTCCTCCAGCACCCGCAGCCGGGCTTCCTTGAGCGCCGGGTCGTAATAGTCGTTGACCACGTCGAAGCCGACGACGTCGTCGCCGCGCTCCAGAAGGCGTCGCGCGACATGGAAGCCGATGAAGCCGGCATTGCCGGTGACCAGGATCGTCATCAGAGCCGCCCGTCCGTGTCCTCGCGCGCAAAGACGCCCTTCACATCGTAGAACGCCGCACTCTCCCGGCCCAGTCCTCTGATGGCGGCCGCGCCCATGGCAGCGAACTGCCGGTGGCCGACGGCGAGGACAATCCCGTCATAGGTGGCGGAATCGGGCTTTTCGCTCAGGCAGGCAAAGCCGAATTCGCGCTCGCATTCCTCCGGCGCGACCCACGGGTCCCAGACGTCGACCACGGCGTTGAACTGCTTGAGGTCGCTGACGAGGTCGATCACCCGCGAATTGCGGATGTCCGGGCAGTCTTCCTTGAAAGCGATGCCCATCACCAGGATGCGGCTGCCGACGACCGGCAGGCCGCGGCTCATCATCAGCCGCGCCACCTGATCGGCCACATGGTGCCCCATCCGGTCGTTGATCCGCCGCCCGGCGAGAATGACCTCGGGATGATAGCCGACCTCCTGCGCCCGGTGGGTCAGGTAATACGGGTCGACGCCGATGCAGTGACCACCGACGAGACCGGGCCGGAAGGGCAGGAAATTCCACTTGGTGCCGGCGGCCGCCAGAACGTCGAGCGTGTCGATCCCGAGCCGCTGGAAGACGATGGAAAGCTCGTTCATCAGCGCGATGTTGAGATCGCGCTGGGTGTTCTCGATCACCTTGGCGGCTTCCGCGACCTCGATCGACGGCGCCTTGTGGGTGCCGGCGGTGACGATCGTGCCGTAAAGCCGGTCGACGGTCTCCGCGGCCTCCGGGGTGGAGCCGCTGGTGACCTTGGTGATCGTCGTCAGCCTGTGCTGGCGGTCACCCGGATTGGCGCGCTCCGGGCTGTAGCCGAGGAAGAAATCGTGGTTCAGCGTCAGCCCGGACAGCTTCTCCAGGATCGGCGCGCAGATGTCGCGGGTGCAGCCCGGATAGACCGTCGATTCGTAGATCACCAGCGCACCGGCCGAGAGTGCCCGGCCGACCGATTCCGTTGCCCGGATCAGCGGCCCGAGATCGGGACGGTTGGCCTTGTCGATGGGTGTCGGCACCGTCACGATGAAGATGCTGCAGGCCGACAGGGCGTCCGGATCGCTGGAAAAGGCGAGATTGTCCGCCGTTGCCTGCAGATCGGCCGGATCGACCTCCAGCGTCGCATCGCAGCCATCCTGCAGCTCGGCGATCCGCGCGGCCCTGATGTCGAAGCCCAGAACCCTGCGCTGCCGGGCAAATTCCACCGCCAGCGGCAGGCCGACATAGCCCAGCCCGATGACGGCGATCGTGCCCTGGTCTCGTTCGTCCTGGCGCAAAGCGGCACCTCCGGTCGCGATCGCCCCGGCCGGTGCGGCCGGGTGGCGTGCTCTTGCCGAAGGGCTATCCATCGCTGCGGGGCGGCGTGTCAAACGGCGCGGGTTTCGGCAGACGGGACCAGCGCATCCGCATCGCTCCCACGCGGGCGTCCGACGCCGGCATAGCTGAAGCCGGAACGGGTCACCGTCTCCTTGTTGTAGACGTTGCGCAGATCGACCATCACCGGGCTGGTCATCAGCGATTTCAGCCGCGCCAGGTCGAGCGAGCGGAACTCGTTCCATTCCGTCACGATGGCCAGCGCATCGGCGTCCTCGACCGCCTGGTAGACCCCTTCGGCGAAGGTGACGTCGTCGAGCACCGCGCGGGCCTGCTCCATGCCGACCGGATCGTAGGCCACGACCCTGGCACCGCCGTCCTGCAGCGCCTGGATGATCGAGATCGACGGCGCATCGCGCATGTCGTCGGTGTTCGGCTTGAAGGTCAGGCCCAGCACCGCGATGGTCTTGCCGCGCACCGATCCGCCGCAGGCCTGAACGATCTTGCGCGCCATCGAGCGCTTGCGCTGGTCGTTGATCGACACCGTCGTCTCGATCAGCCGTACCGGGCTTTCGGCGTCCTGGGCAGTCTTGACCAGGGCCAGCGTGTCCTTGGGAAAGCACGATCCGCCATAGCCCGGCCCCGCATGCAGGAATTTCGAGCCGATCCGACCGTCCATGCCGATGCCGCGCGCCACGTCCTGGACGTCGGCGTCGAGCTTTTCGCACAGATCGGCGATCTCGTTGATGAAGGTGATCTTCATGGCGAGGAAGGCGTTGGCGGCATATTTCGTCAGCTCGGCGGTGCGGCGCGAGGTGAAATAGACCGGCGCGGCATTCAGCGAGAGCGGCCGGTAGACCTCCGACATCATGGCCTTCGCCGTCTCGTCCTCGGTGCCGATGACCACGCGGTCGGGCCGCTTGAAATCCTCGATGGCCGAGCCTTCGCGCAGGAATTCCGGATTGGAGACGACGGCGACGTCGGCGTCCGGGTTCACCTCGCGGATGATCCGCTCCACCTCGTCGCCGGTGCCGACCGGCACGGTGGACTTGGTGACGACGATGGTGAAGCCGTCGAGCGCCCGGCCGATCTCGGCGGCGGCCCCGTAGACATAAGAGAGGTCGGCATGGCCGTCGCCGCGCCGCGAGGGCGTGCCGACGGCGATGAACACCACGTCGGAGGCCGCGACCGAAGCAGCAAGATCGCTGGAAAAGCGCAGCCGCTTCTGCACGGCGTTGCGCGCCACCAGCTCGTCCAGCCCCGGCTCGTAGATCGGCATGCGCCCGAGTTCCAGCAGTTCGAGCCGCGCCGGATCGCGGTCGACGCAGATGACCTCATGGCCGAAATCGGCAAAGCAGGCCCCCGAGACGAGGCCGACATAGCCGGCACCGATCATCGTGATACGCATGGTTCAGTCCTTTCGCGAGCGACGCTTGCCCGGCACCGGTCCGGCTGCGCCGGATGCAGCCCGGCAAACGGGTTCTCGCCGCCCTTCATGGCGTCCAGATGAAGGGCGCCAGCGCGCTCCGCAACGGTGACGCGCCGTGCACAGATCGCGCGATGGATCGCCGTCGCCCATACCAGCCCGCCGGCGGATGGTGCGAGCGGCGCATCGGATGCGCCCTACCCGTCCGCCAGCGCGCCGGCGCGCACCGCCATCCGCACCAGCTCGGACAAGCTGGCGGCTTCCATCTTGGTCATGACGTTGGCCCGGTGGACCTCCACCGTGCGCGGGCTGAGCCCGAGATCGTAGGCGATGGTCTTGTTGGGATGGCCGGCAAGCAGCCCGTCCAGCACCTGTCGCTCGCGCGGCGTCAGCGACTGGAGGCGCCCCTGTATCCGGGCGGTGTCGCCGTCCGGTCCTCCATGATGGTTGCAGCGTTCCAGTGCCGTGTGGATCGCTTCGAGCAGGATCTCGTCGTCGAAGGGCTTCTCGACCAGGTCGACGGCGCCCTCCTTCATCGCCTGCACGGCCAGCGGCACGTCGGCATGGCCGGTCATGATGACCACCGGCAGCATCACGCCGAGGCCCTTCAGCCGTCGTTGCAGCTCCAGCCCGTCGATCCCCGGCATGCGCACGTCGCTGACGATGCAGCCGGGCTGCAGTCCCTCGAGCGACGCCAGGAAGGCGGTCGCCGAATCGTAGACCCGCACCGCCAGCCCGGCCGTCGCCAGCAGGAAGGCCAGCGACTGGCGCACATCCGCGTCGTCGTCGATGACGTGCACGACGGCATTATTCGCCATCCTCGGCCTCCTTCATCCGGGCGCTGCGCAGGGTCAGCCGGAAGATCGTGCCGCCGTCCGGGTTCGGCTCCGCCCACAGATGCCCGCCATGGGCCTCGATGATCGTGCGCGAGATCGACAGGCCGACGCCCATTCCCTGCGCCTTGCTGGTCACGAAGGGCTGGAAGAGCTGCTCGGCCACATCCGCGGCGATCCCCGTGCCCGTGTCGGTGACGTCCACCCGCACCATCTCGTCCTCGCCGAGCGAGGTGACGACGACCAGTTCGCGGCGCGGCGTTTCCTGCATCGCCTCCACCGCATTGCGGATGAGGTTCAGGAGAACCTGCTGCACCTGCACCTTGTCGGCCAGCACCTGCGCAGCTGCCGGTGCGAAGTCGAAGGACACCCGCACGCCGGTCTCCTTCGCCCCTACCAGCGCCAACGCGCTGGCTTCCTCGATCAGCGTCGGCAGGTTCTCGATCCGCCGCTCGCTTTCGCGCCGCGCCACGAAATCCCGCAGCCGGCGGATGATCTGTCCGGCCCGCAGCGCCTGATCCGCGGCGCGGTCGATGGCGTCGCGCACGGTGGGCAGGTTGCCGGCATCGCCACCGTCGAGCAGCCGGCGCGCGCCCTTCAGATAGTTCGCCGCCGCCGTCAGCGGCTGGTTCAGCTCGTGCGCCAGCGTCGAGGCCATCTCGCCGAGCGCGGTATAGCGCGACATGTGGATGACCTCCGCCTGCAGCTCCTGCAGGCGCCGCTGGGTGTTCTGGCGTTCGGTCAGATCGCGCACGAAGCCGGTGAACAGGCGGTTCTCGCCGCTCTGCATCTCGCCGACCGACAATTCCATGGGAAAGGTCGAGCCGTCCTTGCGGGCCCCCACGACGACCCGGCCGATGCCGATGATCCGCCGCTCGCCGGTGGCGAGGTAGCGGGCGAGGTACTGGTCGTGCTGCTCGCGATAGGGCGACGGCATCAGCATGCTGATGTTGCGGCCGATGACCTCGTCGGGCCGATGGCCGAACAGCCGCTCGGCAGTGGCGCTGAAGGATTGCATGATGCCCGCCGTATCGATCACGATCATCGCATCGGGCACCGTGTCGAGCACCAGTTGCAGGCGGGCCTCGCGCTCGGCCAGCTCGGTCAAAGCGCGGCGGGTGGTGGTAATGTCGCGCGCCACCTTCGAAGCGCCGACCAGCCGGCCGGCCGCGTCCCACACCGGCGAGACGGTCAGCGAGACGTCGATGATCTCGCCGTTGGCGCGCCGCCGCCGGGTCTCGAAATGCTCCACCCGCTCGCCGCGATGCAGCCGGTCCATGAAAACGCGTTCCTCGTCCTCCTGGCCTTCGGGCAAGAGCATGGTGATCGGCTGGCCGACGATCTGCGCCGCGCTGTAGCCGAAGATCGCCTCCGCACCGCGGTTCCAGTCGGTGACGAGGCCGTCCAGCGACTTGCCGATGATCGCCACGTCCGCCGAGGCGACGATCGCCGCGAGACGGTTGTTGGCGTTCTCGGCCGCCTTGCGCGAGGTGATGTCGGCAAGGACACCATGGATCGCGGATCTTCCGTCGGCCTCCTCGATGGCGCGGCCACGCAGCCGCAGCCATTCCTCCCTGCCGCTCACCGCCATCGATCGCACGTCGATGTCGATGCCGAAGGGCACAGCAGCGGCGAACGCCCGTTCGGCAATGTCGCGGTCGTCGGGGTGGAGCCGGGCGAGAAGCGCCGTCAGCGGCTGGATATCGACGCCGGTCTTGAAGCGCTCGGCTGCTATCTGTGAAAGGCTGATGGTGCCGGCAACCGGGTCGAACCGCCACGTGCCGACGCCCGCCGCCTGAAGCGCCCGCAGGGCATTCTCCGCGTTCCCGCAGGTGATCCGCGGTTCTGGCTCGATATCGGATTCCATGGACAGATCGCGGCCGGCAGGTGCTGGAGGTTGTATCCCCCGTCGATGACCGACACTTCCACCGTGCCGGCCTCGTGGTCAAGTTGCGGGATTATTCCGGCCGCTTGCAATCTGCCGCAGCCTGCACCGATTACGTCGCTGACGGCACGCGCTGGCGCGCGTCCTCCGGTGCCTCCAGCCCCATGCGGGCGGCGAGCTCGCGGTCGATCCGCCGCACATCCGCCTCGCGGCAGAGCTCCGTTCCGGGCGTCAGCAGCGCCGCCACGCCGGCGGCAGAAGCGAGGCGAGCGGCGTTTGCCAGCGGCCGGCCCTGCGAGAGCGCGAGCACGAAGGCGCCGACGAAGCTGTCACCGGCGCCGACTGCGCTCTGCGGCTCCACGCTGACGGGCGGAATCGTGAGCAGCCCGGAGGCCGAGGCGATGACGGCGCCGTCCGCCCCGAGGGTCAGGGCGACGATCTCGGCCGCCCCGCGCCGGACCATGTCGAGGGCCGCCTGTTCCTGTCCCGGCCGGTCGGCAGGCGCCACGCCGGTCAGTTCGCAGAACTCGCGCTGGTTCGGCTTGGCGAGGAAGACGCCCTCCGACAGCGCCGCCGCCAGCGCCGGGCCCGACGTGTCAACCACGCAGCGGGCGCCGCATCGCTTCGCGGCCGCCGCGATGCGCGCATAAAGATCGGTGGGCACGCCCGGCGGCAGGCTGCCGCTGGCGACGACGAAGCCGCCGGGCACCAGATCGGCATTCACCGCGTCGAGACAGGCCCGCCATTCGGCTTCGCTAAGCTCGGGTCCCGGCAGAACGAGCCGGTACTGGGCGGTCGTGTCGGTTTCCGCGACGGTGATGTTCAGCCGGGTTTCGCCGGCAATGGCGATGGCCCGGGTCTCCAGTCCCTCGCCGGCGAGGCGTTCCCTGTACGCCTGCCCCATGGTCCCGCCGGCGGTGAGAATCGCGCGGGCCGCGCCGCCCAGCGCGCTGATCACCCGGGCCACATTGACCCCGCCGCCGCCCGGATCGAGGCGTGCCGGCCCGCAGCGCAGCTTGGCCTCGGGCAGCAGCCGGCCGACCGAGGTGGTCAGGTCGAGCGCGGGGTTCATGGTCAGGGTGACGATCACGGCAGCGCCCTCTCTTCGCATGCAGGAACTGTAACGGACCGCCGCATCCGCGCCTTGCGGTCGATCAAGCGAGGCCCGGCACCGCCGGCCTTGCCGCCCTCTTGCGCGAGATCAAGGCATGCGTGCCGACCGTTTGCCTAATGGACCAATTGGGCGCGGCAGGGGCGGTTGCCGACGATGGTGCCGGAGCAGCTCGCATGAGGAAAGAAAAGCGGTTGATCCTTCTGGTCGACGATGATCTGGCAGTGCGGGAATCCCTCAAATTCGCGCTGGAACTCGACGATCTCTCCGTGAGCCTCTGCGGCACCGGCGAGGAGCTCTTGCTGCACGACGATCTCGGCGCCGCCTGCTGCCTCGTCCTCGACTACCAGATGCCCGGCATGGACGGCCTCGACGTGCTCGATGCCCTGCGGGCGAAAGGCCTGACGCTGCCCATCATCCTGATCACCGGCCACGCCACCGAAACCCTGCGACGCCGCGCCAGGAAGGCCGGCGTCATGCAGCTTCTGGAAAAGCCGCTCGTCGACAGTGCCCTTCTCGACAGCATCCGCCATGCCATCCGCCTCGGCCGCAACCAGGGTGCCGCCCGGCCTCACTGACGGTACGGAGCCCTGTTCCGCGCGACCGAGCTGCCATCAGGCGGCAAGATCCGGAACGATGAGCGTGGCGCGCAGACCGCCGCCGCCGCGATTGGCCAGCGACAGCGTGCCACCGAGCCGCTCGGCACATTGCGCAACGATGCTGAGCCCCAGCCCCGAACCGACGGCGACGCGGTTCCGGCCGCGAAAGAAGCGTTCGGTCGCGCGGGCCAGCTCGTCCTCCGGCAGGCCGGGCCCCTCGTCCTCGACGAGGATCGCCTCGCCCCTGAGCGCGATCCGGACCGTCCCCCCGTCGGGCGAATGGTTGACCGCGTTCTCCACCAGATTGCGCATGGCCAGCGCCAGCAAGGTCGGGTTCGTGGATATCTGACTGTCCGAAAGCGACGCATCGAGATCGAGCCGCCCGCCCTTCGCCGTCAACCGTGCCGCCTGGTCGGTCAGGAGATCGGCCAGCATGTCGTGCAGCACCACCGGCGCCCGCGAATCGTCGACATCGATGCATTCGGCCTCGGCACTTGCCAGAAGCTGCTGTACCAGCCGCGACGTCCGGTCGACGGCGGTGGTGATCTGAGCCAGTGCGACGTCGCGCACCGCCGCATCCGGGCTGCGCGTGGCGATCTCGGCCTGGGTCTTCAGCCCGGCCAGCGGCGTGCGCAATTCGTGCGCGGCATAAGCGAGGAACTGCCGCTCGCTCCGACGGGCCCGGCCGACCCGGTCGAACAACCCGTTGAGAGCCGCCACCATTGGGCGGATCTCGGTCACCGTCCCTTGCGCCGGCAATGGATGCAGCTCGTCGGCATCGCGGTCCGCCAGCGTGCCGGCGAGGTCGTCGAGCGGACGCATGCCGCGACGCACGGCGAACCAGATACTCAGCGCCAAAGCAGGCGCGATCAGGATCATCGGCAGCAGCAGCCCGATGACCATATCGCGGACCAGCCGTGCCCGGACCTCGAGACTGTCGCCGACCAGCACTTCCACCCCCGTCGCGGCGTCGCGGACCGCAAACACCCGCCAGGTCTCGCCATCGATCTGCCGCTCCGCGAAGCCCGATCCGTGGTCCGACAGCCGCTCCTGCGGGGCGCCGTCCGACCGACCGAGCAGCGAGCCGGACAGTGACCAGATCTGGCACGACAATTGCCGTTCGTAGCTCTGCCCCGCCTGCGTGAAGGCGGGCAGGTCCGAGGTTCCCAACTCGGCCGCGGCTGCCAGATCGATCTGCCGGCTGCCGACCAGCGAGGACACCATGCGCGCCGCCTCCATCAGCCGGGCGTCGAGCACCTCTTCCACCTCCGCCCGCGTGCTGGCGTAGATCCACGCCGTCGCCGACAGCCACACGAAGCCGGTGGTGACCAGAAGCAGGACGAACAGCCGGCCCTTCAGCGACGCCCTCATGAATCGGCCCTGCGCAATCGGTAGCCGACCCCGCGCAGCGTCTCGATGAAGCGGCTGCCGAACTTGGCGCGCAGCTTGTGGACATGCACCTCGACGGCGTTGCTCTCGACGCCCTCGTCAAAGCCGTAGAGCTTGTCCTCGAGCTGGCTGCGCGACAGAATCGCGCCGGGATGCTGGATCAGCGCGTGGAGGACGGCGAATTCGCGCCGCGACAGGCGGATGTCCACGCCGTCCTGCGTCGCCACCATCGCAGCCGGATCGACCCGCACCCCCTCCCATTCGAGGAAGGGCTCGGCGCGTGTGGTCCCCCGGCGGATCAGCGCCCGCAGCCGTGCCGCCACCTCGTCCAGCGCGAAGGGCTTGCCCAGATGATCGTCGGCGCCGCCGTCGAGACCGCGGATCCGGTCGGGCAGCGCATCGAGCGCGGTCAAGAGCAGCACCGGCGTGGTGTCGCCGCGCTGGCGCATGGCCGCGAGAATGTCATGGCCCGACCCGTCCGGCAGCATCACGTCGAGCACGACCGCGTCGAAGCCTCCGACGGCCAGCGCCGCCTCCGCATCGCGGCAGCAATCGGTGAGGTCGGAGGTGAATCCGCTCATGCCCAGGCCAACCTTCAGGCCGTTTCCCAGGATCTCGTCGTCCTCGACGATCAGAATGCGCATGCCTGCTCCGTTGCGGTTCTGCCACGGCGGCGATCCTGCCGATCCAGCTTAAGGCTGCCTTAAGCTTGGCGACCGACCACCCGGTCTGACGAGGCGCCCTACGCCTTACAGCATTTCAGGAACAGACCGCATGATCCAAACCGTCCCCCGCGCCGTCGCGATTGCCCTCCTCGGACTGGCGCTGGGCGCCTGCTCCACCAGCGGCGAACCCACTCAGCAGCTCGCCTACGCCCAGCCCAAGCCGCCGGTCGATCCGCGTGTCGCCGAGATGTACGGGCCGGTGCTGGACGATGGCTGGCAGATTCCCGCCGTTGCCCCCACCGCGATGGAATCCCGCAACATCCGCCAGATCGTCGATTACGACACCAGCGAGCCGGCGGGCACGGTCGTCGTCGATCCGTATCAACGCTTCCTCTATCTCGTCATGGAGAACGGCAAGGCGATGCGCTACGGCGTCGGCGTCGGCAAGGCCGGGCTGGAATTCACCGGCGAGGCGCTGATCCAGCGCAAGGCGGCCTGGCCGCGCTGGACCCCGACCCAGGACATGATCAAGCGCGAGCCGGAGAAATACGGCGGCGAGCTGCGCAACGGCATGAAGGGCGGCATCGAGAACCCGCTCGGTGCCCGCGCGCTCTATCTCTTCAAGGACGGGCGCGACACGCTCTACCGCATCCATGGCACCAATCAGGAATGGTCGATCGGCAAGGCCGTCTCGTCGGGCTGCATCCGCATGCTCAACCAGGACGTCATCGACCTGAACCGGCGCGTGCCAGCCAAGACCCGCGTCGTGGTGCTCGGCCCCGAGGCCGCCCCGCAGGTCGCAGACCTCGACAGGGACCCTGCCGCATGACCCGACCCAGCCTCGACCGTCGCCACCTGATGGCAGCGCTCCTCGCCACCGGCACGGTATCGCTGCTACCGCGTGCCACGAACGCGGCGCCGGCCGACCCGATGTCGCCGGAAGCGGTGCTGTTCGACCCCGAGATCCCGGTTCTCGGCAATCCGAAGGGTGACGTGACCATCGCCGAGTTCTTCGATTACCAGTGCCCCTACTGCAAGAGGGCGCATCCGGACGTCGCACGCCTCGTGCGTGAGGACGGCAACATCCGCCACGTCATGAAGGACTGGCCGGTCTTCGGGCCGGCCTCGGTGCTGGCCGCCCGGTTGACGCTGGCCGCCGGCCGGCACTACGCCACGGCCCAAGCCGCGCTGATGGCGACGCCCGGCCATCTGACGCCCGACCAGGTCGAGGACATCCTCGCCCGGGCCGGCTTCGACGTGGCGGCCCTGCGCAAAGCCTATGAGGCGGACGCGGCACGCATCGAGGGCATCCTCCAGCGCAACAATCAGCAGGCCGAGGGTTTCGGGCTGATGGGAACCCCGGCCTACCTTGTCGGCACGGTGCTCTTCCCGGGCGTCGTCGACCCCGCCGACATGAAACGCGCCGTCGCCGCTGCCCGCACGCGCTGAGCAAGCAACGCCAGACGTCGCGGCCCGACAGCGCCGCGACGCACAGGCTCATCGCCGGCCGTGCGGCATGACGAAACGCGTCGGCAGCGGAGTAGAATCTATGTATTGCGAGAAGGATTTGGTGGGTGATGTAGGGTTCGAACCTACGACCCGCTGATTAAGAGATAGCTGGTAAGGGGCGTCAGGAGGCTCAGACCCTACCTCCGCATCGTGATATAGCCCCTAAACTACCGCGTGTTCAGCAATTTTCTCAACCCCGACTGCAACGGTAAACTTTCTTGGCCGTGACCTCGGCGTGACCTTTGGAGCCCATGGTGCTAACCGTCAGGTCACGCCTCCCTTTCACAGGTCACGCCTATGCCAACTGAAATCCTCGACGGGAACACCATCAGGAAGGCCGCTCGCATCGCCAGTGACGGCGACAGCGAGATCTACCGGGACGCGACAATGCCCGGTCTCGCGATCCGCGTGCAGTCAGGAGCCGCCGCTTGGTACCTGATCACGCGGGTGAAAAAGATTGCCATCGGCCCGCTGTCGGCGTTCGACGCCGCGGACATCCCGGAGCTGCGCAATCTGGTCGCTCGCGCTCGTGGCATGCTCACCGAGGGCAACGACCCATCAGCAATGCTCAAGGCGTCCGTCGCCCACCGCTCCGTCGACGCCTCGACAGCCCAGGCGGCGGCGGCGTCGGGAACCGTCATGAGGTGGGAAGGCATGCGCGACGCCTACCTCGCCTGGTGCAAGGGCCACCGTTCGCCAGACACACATCGAGGCTACCGCTCCGCCCTCGGTGCGGTCCCGGGCTCGCCACTTGAGGCGGACTTCAAGTCGATCGCCGGGCGCCCAGTGACGCTGATCACCACGCACGACCTCAGGCTCGTCCGGAACTCCGTCCTCGGACGCGGCAACGTGGACGGGAAGCAGGTGTCGAACTCGAACCAGGCGCGGTTATCGGTCGCAGCTATGAAGGCGGTGTTCGGCTGGGCCGTCGAGAACTCTGAAGTCAGTGGCCTGACCGCGAATGTCGCTACCGAGCTGAAGCGCGCTCCGACGTCGTCCGTCAGCGCATACGAAGAGCACGAAGAGAGCGAGGCTCCACGGGCGCTGACACTGGAGGAACTCGGCATGATCGTCATCGGGCTGGAGGCGGCGAAGAATCATGCCGCGAGGCTAGCCATCTTGCTACAGATGATGACCGGGCAGCGCCGGATGACCGTTGTCCGCGCGCGTCGGCGGGCCTTCGTGGAGCACCCCAAGTACGGCATGGTCTGGAAGATCGGGCCGGACAAGAGCGGTAAATTTCGCGTCTTGCCGCTGCCCGATCTCGCCGCCAGCGCGGTTCGCGCCGCGCAGGCGTATGGTCGGACCGGTAATGCCTGGCTTTTCCCTCAACAGCGTCTGCGCCGTAAGACGGACCCCGGGACCGGCCACATGTCCGAGCGCATGCTCAACGAAGTTTTGGAGGAGCTGCGCGCGCCTGGCGGTCCTCTGGCGTCCGCGCCATGGGCAGCCACCCATGACCTCCGTCGCGCGTTCGTCACGCACATGCGCCCCCGGGTGACGACTCTCGGACTGACGAAAGAGGCGGTGCCGATGATCACGAGAGCCGATGAAGGGCGGTATGGCCTTGATGAGACGGTATACGACCAGGATCCCGCCCTGCCCGACAAGTCGCTGATGCTGGAGGAGTGGGATCGCCTGATCAAAGAGGGCTGCGCCCAAGCCGAAGCCCGGCTCCAGCGGCCCTAGTGCCTCGTCTCGCCAAAGCCGTCGATCATCGCAAGCGCTTCCTCCACCGACATTGCCGGCCCCCGGCGCGCCTCGTCGACGGCGGCGGTGATCCGGTCCGCCAGCTCACCGACGGACGTCCAGCCCTCGATGTCCCGCTGCCTCTGCGCCCGGCTCTCCTCGATCAGCCGACGCGCCCGCTCTCTGGCATCATCGAGCAAAGCCTGCTTCGAAGTACAGGAAACCCGGCGGGTCATCGGGATCCTCCCCCCGAGCGACGATCCAACTCGACGACGAGTCCGGGATCCCAGTCGGACCTCTCGTGCGAGTAGCCCCCAGGATTGCAGACGACCCGGGTGTCGGACACCCGATAATCGTGCGACGAGTGTACGTGACCGTGCACCCACAGGTCGGGCCGACCGGTCTCGATGACCGGGGTTAGATCCGAAACGAAAGCCGGATTCAGTAGGCTCTCATGGTACTCAGGCGACACGCTGCGCGGATGCGGCGCGTGGTGCGTCACGACGACCGTAGGTCCTTCAAATAGCGTCGCAAGCGCCTCTTCAATATACGTCCTGCTCCGCTGGTGCATCGCTCGCGCGTCGTTCGGCGTCCAACGGCGGACCAGGCCTCCCCCGTCACCGACGCGTACGGCGTAATGATCCGCAAGCAGCCGCTCAGCGATGTCCATCGAATGTCCGATCTCCAGATCCGCCTCGCGGTCGACCTTGCCCGCCGCGTACAGCGCGTAATCGGTCCAGAGGGTCGCCCCTACGAAGCGCACGCCGTCGAGGACAACGCTGCTGTCGTCGAGCAAATGCACGCCATCGACGGGATGAGCGTGCGCCATCGCGCGGCCGTGCGCGACCGAGTCCCCGTAGAACTCGTGATTCCCCGCGACGAAGATGACGGGCATATGGTACCCGATGCACTGGCTCAGCCAGCGCATCGAACCGAGCACCGGGTCGGTCACGTCGCCGGCGCAGACGCAGACGTCTGCCTCCGGGATCTCGAGTTCCATGCCGTCGGCGCCGATATGAAGGTCGGACAGGATCCAGATACGCATCGTCAGACCTCCGCGTGTTCGTCGCAGCGCACGGCGATCCAGCCGCCCGTGCGCTTGCGCCCGGGAGCTCCGCAGACCTCGCACGTCCGCTGCGCCTCCTCGTCGGCGGCGTCGACCATCATCTCGATGTCCTCGCCGCCGTTGTGGTAACAGCGAAGTCCGCCAAATTTTTCCTTGATCTGCGTAATCCGGAAAGACTGACGATCCTCCGGTGCGAGCGCGGGGTCGATGCGCTCGAGCAGGCGCGCGACCAGCGGCACCCAGCCCGGCGGCGGCGAGACATCAAATGCCTGCTGGAGCATCTCAGGGAACCGCTCGCGCAGGCCCGCCGGATCATAGGTATGGATATTATCGGACATCAGGATGTCTCCTTTTCACAGGGTGTCGATGCACCCGGAGAGAGACCGGATGCCGTCAGCGTGTGCGTGTGCGTGGTCGTATGTCGATCATCGGGGCAATTCCGTTGTTCTGGCCCGGGATTCGTCCGGGGCGCCGAGGCGGAACCAGCCCTGCTCAGTCAGGACAGCCGACAGGTCGGCAGCATTGAGGATGACGCGACCGGCGCGGCCTGCGACGAGGGTAGGCTTTCCTGCCGGCTTCCATGCGCCGACGAGTTCGTTACCCACCAGCGCCTCGAAGCCCCATCCCTCGATTACCGGGGAACTCGCGAGCGCGATGTCGGAGGGACGCCCGAACTCCGCGATCTCTCGGACCCCTCGGGCGACAAGCTCGTAGCGTTCCGCATCCCGGATGAGCAGCTCCCGCTGTTCGGGGCTGATGTCAAATGGCTTCATTCGGGGCCTCCGTCGACGATTTGGGCCCCGAGCGCGTCGGCCACCTGTTGGAGGTGCGTACCCAGACGGTACCAGCGCGATTGGGTGCGCCCGACGCCCGCCCGGACGGAGAGCGCCAGAAGCGGCGAAGTCCGCGTCCATCCGGCGCCGAGGACCGGATGCGACGCGACCTCCCCCTCAAGAATGATCACTCCGCGGCTGCCGAACCGCCAAAGATCGATGAGCGGTGTACCCTTCTCCTCCAGAAAATCAGGTGACGGCCATCCGTGAAGGAGGGTGTCCCGCAGGTCGGCGCAGAGACTCTCGTAACGCGCGAGCGTGTGCTCGATGTGAGCGCGCTCGCGGTCCGTCATGGGCGTCCGGCTCATCGTCCGGCCTCCGGAGCAAGCGGCAGCGGCCACGGTTCCCGGAGGCGGACGTAGCTGCCGTCAAGTCGCCGCGCCCACGTGCCGTCTGCGGCGTATGCCTGGATCTCGATCGACAGGACGTGGCCGAAATCGTCGACGCCCATGATGCAGGGGCAACCGCCCATCCGAGCGACGGACCACCGGCGCAGCACCGGGCAGTCGTCCGTCAGACGCGGCCCCGGGGCGGCATCCTGGGCATAGTAAAGCGCGGTGCGGTCGGCCAACGCTCGGATGTCGAGCCGCCGGCGCTGGGGGAATGGAATCGGTCGGGAATCGTAGGAATCTTCGTGAGACGGCATGCGGTTCTCCTCTGATACGGCCGTCGCTTGATTGCGGCGGCGGGCCTGACGGGTGTCAGCTACGTATCGAGAAGGTCGTGTTCCGCATGGTGGTCGCTCCGGTTGTGTTGCCACAGGTAGCCGGCCGGCGGCGCGGCGTCGAGGACCCTGCCGGACGCGGACGCCGGCAGGGTTAACGGGGAGCGATCGTCAATCGTCATCGCTCGGCTTTTTGGTCGTCCCGCCTACGACCTCCCATGGCTTGCTTCCGGGAAGAAAGGCGGGGCGGCGCGGTCCCGTGACTACCGGCGCTTCCACCGTCGGATCGTGGATCGGTCGGTAGCCACTGATGATGTCCGGTCGCGAGAGCACCGACTCAAGGTCGTCGACCGATGCCGGGTAGCGTCCGATGACCTCCGTGACGATGTCGTCGCGTACTAGGTGGCTGAGACGAAGTTCGATCAGTCGGTTGCCCCGCCAGGTCCGGCGCGTGAAGTCGTCAGCCATTCGTCTCGCGTCGTTGATGCCGTCGTAGGCGACGTCCAGTTCCACTACTGTCGCATCGGCGAAACGCTTCAAGCGCTCTGCCTTGCCGGCCTCGACCTTCGCCACCGCTTTTGCAAACCGCTGCTCACGCGTCGGCTTGGGCAGCCGCGCCGCCCGTTGCTTGCGGTCGCCGTGCTTGTAGTCCCTGAGGCGGATACGTCGGGCCTTCTCGCCGGCGGCCTCGTACTTGAACCTTCTGTCGAGCTCTGACGAATGGTCAACCTCGGCGAGCAGGTCTGGATCCTTGAGCTCTTCCGTGAACCAAGCGAATGCCGCCCGGTCCGGGCCGTGCGCCCGGATCGCGCGAAGGAGGGCTGCGCCTCGATATTCTTTCCGGGCGGCGTCCCGATCCGTCGGCCCGCCCCCGTACGCCTCGTGAAGAGAGCCGAACCAAGCGCCGGAGATGTAATTTGGCGCTATACGCCGGCCGTGCTGCCGCGCGAGTTCCGAGGCTTTGTCCCACACATGCGAATTGACTCGAAGATCCGGCACGTCCGGCGCGCCGGTGAAGGCTTTGGCCGGCTTGTGGATGCCCCCCAGCTTGGCCGTCTCGACCTGCGGGGGCAGCATCGCGATTTGGAGGACGAACGCCGAGATCGGAGCCCCCTTCGCAGCTCGGCGGCGCGGCGCGGCGTACTCGACGCGGAAGCGCCGGACCTCCTTAAGATCCGAAACGGCGCGCTTCAGTGCCGTCGTCAGTCGCCCCACCTGCATCGGCGCCTCGTCGTAGCCGATGGCGGCAGCCGCTTCCTCCGGGCTGTAGTGAAGGACCGTATCTGGCTCCATCGGATCCCAGCGCGTCCGGCTCATTCGAAGCGCCAGGTGGCGGTAGAGATGAATGCCGTAGCGCGACGACATCGTCGCGAGTGCGGCCAACTCGAGATACGCGTAAGACGGCTGGCTTGCGAGCAGCCACCACACCCGCGACGGAAGCGAGAACCGGACGACGTCGGCTTCGGCGCCCGACTCGTGCCAGCCGACCAAGAGAGGGACATCGGTCACCGTGCGCCCCCCGGGGATGCTGTATGACACCGAAGTCCGGTTCAGCGCGGCAACCGATTTCAAGACGTAGGCACGCCGGGCGGAAGTACCGAGGAACGCAAGGACGCCTTTCATCGGAACCTCGAGCTCCTGCCCGACGACCTCGCGCTCGGTCCCCTGCTCCGATGCGACGTACGCGGCTTCGTACGCGGCGGCGACAAGGTACTCGTGGATTGCCAAGTCTCGAGCGGAGAGCATCCCGTCGCCTTTGACGGTGACGGTGTCGAGCATCTCCGCCGGCCGGGGCGACTGGGGGGCGATCGAGCGGAAGATTTCGACGCTGGCCGATGCCTTTGCGACGCTCCCCCGTGGAGCCGGGTTATAGAGCCCGCTCTCCCGCCCTTCGATCTCCCCGCCCTCGGATACCACCGCAGCCAGGGCGGCGTTCTCGAGCCGCGCGTACGACGTCGTGGGCACCCGCCTCCGCCTCAATCTCTGTACCGCCATCGTCCCTCTCCCATTTCGTCGCCTCGTGCAGACGTCCTGTGATCAAATGCTGAGCTCTGTCCGAGCGTGGAGCAAGCGATGGCTGTTAGATGTGCGACCAAATGAGCCGCTCGCCGTTAGATGCGCGATCAAATGCCTTCGATCTGGCGAGCGACGAAGAGGCCCGGTCAACCGTTTGGGTTTGCGATACTAAGTAGAAGTCAACTAAGGGCTCCGCCGGCGGATGGCTCCGTGCCTTCGGCTGGCGGTACGCCGCTCGCTCGCGCCATCGGTCGCGCAACTCGTTAGATATGCGACCGAATGGAACATCTTCCGTTAGATCTGCGATCAAATGGTCCGCAAAAACGTAGGCATTTCGAGAAAAATCCACCACCGCCTTGGCCTGATACTAAGTAGAATCCAACGACCCTCTCGCACCTTGGGATTCCGCCCCTGCTAGGAGTCTTCCTGCTCGCGCTGTTGGGATCCTCCGCGCGAGCCAGCCGACAACAAGCTCCGCGAGGGTCTCTCGAAAGCCGTTCCGCTTCGCGGGGTATTGGCCAGGGCATGGAGAGAGATAAGCGTCGCGCCCAACCGACGAGCGTCGAGCGATCGCTACGCGATGGGTCTCCCCCGACGCCCGTCGTCAACCTTCTCGCGAGAGCAGCCGACCGATCTCGCGAGAAGGTCTCCGTGCGCTCCGCGCGACAAGAAGCCTGTCGCCCCGGGGCGAAGCGGGATCCCCGCTCGCGCGCGGGCCGACGCTATCGCGAGGGGTCTCCCCCGGGTGGGAAGCCTGCAATAAGCGCCGACGATTTCGTGTTTTACAGGTCAAACATCGCTTGCGAGATTTCCGCCGGCGGAGCACCCTTGGTCTGAGCAGGGGGACACCGAGATGACGACGACGGACAAGCAGACCGAAGCCATCGCGGCGCTGTACACCGCGATGGCGACGCAGGGCGGCAAACGCACCGTACGAGAGCTGGCGGCTGAAGACCGCGCCACGTACAACCGCGATGCCCAGCGCAGGCACCGCGAGAAGAAGCGGGCCTCGGCCGAAGCCGGCCGACCGGAGGCGACGGACGAAGCGATCAGGATCGCCCTCTCCGATGCCGCGATTCTCCTGCTCGCCGTGGGCGGTCCCGGCGCCAACGCGATCGAGCGAGCCGTTCATACGGCTTTCCCGGGACGACCGGGCGTCGCGTCGTCGACGCGCATGCGAGCGCGAGCTGGGACGCTGCGGCCGCGCATGTTGACCCCCGAACGTCTCTCTATGCCTAAACCCTGATCCACACGTCGCCGTCGTCACTTGCAGGCCCATCCGACAAGCTCATGCCTCACGCGGTGAGCGGGATGACAGGGCTATGGTGACGAGACATGCGGAAGAGCAGCGGAGGTACAGGGCACGGCTGCGTGAACGTGCGAAGGCCGGGGCAACCGGTTCCCGCGGCGCGCCCGAAACGCGGATTGTCGTTCAAGGACTGGCCGTCGCCGTGCGGCGTCTGGCTGAGGCTGTGCGCAAGGCTCCAGACGGCCCGGAAGCCCTTGTCTACGAGCGGCTAATGCGAACGGCTCACAGGCATCTCACCCGGCAAGGATTCGATGCTGCCGAGTCCTACACGAGGCTATCTCATTACACGCTGCCGGACGACGCCAAGGCACGCCGTCGACGGGCCGACGCGGAGCGCCGTTTCTGGGCATCCGGAGACCGTGCGGATTGACGTTCGCGCCCATTACTCCCGTCATGCGGTGAGCACCGCCGGCAGATCACGCGGTGTCGGCATTTTGCACCGCCAGCGGGCCTCCCATGACCACACATGGAATGTGCCGATGTGACGGCGCGCTTGCGGAATCAGACGCCCGGCTGGAGGAGTCTCACCATGACTGAGACCCCTCCAGCCGAAGACGACCTGACGCTCCTGCAGCGCCACTGGCCGCACGGCCACGGCGCGGATCCCGACGCCGTATCGGCGGTTGCCGAGGCGATCTACGACGGACGGAGGGACTGGGAGATCGAATTCGCGGGGGACCGCGCCGCCATTCGGCAGGACGGCAAGGGCGGCCTCGAGTCGCAGGGTCGCATCGACCGGATGCTGATGAAGCGCTGGAGGAACGGCGAACGGCGGATCCCGGAGTGGATGGCCGCCGGGCTGCTGCGCCCGCCCGGGATCGTCCGTACCCGACGCCAGCAAGACATCGAGCGTTGGCTGGCAGAGCTTAGCGCGCAAGATCGCGAGGCGCGGGACTTCATCGCCGCCGAGGAGGCTCGGCTGCACGGGCGGGTCGCCGCGCAGGTCGCGCGGTACGTTCCTTCGGTCGTCCGAGACCCGGTCAAGCGACCGAATACTCGCAGTCGAAGGTGGCGCTGCGCTCCTACGTTACCGAGGGCGACGAGGAGAGCGATCTGTTTCCAAAGGCGTGGATCCCGGACGCATTCGTTTTCTGGGTCCTGAAGGAGAATGCACTCGTGGCCCGAGTTTCCGTCCGTGGGTTGATCGGCAAATTCCAAGCCGAACGAACGGAATTCGTGGCCACGAAGCGCGGGTTGTTGGCAGCCATCAGCATAGCTGATCGTATCGCCGACGAACCCGGCGAACGGGAAATACGGCTGGTCGAGATACCCCGGTTCAACGCGCTCTTTTTCTGGATCACGGGCCCGAAGCCACGCTTCGTCGACCGGGTCAGGGGTGACGAGTTCACGGAATAGACCATCGTCGAGGAGTTGGTCCGTCGACGACGCATCGCTTTGGGCATCGAACCCAGCCCGGATGATACGCCTCGCTTCGGACGGTGATCCACCGCGCTAGGCCAGGGCATCGGTCAGAGGCAGAAGTGCACCATCGAGCGATCCGACATCGCACGGCGGGTGTAGGCGAAACGCCGCATGTTCGGACCTCGAAGCATCGCATCGGAGGCAGCCGCATAACGACGTCCAACTCAACCCGCCGCCTAGTGCCTGTCCTTCGCAAGGAGGTGACCCGGTCCGACCGCATCATCCGCCCGTGACATCCGAGATCACGGACGAGACGACCGCCACCACCTGACTAGATGCCCTCTCGACAGAAGGAGGACCCATGACAGTCAGGAGCGGCCTATCAGAAGCCCAGCGACTCGACCTGATCTGCGACGCGATCCGGTACTGCCAGCGCGTCCGCGACAAGGGGATGCCGAATTCGGCCTGGACGAAGGCGCTGCGCGAACCCATACACTTCCTGTGGGAGAAGCGCGGGGGAAACAAGCTCGAGGCCGCCCGCTACCGGTCGCTCGCCTCTGCGGGCATCCCCCGGGGCGGCGGCAGGATCCGCTACGACCACGCCGTGCCGTTCAGGGCCTTGCAGGCGCAGCTCATGGAGATGGCCGACCCCTCCACGGACGCGGTAAAGGAGGTCCTCGTCCGCGACCTGACGGTCTGCATCATCACCTCCGAGGAAGAGGCACTTCTCAATGCGGCCCGCCTCGGCAGCCGCATGCCTCCGAACTGGGACGGTCGAGACCCGCTGGCGCGGTACCATACCGTCGGGATCGAGGTCGAGCCGAATCCTGCCTACGTCGGCGGAGCGTAGTTCTCATGCTTGTCGGATCAGCGATTGCAAGAATCGAGGGCGTCAACACCAAAGATTCCCCGAGTTTGGCGATGACTGCGCCAGCCCCCTCGTCGATGAGCACCCTCCCGGCGTCGCGCCCGTCGGCGAGCGCCACTACGACCAGCCGCCGACCGTACGTGTCCATGCGGCTGCCGAACATCGACTAGCCACCCGACATCAACGCCTGGAGCCGCCGCGTCGCCCTCGGAACGGCGGCGGACCCAACTAGGCGCCCACGTACACAATAGCCCCAAATTCGCGGAAGTGGGTGTAATTGTGTACGTGGATGTCCATCAAGCTGCTCTCCCGTCGCTGTACGCGAGGTCATCCAGGGCTCGAGCCCGGAGAAGAACCGCCAGCCGCTCGATGGCGACGGCTGGCGGTTCGATCGCCGAAGATCCTGAGTGCCCCCAGCGACTGACGTAGCCGAGGCTGTAGCCGGTGGCGGCCGAAACCTCGGGCAGCGTCAGGCGCAGCCGTCGGCGGAGGGCGTTGTAGCGGTCGGTCCTCATGTTCGTCTCCCAAGCCGGATCTGCCGTCGCGCCGCGCTGTCGCCCGTCGTCGAGGCGCCCCCGGCGCGAGGCGGCTGGAAGGCGGGCGCGGGGCCGGAACCCCGCGCTCCCGTTGATCAGGCGGTTTCACGGTCCTCGGTGACGACGCGGTAGCGACCGATCTCGACACCGAAGCGCTGCACGTCCTCCACATCGTGAGCGCAGTAATCGCCCTGCGGGGCGCGGTAGCCGATGAGGATGTCGTTCCCTTCCTCGGTGCTGCCCGCCGGGTACAGCCTTACCCGGTAGCCCCAGCTCTCGGAGATCTCCCGCGTCGCCTCCGCGAAGGCCGCAGCCATGGTCTCGTTGTCGTCCTCGTCCCCGACGTCGACCTGGACCTGAACCGTGTCCGTACCGAGTGTCAGTACGAGGACCGGGGCGGTGTCGTCGCGAACTGCCTCCGCGAGAGCGTCGATGATGACCTCGTCGTCGATCTCGTTACCGATGACGTAGAACTCGCGCAGCTCCTCGGCGCTGTTGGTATGGTCGACGGTTCCGGCTTGGAAGCCCTCGTTGATGGCGTTCTTGATCTCGGCAATGTCGGTGATGATGTCGGTCACTGTCTTCTCTCCTCGTTGGCCCCTCCGGCCCCGGCGCCCTGCCCTTGCAAGTGTGCCTTAAGAAATGATGGGTAACCTCATAGTCTGAGGCAAGCCTCCGGCGTGATGCGCCGACGGATCGAAGGATTTCGTCGAAAGCCAATTAAGTTTACCGAACAAGTCTTGGCGACGAAATCTAGGATTCGATCCCGCGTCGTCTCATCGAATCCTTGCCATTGGCGCGGCCAATCCTGTTGACGAAGCCTTGCGCCATGCGAGTCCTTGAGGACAAACATATTTTCACGTTTTCGTGATGGCGACCTATGGCGAATGCTACCGTGCTCTCTGACGGTTTGACGCCCGCGCAGCCGGCGAACAGGCTCTCCGTGCGAAAGAGGGAGACCCGCGATGCAGATGTCAGCGAGCACACACCGACTCCGGCCTATCCGGATCCCGTTCGTCCCGCGCACCGCCAGGGAGCGGCTGAGGGGGCGCTACGACACGCCGGACGAACAGCGGGCTCAAGGCCTGCTCGCCGCCGTCGCGCCGACCGTGCACAAGGTGAAGCGCCGCAGCCGCACCGGGCTCCGCGCTCCGCGCCGCCATCGCAATTCTTGAGGCTGATCCCGTCGAACCGCACCAGATTGCCGACATCCTGCGTAGCCTGCCGGACTCCCCGCACCTGAGCCTCGTCCGCAGCGGCCACGTCGGCGACGCCGCGCTTTGGCAGGATGCACGGGAGACCATCGAAATGGATCTGCGCGGTTATGCGTGCGCCGGCGCGGACGGGCAGCTCGGCACGTGCCTAGCGGTGATCGATGCGCTGCTATCAATGCCGGAGGATGAACGGCGGCGGCGGCGGTGGGCAGCAGAGAGACGGCGAGACAGCGGTGCCATCACGACCGTCATGCGTTAGAACGGCAAATCGTCCGGCGGATCGTATGAAGCCGCTTCATCTTCCGAGGGCGATCCAGCACTCAGATTCTCTTGGCTCTCCACGATGAAGCGGGCGCGGTGTAGCAGCTCGTCGAACGTCAGGATCTCGGGTTGGTGCAGGTTTCGCCTGAACGCCTCAAAGCATCGGAATTTCTGGATGTTGGTCCCCCGTTCCGCCTGAAACTGATCAAGCGAACCGATGACGAGGAACGCCCTCGGGTGGACGTTGAGAAGGTCCTCCCCCGTTGGGTTGCCGTCTCCATCAGTCGGATGGAGGCGTTCGCCGATGGCAGCGGAGGCCGCCCGCACCGTCTCGTGGCACTGGGCCACGCCACCGACGAGTTCGGGTGAAGGAGCCCACGTACCGGGACGATAGGTATTCGTCCTCAGGAGGGCGGTGCCATGGGTCTTGATTTCGACGAAGCACAGGGCGTTCACGCCGGCTTGGGTTTTCAGGAGGCCGTCGACGCGCTTCCCTGCCCCTGAGACAGTGTACCCCGCGACGACCTGCTCCAGTTTCCGACCCTCCAGAGCGGACGTGAACACGTAGCTCAGGCCGTACCCGAAGATCCACGGGTTCTCCTCGAAGAACGCCTGCCACAACGCTTCCTGCCCGCGAACGTCCAACCGTTTTCGCTCGGCCTCGAAGTAGTCGCCGTCGGTCAGCAAGCGCTCAAAGCGGGCGAGCTCACCTCTGCGATATGCCAGCGCTATGATGTCCTGCTGCGTGATCTCGTTTGTCGCCGCATCGATCACGAAGTCCGGGTTATTGGTCAGGAAGGCCTTGGCCTGCTCATCGGTCAGCGTCACTTGGGTGAGGCTGTCGAGATCGACCGTCATCTTCTCCGGACCGGGCAGATAGATGGTTCTCACTCGGTGCACGAAGTCGAGAAGGCGATCGATCTCTCCACCCACGAACGAGAAGTACGTCCTGTCGTACGGGACGCCATCGATGACGCGCCACTTCTGAATCGTCAGCGTCTTGATGTCGCGGTCGTCCTCCGAGACGGTAGCCTTGATTTCGAAGCGTCCCTTTGGCGGCCGGCGGATGACCAGCTCGTCGCCAATGGTAGCGAAATGTTGCCCGACATCGCCCTCGACAATCTCGCTCATGATCCGGATGCGATCGCCGATCCGCCGCCCGGCGTAGAAGCGATCGCTTCGCTTGTTCACGAAGTATCTGCCGCTCTCGTCTTCGTCCATGCGACCCCTTCCATCTCAGCGGTCGCAGGGTTGTACGCGGGCAGCCAGCCGTCAAGGCGGCGCCCTTAGCAGACCACAGCCGACAGGCCGCCGCGCGGATTCTTGAAATCCGGATTTCTGAAATCCCGGGGTCCCTGGGGCCGCGGTTCACTGTGGGGTTATTCGCGACCCCATTGGTTCTCCGTCTACGAATTTTGAAAATCGGGATCAACATAAGCACCCCCGACGTCGAATCTTGCGCCGGACCCTGTCGGAGTCTCTGCAAAACAGGGGTTCCGACACATGGCGAGACGACCGCGCAAGAGTGCTGAACGAGAGCGGCGACCACGCCGCGCCGCGCAGCGAGCGCGCATCGGGGCGGTTGATGTCCCTCGCGGGCGTCGCCGCTGCCGTCGACCGAGACCGCAACACTGTCGCCAAGTGGTGGGAGCAGGGTTGCCCGGCTATCACCCGGGGCAACAAGGCGACAGGAACCCCTTGGGAGCTGGAAATCGCCGGTTGTCCGCTGGCTAGAGCGCCGTAGCTCCCAGGCCGCTGCCTGGCGATGTCTACCAGGGCAACGTCGATCCCCTGTCGGATGAAGGGATGTCGCGGGCGCTGGATCTCGCTGGCATCACCACCGGCGGCGCACTGACCACACCGATGCGCAAGCTTGTGGACCAGGCCGGGCGCACCGTACCGAAGGCCGTGGTACGCGGTCTTCGCGACGATGGCATTCCGCCCGCCGACGCCGGCCGGCGCGTTCGGGAGCTTGGCCCTGACGGCGTGGTTGCAGATCTCGGCGCGAACCTACGGGACAAGACGGCGGCTATCGCCACCACGCCCGGCAAAGGGCAGCGCGTCATTACCGATCGGCTCCGCGAACGCCAGCTCGCTGCGCCGGATCGGCTGACGGGCGCCCTCGACGAGACGCTCGGCGTGGCGCCGATCCCGTCCTATGTCCAGCGCGGGATCCGCGACGATCAGCGGGCGCTTGGCCCTGCCTATGAAAGCGCCCTCGCCGGCGCCGCGCCAGTCGACACGGCGGCACTGGCTGGACCGGAAATTTAAGAAGGTCGTCCTCTCAAGCTCGGCTTCCTAGACGCCACCCAACTTAGGCCTTAGTCAGCCGCTAGGGGATTGCACCTCTCTCCATATTTTCACAGCAAGTCGTGCATGCTCATGCCGGAGAGGCTGAACAACGATGCGTTTGGGATCGACCGACATGGTAAAGTTTCTTGCGAAATTCACTGCGATCGCAATCTTGATCGCGGTCTTTGCCGGTTGCTCATCAACTTCTTCGAATTCGAACATGACGGTCGGTGCTCCTGCCACGAGCTTCACCGGGACCGATCAGCAGGTTCGGTTCACACCCTGGTCGGGGCAAAGCGCCGTTGGCCAGTTGGCGAAGCCCTACTTCATCTCTTTCCGTGCCCGTAATGCTGAAAGCTACGGCCATTCGTTCGTCGCCTTCGGCGAACTCGATTCGCGCGGTAACGTCCCCTACGACAATGGGGGAGTCCTCATCTCGAACATGACCGAGATCGCCGGTCTTCACCCCGCAGGCGGCAACGCTGTCTATACCATGGGCCATATCGCCCCGGTCCCATCCGAGACCGGCTTCTCGGACGGCGACACCGAGATTAGATATCTTCAGAACGAGATGACCATTGCACTCACACCGGAAGAGTATCAGCGTATCCTTGGCCGGATCCGGCAGCTTCAGGGCAACAGCCCGCTCTGGCACGCCGTCGCCTATAACTGCTCGACTTTCACGAACAAGATCGCTGACTTTATGGGCATGGAAACGGTCAACCACCTGCTCTTCCCGCGTAATTACATTGCGGCGCTGAAGAACGCCAATCCTGGCGTCCAGACCCTAAGCGGGAGCGTTGATACGTTAGGGTGAGCTCTTCCGCCGGATAGGCCCCGACAGCCCCGCCCCCTCGACGTCTATAGCATGGATCCAATATCGGACGCCCCGCTGGGATAGGCGAACATGGTCGACTTGAGCTTCTCGGCCGTGATCCCGTGGCGGATCGCAAGTGCGAAGATATTGATGACCTCATCGGCATGCGGACCGACCAAGTGCGCCCCGAGGACGAGGTCGGTCTCTTTGTCCACCAGCACCTTGAAGCCGTAGATCTTCTCCGCCGCCTGACGCGCCGTGAACCACCCCTCCGCGCGGGCGCTCTTCATCCCGAACTTCATGCCCTTATCCCGCGCTTCGGCCTCGGTGAGCCCCACAGCGGCGATCGGCGGAATCGTGAAGGCGACGCTCGGCACGCCGTCGTAGTTTGGCCTCTGCTTGTTGCCTTCGAGCAGATTGGCGGCAGCGACCTTGGCGTCATGGCTCGAAACAGGGGTGAGCGGCGGTCCCATCTGAGCG